>Ga0209792_1000023_pt1 | contig 365411 bp, 318 predicted proteins | sample EBPBio142005_DNA_FD_185860 | JGI IMG/M metagenome (GOLD analysis project Ga0209792, IMG submission 185860) | Wastewater treatment Type I Accumulibacter community from EBPR Bioreactor in Madison, WI, USA - Reactor 1_6/14/2005_ DNA (SPAdes)... | ecosystem: Engineered > Bioreactor > EBPR >...
GGACCTGACGGTGCCGACGCTGACCGACACGATCGTGGAAGGCGACGAGACGGTGATCCCGGCGATCGCCGCGGGCACCGGTTACACGGTGGGCACCTCGACCGCGACGGGCACGATCACGGACGTCACTCCGGCCCAGAGTCTTTTCAAGGCCCTGACCGGGAACGCCGACGCGGACAACAGCGGCTCGGTGAGCGTTGGCGATGTGTTGACGTACACGGTCACCCTGACCAACACCGGTGGTATCGCCTTGCCCAATGTGGTGGTGAATGACGTACTGACCACGCCGGGTAGCGTTACTTGCGCGTCCGTGGCGCCGGGTTCGACCTGCCAGCTGGTGGGCACCTACACCGTGACCCAAGCCGATGCCAATGCCGGCAACATCCGCAATACCGCATTCGCAACGAGTTCGATCTGCCCAGCAAACAGTACAGATCCGGCTTGCACCACGACGATCGACACCCCAGTCGATAATCCTGCGCTGACCTACACCAAGTCGGTCATCCTGCCGGTCGGCCAGACCGAAGTGTCCGTGGGCGACACGCTGACCTACACGCTGCAGGTCCAGGTATCGGATGCGGCCACCACGGCTCCCGTAACGCTGACGGACACGCTGGGCACCGGCCTGACGCTGGCCAACGTGACGGCCGGCGCCTTCAGCTGTGGCAATGGCAATCCGCTGGTCTGCACGCTGCCGTCCGGCACCGTGCCGGGCACGTACGTGGTGACCTACACCGCCATCGTCAACGATCTCGCTTCGGGCTTCGTGCGCAACACCTTGGTCGCCACCGGCGATGATGCCCCGACCTGTCAGGGAGCCTGCCAGACCGCCACGATCGTGACGGAACCCTTGCCGGCCATCATCAGTTACGGCAAGACGGCCGTGTTGCCGGCGGGCCGGACCCAGATGACGACGGGTGACGTGATCACCTACACGCTGACCACGACGATTGTGGCGGCGCCGACGTCTGGCGTCATGACGCTGACCGATACGCTGGGTAGCGGCCTGACGTTCGGGTCGGTCACCAGTGGCGGCGCGTACACCTGCACGCGCACCCAGCCGCTGGTTTGCACCCTGCCGAGCGGCACGGCGCCGGGCGTTTATGAGGTCAGCTACACCGCCACGGTCAACGCGCAGGCGTCGGGCATCGTCCGCAACAGTGTGGTCGGCAGCAGCGACGACAATCCGGTCTGTGCCAGCGATTGCGATGTTGAAACCCCGGTGGCATCGCCGACGTTCCTGGTGAACAAGAGCGCGAATCCCGCCAACGGCACCGCTGTGCAGCCGGGCCAGGTGATCACCTACGTCCTGTCCGTACAGGTAGGCCAGGCGGCCACGCGCGCAGCGGTGACGCTGGTCGATACCCCCGGCCAGGGCCTCACGCTGGGCGCGACGCCGGCGGGCTGTGTGTACAACGGCACGACGATGACCTGCACCTTGCCGGCCGGTACGGCGGTGGGCACGCATACCTTCACCTACACCGCCACCGTGGCCGCCTCGGCGAACGGTCGTGTGTCGAACGTGGTCGTGGCCAGCAGCGGTGATCCGAGCGCTGATCCGCCGACCTGCCAGAGCTGCAGCACCGAACACCAGGTCAATCTGCCCGAAATCCGCCTCAGCAAGTCGGCGGGTGCGCGCGAGGTCAAGGTAGGCGATCTGGTCCGCTACACCCTGACCGTGGAGAACGTGGGGAGCACTGACCTGGTCGGTGGCAGCATCATCGACACCCCGGCAGCGGGCTTCAGCTTCGTCGAAGGTTCGCTGGTAGCCGGCGACGCCGACCGGATGGCCACGGTATCGGGCGGTCATCCGATCCGGATCGACGGTGTGGATGTACGTGCGGGCGAAACCGCAACGCTGGTCTACGTGATGCGCGTCGGTGCGGGCGTCCGCCCGGGCACGCATGTCAACCAGGCGCAGGTGCGTTCGAGCACCGGTGAACCGGTGTCCAACGTGGCCACGGCGGAGGTGACGCTGACGGCGGATGCGCTGGTCGATGACAGCCTGCTGATGGGTACGGTGTTCAATGACCGTGACGGCGATGGTTGGCAGGACAGCGCCGGTCTGAGCGGAGTGAAGGTGCAGGGCGGCTTTGCGCCGGGCGCCTACATCGCCAACTCCACCACGATGGATCGTGGTGCCGGTCCGCAACCCGAGCCGGATGCGAGTTCGCCGATGCTGCACGGCATCGCGGTGGGCACGATCGCCGGCCACCAGTCGGTGGCCGATCCGGTCGACGCGCGCGAGGTGATCATCCGCCAGCGCCTCAGTGAAGTCAGCTTCACCGACGACTTCGTGCTGACCAGCGACCAGGGCATCACCGTGCGCATGGATGCGGCGGGCAACACGCGCGTCGAACAGTCCGGTGATGCGGCCAAGGGCCTGACGGCTGCGGCGCCCACCGTGGAGCGTCGTGTGGCGCAAGGCGAGGGCGGCTATGTGGTCGACTACGTCATCCGCAACGCGGGCATCGACGAACGCGGCATTCCCGGCGTGCGCATCGCATCGGTGGAAGGCTTGCTGATCGAAACCGACCAGTACGGCCGCTACCACCTGGCCGGCGTGTCGGGCGGTGCGTGGGAGCGAGGTCGCAACTTCATCCTGAAGGTCGATCCGTCCACGCTGCCGGCCGGTGCCGAGTTCACCACCGACAACCCGCTGTTGCGCCGGATCACCCCCGGTGTGCCGGTCCGCTTCGACTTCGGCGTGAAACTGCCCGAGCAGGTCATCGAGGGCGGCACCGATCAGGTGGAACTGGAGCTGGGAGACGTGTTCTTCGGCCCCGGCAGCGCCGAGGTCCGTGCGCAGTACCGGCCGGTCATCGAGGCGATGGCCGCCCAGGTGCGCAAGCATGGCGGCGGTGAAGTCGTGATCAGCGCCAACGGTGATGCCGAGACGCTGGCGTTCGACCGCGCCAACGCGGTCAAGGCTGCCCTGCTGCAGGCTCTGGAGCCGGCCGCCGCGAAGGGTCTGGTGGTCAGCGTGCGCGGCAACGTGGACGACCCGGGTTCGCTGGTCGTCGGCGTGGACGAAGGCGGTGCGCTGTTGGGCGCTGTGCTGTTCGATACCGACAAGTCGGCGATCCGCCCCGAGTTCGACCTGTTGCTCGACAAGATCGCGGCCTCCTTGGAGAAACGTGGCGGCGGCAGCATCGCGATCGTCGGCCACACCGACGTGCGCGGTTCCCACGCCTACAACACCGGCCTTGGCATGCGTCGTGCGAAGGCAGTCTACGAAGCCCTTGCCAAGCGTCTGAGCCCGGAGGTGCGCGCGAAGGTTCGCGTCGAATCCAGCAACGATCCGACAGCCCCTGTCGGCGTGCGCAAGTGAAGGGGCGGATCATGAAGAAGCGTATGAAGATGAAGCTGCTGGACTACACGCTGATCGGACTCCTCGCGGGCGCCGCGCCGCTGGCTGGCGCACAGACGACGGCGTCAGTCGCGCACCCTGCGGGCGACGGGCAGAGGCCTGTCGACTGTTCGGACGAGGCGTGCAAGGGCGAGGAAGGCCTGCTGTTCCGCCTGCGTACCCGCAGTTACGACAAGCCGGTCACCCACGACACCAGCGAAGCGTCGTCCTCGCCGGCCTTGCAGCCCGATCGGCGCGTGACGATCGCGACCGAGCAGCCCGGCAAGGCCACCGCGATGGGCAAGTTCTCCATCGACCTGCCGGGAGGCGGTGTGATCTGGGCGACGGAGGATCCTACGCTCGGACAGCCGGAGTTGTCGGTGTCCGCACCGACGATGATCGCGTTCGACGGCCAGCGCATCACCAAGCCGGTGCAGTTCTATGTCCGGGGCAACTATCCGGCCTTCATCAAGCGGCTGGAGATTTCGCTGTACCGCAGCAGCGATGCCGACTTGATCGAACCCGTCGCCACCGTGCCGCTGGACGTGGCCGGCGTGACCCAGGCGGATTGGGATGGTGCGCTGCCGTCCAGGTATCCGTTCCGCAAGGGCGATGAACTGGTCTACGTGTTGCGCGCCTACGGAGAGGGCGACAGCTTCGACGAAACCTATCCGCGCACCCTGCAGCTGGTTTCGCCCGAAGAAGCCGAGCGTGGCATGAACCTGCTGCGCGACAGCGCCGAACGCGCCCTCGGCACATCGTTGTCGAGCGAACAGGCACAGGCACAGCGCCAGCTGGATGACGTGTTCTCGGGGAACGGACTGCGCCAGCAGAACATCCCGATGTACGGCTCGCGCATCCGTATCCAGGGTCGCAACATCCCGGAGCGTGCGCAGCTGACCATCAATGGCGAGCAGTATCCGGTCGACCTGGAACGCAAGTTCGTCGCCGAGTACCTCGTGCCTGTCGGCCGGCATCGCTTCGATATCGGGGTGGGCGATGGACAGAACCGTGGCGCCGGCTCGCCGGCCACGGCGCATACGCTGGACGTCGACGTCACCGGACGCTACTTCTTCGGGGTCGGCCTGGCCGACGTCACCATCGCACAGAACAAGGTCAGTGGTTCAGGAGCGGCGTTCGCCAACGACACGCGCTACCAGGACGACGTGATCAGCGATGGCCGCCTGGCGTTCTACGGCAAGGCCAAGTATCGCGGCAAGTACCTGGTCACCGCACAGGCGGATACCACCCAGCGGGATCTCGAGCGCCTGTTCAACGGCTTCACCGAAGCCGACCCGCAGGATGTGTTCCGCCGGCTGGATCCTGATCTCTACTACCCGGTCTACGGCGACGACTCCACGACGTATCGCGATGTGGACACGATGGGCCGCTTCTACCTGCGTGTCGACTGGGACAAGAACCAGGCACTGTGGGGCAATTACAGCACCGGCATCACCGGTACCGAATACGCGCAGTACCAGCGCTCGCTGTATGGCGCGGCGCTGAACTGGCGCTCCAATGCGACCAACCGCTGGGGCGACCCGGGCAGCGAACTCCGCCTGTTCGGCTCCCAGGCCGAGACCGCGCCCGGCCACAACGAGTTCATTGGTACCGGTGGCAGCCTGTACTACCTGCGGCATACCGACCTGTTGCCAGGTTCGGATGTGGTGACGCTGGAGATTCGCGACCTGACCACCGGCCGCACTGAAAACCGCGTGGTCCTGCAACGCGGGACGGATTACGAGATCGACGAGTTGCAGGGACGTGTGCTGTTGACGCGGCCGCTGGCGCAGATCAGTCGCGAGAACACTCCCACGCTGACGCGCGACACGCCGCTGGATGGCTTCGAACAGCGTCTGATCGTCGATTACGAATGGGTGCCGTCGGGTTTCGATGCCGATGACGTCACGGCCGGTTTCCGCGGCAAGCACTGGTTCGGCAACCACGTCGGCCTGGGTGCGACCTATGTGCAGGAAAACCGCGCGGGCCAAGACTATACGCTGGCTGCCGGCGACCTGACGTTGCAGGCGGGCAAGGGGACCTACCTCAAGGCCGAGTACGCGCAGACCGAATCGTTCGGTGCGCCGGTGTTCTTCTCCGATAACGGTGGCCTCAGCTTCATCCAGCAGAACGACACGGCATTGTTCCGCGAGGGCGATGCCAAGTCGCTGGAGGCGCGGGCCAACTTCAAGGAACTGGGTTGGACCGAGCAGGACTGGAGCGTGGGTGCGTGGTGGCGCAATACCAGTGCCGGCTATTCCATCTCGCGCTACGACACCGGTCGTCCGGTGACCGAGTACGGTGCCGAACTGCTGGGCCAGTTCACGCCGAACCTTGGCCTGTACACGCGCTACACCCGTGCCGAGAGCGGTGCCGAGTCGCTGACGCAGGCGCAGGCGACACTGGAATGGCGCGTCAACGATGCGAGCACCTTCAGCGCCGAAGTGCGTCGCGTCGACCAGGAGGGCACGTCGGCCGATGCGGCCGGCACGCTGGGTGCATTGAAGTACCTGCACCGCTTCGGCAGCACGCTGGAGCTGTACGGCATCGGGCAGGTGACGCTGGATGACGATGGCGGCCAGTACGCGGACAACAACGCGCTGACGCTGGGCGGCAAGTATCTGTACGGCAACCAGTCGTCGGTCGGCGCGGAAGTGACGACTGGCGACCGCGGTGAAGCGGCCACGGTCAACGCCGAGCACCGCCTGACCGCGGAGCACTCGATCTACGGCGCCTACACCTACTCCACCGACACCACCGACTACGACTCGCTGTTCAACCGCAGCGCGCAGAACGGCTGGACGCTGGGCCAGCGCTGGCGCCTGTCCAACCAGGTGAACCTGTACAACGAAAGCCAGTTCCTGAAGGAGCGCGATGCATCGGGACTCGCACACACCTTCGGCATGGATTTCTATCCGGCGCAGGGTTGGAACATGGGCTTCACGCTGTCCGATGGCGAACTGACCAACTCGGCCGGCGGCAACGTCGATCGCCGTGCGATCAGTGTCTCGGGTGGCCGGACATCGCCGGATACCGACTGGCAGAGCAAGCTGGAATGGCGTGAGGACCACGGCGCCGAGCAGCGTGAACAGTGGGTCAGCACCAATCGCCTGACGCACAGGATCAACGACAGCTGGCGCATCGCGGCGCGATTGAACTATGCCGATACCGACGACCAGCTGGATCCGCTGGCCAGTGCGCGCTTCATCGAAGGCAATGTCGGTTTCGCCTTCCGTCCGTGGGACAACCAGCGCTGGGGTGTGTTCGGCCGCTACACCTACCTGTATGACCTCGCCACGCTGGGTCAGGTCGGTGGCGCGGACTACGACCAGAAGTCGCAGATCCTCTCGTTCGAGGGCGTGTACAAGCTGGACCAGCACTGGGAATTCGCCGGCAAGCTGGCGCGTCGCGAAGGCGAAGTGCGCCTGGGTCGCGGTACCGGCGCGTGGCTCGATTCGGCCACGACGTTCGGCGCGGCGCAGGTGCGTTACGACCTGCGTACGCAGTGGCATGCGCTGGCGGAGTACCGCTGGCTCGACGTGGACGACGGAGGTTCGAGGCGTGGCTTCCTGGTGGGCGTCGATCGCGACCTCAGCAAGAACTTCCGCATCGGCGTGGGCTACAACTTCACCGACTTCAGCGATGACCTGACCGACTTCGACTACGACCACAAGGGTTTCTTCCTGAACCTCGTGGGTACGTACTGACAACGTCCCGGGCGTGAACGCGCCCGTCGGCTTCCGCCACGTGGCGCCTGGTCACTCCACGGGCGTTCGCGTCGCGTCGGACGAAACGGCCTGTGTTGCATCGTGCCAAGGGGCGCCTACCAGCGCCTCCCGGATCATCGCCGTGGTGGCATGGCGTGCGCCAAGGTGGCGACGGGCTTCCACGAGTGCGTCCTGCAGCAGCGTTTCGGCCTGATGCCGGGCGGCGGGCGAGGAGGATTCTGCCGGCGTGTCGCGTTCCAGCAACGCCTGCGCCAGCCAGTACCGGGCGGTGGGCGAAGGCCAGTGGCGTTGGGTGTTCGCATGGATGACTTCCTGCAGCAGGCTCGCTGCTTCACCTCGCCTTGTCCACGCGTCGGTGGCAGTCGCAGCGAGCGCCATCAGTGCGCGTGCCTGCGCTTCCTTGGCCGACAGCGTCGCGGGATGGCGCGGGCCCAGCGCGCGTTCGAGCAACTGGACGGACTGCTGCGCAAGCTCGAAGCCCTTGCGCGGATCTTCGTGCGAGGCCAGGCGGGCTTCAAGCAACAGCTGGTGCGCGAATTCCGGATGCTGGGTGCCATAGGCGGCGACGATGGCCTGGCGTGACGCCATCAACGCGCCAGCCGGCACGGCGGCGGTGCCGGCGCGTTGTTCGGCGACCTCGAGCTGCAGGCGCAGGCTGCGTGCGGTGTCCGGATGGTCCGGCCCCAGTCGCTGGCGGCGCGCGTCGAACAGGGTGGCGGCCAGTTCCGTCGCTTCTCCGTAGCGCTGCGCGAGGAGCAGCCACCGAAGTCTGGCTTCGTTGACGCTGTCCTCCAGCGATGGCGTCCCGCCCAGGGCTGCGGCAGCGGCGCGTTGCAGGTCCCGCTCCGCGCCCGCCAGATCCATCAATTGGAGGTGCCACTCTCCCCGCAGGACGAGCAGTTCGATGCGGACGTCGCGTGCCGCACGCGAAGACAGGCCCGCGGCGCTCTCCTGTGCAAAGGCCAGCGTATCGAATGAAGCGTCGTACTCCGATAGCGCCCAGTGCGCGCGTGCGAGTTCGACCAGCAGGTCAAGCGTGGCGGGAGCTGCGACGTGCGTCGAGGCGGATCGCTGCAAACCCTGTGTAGCGATGTCGCGCGCCTCCGCGTGGCGCGCCTGCAGGTTGAGCAGCATCGCCAGCATGGCGAGGGTGTCCGACGGATCCCCGTCATGGTTCGCCAACAACCGGTTGGCTTCGCCGGCCAGCGTGAGCGCATGCGGATAGTCGCCGAGCGCTGCATAGCTGCGCGCCAGCGAGGCAAGCGCTCTGGCCTTGATGGCGGGACTCGACGGCAGGGAGAGTGCGCGCAGCTGCGTTTCGGCGTTTTCGAGCACCAGGCGTGACGACGGGCGTGCCTCGGCCAGTCCCGACAGCGTCACGACACCCAGGGTCTGCTCGAACACGGTGGATACCGCGCGGGTGTCGCGCAGCGCCTGGCGATCCTGGAGCTGCAACCATCCGAGCACACCGGCACTGGTGACGCCCGCCACGAGCACGCCGCCGGCCAGCGTGCTGGCCAGCGCGTTCCGCTGCAGGAAACGTTGGATCACGTAAAGGCGACGACCGCCCCTGGCCCGTACCGGGCGACGCGCCAGCCAGTGTTCCAGGTCTTCGGTCAGTGCTTCGACGCTGCCGTACCGGTCGGCGGGTGAGGTGGCAACGGCCCGCAGCGCGATCGCATCGAGATCGCCCTGGAGGCGCTTGCGCAGTTGGCGTGGGTGCGGATACCCGCGTGCCCGGGCCACATCGGCCGCGGCCGTCGCCGCCAGTGTGGAGGGCGCCCGTGCCGAGTCCGTGCTGGACAGTCCGATGAGCGCGGCGTGCAGCGATACCAGGGGACGGGGCCAGTCACCGACGAGCAGCTGGTACAGCATCACGCCGAGGGAATAGATGTCGCTGGCGGCGGAAGCGGCTGCGCCATGGAGGATTTCCGGCGCCGCATACCCGTTGGAGATGGCGATGCGCGCTGGCGCCGCGCCGTCGAGGCTGCCGGTCACGGCAGACAGTCCGAAATCGACCAGATGCACCCGGCCATCGGCCGATACCAGCAGGTTGCCGGGCTTGATGTCCTGGTGCAGCACGCCATGGCCATGCGCGTATCGCAGCGCGTCGCACGCCTGCAGAAGCAGGCGGATGCGTTCGGCCAGCGTGAGGCGCTGCTGGTCCGCCCAGAGATCCATCGCCGTGCCGTGCACCAAGCGCATGGCGAACCAGGGCCTGCCGTCGGCTTCGATGCCGCCGTCCAGCAGGGGCGCGATGTTCGGGTGGTCGAGATGCGCGAGGTGGTTGCGCTCGCGCATGAACGCATCGATCAGGTGCGGCGACGACATCTCGGCCCGCATGCACTTCAGCGCGACCTGCTTCTCGTACTCGCCGTCGGCGCGGCAGGCTTCGTAGACGGTGCCCATGCCGCCGGATCCGATCACGCGATCGATGCGCCATGGCCCCAGGCGATTGCCGATGCGGGTGGCCGACGGATCGGCATCGTCTTCCGCCGGGGATTCAGACAGCGCATCGAACGCAACGCCTTCCAGCGGATGCCCGGCGGCATCCGCCGTCAGCAACCGCAGCAGTGCGTCATGGAGCGCGGGTTCGTACGCCTGCAGTCGCTGGAGGGCGCTTGAGCGCTGCAGGGGCGCCAGTTCGACGTACTGGTCGAACAGGTCCAGCGCACGGACTTCCAGATCGGACATCGGCGACGGTCAGTGACGGGCGGGACGTCGCGCATGCAGGATGCGAAGCGGCCGCCGACCCGGTGTCGCGAGGGTATCGCGCTTCGCGGTGTGCGTGGAGTCGAGGAAAAGATGGCGCGCCCGGAGGGATTCGAACCCCCGACCAATGGCTTCGGAAGCCACTACTCTATCCGGCTGAGCTACGAGCGCACGGGACGGGCATTCTAGCCGCAAACCGGTGCCCTGGCCCACTCTGCGGCGGGCGGCGGGGAGTCCTGGCCCTTGTGGCGGGCCTGTTACCCTTTCCCGCATGGGATACGAGCATTTCGAAAGGGCGGGAACCGCACGCTGGCGTGAGCGACTGGGCCAGTACTGGAAGCTGGTGCGTGGCGACCGGCCGATCGGCGTGCTGCTGCTGCTGTGGCCGACATGGTGGGCGCTGTGGCTGGCGGCGGAAGGCATGCCACCGATGTGGACGCTGTTCGTGTTCACGGCGGGCGTGTGGCTGACCCGCTCGGCGGGCTGCGTGATCAACGACTACGCGGACCGCTGGCTGGACCCGCAGGTCGAGCGGACGCGCGGACGTCCGTTGGCGACCGGCGCGGTATCGGGGCGCGAGGCACTGGTCGTGTTCGCCGTGCTGATGCTGGTCGCCTTCGGGCTGGTGCTGACGTTGAATCGCCTGACTGCCTGGCTGAGTGTCGTCGGCGTGTTCCTTGCCGCAAGTTATCCCTACCTCAAGCGTTACACCTATCTGCCCCAGGTGTACCTGGGCATGGCATTCGGCTGGGGCATTCCGATGGCGTTCGCTTCCGTGAGGAGCGAGGTACCTGCCGTTGCATGGGTGCTGTACGGCGCCAATATCCTGTGGGCCACCGCCTACGACACCTGGTACGCCATGGTGGATCGGGAAGACGACCTGCGCGCCGGGTCCAAATCCACCGCCATCCTGTTCGGCGATCTCGATCTGGTCATCCAGGGCGTGCTTTACAGCCTGGTCTTCGTTGCGCTGTACCTGGTGGGGCGTCAGGCGGGGCTGGGCGTGTACTACTGGGCGGGCGTGGGTGCAGCCGTGCTGTTGGTCGTTTCACAGTTCTGGATGGCGCGCCATCGGGAGCGCGACGCGTGCTTCCGCGCCTTCCTGCACAACAACTGGGTGGGTGCGGCGATCTTCATCGGACTGGCGTTGGATCTGACCCGCTGAGCGGCGTCGTGCGTGTTCGATAAAGCGCACATAGCGTGATACGTTTCACAATTGTTCGACGTGATTGCATGTGACGCACGACATGGCAAAACAAGACAGGGGCACGGGAATCGCAGGGTTCCTTTCAGTGGGGCGCGGGCGCTGGATGGTGGGCGTGGTGTTGGCGGCATGCCTGGGCAACGCTGCGGCGCAGACCGTGCGATGGGAGGACTACCGCGGCAACGACCGCGTCGGCGCCGTGTACACCGGCCCCGCAGGCGCGCCGACGTTCGCCAACAACACCGGCACCGGCGCGACCCGCCTGAATGCCCTGCGTGCGATCGCCGCCAACCCTGCCAATGCCGTGCGCACCGGCACCGCGGCGGACATCAACTACCGCGCGGCCGCCAACAACCTCTGCAACCTGGATTCGCCGGCCACCAGCGCCGTCTCCTGCGGCCTGCAAGCGATGGGGCGCGTGTCGTATGCGTTGATCCAGTTTCCGCAGGCAGGCACCTACAGCGTCAGCATCGCGCATGACGACAACGTGGAACTCGGCTTCTCCAGCGACTACGCCAACACGGCGTACCGGACGGCCTCGTACGACGTTCCCGTCGGCACGGTCAACGACTGGACCGCCAACGAGGACACGTACGTCAGCCTGGGCACGTTCACCGCCGCCAACGCCAACAGCTGCGCGCTGGTACGCATGTACTGGCTCAACCACGGCGGCATCAACCACGCGCGGCTGCGCTGGACGGTGCCGGGCAACGCCACGCCGGCCATCATTCCCGCGACAGCCTTCCGCGATCCTGCGGCGGCCGCGAGTTCGATCGGCTGCAACGGTTCGATCACCGGCAACGGCACCACCATCACGCTGAACAAGGTCCTGGGTGCGCCGCGCGCCGATGCGAGCGACCAGTTCACCGTGCAGATCGGCGCCACGTCCACGGCCGGCACGCTGCGTGAAGCCACCACCGCGGGTGCCGGTGTTGGCCAACAGGCCAGCACGGGCGCGCTTGCGGTGACCACCGGTGTGACCTACTACCTGCGCGACATCATGGCGGCCGGCAGCGCATCGACGCTCGCAGGCGCGTACACGGCGACGATCACCTGCACGCGCAATGGCACGGCGTTCACTCCGGGCGGGGCATCGCCGACGTGGAACGTCACCCCGGCCGCCAACGACCAGATCGTGTGCGCCATCACCAACACGTCGCGCCCCATCCTGCGGCTGAGCAAGGAACTGCCCGATGGCCGCCTGCAGGCTGCGGACCAGTTCGCGCTCTCCATCGCAGGAACGGGTGCCGGCGCCGGCGCGTCGGTGACCACCACGGGTACGACCACCGCGCCGACCCAGGTGGCGATCGTCAGCCCGGCGACGGCGGGCGCCAACTACACCTTCTCCGAAACCGGGGCGGGCGGTGCGAACCTCGCCGACTACACCACGACCTACACCTGCACGAACGCGCGCAGCGGAGGAGGGACGGCCAGCGGAAACGCCGCCTCGTTCGCATTCACCCCGGTGGCGGGCGACCAGCTGGACTGCATCTTCCGCAACGTGCGGATTCCCCGCACCGATCTGGTGGTCACCAAGGTCGCCAACCCTGGCACGGCGCTCGCGGGCAGCGTGGTGAGCTACACCGTGACCACCAACAATCCGGGCCCCAGCGCCGTCAACGGCACGGTGATCCGCGACACCCCTGGCCCCGGCCTGAACTGCGCCGATCCCTCGGCCACGGCTGCGTGCGCCGCGTCCGGCGGGGCGGCATGTCCCGGTGCCACGGTGCCGATCGCCAGCCTGACGGGCACGGGCGTGGCCATTGCCACGTTCCCGGCCGGCGGCCAGATCGTGCTGACGCTGCAATGCCGCGTCACCGCGACCGGTTTCGCGCCCTGATGCGATGCGCGCGTGCCGTCAGGGCACGCGTGCGCAGACCCACGCATCCACGCGTTCCGCACCCGCGTCGAGCAGCGCGCGGGCGGCGGCATGCAGGGTCGCGCCCGTGGTCATGACGTCATCGACCAAGGCGACATGGTCCGGTGGCCTAGCGTGGGATGGAACGGCGAAGGCGCGGGCGACATTCCGTTGCCGCTGACCGGCATCGAGTTCGGACTGGGGCGCGGTGGGGCGTACGCGCTGCAGCAGCTCCTGGCGCAGCGGCAGGCCGAGCACCGTGGCCAGCGGGCGCGCGAGTTCGAGCGCCTGGTCGTACCCGCGCTGGCGCATGCGATGCGGGTGCAGGGGCACCGGTACGATCGCGTTCGGGCGCGGCGCCGACCCCAGCGACTGGGCCATCAGGCCTGACATCAGCCGCCCGGCGGCAAGGTCGCGATGGAATTTGAAGCGTGGCACCAGCCGGTCCAGCGGAAACCCGTAGACGAAGACCGCCCGGGTCTGCGTCAACGTCGAGTGTTGTCCCAGGCACGCCCCGCACTCGCCGTCCGCCGCCAGCGGTATCCCGCAGCGCAGGCAGGACGTGCGATTCCATGGAAGCCGTTCCGTGCATGAAGCGCAAAGATCGGCGCCGTTGAACCCGCGTTCGCGACATATCAGGCATCGGGGTGCGAGTAGCAGGCAGGCGGCGCGCTGCCACCAACCGTCAACTTTCAAAGCATCCATGCGGTTGACAGGGCGAAGCCCGGTTTCCAGACTTCCCCGACTGTATTCCCGCGAGGCCGCGATGTCCGCTCACATTTCCACTGAAGTACCGGCACTGCGCCACGACTGGCAACGCGAGGAGCTGCTGGGCCTGTTCGACCTGCCGTTCCCCGAGCTGCTGCACCGGGCGGCCTCCGTGCATCGCACGCGGTTCGATCCCTCCGAGGTCCAGGTGTCCACGCTGCTGTCGGTAAAGACCGGCGGCTGCCCGGAAGACTGCGCGTACTGCCCGCAGGCACAGCGCTACGACACCGGGGTGTCCGCGCAGAAGCTGATGGACGCCGAGCAGGTGCTGGCCAAGGCCGCACAGGCGAAGGCCGCGGGAGCGTCCCGCTTCTGCATGGGCGCGGCCTGGCGCTCGCCGAAGGACCGCGACATCCCCAAGGTCGCCGAGATGATCCGCGGCGTGAAGGCGCTGGGGCTGGAGACCTGCGCCACGCTCGGCATGCTGAGCGGCGAGCAGGCGCACGCGCTGAAGGACGCCGGGCTGGACTACTACAACCACAACCTCGACACCGCGCCGGAGTTCTACGGCGACGTGATCCGGACGCGCGAGTACCAGGATCGCCTGGACACGCTGTCGCACGTGCGCGATGCCGGCATGAAGACCTGCTGCGGCGGCATCGTCGGCATGGGCGAATCGCGTGCGCAGCGCGCCGGCCTGCTGCAGGCGCTGGCGAACCTGCCGTCGCACCCGGATTCGGTGCCGATCAACCGGCTGGTGCAGGTGGCGGGCACGCCGCTGCATGGCACCACCGAACTGGATCCGTTCGAGTTCGTCCGTACCATCGCCGTCGCCCGCATCGTCATGCCGGCCTCGATGGTGCGGCTGTCGGCCGGTCGCGAGGCGATGAGCGACGAACTGCAGGCGCTGTGCTTCCTCGCCGGCGCCAATTCGATCTTCTACGGCGAGAAGCTGCTGACCACCGGCAACCCGGACACCGGGCGGGACCAGGCGCTGTTCGCACGCCTGGGCCTGCGGCCGATGGCGGTACAGGTGGAAAACAGCCACGACCATCACAGAACCGACGTCCCCGGCAGCGGTACGGTGCATGCCGACATCACCCGTCCCGAGCCGTCCTGCGGCCGGGCGGCATAGTCGGGGCAACAGGGGGCAGTACCGGACGACGCACGCTGGCGCGGGAACGCGGCCGGTGCGTCGTCGTCGACGGTCTTCCCGCTCTGCCTCGGCGCCTTCTTCGCCAGGCCACGCCGACATGAACCGCACCGACCTGCACGACCGCATCCTCGCCCAGCGCCAGCAACGGATCGCACTGGGCCGGCAACGCACGCGCCGCACCGTCGCGCGTCGCGATGGCGTACGGGTCGAAGTCAACGGTCGCTGGCTGACCGAGTTCAGCAGCAACGACTACCTGGGCCTCGCCCAGCAGTTCGAAGTCACCAATGCCCTGCAGGACGCCGCCGCGCGCGAGGGTGCCGGTGCCGGCGCATCGCATCTGGTCAGTGGCCACCACGCATCGCACGAGGCGCTGGAGCGCGACATCGCCGACTGGCTGGGCTATCCGCGCGCCCTGTTGTTCGGCAGCGGCTACCTCGCCAACCTCGCCGTGCAGCAGGCGCTGATGGAAGACGGCGATGTCTGCGTGCAGGACCGGCTCAACCACGCCAGCCTGATCGATGCGACCCGTCTCGCCGGCGCCAAGCTGCGCCGCTATCCGCACCTCGATCCCGAAGGTGCGCTGCGCCAGCTGAAGCTGCACGCGGAAGGCGCCGCGATGCTGGTCACCGACGGCGTCTTCAGCATGGACGGCGACACCGCGCCACTGCGTTCGCTCAGCCTGGTCGCGCGCATGCAGCAGGCGGTGTTCTTCGTCGACGATGCGCATGGGGTCGGCGTGCGCGGCCCCGACGGGCGCGGCAGCGTGGCCGAGGCGCGCATGGGCGTGGCGGACGTGCCGCTGCAACTGGTCACGCTGGGCAAGGCGCTGGGTGGCTACGGGGCGGTCGTGGTCGGCGAAGACACGTTGATCCAGCATCTGGCCGAAACCGCGCGGCCTTACATCTACACCACGGCGATGCCGCCCGCACTGGCTGCCGCCACGCGCGTTGCGGTCAAGCATGCACGCCGCGACCAGTGGCGCCGCGAAAAGCTGCACTCGCTGGTGGACCGCTTCCGCAACGGCGCGCAGCGTGCGGGCCTGCAGCTGATGGCGTCCGACTCGCCGATCCAGCCGGTGCTGTGCGGCAGCGATGCCACCGCGATGGCGCTGTCCGCTGCGCTGGACAGCGCCGGCTACCTGGTGCCGGCCATCCGTCCGCCCACCGTGCCGGATGGCAAGGCGCGGCTGCGCGTGACGCTGTCGGCGCTGCATTCGCTGCAGGAGGTGGACGGCCTGGTCGCCACGCTGGCGCGCTCGTGGGATGCCGTGCAGCGCGTGCACGGCGCCGTCGCCTGATCGAGCCGCCGGGTGTTCGCACGATCCTGCACCGCGCGGGATCGGCGACAATACGCGGCATGCATATCGAAACCATCGGCAACGGCCCGTCCCTGGTGCTGCTGCACGGCTGGGCGCTGCATGGCGGCGTGTTCGCGCCGCTGGTGAAGCGCCTGTCCGACCGCTACACGCTCCATCTCGTCGACCTGCCCGGGCATGGCCACAGCCGCGGCAGTGAGGTCGCGTTGACGCTGGATGCGACCGTCGACGCCGTCCTGGCCAGTACACCGCCGGCCGTTTGGCTGGCATGGTCGCTCGGGGGGCTGTTCGCCCTGCATGCGGCTGCCACCTCGTCGCAGGTGCGAGGGCTGGCGATGGTGGCGGCGACGCCGCGCTTCGTGCGCGGGGACGGCTGGCAGCACGCGGTGCTCGCCAGTGTGTTCGCGCAGTTCGGCAGCGACCTGAGCGACGACTACGGGGGCACACTGGACCGCTTCCTCGCCCTGGATACGATGGGTTCCGAACACGCACGCAGCGAGCTGCGCACGTTGAAGCAGGATCTCTACGCGCGCGGCGGACCCGCGCCGTCCGCATTGCGCGCCGGCCTGCAACTGCTCGAACAGTCGGACTTGCGCGCGACGCTGCCTGCGTTGTCCGTGCCCAGCCTGTGGCTGGCAGGGCGTCGCGACCTGCTGGTGCCCTCGAAGGCGATGCAGGCCGCGGCCGCGATGGCGCCGGAGTCCACTTTCGTCGAGATCGCCGGTGGTGGCCACGCGCCGTTCCTCGGTCACGCCGACCTCGTCGCCGCCGACGTCGATCGCTTCATGCGGTCGCTGCCGCAGGATGGGACGGCATGACCTTCGACCAGCGCCATATCCGTCGCGCGTTCTCGCGCTCCGCCGCCGGCTACGACGCGGCAGCGGCCCTGCAACACGAAGTCGAGAAACGGCTGCTCGAGTCGCTGGACTATTTCACCTTGCGACAGGGGCAGGACGCCGTCGAGCCGAAGGTGGTGCTGGACGTGGGCTGCGGTCCCGCGCATGCGGCCGCGGCGATGCGCAAGCGCTGGCCGAAGGCGCAGGTCATCGCCGTGGACATGGCCTTGCCGATGTTGCGCGAGGCGAAGAAGCAGGCCGGCTGGTGGAAGCCGTTCCATCGCGTCTGCGCCGACCAGCGCGCGTTGCCATTGGCCGATGGCAGCGCCGACGTGCTGTTCTGCAACCTGAGCCTGCAATGGGTGGACGACCTGCCGCACGTATTCAACGGCTTCCGCCGCGTACTGAAGCCCGGCGGCCTGCTGGTGTGCTCCACCTTCGGACCCGAGACACTGCAGGAACTGCGCGACGCCTTCGCGCACGCCGACGACACACCGCATGTCAGTCCGTTTCCACCCATCGCGCAGTTCGGCGATGCGTTGATGCTGGCCGGTTTCCGCGATCCCGTGCTCGACCGCGACCGCTTTACCCTGACCTACGACGACCTGCCTGCCTTGATGCGCGAGCTGCGTGCGATGGGAGCGACCAACGCCCTGCGGCATCGCCGGCACACGCTCACCGGGCGCGCACGCTTCGCGGCGGCGGCCGCAGCGTACGAACCGCTTCGGCGCGCCGACGGCAAACTGCCCAGCACATGGGACGTCATCTACGCGCATGCGTGGTCGCCGCCGCCGGGTGCGCCGATCCGGGGGCAGGGCGAGGACATCGCCACGGTGCCGCTGTCGAAGATTCCGATCAGGCGAAAACTGTAGGAGGGGCTTCAGCCCCGACCGCCCGTCTTCAGATAGAGAACGATCTGGAGAGGATGCAGTGAAGTGCGAGGTACGTGGCCCCCGCCTTCTCCCGCTACACCATCGGCATCAGGGTTGCAGGAGGCCATGATCGGGGCTGAAGCCCCTCCTACACGAAATCAACCGCCGACTTGCCGGATCCAGTCCTGCAGGTTGTAGTAGTTGGTGACGCGTGCGATGCGGTCGTCGCGGATGTCGAAGAACGCGCCGCCTGGCAGCACGTAGGTCTGGCCGTTCGCGGGCGGCAGGCCTTCGTCGGTGTGGAGGTATTCGCCATGCACGATGTATTCGGCGGCCGCATGCTGGCCGTCCTGGGTGACCAGCACCACGATGTCGCGCAGCTGTTCGCGGTAACTCGCGTTCATGCGTCCGAGAAAGGCGGCGAAGGCCTCGCGGCCGGTTTCGCGTGCGCCCTGGTTGAGATCGTGCACCACGTCGTCGGCCAGCATGGCCAGCATGCCTTCCCAGTCGCCGCGGTTGAAGGCGGCGTAGTAGGTGAGGACGAGCTCGGTGGCGCGGTCCTGCCGGCGCGTGCCGTCGATCTTCATGCGGAATCCCGTGGGGAGGGCGACACTTCGATCATACGCCACGCCATCAGCGCGGCAGCCGGTCGCGATGGAAGAAATACACTTCCTGCAGCAGGAAGCGCCAGCGCGTGGCGAAGCTGCGGAAGCGGCTGGTCGGCGTGGGCGAACCGACCGAGCGGATGCCGAGATCCCGGCTGATCCGCAATGCGCGCGCCATGTGCAGCGGATCGCTGACGATGATGACGGTGTGCAGCTTGTGCTGCTGCATCAACACGCGGGCCTGGCGCAGGTTGTCGTGCGTGTTGCGCGACAACGATTCGATCAGGATCGCCTTCGCCGGAACGCCCTCGCGCATCGCGTAACGGCGTGCCACCTGCGATTCGGAAAAGCGCGCGCCAGTCCCGCCATAGCCACCGGTGAAGATCAGTGTCGGCGCCAGGCCGCGCTTGTACAGGTCGATGCCGTGGCGGATGCGCTCCTCGAACACGGGCGACGGTTTGGCGTCGTAGGCCGCCGCGCCGAGCACGATGATCGCATCGGCGGGCACGGCGTCGTCGCGCTGACCTACCCAGACGATGTAGGCGGCCACGCCGGCCAGCCAGACCAGCGCGAGAAACAACAGGCGCCACATCCATCCGATGAAGCCGCGCCCGGTTTTCTTCCTGCGCAGGGTCATGCGGCGCGCTCCCACGGCAGGGCAGCGAGGTCGACATTGCCGCCGGACAGCACCACGCCCACGCGTTGTCCGGCGAATCGTCCGGGGTGCCGCAGGATCGCTGCCAGGGCGATGGCCGAAGAGGGTTCCACGAGCAGCTTCAGGCATTGCCACAGCAGGCGCATTGCGGCGAGCGTGTCGGCGTCGGGCACCGTGACGACATCCACCGCGTAGGTGCGCAGCAATGCGAAGTTGGGTTCACCCAGCGTGCCGCGCAGGCCGTCGCAGAGGGTGTCGGGCACGAAGTCGACGCGGCGCTCGCCGGCCGCCAGCGAATCGGCGGTATCCGCGGCGCCTTCCGGTTCGGCGCCGATGATGTGGCAATCCGGCGCGGTCGCCGCCGCAGTGATCGCGGTGCCGGACAGCAATCCCCCTCCGCCGACCGGCGCGACCAGGGCATCCAGCGGACCCTGCGCGTTGAGCAGTTCCAGGGCGGCGGTACCCTGGCCGGCGATGACGTGCGGATGGGTGTACGGATGGATCAGGCTGGCGCCGGTTTCGGCCTCCACGCGTGCGGCGGCGGCTTCGCGCGCCTCGATGGTCGCTGCACAGCGATGCAGCGTCGCACCGTAGCGGGCGATGTTGGCGAGCTTGGCGGCGTTTGCGCCCTCCGGCACCACCACGTGGCAGGCGATGCTGCGGGTGCGGGCCGCCAGCGCCAGGGCCGCGCCGTGGTTGCCCGACGAATGCGTCACCACGCCACGCGTGGCGGTGGCGTCATCCAGTGCCCAGACCGCATTGCAGGCCCCGCGGAACTTGAACGCGCCACTCCGCTGCAGTGGCTCCGCCTTGAAGTGGAGATGGCAGCCGGCCAGCGTGTCGAGTGCGCTCGATCGCAGGACGGGCGTGGCGTGGGCGTGGGGGGCGATACGGGCGGCGGCGGCGAGGACGTCGTCGAAGGTGGGCAGGAGAGGCGTCGGCATGCGGAAAGGTTAGCGCATCGCTCCGCCATGAACCTCAGCGAACGCGTCCGGAAGTGGCTGGACCGATACGGGCAGGGTTAAGCACGGATTCAATGCGGCAGGCCGATCCTGCGAAGGCAGAGTAACGGGGGTTCCGCCATGAAGCGCACATCTCTTTTGACCATCGCCTTCGCCAGCCTGACCCTGGGAGGCTGTGCGACCTACGACTATGTCGGCGACACCGCGCCGGGCGGCTACTACCACGGCCGGCCGAGCACGCAGTACTCCGATCCGTACGGTGGCTACTACGGCGGAGGCGCGTATGGCAGCTACGGATACGGCGGACCCTATCGCTACAACAACTACTACGGGTATCCGTACTACGGCTATTACGGATCGCACTATCCGTACTACCCGCCGCGTCCTCCCCGTCCCCCGCGTCCGGACGACCACAACCCGCCTCCGCCGCCTCCGCCGACCAGCGGGGGTGGCAATCGTCCCCCGCCGTGGCGCGACCCGACCGGCCGCTGGCGCGAGGGGGGATCCCAGCCCATGGTCCCGGGCCGCCCTGGCCAGGTCATCCCGTCTCCGAGCCAACCGCGCATGGACGAGGGTGGTTATCGTCCGCCGCGCGTGACCCCTTCCCCGTCCATGCCGCGCTCGGCCGAGCGACCGCAGCGCATGGAACGGGCGCCGGCGCCGCCGCGTGCCGAGCGGCAGGCGCCCCCGCAGCGCATGGAGCGTCCAGCACCTCCGTCCCGTCCCATGCCGCGCGATGACGGGGGCACGCGCCAACTCGAGCGGTAATTGCGCCCTTCCGGCGGCACCGTCCGTCGCCTGCCCCCCGCCGCCGACGCGGTTGCGAACCTTGGTTGACCGGTTGCGTCGCTTTCTGACGTAAGCGGCAATTAAAGGTTCAATGTCGACGTCCGGTGGGGAAATCTGGATCCCCCCTGTTCCGGCCCCATCGGGCGTCGGCGCCTAACAAGAAGCCCGGCTCTGCCGGGCTTTTTTCTTGCTCTGGTATCCTGCGCGCATAAAAAAGGGGCCGGTAGTCCCCCGACTACCGGCCCCGGCATCCCCGGCGTGCGCATGGCTGGCCCCTGTTCCAATTACCAACCCGGCGCCCCTGGTCGCTTGCCACGACGGGTGCATGGGGATCCAGCAGGAAGCGTGCCAACTCTGCCCGGTCGCCATGCCGGATCCCGTCTTCCGTAACGGCCCCGTCCACGGGCCTTCGTCATCGACTCTTTGCCATGAGCCCCAGCTTCCACCACTACGACGTCATCATCATCGGCGGCGGCCATGCCGGCACCGAGGCCGCGTTGGCGTCCGCGCGTGCCGGAGCACGCACGCTGCTGCTGACGCACAACGTGGAAACGGTGGGCGCGATGAGCTGCAATCCGGCCATCGGCGGCATCGGCAAGGGCCACCTGGTCAAGGAGATCGATGCACTGGGCGGCGTAATGGCGTGGGCCGCAGACCGCGCCGGCATCCAGTGGCGCACGCTCAATGCGTCGAAGGGTCCCGCCGTGCGCGCGACGCGTTGCCAGGCCGACCGTGCGCTGTACCGCAGCGCCATCCGTCGCGCGGTGGAAGCGCAGCCGAACCTGACGCTGTTCCAGGCCGCCGTCGACGATCTGGTCATCCAGAACAACACCGTGCGCGGTGCGGTCACCCAGACCGGCCTGACGTTCCATGCGCCGGCCGTCGTGCTGACGGCGGGCACCTTCCTCGCGGGCAAGATCCATGTCGGCGAAACGCAGTACGCCGCCGGCCGCGCCGGCGATCCGCCGGCGACCGCACTGGCGCAGCGCCTGCGCGAAGGCGCGTTTGTCGTCGACCGCCTGAAGACCGGTACGCCGCCGCGCATCGACGGCCGCTCGCTTGACTATTCGGTGATGGAAGAGCAGCCCAGCGACGATCCGTTGCCGGTGATGTCGTTCATGGGCGACATCACCGACCATCCGCGCCAGGTGTCGTGCTGGATCACCCACACCAGCGAGCAGACCCACGAGATCATCCGCGGCGCGCTGCACCGTTCACCGATGTACTCCGGCCAGATCGAAGGCATCGGTCCGCGCTACTGCCCGTCCATCGAGGACAAGGTGGTGCGCTTTGCCGAGAAGGCCAGCCACCAGATCTTCGTCGAGCCGGAAGGCCTCGATGTCGCCGAGATCTACCCGAACGGCATTTCCACCTCGCTGCCGTTCGACGTGCAGCTGGCGCTGGTGCGCAGCATCCGCGGCATGGAACACGCGCACATCACGCGTCCGGGCTATGCCATCGAGTACGACTTCTTCGATCCGCGCGGCCTGAGGGCGTCGCTGGAGACGAAGGCCGTCGCCGGCCTGTTCTTCGCCGGCCAGATCAATGGCACCACCGGCTACGAGGAAGCGGCAGCCCAGGGCCTGCTCGCCGGCCTCAACGCCGCGCGCTTCGTGCAGCAGAAAGAGGCCTGGTCGCCGCGTCGCGACGAAGCCTACCTGGGCGTGCTGGTCGACGACCTGATCACAAACGGCACCAAGGAGCCGTACCGCATGTTCACCAGCCGCGCCGAGTACCGGTTGCAGCTGCGCGAGGACAATGCCGACCTGCGGCTGACCGAAACCGGTCGCACGCTGGGCCTGGTCGATGACGCACGCTGGCAGCGCTTCGAAGCCAAGCGTGAGGCTATCGCGCGCGAAACCGGCCGCCTGCGCGCGCTGTGGGCCACGCCGGCGAATGCGCTGGGGCGCGAGGTCGCCGATACGCTCGGCGTGCAGGTCAGCCGCGAGACCAACGTACTCGACCTGATCAAGCGCCCGGAGCTGGACTACGCCAAGTTGATGTCCGTAGCTTCCATTGGGCCTGCGGTGGCCGATGCGCAGGTTGCGGAACAGGTGGAGATCGGCGTCAAGTACGCCGGCTACCTCGACCGCCAGCGCGACGAGATCGAACGCCAGCAGCGCAACGAATCCACGCCCATCCCGATGGGATTCGACTTCGCCGGCGTGCGCGGCCTGTCGGCCGAAGTGCAGCAGAAGCTTGAACGCGTGCGGCCCGAAACCGTCGGCCAGGCCCAGCGCATCCCCGGCATGACGCCCGCCGCCATCTCGCTGCTGCTGGTGCACCTGGAACGCGCGCGGCGTACGCGGGTGGCGTGAGTGGCAGTTCCTGCCGTTGCTAACGTTGTAGGAGCGACGTAAGTCGCGACCGCACGCCTTCCGACATACAGAACCAAGTCCGTCCGCTGTCGACGGTTCGCCCTCGCCGAGAATCTGCGGTCGCGACTTACGTCGCTCCTACAGGGGGTCTTCAGGATGATGCCGTGCCTCCCACGCCGCCAGCTGCTCGCGGTAGTGCTGCAGCTGTTCCGCGTACAGGTCGTGCACGCAGATCGGGCAGCCGCTGTTGCAGCAGTCGCTGGGCAGCGGCGGCTCGGGTTCGACGGGGCGCGGGTCGTCGTCGGGCGTCACTGCGCGCCCATTTCCTTCAACAGGTGGGGCGCCGGATACACCTTGCCCATCAGCCAGCGCAGGTAGCGCATGTCGACGTGGACGGCGCGCTTGTAGCGCGGGTCGAACATCCAGCTGGCGCTGACGGATTCCCAGTTGCTGTCGAAGTTCAGGCCGATCAGTTCGCCGCGTGCGTTGAGCACGGGTGAGCCGGAATTGCCGCCGGTGGTGTCCAGGTTGGTCAGGAAGTTGACCGTCTGCGTCTTCAGCGCGGGATCTTCCGTGCCGGCGAAGTCGCCTTTCGCGATGGCGTCGAGCAGCGGCTTCGGCGCATCGAAGGGAACGGTACCGGTGTTCTTCTCGACGATGCCGGCCACCGTGGTGACCGGCGTGTACTGCACGCCGTCGCGCGGCGAGAAGCCGTCGACCTTGCCGAAGCTGACGCGCAGCGTGCCGTTGGCGTCGGGATAGAGCGCCCGACCCTGCTGCGTGCGCCAGGCGAACAGCGCGCGCATGTAGGCCGGGCGCAGGCGCAGCTGTTCGCCCTCGCGCGTCTTGCGTTCCTGCTCCAGCGCCAGCTGCGTGGGGACCAGTTTCACGGCCACGTCGATCAGCGGATCGGCGGCAACGGGCTTGCCCTCGCGCGCGGCGGCAAAGCGCGACAGGCGCTCGCTCTCGTCGCCGAGTTTCGTGCCCGCATACAGCGTGTCGAGCGTCTGTTTCAGCGTGGCGGGCGTGCGGCCGAAGGCGGCGTCGAAAGCGGGAAGGCGCTGCGCGTCCGGCAGCTGCTGGTAGCGCGTCAGCAGGACGGTCAGCAGCGCCTTCTCCACGTCGGACGCATAGCGGCGCTGCACCTGTTTCAGGATGCCTTCGATCATGGCGTGGTCGCGCGCCTGGTAGCCGCTCTCGCGCTCGGCATCCGGCTTCATCGACTCCACGCGCAGGCGGTCCAGGGTGATCGCGGCACGCATCAGCTGCGACTGCGCGCCGAACAGGTTCAGCAGCAACTCGCGCTCGCGCACCGCAGAGCCTCCGGCGATCGACGCGGCCAACGCATCGATGTCGGTGCGCTCCTTCGCCGCGGCTTCCGTCGCCAGCATGCCGCGCTCGTCCTCCGCGCGCAGCCGCACCGCATCGCTGCGATGCAGGCCTTCCAGTTCGCCCGCGGCGCGCTTGCGCTGGTTCTTCAACGACTGCAGCTGCGCGGCGTAGCGCGTCTTCGCGTCGGCATCGTTCGTGCCCGCGGCTTCCACCACGTCGATCAGCTGGTCGAACACCGCCACGCGCGTCGGCAGCGTCCAGGTGATCTGCTCTTCGAACTCGGCGGCGGTGCGGTGACGGAAGGTGACGCCCGGATAGCCGGCCAGCATGGCGTAGTCGCCGGCCTTCGGGCCGTCCTTCGCCAGCGCCAGGTGCGCCGGCGCTGCATACGGCACGTTGTCGGGGCTGTAGGCCGCCGGTTTGCCGTCCTTGCCGACGTAGGCGCGCAGCAGGGTGAAGTCGCCGGTATGGCGCGGCCACATGAAATTGTCGATCTCGTCGCCGTAGTTGCCGATCGCACGCGGCGGCGCGTACGCCAGGCGGATGTCGCGCAACTCCAGCTGGGTGATGCGGTAGAAGTCCGTGCCGTAGTACATGTTGGCGACGCTGCAGCGCACGCCGCCGCCGGCCTCGCATTCGGCGACGATGGCCTTGCTGGCGCGGTCCACCGCGTCGAAGTAATCGCGCCCGGTCTTGCCGGCGGCTTCCTTCAGCACCATGTCGGTGACCTTGTCGTAGCCCACCGTGACCAGCACGCGGAAGTCCGGGTTGGCGGGCAGTTCGCCCGCGCGGTCGGCGGCGATGAAGCCGTCGTCGATCAGGTTGTGCCCGGGCTTGCTGTTGTACTGGATCACGCCATAGGCGACGTGGTGGTTGGTCAGGATCAGGCCGTCCTGCGAAACGAACGCGCCGGTGCCGCCGCCTGCGCGCACCACGGCACTCAACGGCGCGGCGGTGACGTCGGCCAGGGTCTTCGGGTCGCCTTTGAAGCCGGCGTCGCGCAGCGTCTTGGCCAGCTGCGGCAGTTGCGACGGCATCCACATGCCTTCGTCGGCGTGGGCGGGCAGGCACAGGGCCACGCCCAGGGCGAGGGCGGACGTTGAAAGTCGGCGGCGCATGGTCGGCATCCAGCGGAAACAAGGAAGACGGTGACGATATCGGGCCTGCTTCGATGCGGCAATGACGGCCTGTGTCGCGTCGTCAGCGTGCGTCGCCGATGAAGCGCCGCCAGTGCTGCGCTGCGCGACGGATGCCGGTGTGTTCGGTGTCTTCCAGCGCACGCAGGGGATCGAGCACGACGTCGCCGTCGGCACTCGTCCCGCGCTTCCATGTTGCCGCCACCCGACCGTCGACGATCACCGTGGGGGCCACGAGTCCGTTGACGCTGAACACGCGTCGCATGAGCGTTGCATCCAGCACCGGCGTGCGATCGCGGTAGCCGATCAGGTATTCGTCGAAGGCCGGCAGCAGGTGGATGGCGCGTGATCGCGAAGGCGAAGACGTACCAGCCAGCAACCACCATGTGGTGTCGTCGTACGTCTCCCTCGCCAGCACCGATTCGGCGAGTGTCAGCGCCCGCAGTGCGTCCTTCTGCGTCAGTCCCGACCACCAGGCGAGATCGGCGGCGGTGGCGGGGCCATGGCCCTGCAGATAGCGCAGCGCCAAGCGGTGCAGGGCTTCGTCGCGGTCGAGCGGGGCGTCCTGCGGAATCCAGGCATCCATCAGCACGAAGGTCGGTTGCTTGCCCTGCCGCGGTCCATGGCAGATGACGCTTTCGTGCGCGAGCCAGTTCAGCAGGTGCAGTCCGCGCTGGTTGGCGCTGGCGATGCCGGCGGCGTCCATGCAGGCATACAGGTCGGTGCGTGTAACCGGTGTACCGGTCGCCAGGGTCCGCTCCACCACGCGTTGGCCGCGAGCGAGTGTCGCGGCATCCAGGCCGAGATCACGCGCGAGGCGCGCGGCATTCGCGGCCTGCACGCGCGGCGCGAGCAGCGCCACCATCCAGCGCACATCCTCGCGCGCCAGCAGGTGCAGCGTGCCGCGCATCGGCCACGTGCGCACGATCTCGCCACGCGCGATCGCCGCTTCGACATCGGCCAGCGTGGCGCCGTCGGTGCGCAGGCCGACCGCCCACAGCGCTGCGTGATAGTCCTGCGCCTGCATCGCGCCCATGTGCCGCACGGCATCGGCGGGCGATGCGGCCACGGGCATCGCGATGCCGTGTGCGTGCAGGCGCTGCGCCGTCAGTGACGGCGGCACGGCTACTTCTCCTTGCGCCAGTTGACCGAGCCGCGCGTCTCGGTGGTGCTGGATTCGATTTCCACGTCGAAGCCCTTGCGCAGCAGGTACTTCAGCGTCACCGCCGAGCCGGAGCCCACCATCGATACGCCGTAGCTGACGTAGAGTTTCGGCGACAGGTATTTGCCCACGCCGAACACCGAGCCGCCCAGCGTGCGCGACTCCAGCACACCGGCATCGTCCAGGCCGATCTTCGCGCCCAGCTGCGACGCCAGCAGGCCGGCACCGGCGCCGAGTGCGGACGAGGCCGCGTTGATGCGCTGACTTTCGTCGCTGCTCGCGGTGTTGAGCGAACGGCCCAGCACGAGGTAGGCGAGCGCTTCGGATTCGGCCATCGCCGGGTTCGACCAGACGCGTGCGCGCGGCTGGCTGGCGCGGCCGGTGACGTCGATGCCGGCGGTGACGCTGGCGCTGACGACCTCGCGTTCGGCGCGGATGTTGATGCGCGGGTCGGAGACGGCGTTGTTGCTCCAGGTCAGTTCGCCGCGGGTGATGCGCAGCTTCTGTCCGTACGCTTCATAGCGGCCATCCACGTCGAGGCGGCCCGTGCCGAGCATCTCGCGGCCCGGCTGCGAGCGCACGTGCAACGTGCCGGCCAGCGTGCCTTCCAGGCCGTAGCCCTTGAGCTGGACCTGGTCGCCGACCTTGAGGGCGAGGTCCAGGTCCAGGCGCGAACTCGGCGCGCGCTCGGGATCGACGGGATCGAGGATCACCACGTCTTCTGATGCCGAGACGCCATCGTCCAGCTTCTCCACGTCGATGGTGGCGGACGGAATGCCGACCTCGCCGCGCACCTGGATGGTGTTGTCGGCGAAGCCCACCTGCAGGTTCGGCGACGCGACCGCGCGCAGGTCGGTGGTGTCGGCGACCAGTACGTTGTCGCCGCGCACCTGGAACTGCAGGGGCGTGGTGTCGTTGTTCCAGCCGAGCGTGCCGGCGACGTTGAGCACGCCGCCGGTGCCGGTGCCGCCGGTGGACGACACGGTCTTCATGCTGCCGTTGATGCGCGCGCTGCCATCGGATAGCGCGACCAGCTCGGCGCCGCCGTCGGCCAGCGAGACGCCGAGCGCGGGCAGTTCGCCGCTGAACTCGGTCAACGTGGCTTCGCCGCTCAGCAGCGGGTGGCCGCGCGTGCCAGCCACGCCGATGTGGCCGGCGAGCTTGCCCTGCGGACGCACCAGGTCCGGCGAGAACAGTTCCAGCCAGAACAGGCGCGAGTTGTGGAAGTACAGGTCACCTTTCAACGGCGCGAACGCGTCCCAGCCGGTGTTGAACGTGGCGTCGACGTAACCGTCGCCCTTGAAGCCCGTGCCGAGGCGGCCCTGGATGCGTTGCGGGGTGAAGTCGACGTCGAGGGTGAAGTTGTCGTAGCGGATGATCTCGCCACGCGCGGTGGTGCCCATCTTCAGGCCGCCATCGAGCGAGGCCAGGTGCACCTCGCCCTGCCACGCATTGCCGGCGGGGCGCAGGGTCGCGTCCAGCGTGAACTCGCCACGCAGCGTCAGCGGGCGGCCATCGCTGGGCGGCAGCCAGGGCTGCACCAGGGCCAGCGACAACGCTTCGCCACGCACCTCCAGCCCTTCCCGGGGCCAGTTGGCGCTGGCGCACAGCGCACCGCCGATGCCGGACCCCAGGCAGCTTTCCGACAGCGTCCAGTTGGCGCCGTTCTGCGCGAAGCGCGCCGGCTGCCGCAGCGTCCACGGGCTGCCCTTCGACAGCGCGATGCGCAGCGCATCCAGCGTGCCCTGCCAGTTGGCGCCGCGTTTCTGCGCCGTGCCCGACAGCGCGATGGCGCCCATCGCATTGCGCGCATCGCCATCGAAGCGCAGGTCTTCCACCGCACCGCGCGCATTGAGACTGACGGTGTCCAGCACGGCGCCGACATCCACGGCGCTGCCTTGCAGGGCGAGGTCGCCTTCGCCGCTGCGCCACGGCAGGCGGCCGCGCAGGCTGAGCGTGCCGGCGCTCCAGTCGTTCCAGTGCAGGTTCTCGCCGCCGAGATCGGCGTCGATGTTGGGGGCCGTACGCGCACCTGTGAGGTTGACCGTGCCGGCCAGCGTGCCGCTGGCATCCGGCAGCAGGTCGGCCAGGTTGAGCGGACGGAAGGCCGCGTCGATGTCGAGCGTGTCGCCGACCTTGCCCTTGGCGGTAACGCGGCTGCCGCCCAACGACAGCGCCAGGTCGCCCTCGCCGTTGTTGCCGTCGAGGGCGAACGTGCCGCGCGCCTCCAGCGGACGGTCGCGCAGGCGGCCGCCGAGTTTCGGCACATCCAGCGTGCCCTGGAACAGTCCGTCTTCGCGCTGCTTGCCCTTCGACGTGAGATTGCCGGACACATTGCCCTTCCATCCGGCGACGAAATAGCCGGGATCGAAGCCCGCGAGCGTCGCGGCGACATCCCAGTCCAGCACGGGCGACCAGCCGACGGTGCCGGTGGCGTCCAGCGTGCCGGTCGGCATGGTGGCGCGCAGTGTCTGCAGCTGCGCGCGCTCGGCGTTGCCGCGACCGTCGAATTCCAGCAGCGCGCTGTCGTCGCCGCGTGTCAGCGTCGCCTTGCCGATCGCAGCCCAGGCTTCCAGCTTGCCGGCAACGCCGAAATCGCCCTCCGCACCGATCATGCTGTCCGCTTCGGTACCCCAGCGCAGTCCGCGCGCATTGACTGCGAAGCGGAACTCGGGATTTTCCGGCACGGTGAAATCGGCGCGGCCGCGCAGCGAGGCATAGCCGTCGAACGCGCGGATCGCCAGCGGTTCCACCGTCAGCACTTCACCGTCGATCCGCGCATGCGAGGGTTCGATCACCACGGCGATATCGCCCTGCTGCGCGGTGCCCTGCAGGTCGGCCGCACCGCCGGCGCCCTTGGCGACCAGGTCGAACGCCACCGGTGTGCTGTCGTCCATCACCCCCAGCAGCGAGAGGTCCAGCGCTTCCGTCTTCGCCGCGAAGTTCCAGGTCGGCTTGGTCTCGCCGCGCAGCGTCAGCGTGGCACGCAGCGGCGCCGGTGCGGCACCGGACACGCCGACATTCATGCGGGCGCGGTTGCCGCGCGCCACCAGGCCGATCCGTGCCGGCGTGCGTCCCAGTGCCGCCGGGAAGATGCCGGTAGCCGTCAGGTCGGTGGCATAGCCGTCGCGTGGCGCATAGCTGCCGTGTACGCCGAACGCGCCACGATCGCTGGCGATCGCCAGTTTCTGCGCATGCACGTAGCCATTGCCGATATCGATGCCACCGGTGGCGTGCGCGATGTCGATGACGGGCTGCCCGCCCTGGCGGATCAGGAAGCGGTCGATTTCCAGTGCATCGGCCTGAATCGCCAGCGGCATCTCGATCTGCGGCAGCAGGTCCGGCCAGTGCGGCAGTTCGAACGGCTCGTCGCTCTCCGGCACGTCGAGCATCGCGCCGCGCAGCTTCAGCACGTCCAGCCGCAGGCGCTTGCCGAGCAGCGGACGCAGGTCCGGCTCCAGGTAGACCTCGTCGGCGGTGAAGCGGATCTTGTCCCAGTGGAACTTCACGCCACGCAAAGTCAGCGGGCCGGCGATGGGCCCTTCGACGTTGCTGTAGTCCAGCGAGGCATCCGCCGGCAGTCGCGCCTTGATCTGCGCCAGCAGCACGTCGCGTCCGGCGACGGTCTGCAGCAGCCAGTACAGGCCGATGCACAGCAGCACGGTCAGCACGCCGGTGCCGATGGCGCTGCGGACCGCCAGCGTGCGCATGCGCGCCTTGCGTCGCGCGCGCAACTCGGCGATGCGGGCGTCGCGCTCTTCTGGCGTCAGGTTGTCGGGCAGGCGCGATTTCTTCCTCACAGGTCCGTCCCGATGTTGAGATAGATCTGGAAGCTGGAATCCGGATCATTGAGGCCGTGCGCCACGTCCAGGCGCACCGGTCCGACCGGCGAGCGCCAGCGCAGGCCGATGCCGATGCCCGTGCTGAGGTCGGGCGTCCTGCCGTCGAAGGCGCTGCCGGTGTCGACGAACACCGCACCGCCGTACGGACCGCCCTTCGGATAGAACTCGTACTCGACGCTGCTGGTCAGCACGTTCTTCGCGCCCAGTGCGTAGTCGCCGCGGCGCGGACCGACTTCGCGCCACGCATAGCCGCGGATGCTGCGGTCGCCGCCGGCGAAGAAGCGCAGCGACGGCGGCATCGCCACCAGCGAACTGGTGAAGGTATGGCCGTACTCGCCGCGCACGATCAGCGCGCTGTTGGTCTTGTAGCGCTGCGACCAGCGCGCGCGCATGTGGAACTGCAGGAAGTTCGCATCGGAACCCGCGCCGTCGACGCCGCCGCGCAGCAGGATGGAACCGGCCAGCTGGTCGGGCCGGTTGGAGCCGATCGGCGAATTGGTGTAGTCCGCGCGCAGCGACGGGTAGGTGAACGTGGCGTATTCCACCGTGGTGTCGGGCAGGCCCGTGAGCGGGTCGTTCTCGACATAGCGCCAGCGCTCGCGCAGCGCATGGATCGACGCCACCGCCGTCCAGTCCTCGCTGACCTGGCCGCTGCGGCTGCCGGTGAATTCGACATGGCGCAGGTCGATGTAGTCGGTCTGTTCGTCGCTGGCCTGCAGGCCCACGGTGTACCAGCCATCCAGCCACTTGAACGCCGGAATGCGGTACTGCGTCAGCAGCGTCTTGCGCTTCTGCGCGTAGTCCAGGAACGTGGACAGCTTGTGTCCACGCGAATTGACGTAGCGGCGGTCCAGCCCCAGGCGGATACCGGGGCCGCTCTCGGTGCCGTAGCTGAGGCCGGCGGTGTAGATGTCGCGCTTGGCCAGTTCGAGGTTCACGTCGATCGGCACGCGGCCGTCTTCCGCCTTGTCCGGATTGGCCTGGATGTCGATGCGGGAGAAGTAGTCCAGGCCTACCAGCGATTCGCGCAGGCGGTCGAGCTTGCCCTGGTGGAAGTAGCTGCCTTCTTCCCAGTACACCAGCTTGTCGAGCAGGCCGGGGTCGAACTTGTCCTGGTGGAACGTGGTGGCGCCCATGTCGTAGCGGATGCCGCTGACCCAGCCGAGCGCGATGTCGGCGGCATGCTCGGCGCGCGTGACCTCCACGCGGCGGTGGGTGAAGTCGGCATCGAAATATCCACGGTCGGCCAGGCGCCGCACGATGGCGAGCTTGCTGGCCTCGTACGTGGTGTGGTCGAAGACCTCGCCGACCTTCGGCGCGAACGCCTCCAGGTCTTCCTTCAGGTAGCGGTCGCCGCCGCCTTCGCCGTCGATGGAGAGATCGCGCCGGCGCACGCGCACCGGTTCGCCAAGTTCGACGCGCACCGTCACCGTCAGTTTTTCGTCCTCGGCGCCCTCGTTGCGGGGTGCGTCGAGGGTGATGGTGGGCGAGTAGTAGCCGAACGGCTCCAGCGCTTCGCGTGCTTCGGCGACGGCCTCACCGAGCAGGTATTCCAGCCGCGACTCGCCCAGCCGCTTGCCGAGCGAGTCGTTCAGCGACAGCGCGGCATGGATGTTCTCGATCATCAGCTCGTCGTCCAGCCCCTCGATCCGCACCTTGTCGACGGTGGTCGCAGCCCAGGCCGGAACCGTGGCGGCGAACAGGACGACGAAGGTGGCGAGGCGGGGGAATCGACGCATGCGGGGAGGATACCCGGTGGGGGTTAAGCGGAGTGAAGGATTACCGTATTCAAGCGGCACATCGTTCACGCAAACAGGTCGTCATCGCGATGTGCTCCTTCCCCCGCGTGCGGGCGAAGGTCGGGATGGGGGTGAAGGAGACACGGCGCGAGCAATGCTCATGCGAGCGATCCATTTATCGCGCTTGCCCCCACCCCAGCCCTCCCCCGCAAGCAGGGGAGGGGGCACATGGCGGAGAAGGGATGCGCCTGACGCGCGGCGCATCGTTCTCGTGGACCATCGATGGCGCACGATGTGCTCCTTCCCCCGCGTGCGGGGGAAGGTCGGGATGGGGGCGAAGGAGACACGGCGCGAGCAATGCTCATGCGAGCGATCCAGTCATCGCGCTTGCCCCCACCCCAGCCCTCCCCCGCAAGCAGGGGAGGGGGCGCATGGCGGAGAAGGGGTGCGCGTGATCGCATGGCGCATCGTTCTCGTGGACCATCGATGGCGCACGATGTGCTCCTTCCCACGCGTGCGGGGGAAGGTCGGGATGGGGGCGAGGCAGGCACGACACGAGCGATGCTCATGCGAGCGATCCAGTCATCGCGCTTGCCCCCACCCCAGCCCTCCCCCGCACGCGGAGGAGGGGGCGCATCGCGCGGCTCAGTTCGACAGGTGCTCGATCGCGGCCACGGCACGGAAGCGGTCGGCCAGGCGCTTCAGCAGGGCCAGGCGGTTGGCGCGCACGGCCTGATCGTCGGCGTTGACCATCACGCTGTCGAAGAACGCATCCACCTGTGGGCGCAGGCGGGCGAGGTGGTTCAGCACGGTCACGTAATCGTGGTGGTGCAGGGCTTCGTCGGTTTCGCCGAGCACGGCCTCCACCGCTTCGGCCAGCGCGCTTTCGGCCGGATCGGTCAGCAGGGTGCGGTCGATGGCGTGCGGGATGGCGATGTCGGCTTTCTTCAGGATGTTGCCGATGCGCTTGTTGGCGGCGGCCAGCGCGGCGGCCTCCGGCAGCGTGGCGAAGGTGCCGATGGCGTCGAGGCGGGTGTCGAAGTCGTACAGCGAGGTGGGCTTCAGTTCTGCGACGGCGTTGAAGTGCGCGGCGGGTATGCCCTTGTCGGCGTAGTAGTTGCGCAGACGGTCGAGGATGAAGTCGTAGATATCTTCGTTGAACAGCTCCCTTTGAAGCTGTTCGGGTTCAATCTCGATGGTCTTGCTCAGCGAGATCGTGGTCTTAAAGTCCCACTTCTGTATCGCAAGAAGCACTTCCCGAGCGTCGGTGACTGTGGCGTCCACCTTGATTCTTGACCAGCAAGCAATCGAGGAGTGGAGGATCAACTTCTTCAAGTCAATATTGAACCCACTCTCGATCACCGTCCTAGCCAACCCCAGCGCATTCCGCCGCAACGCAAACGGATCCTTGTTGCCGGTCGGCTTCAGGCCCGCCGCAAAACCGCCCGCCAGCGTGTCCAGACGCTCGGCGATCGCCAGCACTTTGCCTAGCGGCGACAGCGCGATGTCGTCGCCGGCGAAGCGCGGCTGGTAGGCCTCGTCGATGGCCAGCGCGATTTCCTTCGGTTCGCCCGCCGCGAGTGCGTAGTGGCGGCCGGCGATGCCCTGCAGCTCGGGGAACTCGTTGACCATGCGCGACTGCAGGTCGTTCTTCGCCAGTTCGGCCGCGCGGCGCGCCTGCGCGGGATCGGCGCCTACCTGCGCCGCGATGGTTTCCGCCAGCGCGGCCACGCGCGCCACCTTGTCGGCCACGCTGCCCAGCTTGGCCTGGTAGGTGACGGTCTTCAGGCCGTCGCCCATCGACTCAAGACCCTGCTTCAGGTCCTCGTCGAAGAAGAACTTCGCGTCGGCGAAGCGCGGGCGGATCACGCGCTCGTAGCCCTTGCGCACTTCCGCGACGTTCTGCGATTCGATGTTGGCGATGCCGATGAAGTGCTCGGTCAGCTTGCCGCCGTCGCTGAGCACCGGGAAGAACTTCTGGTTGATCTCCATCGTCTCGATCAGCGCTTCCTGCGGCACCGCGAGGAAGGCGGATTCGAAATTGCACAGCACCGCCGCCGGCCATTCGGTCAGGCAGACCACCTGTTCCAGGTTGTCGTCGGTGACCCGCGCGCTGCCACCGGCTTGCGCGGCCGCCTTCTGCACTTCATCGACGATGCGCGTGCGGCGCGCGTCCGGATCGACCAGCACCTTCGCGCCTTCCAGCGCAACGACGTAATCGTCGGCGTTGTTGATCCACACCGGCTTGTCGTGTTCGAAGCGGTGGCCGCGGCTCATGCGGTCGGACGTCACGCCGAGCACGCCGGCCGGCACCACGTCGTTGCCGAACAGCAGCACCAGCCAGTGCACCGGCCGTGCGAAGGCGTAGTCGTGGTCGCCCCAGCGCATCGGCTTGGGAATCGGCATGCCGGCGAGCGCCTCGCGCACGATATCGGCCAGCAGGTCGGCGGTCTTCGCGCCCGGCTTCACCGCGCGGTGGACGAAGCGCTCGCCCTTGCCGTCGGTGGTGCGCTCCAGCTGCGTCCAGTCGATGCCCGCCTTCGCGGCGAAGCCTTCCAGCGCCTTGGTCGGCGCGCCGTTCGCATCCAGCGCGATGTTGAGGTACGGACCCAGTACTTCGGACTTCTGTTCCGGCTGCTCCACGTCCACCGCCGGCAACAGCACGGCCAGGCGGCGCGGCGTGTACAGCGGTTTGGCATCGCCGCGTTCGAAGCCGATGCCGCGCTTCTCCAGCGCCGCGATCACGCCATCGAAGAAGGCCTGCGCCAGGCCCGGCAGCGCCTTGACCGGCAGCTCTTCGGTACCCAGTTCGACCAGCAGGGATTTTTGTTCGCTCATGTCGTCAAACCTGTCTTGCTGTGCCCCCTCCTCCGCTTGCGGGGGAGGGCTGGGGTGGGGGCAAGGGGGCGAGTGCCCCCATCCGCCCTTCGGGCACCTTCCCCCGCACGCGGGGGAAGGGGATTCGTCACGCGGTTTCTTTCTTCAGCCCCGGAAAGCCCAGCCTCTCGCGCTGCGCGTGGTACGCCTCGGCCACCGCCTGCGCCAGCTTGCGCACGCGCAGGATGTAGCGCTGGCGTTCGGTGACGGAGATCGCGCGGCGCGCGTCCAGCAGGTTGAAGCTGTGGCTGGCCTTGGTGACCTGCTCGTAGGCGGGCAGCGGCAGGCCGGCTTCGACCAGCTTGAAGGCTTCCGCTTCGTACGCGTCGAAGCGCTTGAACAGTTCGTCGACGTTGGCGTGTTCGAAGTTGTACGTGCTCTGTTCGACTTCGTTCTGGTGGTAGACGTCGCCGTAGGTCACCACGCCCTGCGGACCGACCGTCCACACCAGGTCGTAGACGTTGTCGACGTTCTGCAGGTACATGCAGAGGCGCTCAAGGCCATAGGTGATTTCGCCCAGCACCGGCCGGCATTCCAGGCCGCCGGCCTGCTGGAAGTAGGTGAACTGGGTGACTTCCATGCCGTTCAACCACACTTCCCAGCCCAGGCCCCAGGCGCCGAGGGTCGGCGATTCCCAGTTGTCCTCGACGAAGCGCAGGTCGTGCACGCGCGGATCGATGCCGAGCGCCTTCAACGACCCCAGGTACAGCTCCTGGATGTTGTCGGGATTCGGCTTCATCACCACCTGGTACTGGTAATAGCGCTGCAGGCGGTTCGGGTTCTCGCCGTAGCGGCCGTCGGTGGGGCGGCGGCTGGGCTGCACGTAGGCGGCATTCCACGGCTCCGGTCCCAGCGCGCGCAGGAACGTGGCGGGGTGGAAGGTGCCGGCGCCGACTTCCAGGTCCAGCGGCTGGATCAGCACGCAGCCCTGCTCGGCCCAGTACTGGTTCAGGGTCTGGATCAGGGCCTGGAAACTGAGGCCCTGGAAGGTGGTTACCGGTGAAATGGTTTGTCCGGCCATCGCGTTATCGTGCACTGCGGAAAAGCGGGCTAGTATACGGGCAAGCCCTTGTCCTTCCGCCGCTTTTCGCCTGTCCGCCGCCGTCTTGGATACCTCCGTGAAAGCCCCTTTCCTCATCGTCGAAACCGGACAGCCGGTGCAGTCGATGCGGCGTTATGGCGGCTTCCCGCACTGGATCCGCGTGGCCGCCGGACTGGAAGCCGACGAGACCGTGGTGGCGAATGTCGAGCGCGGCGACGCGTTGCCGTCGCGCGAGGGGTTCGCCGGCGTCATCGTCAGCGGCTCGGCCGCGATGGTCACCGACCGCGCCGACTGGAGCGAACGCAGCGCCGAGTGGCTGCGCGATGCCGCCCACGAAGGGCTGCCGCTGCTGGGTATCTGCTACGGCCACCAGTTGCTGGCGCACGCGCTGGGCGGCGAGGTCGCCTACAACCCGGCCGGACGCGAATCCGGCACCGTCCACATCGACCTGCATCCGCAGGCGCAGGACGATCCGCTCTTCGCCGCACTGCCGCTGAAGTTCACCGCCCACGCCACCCATGTGCAGACGGTGGCGCGGCCGCCGGAGGGGGCCACCGTGCTGGCGCGCTCCAAACAGGACGATTGCCATGCGTTCCGCTGGCGCGACCGCGCCTGGGGCGTGCAGTTCCATCCCGAATTCGCCACCCACCACATGCGCGGCTACGTGCATGCGCGTGCCGACCACCTGCGCAGCGAGGGTCGCTGCCCCGGCACCATCGCGCGCGGCGTGACGGCGGCGCCGCAAGCCCGCAAACTGTTGCGGCGGTTCGTCCGCCATGCGCGTGGCCTGCACGCGCGTTGAGTCTTCCCGCTGTACTTTCCCCAGAGATCCCCGATGTCGACGATCAACAAGGTGCCGGCCAGTGCCGGCGCGGAATGGCTGCTGGCGGGCTTCGCCCTGCTGAAGCGCGCGCCGGTGCCGCTGGCTACGCTGGCGGTGCTGTGGGGACTGCTGTCGATGGTCGTGGCGCTGGTGGCGGTGACGCTGCCGGCGATGACGCTGGCGATGCAGTTCCTGCTGGTGCTGGCGGGGCCGCTGTTCTTCGCGGGCATGCTCTGGGCCGTGCGCGAAGTGGACCAGGGGCGCGCGGCGCAGCCGTCGAACCTGCTGCAGCCGGTCCGCGACGGCCATGCACCGGCGCTGCTGGCCACGCTGCTGCCGCAGCTGCTGGCCGCACTGGTCATGGGCGTATTGCTGTTCGTACTGGTAGGCACCGAACAACTGCAGCACCTGGCCGATGTCTACCAGAAGATGCAGGCCATCGCGGCCGCCGGCGGCCAGCCCGATCCATCACTGGTGGAAGGCTTGCCGGCCGGGCGCCTGCTGCTGTGGCTGCTGCTGGTGGCGATCGTCTTCGTGGCGGTGAAGTGGATGACGTTCATCGCCTCGCCACAGATCCTGTTCTCCGGCGCGCACGTGATGGACGCCATGCGCAACAGCCTGCGCGCCTGCCTGCACAACTGGACCGCGATGCTGGTGTTCTACCTGCTGGCCGGCATCGCCATCTTCGCCGTCGGCATGGGCTCGCTGCTGGTCGCCTCGATCCTGGCGCTGGCCGTGGGCGGCACCATCGCGATGGGGCTGTGGCAGTTCACCCTGATGGCGCTGGTCATGCCGGTGCTGGCCGGCGCGGCGTACGCGGCGTGGCGGCAGATGCTGGGTGACGGCGCCATCACGCCTGGCGCATCGCCGTCAGCGCCTACCCGGATCGAGGTCTGAGCCTCGAGCGTCACGCATGGTGGCCCCAGGCCCACCTGCGAGGCGATAGGGTGACTGGTTCTCCATCTTGGCGCGCTGCGGCGCGCTCAAGGCCGCGATTGCTCAGGCGCTATCGGGGCGCGGCTTCAGCCACCCCGCCGCGATGATGCCCAGTTCGTACAGCAGGCACATCGGGATCGCGAGCATCAGCTGCGACACCACGTCGGGTGGGGTGATCAGCGCGGCGACGACGAACACGCCGACGATGGCGTAGCCGCGGCCCTCGCGCAGCTGCTGCGGCGTGACCCAGCCCAGCAGCACCATGATCACCAGCGCCACCGGCAGCTCGAAGCTCACGCCGAAGGCCAGGAAGATCACCATCACGAAGTCCAGGTACTTCGCCGGGTCCGGCGCCAGCGTCACGATGTCCGGCGTGAACACGGTCAGCGCATGGAACACGCTGGGCAGCACCAGGAAGTAGGCGAACGCGCAGCCGGCGTAGAACAGCAGGATGGCCGAGACCAGCAGCGGCATCGCCAGCCGCTTCTCGTGCTTGTACAGGCCGGGTGCGACGAAGCTCCATGCCTGGAACAGCAGCCACGGCGAAGAGAGGAACAAGGCGAGGAAGAACGCCAGCTTGATCGGCGCGAAGAATCCGGACGTCGGGTCGCTGGCGATCATCTGCGTCGCCTGGCCCGCGGGCAGCTGCGAAATCAGGGGTTGTGCCAGGTGGTCGTACAACTGGCGCACGAACGGCAGCAGCGCCAGCAGGATGAGGCCCGTGCCCGCCAGCCCGCGCACCAGCCGCGTGCGCAGTTCCAGCAGGTGTTCCATCAGGCTGCTTTCGGCTTCCTGGTCCGGGGAGGCGCGGTTCATTGCGGCTCCTTCGGCGGAAACAGATCGGCCGTGGTGCCGGTCTCGGGGGTGTCGACCGTGGTTTCGTCGGCGGACGCGGCCGTGGGGCCGGATGCTGGCGCCACGATCGCCGCGGGTGGCTTGGCCAGCGCAGGCGGGGTGATGGCGGATTCGACATCGTCGCGCAGTGCATTCGCGTCATCGCGTGCTGCCTTGCGGACTTCTTCGAACTGTTGCTCGGTCTCGCGCGCGCTGTCGCGGATGCGCTGCTCGGTATCGCGCAACGCGTCCTGTGCGTCCTTGAGGTTGCGCTTCAGTTCTTCGGAGGCGAGTTCGCGCTCCAGTTCGTCCTTGACCGAGTACCACTGCGCGCGCGCGCGGCGCACCCACAGGCCGGCGAAGCGCGCCGCCTTCGGCAGGCGTTCTGGACCCAATACGATCAGCGCGACGACCGCGATGACCAGCAGTTCACTGAAACCGATGTCGAACATGGCCGCGGCCGCAATGCCGCGCGATCAGGAGGCGTCGCGATCGCGCTCTTTGGCGGCGCTGGATTCGTCGGTGCGCGACTGGTCGTTCAACTGGCCGGCCGGCTTGTCGTCGTCCTTCATGCCCTTCTTGAAGCCCTTGACCGCTTCGCCCAGGTCCTGGCCCGCATTGCGCAGGCGCTTGGTACCGAAGACGAGCAACACGACCACCAGCACGATGATCCAATGCCAGATGCTCAAACCGCCCATGGTGTGCTCGCAGGAAAGTTGGGGCGCTCAGGATAGCGCAGGCGGACCGCCGGGGTGGCGATCCATCGCCCATTACTTCCGTCAGGGATTGCCGTTCAGTGGTTCGGTGCGTACTTCACCGTCCTGCACGGGTTCGAATCCCTGCGCCTGGGTCGGCGCTTCGACGACGACCGGCGCAACGACCGGTGCCGGTGCGCGGGCCGTCGCGTGCGCGGTGGCGCCGGTCGTGCCGCGGTTGCCGCGGGCGAGTTCGGTGACCTCTTCAAGTTCGTCGCGGAAGCCGACCACGGCGCTCGACGGCTGGCCCGCGCGGCTTTCGAAGATGGCGCGTGGCGTGGCGGCGCTGCCGTAGACGGCGGTATTGGCGTCGTCGTCGATCTGCAGCACCGCGCCGTCGAGCGCCACGCCGGCGAACAGGCCGCGCGCGCGCGACCAGGACCAGATCTCGGCCTTCAGCTGGCCATCGGTGGAGGCGCTGGCATTGCGGCCGACGGGACCGGCGGCCACGCCCGCATCGGCACCGAGGGTGAACTTGCCGTTGACGATGGAATCCAGCGAGCGGTCGTTGCGGAATACCAGCACCACGTCCGACGACTGCACGCCGGCCTGGAACCCGATGCTGCCGCCGGTGAGCTTGATGAAGACCGGCTGCGACCAGCTGCCGTCGGGATTCTTCACCGACATCAGGCCGTGGCCGCGACGGCCGCCGATCACCAGGCCCGCCTTCAGCGTGTCGGGGATGACGACGATCGCCTTGCCCTCGTCGAGCAGCTTGTCGGGGATGCCGTTCTCGGGAATGCGCTGGATCTCGTTGAGTACGCGCACGGCGTTGGTGGCGCGTTCGTCTTCCTTGGGACCCGCGATGGCCTGGCCGGCGAACAGGGCGGCGGCCAGCGCGATGGCGGTGGGCGGCAGCAGGCGACGGGAGGTGCGGTTCATGGCGGCTCCATAAGGGGATTTCGCAGCAGGAGGCTGCAACCGCCTGAAAGTAGGCGGGGGCGGATGAATCGGTGCTGACAGCGGGCGCCCGTCGAAGCGGGTCAAGCCGCCGCTTCGATGCGGCCAATGCCCTCTGCCACAATACGCGGATGCCCGACACGCCTGCCACCGCATTGCTCATCGTCAACCTGGGAACGCCCGAGGCGCCGACGCCCCGCGCCGTCCGTCGTTATCTGGCCGAGTTCCTGCACGACCATCGCGTGGTGCAGCTGACGCGCTGGCTGTGGTGCCCGCTGCTGCACTTCGTCATCCTGCCGCTGCGCGGGCCGAAGGCGGCGGCGAAATACGCCAGCATCTGGATGCCGGAGGGGTCGCCGCTGGCGGTGCATACGCGATGGCTGGCCGAGGCCATGCAGGATCGGCTGCCGGACTGGCGGGTGCTCGATGCGATGCGCTACGGCCGGCCGATGCTGGCGGAGCGGTTGCGCGCGCTGCGCGCCGAAGGCATCCGTCAGGTGGTGGTGCTGCCGCTGTATCCGCAGTACTCCACGACGACCACCGAGTCGGTGCGCGACGTGGTGCAGCGCGAAGCAGCGGCGCTCGATGTGCAGTTCATCGAGGACTATTCGGTCGATCCCGGGTGGGTTGTGGCCGTGGTGGCGTCGATCCGGCAATGGCGGGAGCGGCACGGTGCCGGCGAGCACCTGCTGTTTTCGTACCATGGCCTGCCGCAGCGGCTTGCGCGCAACGGCGACCCCTACCCGCAGCGCTGCGAGGCCAGTACGCGCGCCATCGTGCAGGCGCTGAGCCTGCGCGAGGGCGAGTGGACGCTGACCTACCAGTCCCGCTTCGGCAAGGAGCGCTGGCTGGAACCCGCCACCGACACGACGTTGCAGGATCTCGCCGCGCGCGGCGTGAAGCGGGTCGACGTGGTCTGCCCGGGGTTCGCCGTGGACTGCCTGGAGACGCTGGAAGAGATCGCGATGCAGAACGCGGAGTTGTTCCACGTGGCGGGCGGCGGTGAACTGCGCTACGTGCCCTGCCTCAACGACGACGCCCTGCATGTCGAGGCGCTGGTCGCGCTGGCGCAGCGTGCCGCCGGTACGGACGCATGACGTTGCGCGAGTTCGAGATCGATATCCCGCTGGGGCGGATTGCCGGGTTGCGAGCCGGCAGCGAAGGCCCGCGCGTGCTCGCGCTGCACGGGTGGCTGGACAACGCGGCCAGCTTCATTCCGCTCGCCGACTACCTGCCGGGTGTGCAATTGGTCGCGCCCGACCTGCCGGGGCACGGCCGCAGTGCGCATCTCGCGCCAGGTGCCGAGTACACGAGTGGCGTGGCGGTCAACGCCGTGCTCGACATCGCCGATGCGCTGGGGTGGGAGACGTTCTCCCTGCTCGGCCATTCGATGGGGGCGGGCATCGCCAGCCTGATGGCGGCGGCGGTGCCGGAGCGTGTGCAGCGGCTGGTGGTGATCGAGGCGCTGGGAGGCCTGGCCGAAACCGTGGAGCGCACTGCCGATCGCTGGCGCGAGGCGATTGCGGCCGCGCGTGCGTTGCCGGGCAAGCAGTTGCGCGTGTTCGCGGACCTCGCGGCGCCGGTCCGCGCGCGCATGCTCGCGAACCAGTTGAGCGAGCCGGCGGCGCGGCGGCTGGTGGAGCGCGGCGTGCGGCCGGTGGAGGGCGGTTTCGTCTGGAGCAGCGATCCCCGGCTGACCCTGCCCACGCCGCAGCGCCTGGACGAAGCACAGTTGGCGGCACTGGTGGCCGGCATCGCCTGCCCGACCACGGTGGTCTACGCGGATCCACCGCAGCCTTACTTCCCCGAACCGCTGCGCTCGCAGCGCGCGGCGCGGCTGCCCGATGGCCGGCTGCATGTCATGGCCGGCACGCATCACCTGCACATGGAGGATCCGGCGGGCGTGGCCGCCGTGATATCAGGCTTTCTGGCGTCCTGAACCGCCCTGCTTGGCGGCATGGAATTCCACCGCCAGCGCCACGTCGCCCTTGCGGATCGGGGCGCTGCTCCGCCACCACGCGGTGGTGACCGCATCCAGCTCGAGGTCCTCGTTCGCCAGGCGGCGGAGCAGTGCGATGTCCTCCGCGCTCGCCAGTTGCTCATCCGGCAGGTAATAGCGTTCCAGCGGCGCGCGGGCCGCCTCCGGCGTGCGCGTCAGGCGGGCGATCAAGGCGGCGATCACCAGGCCGGACAGGAGGTAGCCGGCCAGCAGCACGGGGATCGAGCTGCGCGCGCTGCCTGTCCAGGCCACTGCGCCCGCCACCGGCACCAGCAGGACCAGCGCCCTGGCCACGCGGTCGAACCGCTGGATCTTGCTGGCTTCCCGCCGCCGCTCCCGCGCGCGGGCGCCGGCTTCCTCCACGGACAGGCTCTTGCGGCTCATCACGGCGCGGCGGGCCTGCAGGCTTGCCGCCGTCTCGGTGGGGGGAATGGCGTACAGCGAAAACCCGCGCATCGAATCTCCGCGTCCCGTGTCGCGCGGAGCATCCGCGGTGGGCGGGGTGGTGGGCGGCAGGGGGAAGGTCGGGCGGCGGTCCATGGGCGGGCGTCGGGAGCGAAGAGGGGCCGACGGATGGCCCGCACTCCAGCCGGACCGCCGAAGCCGGCTTGCCTCTAAAGTCGTGATGTAAGTCTCATTCAGGACACGCGATGCGTCACGAATCCTCGGCGCGGGAGGTCAGCGCATGTCCAGGAGCCGGCGCAGCCTGGCCTTGAGGCGGCGGCCTTCGGCATGGAACCACTGCCGCTCGTCGCGCCACGCAGGGAAGCGGGTTTCGACTTCCGCCCAGAAGGCGGGCGAATGGTTGGCCTGCAGCAGGTGGCAGAGTTCGTGCACAAGCACGTACTCGAAGGCCGACGGGCGACCCAGCACCAGCGCCAGGTCCAGCGTCAGGGTGGCATCGGGCGCCAGCGATCCCCATTGCGAGGACATCACCTTCAGGCGGATCTGCCGTGGCGCGCGGGGCAGGCCGGCGAGATAGGCGGGCAGCCAGCGGCCGATGTCGGCACGGGCCTCGGCCTCGTAGAAGGCGCGCAGCGTCCGCCGCAGCGTGGCATCGCTGGCGCGGGCGGGCAGATGCACATGGATGCCGTCCTCCTGCCGCTCGATGCGGGCGAAGCGGCCCTCGTGCCAGTGCAGCGGAACGTCTTCGCCGCGCAACGGCAGGTGCGGGGTCACGCCGGGGACGAAGGCGACGTCGTCGTCGCTGGGTGCGTGGCGCGCGAGCTGCTCGGCCAGCCAGCCGCGGTGCTGCTGCAGGAAGCGGTCGCCGGAGACCAGGCTGGCGCGCCAGGGCAGCGTCAGCCGCGCACCGCGCTCGTCGATGCTGAGCTTCAGTCGCTTCGCGCGAGGGTCGCGCACGCGTTGCACGTCGAGTGCGCGTCCGTCCTCCAGCAGCAGCGTCACCGTGTCGCGCTCCACGCTGCGCGGCGTGCGGGTGATCAGGCGCTGGAGCAGGGACGGCATGGGGCGATGGTAGCGGATGGGCCGCCGCGGTCGCGTGCGCTCAGTCGGCCTTGCTGAGCTTCAGCGCGTGCTCCAGCACCAGGAACAGCCGCTTCACTTCGCCCGCCATCAGGGCGAAGCGCGCGTCCAGCTCGGCACGCAGGTCGTCGTGCTCGGTGTTCTCCAACTGGTCGACCGCGCCGTCGAGGAACTTCAGCTTGCGCACGATCAGGTCTTCGCCAAGGACGAACGACACATGGTCGTCCAGCACCAGCGCGAGCTTGGTGACCTGCTTGCCGGCTTCCAGGTGCTTGGCGATCTCGTCGCTCTGCAGATCCTGGTTCTGGCATTTCACCACCGCGCCGCCTTCCATCGCGTCCTTCAGCTCGCACTCTTCGCCCAGCGACAGGCCTTCCGGCAGCGGCTCGCCGGCGATCCAGCCGGTCAGCACGTTGCGCGGCGCCACTTCGGCATTGAGCGGCAACGCCGGGAAGCTGCCGAGTGCGCGGCGCACTTCCGACACCACGTTTTCGCCGGTCTTGCGCGAGGACGCGTCGACGGCGATGAAGCCGTGCTCCAGGTCGATCAGCGCATCGGTGCGCGAGGGTTTGACGAAGGCGCGCGGCAGCAACTCGTGCAGCAGGTCGTCCTTCAGCCGCTTGCGGGTCTTGCCGCCGGGCTTGCGGCCTTCCTTCTCTTCGATCTCCTGCAGCTTCTTCTGCAGCAGGTCGTTGACCACCGCGCCCGGCAGGATCTTGTCCTCGCCGCCGACGCTGAGCCAGATGGCGTCGTTGATGCGGTGCGAGAGCGTGTCGTCACCGCGGCCGAACGGGGAAATGAAGCCGCGCGACGACAGCTCCAGTGGGCCGACCGGCTTGAGCACGGCCTCCGGGAGCAGTTCGTCGAGCTGGGAGAAATCGAGGGACGTCGGGAAGCGGAACAGGGTCAGATTGCGAAAGAACATCGGGGAATCAGGGTCCGGTAACTAAGGGGGAGTGCGTGCGGTTGCTTTGCCCGTCATCCCGGCTTTCGCCGGGATGACGGCGGGGGATGGCGAGATCAGGTGTCCTCGTCGGCTGCCGCCACGTGCGGCTCGCCGGCCAGCCACTGGCGCGCGTCGGGCAGCGCGGCGCCATCACGATGGCCGAGCGAGTGGAAATCGAACAGGTTCGGATCGGAGAGCTGCGACGGACGGATGTCGCCCAGCGCGCGCGCGATGGTTTCGATGCGGCCGGGCGTCTCGCGTTCCCACGCATCCATCATTTTCTTGACCTGCTTGCGCTGCAGGTTCTCCTGGCTGCCGCACAGGTTGCACGGGATGATCGGGAAGCCCTTGGCATCGGCGTACTCGGCGATGTCGTCCTCGCGCACGTAGGCCAGCGGGCGGATCACCACATGCTGGCCGTTGTCCGACAGCAGCTTGGGCGGCATGCCCGAGAGCTTGGCGTGGAAGAACAGGTTCAGGAAGAACGTCGCCACCAGGTCGTCGCGATGGTGGCCCAGCGCGATCTTGGTGAAGCCGTGCTCCGCGGCGTAGCGGTACAGCGCGCCGCGGCGCAGGCGCGAGCACAGCGAGCACATCGTCTTGCCTTCCGGAATCACCCGGCTGACCACCGAATAGGTGTTCTGCTCGATGATGTGGAACGGCACGCCGATGCGTTCCAGGTAGTCCGGCAGGATGTGTTCGGGAAAGCCGGGCTGCTTCTGGTCCAGGTTCACCGCCACCAGTTCGAAGCGCACCGGCGCCTTCTTCTGCAACTGCAACAGGATGTCCAGCATGGTGTAGCTGTCCTTGCCGCCGGACAGGCACACCATCACCTTGTCGCCGTCCTCGACCATGCCGAAGTCGGCGATCGCCTGCCCGACCTGGCGGCGCAGGCGCCTGGCCAGCTTGCCCTGTTCGTGCGCGGCGCGGCGCGGATCGATGGCCGGGCGACGCAGGACGGGATCGGGCAGGGGTAGAACGGTGCTCATGGCCGTCATTGTACCGGGGCGCGGTGACGCCCCCGCGGCCGGCGGTGTACGCTCGACGCGTGGAAGCCAACGATCCTGCCGACATCACCCAGAAGATCACCGACCTCAAGCTCGAGCATCGCGGGCTCGACGACGCCATCGCACGTCTGGTGGACGATGCGGACGCTGACGAGGTCGCGATTAAGCGGCTGAAGAAGCGCAAGCTGTGGCTGAAGGACTGCATCGCCCGGCTGGAAAGCGCCCTGATTCCCGACGAGCCCGCCTGATCGCCGTGCCGGCGCCATGCCGGCCCGGGCAAGCCGAATCTGACGCAGGACGTCACTCCCGACCGGTCGCCGTCCCTGCATTCCCGACGGTCCGCGGTGGGAAAGGCCCGCTGCGGGGGCCACTTCCATCGCGTTGCGCCGCCCGCCGGGCAATTGGCCCGATGTTTGCTTCTTCCCCCACGTGGGGCATGTCCCCGCGATCGATTGACCGTCGCCGTCCTGCCGGCGCCACGGTTCCCAATGACACACCATGCGCGCGTCTGCGCCGTGGCGAGGGAGTGGCATGGAGCAGGACAAGCCGTTCAACCACCGGATGCCGATGTCGGCGCGCGAGGCACGCATCGCGTCGGCCTCGACCGAGGCCGCCCTGGCGGGCATCGGACTGCGCACGCAGCGCATGTTGCCGGGCGAACCGCTCGGCGACGTGCCGCGCCTGCGCCGCGAGGTCTACTTCCACGAACAGGGGCAGTTCGGCGACCGCAGCAAGCGCGTCACCGATGGCCTGGATGATTGCGGCACCACCCTGGCGGTGGAAAAGGGGACGCAGGCCATCGCGACGCTGCGGCTGCACGATTTCTCCCCGCTCGCCGTGCAGGTGGAGTACGGCAGCCTGTTCCAGATCGACGCGTTCGCGCGCACGTGGCCGTTGTCGCAGGTGGCGGTGGGCACGCGTTTCGCGGTGCAGGCCGACCAGCGCAGCAAGCCGGTGGTGGATCGCTTGATGGAAGAGGCCTACCGCTGGGCGCAGGAATCGCGCGTGCAGTTCTGCCTGCTGGCCTGCGAACCCTTCCTGCATGGCGTGTTCGAGCACTACGGATTCCGCGAATACCTGCCGCCGGCGATCCTGCCGGGTGGCGTGGACCTGCTGCGCATGGTGCTGGTGATCGAGGACGAACCCTACCTGTCCGAATGCGGATCGCCGCTGCACCGGCTGATCCGCGAGCCCGCGCGCGCGCTGCCTGCGAAGGCGTGGCTGACGCGCTCGTTCAGCGCCTTGTCCTGATCCGCGCCGCTCAGCAGACGGCGTTGAGTGCGCCCAGCAGCCTGACCAGGGCGGGCTGGCTGCGCTCGCCGGTCTTGTCGAACACCACCTTCAGCCGCGTCTGCGCGGTGGAGACGGCTACGCCGCATTCGTGCGCGGCGGCAGCGAGGTCCGCGTGCCGCAACAGGGCCACGGCAAGGCGGCGCTCGGCATCGGTCAGTCCGAACAGCTGTTGCAGGGCATGTTCCAGTCGTGCCGGGTCCGCCGTGGCGACGGGTTGCGCGAAGACCAGCAGCGCGGCTTCGCCGGCCAGCAGCGGCGCCGCAAGCGGATGCGCGGTGATCGCCACCGCACCGATAGCCGGTGCCTGCACCACCAGTTTCTCCACATCGCCTGCGCGGCCATCCGGGCGTGCCAGCGTGGCGCGTGCAAGCAGTTGCTGCAGCGCGACGTCCTGCCAGCCCGGTGCCGACAGCTGGCCCGAGGCGCGACGCAGCACCCCCAGGCCGAGCAGGCGTTCGCCGGCGGCATTGGCGCGCAGCAGCTGGCGGTTGGCGGACAGCGTGAACATCGCCATCGGCGCCTGCTCGAGTGCCGTTTCCAGCGAGTCGACGCGCTGCTGCAACAGATCGAGCCGGCGCATGATCGCGTAAGCGTTGACCCAGTGCGGCACCACGCGCTGGAACAGGCCGAGTTCGGCATCGCCGAACAGGCGGTGGCGATCGTCGCGGCAGATCGACAGGGTGATCGAATTGGCGCCGTCGTAGTGGCCCACGGCCGCGACCTGCTGCTCCACGCCGAACTGCCGGTAGTAGGCGTTGTAGGCGTCGGTGTGGCGCATCCGCGTGTTGGGCAGCAGGTCTTCGCTGTTGAAGATGCGTCCGGTGGCGAGTGCCGGCAGCGCGCGGCTGACCCAGGGATCGACGTTGAGGTCCAGCGGCCGCATTTCCTCCGCCAAGCGCTCCGCGTCCGCACCGACCACGCGCGCCACGCTGCCGCGCCCGCAACCGACGTCATGGCCGAGGATGCCGGTGAGGTGGCTGTGCGTGGCCTGGCCCAGCAGCAGGTTGAAGTCGTCCAGCCGGTCCGGATCCAGGATCGATTCGTACAGCGGCTCAAGCACGCGCGCGAGGGCGTGGTCGTCGTTCATCGGCTTTCCCCTGTCGCGAACGGCGCGGCATCCCCCGGCCCACCGTTGCGTGCAGTTAAGTACGAAACGGTGCCGGCTACAAGCATGGGGATGGCGCGCGTCAGTCCTGCGTGGCGACGGGTTCGGCGGGCGCTGCGGCCTTTACCGCTTCCGGGCTGACCTTCTCGATGGTGTGGCGCAGTTCGCGGCCGAGGATGGCCTTGGCATCGCGTGCCCATGCGTCCAGGCGGTCGTCGAACAGCAGCTTGCTGTTCTCGTCGGGCCAGACCAGCTTCAGTTCGCGCAGCTTCTGGATGAAGCCGCGGAACAGCGTCCGGTCGAAGAACTCCGGCGCGGCCGGCGCGTACAGCAGGCTCAGGCGCTGCGCCGCTTGCTGGCACAGGCTTTCCAGCTCGGCCGCGCCCAGCGTACCCGGGCCGTTCTTCACCAGCACCGAAATGGCGATGTAGTAGCGCTCGAACGCCTGCTGCAGCGAATGGCCGATCGCGCGCAGGCGGAACACCTCGTCGGTCTGGCCGGCGCTGCGCGCCAGGATGCCGCCGTCGTCGTCGTTGACCTGCTGCAGCAGGCCTTCGCGCACGAACACCTCGATGGTGCGCTCCATGCGCTCGGCGAACTCGTCCTCGGTCCACGGCAGGAACAGCTCGGCCTGCAGGAACGGGTACAGCGTGCGGCCCAGCCGCAGCACGCCGGCGCGGCTCATGCGGCGGTTGTTCTGGAAGCAGCACGCGATCCACGACGAGGCCGTGAACAGGTGCAGCACGTTGTTGCGGTAGTAGCTCAGCAGCACCGCGGTGTCGTCGTCCACGCTCAACACGTCGCCGAGCGGATGCTTGATCCGCTGCAGCATGTTGATTTCCTCTGCATGGGAAATGATGCGGTCCGGCGAATGCGGCGTGACGGTGACACGGTCGGAATACGGCAGTTCGGCCAGCAGCACCTTCGACAGCTCGATCTGTGCGATCAGGTCGGCTTCGCCCATCGCGTGCTTGGGCGTGGACAGCAGCGCCAGCGCCAGCAGGTTGATCGGGTTGACGTCGGCGGCGCGGTTGATGTTGACCTGGATCTGCTGCGCCAGCGCATCCACCGTGTCGGACAGCCACGCGGGCTTCTCTTCCTCGCCCACCGGCGTGCCGTCCCACTCCGGCGCGTGTTTGGCCAGCGCGTCGTTCAACGGGATCGGCTCGCCGAAGTTCACCACTACCTGGCCGTAGTTCTGCCGCAGCACCTTGGGGATGCCCCACAGCACGGCCCAGATGGATTCCTTTTCCTTCGGCCGCCCGCTGAGTTCGTCCAGGTAACTGGTGCCTTCCAGCAGCTTCTCGTAGCCGATGTAGACCGGCTGGAACAGCACGGGCTTGCGCGGCTGGCGCAGGAACGCGCGCAGGGTCATCGAGATCATGCCGCCCTTCGGCGGCAGCAGCCGGCCGGTACGCGAGCGCCCGCCTTCGATGAAGTACTCCAGCGAATAGCCGCCGGAGACCAGCTGCGCCACGTATTCGGTGAACACCGCCGAGTACAGCGGGTTGCCGCGGAAGCTACGGCGCATGAAGAACGCACCGCCCTTGCGCAGCAGCGTGCCCACCACCGGCAGGTTGAGGTTGATGCCGGCGGCGATGTGCGGCGGCACGATGCCGCGTTCGTACAGCAGGTACGACAGCAGCAGGTAGTCCATGTGGCTGCGGTGGCAGGGCACGTAGACGACTTCGTGGCCGGGCGCGGCTTCCTTGAACTTGTCCAGGTGGTGGACCAGCACGCCGTCGTAGATCTGGTTCCAGACGTGGCTCAGCAGGAAGCTGGCCGAACGCACCACCGGGTTGGAATAGTCGGCGGCGATTTCCCAGGCGTAGGCGTGCGCCTTCTTCCACGCGTCCTCGGGCTTGGACTTGTCGCGGCGTGCCTGTTCGGTGATCGCTTCCTTCACCGGTTCGGCAGCCAGCACCTGGTCCACCAGCAGGCGGCGCGTCGACAGGTCGGGACCGATGATGGCTTCGCGGATGCGGTGGAAGTGCGTGCGCAGAACGCGCGACAGCTTGCGGACCGTGCGCTCGGGCTCCAGCCCTTCGTCGACGGTCGTGCGCAGCGACACGGGCGGCGCGAAGCGCACGATGGTGCCGCGACCGTTGAGCAGGATGGCGAGCAGGCGGCGGAAGCGGCCGACGATGGCCCAGTTCTCGGAGAACAGCACCGAGAACCAGCCGCTCTGCTTGTCCGGTGCGCGGCCGACGAAGATCGATACCGGCACCAGTTGCACGTCCAGTTCCGGACTGGCGCGATGCGCCTGCAGCAGCTTGGCCAGCGAACCGGAATGGGTCTTGGCGCTGACCTGGTCGGGGATCAGCGTGCTGGCGTTGCGGCGCGACAGCGCCACGTAGGCGCGCTTGCGGCCGAGCGGATTGCCGCCGACCGGCAGCGGCAACAGGGGCGAGGGCAGGCCGGCGTCGCGGCAGGCGCGGTCCAGGATCAGCGCGTTCGACAGCCCGTAGTCTTCCAGCACGTAGCAGACCGGGCGGCCGTCCAGCAGGTCGCCCGGCACGCCGGGTTCGATGTTCAGCGCCAGCCACGGATCGGCCAGGCGCCCCAGCAGGCGCGCCCATAGCGGGCGCTTGGCGTGGCGGGTGGGCGCAGGTGACGCCATCGGCACGCCGGCAGTCACCGGCGCATCACCGCCGGCCGCAGGATCGGTCGGCGCATCCTGCGCAGGCATATCCGTCGCCGCGGGCTTCTTCTCCGGCGGCGTCGGGGTCGGGCCGTCCGGGAACGGCAGGGAATTCTGTTCAGGCATCGGCCGCATTATGGGGCACGCCCATGGCCGGCTGGAAAGCGGTTACAGCGTTCGCTGCCGCCCCTGTCTGCGTTCCAGGGCCGCGCGGGCGGCGGGAGGAAATCCTGCAAGTGCCTGAAACGCAAGGGTTCACCGGCCCCGGTACGGCTCGCAACCCACGCCATCGTTGTCGCGGTCCAGGTGAGGCCCGTAGCCGGGATCGCCCCGCCGTACCGGCGCTGCCCCGTGTGCGCGGGCCTCGTCGCAGTTGCGGAAGGCGCGCCCCGCCCCTGTGCCGTCGAGGCGCGAAGGCCTGGAGGGTGCTGGTCGTTGGTCGGGCGCGGGCGCGACCAGCGTCGTGCGAGCCGGGGTGCCGCCGCGATGGCAGTGGTACTCGCCGGTCTTCCGGTTCGTATGACAACCGTGCTTGTCGAGACCGCCCGGGTGCGCCTGCGTGGTGGACACGCTCGCCAGCAGCGTGGCGAGTGCCAAGACCGTGATCGCGCAGGGGCGCCGGTTCGTCACGGCGGCGACGGCTTCTCTTCTTCGGGAGGCGGCGCCGGCAGCGTGTCCGGCGCGGGCATCGCGGCCGCCAGCACCTCGTCCGCGTGCCTGAGGTAGTCGGTGAGATACCACTGCCCCCCGCGCCGGGTCAGGCTGACCACGGTGTCGATCTCGCGCTCGCCCAGCGGGTAGTGGATGCGCACGGTGGCGGTGTCGCCTTTTTCCTCGACCAGGCCGGTGCGCAGGTCGGCGAAGGTGGTGTCGAGCGGCAGCCCGTAGCGGGTGAGCGTGGCCTTGGCCTCGATGAAGAACGGCGTCAGCCGCTGCAGGCTGGCGGCCATGCCCGCATCGTTGAGCGCCTGTTCGGTGACCAGGCCGCTACGGCGCGCCGCCGGTGCCAGTCGTGCCAGCGTGGTCTTCGCCAGTGCGGGATCCCCTAGCGGTGCCTGCTGCGCCCAGTCGCCCAGCGCGGCGATCACCTGCGCGTAGTGGTCGCGTTCTTCCTGGGTGTAGTCGCCTTCGCTCTTCACGTATTGCACGCCGAACAGGCCCAGCGTGCGCGCGGCTTCCTTCAGGTCGCGGTCCTGGCGCGCGAACTGGCGCTCGAAGCTGCGCTGCAGCGTTTTCTCCGCATCCTTGGCCGACAGCGCGGCCAGCATCGGCACCAGCTTGTCTTCCAGGGGCAGCTCGGTCAGCGGCCAGCGGCTCTGGCCGGCGCGCCAGGCGATGTCCAGCCGCGCGTGGACGTCCGGCGGGACGGCGTCGCGCGCGAATCCGACCAGGTCGTTGCGCTGCAGGTGGGACGCCAGCTGTCGCACGGCGGCGGCCGGCTGGCTGGTGGCGCCGGCGAGTTCCACCGGTTCACGCTGCTTTTTGCAGGCGGCCAGCAGCACCAGCGACAGCCCGAGGGCTGCCAGCACGCGCAGGACGGACGCGGACGGCTTCAGCTTCATGCGATGTGACTCCCCAGTCGCCCCGCATCTTCGCGGCCGGCGGCGGGCGCAGCAAGCACGGCCGTCGCAAGTTGCCGGCGGACGGGCAACAAAAGACGGGCAATAAAAAAGGAGGCCGGCCGTCTTGCGACGTCGCGGACCTCCTGAAATCCGGCCGAAGCCGGAGGACGAAGTGTTGTGGCACATCTCCGGCCCAGAGGCCGGATGCGCACAGACTACCTGCGCCCGAATGCTAAGGCAATACCTGAAATAGATGTGTGTAAGTTATTGAATTAATTGAGTGTGCCGGCGATTTCAAGTTGGATCGCCTCGGCCGCGGCGCGTGGATCCTGCGCCTGGCTGATCGGCCGGCCCACCACGATGGCATCGGCGCCCAGGGCGAAGGCCTCGGCCACGCCGACGGTGCGCTTCTGGTCGTCGCCGACCGGGCCGCCGGGGCGGATGCCGGGGCAGACGATGGAGAAGCCGGCTCCGGTCGCCGCGCGGATCATGCCGGCCTCCTGCCCGGAACAGATCACGCCATCGATGCCGGCAGCCTGCGCGGCCAACGCACGTTGCACGACGATCTCCGCCGGTTCACCGCCGTTGATGCCCATGGCGCGCAGATCGGCGCCGTTCATCGAGGTCAGCACGGTCACCGCCAGCAGCCGCAGGTCGCCCGCGCGTGCGTCGGCCGCCGCTTCCATCATCCCGGCGTGCCAGCCATGGATGGTGGCGTAGGTCACCGGCCAGCGCGACAGGCCACGGATCACGCCGCCCACGGTGGCGGGGATGTCGAAGAACTTCAGGTCGACGAACACGCGCTTGTCGCGGCGGGCGAGTTCATCCAGCACGGTGAAGTAGTCGCCGCTGGCCAGCAGCTCCATGCCGATCTTGTAGAACTGCACCGCATCGCCCAGCCGGTCGACCCACGCCAGCGCGTCGGCACCGGACGGCGCGTCCAGCGCGAAGATCAGGCGCTCGCGCGCGCTGAGCACGACGGGACCGGCTGCGCTCACGGGGCGTAGTCCAGTGCGTCGCGCTTGGCCTGCGTGCGGGCGGCGGGCGGCTGGTCCCAGGCGTTGTTGAACAGCGCCGGTTCCCAGGAACCGTAGGTGGGGTTGGGCAGCATCCACCAGCGCTCGCCGAACCAGTCGTCGTATTCGTCGAACAGCGCCTGGCGGCCGTCCCGCGTATTGGCTTCCACCTGCACGAAGTCGCCGATCTGGTCGCCGAACTGCATCAGCACGCGGTACTGCTGGCCGGCCAGGCGGCGACGGCAGTTCTTCTCGCTGCCGTTCTGTTCGCAGCCTTCCAGCACCGTGCCCAGGCCGAGGAATACGCTGTCGTCGGCGACCGGCAGGCCGGCCTCGCGCAGGTTGGCCAGCGTCGCTTCCTTCAGGTGCACGGCGCGGTTGGAGATGTACAGGATGGTCACGCCCTTCTCGGCGGCGGCCTTGGCGAAATCGACCACGCCCGGCAGCGGCTTGGCCCTCTTTTCGGCGACCCACTGGTCCCAGCTGATCTCGTCGTATTCCTTGCCGTCGCGGATCAGGCGCGCCTGGTAGGGCGAGTTGTCCAGCACGGTCTCGTCCACGTCCATCACCACGGCGGGCTTCAGACCGGTGGCGGCGTTGCCGCGTTCGGACGGTACCAGCGCGTCCCAGTGTTTTTCCTTCAGCGCGACGTCCAGGTGGTCGGCCGCGGCGCGGAAGGTCTGCGTGGTGATCGCACGGTACTCGACCGAGGTCTGCACCCACGCCACGGCGTTGAGGTTGTCGTGCGCGCCGGTGGGCTTCGTTGCGGCGGCAGTCGCAGCAGGTGCGGCGGGATCGGCCGGCGCGGCCGCGGGTTCGGTGCGCTTGCAGGCGGCCAGGGTCAGCACGGAAACCGCCAGGCTGGCGGCAAGCAGGGAAACGCGCATGGAAGATCCCATTTCGAATGTGCGGGAATTCTAGCCGACCGCTGTTACACCCGTCGTTCGACGGGGCGTCGCGCTATCCTGCCGACCCTTGTCCCGCGCCTCTCTCCCATGGAAGACACCACGCCCGTCCTCAATGCCGCCGAAGCCCGCCTGCTCGGCTGCCTGATCGAGAAGGAAGCCACCACGCCGGAGACCTATCCGCTGACGGTCAACGCCGCGCAGGCCGCCGCCAACCAGAAGACCGCGCGTGAACCGGTGATGGCGCTGGACCCCGGTGCGGTGAACCACGCGCTGCGCCAACTGGAGCAGAAGGGCTTGGCGAAGCAGGTGTTCTCCTCGCGCGCCGAGCGCTACGAGCACCGCACCGCGGCGTTCTTCGGCATCCCCCAGCAACAGGCCGTGCTGCTCGGCCTGCTGATGCTGCGCGGCGTGCAGACCGTGCACGAGCTGCTCGCGCGCAGCGAGCGCCTGTTCAAGTTCAACGATGCCGACGACGTGCGCCACCACCTCGACCGCCTGATCCAGCGCGACACCGCACTCGTCGTGCAGATCCCGCGCGGACCGGGCCAGCGCGAAGACCGGTACGCGCATCTGTTGAGCGGACCGGTGGATGTCGCCGCAATCGCGGCGCGGTCGCCGTCCTCACCGATGGGCGAACCGGTGAGTGCGGAGCTGGAAGCACGCGTCGCCATGCTGGAAAGCGAGGTCGCTGCCTTGCGCGAACAGGTATCCGTTCTGCTCGCGGCGCGCGAAGGCTGAGCGTCGGCCTTCGCTGTCATCGTCCTGCGCGTTCTCGCCGTTGTTCACATTCATCATCGGACGGATAACGCGGCATTCGCCGGCAGGCCGGCGAACAGCATGCGAATGCGCGCGCGACGGCGTTGCGCCGGGTGATCCATCGCGCTACGTTCGCTGCGCCCACCGGCACGGAACGCTTTCATGGAACGACGCCTCATCCGGAGCATCGCGACCAGCGCGCTGATCTCCGTTGCCACGACAGGATGCCACGCCACCATGGCTTCATCGCCCTCATCCGAATCCTCTCACGCGCTGCCGGAAGGCCACTACACCAACGTCGGCGCCGAGTGGCCGCTGAAGTTCAGGGCGCATTATTTCGGCGGCCATTGCTTCGATACCCAATCGTGCGAAGTCCTCTATCGGGGTTTCAGGCATGGCGCGGAAGACCGGCCATCGCCTTCGGTCGAATCGTATGGGCGACCGCTCGACAAGCTGCTGAGTGCCGGCCGTGGCCCCATCCCGAACTTCCCACCCCCCGCCCGCGTCACGTGGCGCTCAAAGGACGGCACGCCGCTTGAGGCGGAGATCGACATCGGCGAGATTTTCAGGGATGAGCTGATCCGACATCGTGTCGCGCGGGAAGATGCTCTGGATCCTGCAACCAGTGGAACACCGGGAATCATCCTGGAGGTCAACGATCGGACCATCAACGTCTACATGCGGGACATGATCGCATTGAAGAAGCCGCAGTTTCCGGATCGCCCGCACAGTGATTTCCGCAACGACCTGATCAAGGTGTTCAGCCGCACGTACTGAGCAAGGAGTGCTCCGTCATGGGTTCAGACCATAACTCGCAGTCGCGTGATGGCGGTATCGACATCGAGATCGTCGGCACCAAGGGCCTGGAAAGCTATGGTGGAACCGAGGCGGATCTGACGCAGCTTCGTGTGCCCGTTCTTCTTCGTGATGATCGTCCACACGAACGCCTGTATGTTGCGGCGATGGACGGCACCGGCAATAGCATGTTCGACGATGCCCCCGGGAAATGGAGTGTCGTCGCCAAGCTGTACAACCAGATCGAAGAACGCAAGCCGGCGCGCGTTGCAACAGATTATGTGGAAGGCACCTACACCCAGAATGGCCTGTTGAAGAAGCCTGGAAAGCTGTTGGACGGCCCCTTCGGACATACCTTCGATGAGCGGGTCGAGACCGCCTATCTGCAATTCTGCGAGCAGGCCAAGCAGTGGCTCGATGAAGATCCCCAGGCGCAGATCCGGGTAGCGGGCGTGGGATTCAGTCGTGGCGGCGAAGGCATTGCGGCGCTCCAGCGCATGGTGCACGAACGGGGTATCCGCGATCCGTTGGGGGCCAAGGTAGCGCGGGATGCGGAAAATCTCGTCGTGAGTATCCAGTACGCAGACCGTCCACTGCTCGTAGAGCCGGGGAAAACGCCGCAAGTGGCGTTGCTCTTCGATCCCGTGTCGACGGGCGTCAAGGAGCACGACCGGCGCCTGCCACCGTCCACGCTCTCCACGTTCCAGATCACGGCGCAACACGAACGTCGCGACCTGTTCCCCTCCAGCCAGCACGTCATTCCCGGTTTCAGCGAAGACAACCGGAACTACAACGCATGGGTGTCCGGCAGCCACAGCGACATCGGCGATACCTATGGGCGCAGCGGCCTCGGCACGCTCAGCCACAACCTCGGCGTCGAATTCCTAAACCGTCTCAGCGATACGCCGTACCTGGAGAAGCGCGCGCTGCCCGCCGATCCCGACCAGTACGTGATCCACCGCTCCGACCAGCACATGGGCGGCCTGTACGGCACGCGTGGTTACGACCGCGACGGCATCCGCGACCACGTGGACACGCTGGCACCCCAACGACTTTGCCGGCGTGGCGTGGTGGACGACTGCAACAGGAAGGAGGCGATCGACGAAGTCCTCGACGCCCGGTTCGAACGCCGCACGGGCACATCGCCACCCCGGACTGAAAAGGCCGTGGAAGGAACGGCTCCCGATCCCGCTGATCGCTCCACCTGGCCCGGGCTCAATGATCTGGTGGAGCAGGCCTCGCGCGCGGCGGCGGCGAGGGGAGGCGACCCGATGTCTTCCGTCGTCAGCGAGTACCTGCGTGGCCCGTGGGCACGCCAGTTCCAGGCGGATGTCGCGCGGGAACTGGCGGCGCGCGAGGAATCGCCGTTGCACGTGACACCTCGGCAGACACCTCCCGGCGAATCCGCGCGCGAGTTGCCGGCCATGGTGCGCTGAACGCAGGCAAGGGCGTCAGCGCTTTTCTTCCATCAGCCCCACCAGGTTGCCGTCCGGATCGCGCAGGAAGCCGGTCCACAGTGCGTGGTCCGGCATGCGCGCGGCCAGCTGAGGCGGTCGCTCTTCGGTCGCGCCGCGCGCGACCAGCGCGGCCTGCGTGGCGACGATATCGTCCACGGCGAAATAGAGGATCGAGTTGGCGCCGACGGCACCCGCACCCTGTGGCGTGGTCAGCATCAGGCGCACGTCGCCCGCCTGCAGGAACGCGAGCGTCGGCGCGGGCTGGAACAGGAACGCCAGGCCGAGTGCATCGCGGTAGAACGCGAGTGCGGCATCGACATCGCGCACGGTGATGGCGATCTGGCGTATGTGGGAGAGGCGGGGTTCCGTCACGACTCCTCCTGTCGTCACTTCGGGCGCCGGCTGCTGCGCAGCAGGAACAGGCTGCCGACGAGCATGCCGACAAGGGACGCACCTAACCCGAGCGCGGCGGCCACCACCATGTCGGCCACGGGAGCGCCAGCCGGAGGTGCGTGGCGCAGCGTATCCATCGCGATCCGCACCAGCACGGCGGCCGGTACGGCCAGCGCGATCAACAGCCACAGCGTCAGGAAGCGGCCCGTGCCGAACGCGCGCAGCAGCATTGCGATCACCCCGACAGCGACGAGTCCCGGGCCGTACAGCGCACGCGGCAGGCCCGCCAGTTCCGGCGGCAGCTGCCAGTACGGGAAGCCGACGCCGACGAGGGCGATCAGGAAGCCGATCCACCGCCAAGCCTTGCTGTCGCGCGTCATGCCGAGGTACACCGGAGTGCGATGCCGCGCAGCGTAGCGCAACCGCCGGCGTCGTGGGTCAGTCGAACATCGCCTGGATCGCCGCCAGGCCGGCGCTGGCGCGCTCCTTCTTGCGTTCCGCATCGGCCACCGGGTCGGCGCCGTCGCGTTGCAGTTCTTCGGCGGGCAGTTCGTCGATGAAGCGGCTCGGCTGCAGGCGCATGCGTTCGCCGAAGCGGCGCGTCTCGCGGTTGTGGCTGAGCCACAGCTGCTCCTTCGCACGGGTGATGCCCACGTACATCAGGCGCCGCTCTTCCTGCAGGTTGCCTTCCTCGACGCTGGTCTCGTGCGGCAGCGTGCCGTCCTCGCAGCCGACGATGAAGACGTAGCGGAATTCCAGCCCCTTGGCCGCATGCAGGCTCATCAGCCGGACCTGGTTGCCGCCATCATCCTTGTCGTTGCGCGACAGCAGCGCAAGCTGCGCGGCGAGGTCGCCGGCCGAACTGCCGCGCGGTCCGCCTTCGAACCAGTCGGCCAGTTCGTCAAGGTTGGCGCGGCGACGCTGGAACGAAGCCTCGTCCTTGCACTGCGCGCGCAGGTCCGCCAGCAGGCCGGAGCGTTCGCTCAGGCGTCGCACGAGGTCGGCCGGCGGCAGTTCCTCCGCATGCCGGCGCAGGTCGCGCACGATGTCGACGAAGGCGCTGAGGCCGTTGGCCGCGCGCGGCGGCAACGCCTTCAGCGCGCCCATCGATTCTGCGGCGCGCGACAGCGGCAGGTGTGCGTGCTGCGCCATCTCGGCGAGCTTCGCCAGCGAGGTGGCGCCGACTTCGCGCTTCGGCGACTGCACCGCGCGCAGGAACGCCGCATCGTCGTCCGGGTTCACCAGCAGGCGTAGCCACGACATCGCATCCTTTACTTCCTGCCGTTCCAGGAACGCGGTGCCGCCGGTCAGGTGGTAGGGGATGCGCAGCAGCTGCAGCGCCTTTTCCAGCGCCCGCGACTGGTGGTTGCCGCGGAACAGGATGCAGAAATCGCTCCACGCCGCACTCTTCGATGCCTGCACGAAGGCGATCTCGGCGGCGACCTTCTCCGCTTCGTGCTCGTTGTCGCGGGTTTCCCACACGCGGATGCGCTCGCCGTCGGCCTGGTCGCTCCACAGCTTCTTCGGGTGTTCGTGCGGGTTGTTCGCGATCAGCGCATTGGCCGCGCGCAGCACGCGGTTGCTGCAGCGGTAGTTCTGTTCCAGCTTGACGATCTGCAACGCCGGATAGTCCTTCGTCATCTGCAGCAGGTTGTCGGGGTTCGCGCCACGCCACGCATAGATGCTCTGGTCGTCGTCGCCCACGCAGGTGAAGTCGCCGCGCTCGCCGGCGATCGCCTTCAGCAGGCGGTACTGCGCGTCGTTGGTGTCCTGGCATTCGTCGACCAGCAGGTAGCCGATGCGCTCGCGCCACGCCGCGGTGATCTCGGGGTTGTTCTCCAGGATCTGCACCGGCAGCCGGATCAGATCATCGAAGTCCACGGCGTTGAAGGTGGTCAGGCGATCCTGGTAGCGCTGGTACAGCAGCGCGGCATCCTTCTCGCGGTTGGTGCGCGCTTCGGCCAGCGCTTCTTCGGGCGACAGGCCGGCATTCTTCGCGCGCGAAATCAGGTTCTTCGCCGCTTCCACGTCGTCGGGCTTGGCGCCGTACATCAGGTCCTTGACCTGCGCATGGGCATCGTCGGCATCGAAGATCGAGAAACCGCGCTTCAGGCCGACCGCCGCATGTTCGATCTGCAGGAATTTCAGGCCCAATGCATGGAAGGTGCAGATGGTCAGGCCTTCCGCGGCATCGCCCTTGATCCGCTTGGACACGCGCTCGCGCATTTCCTTGGCGGATTTGTTGGTGAAGGTGATCGCCGCGATCCGGCGCGCCGGAAAGTGGTTGCCCGCGATCAGGTGCGCGATCTTCTCCACGATCACCCGCGTCTTGCCACTGCCGGCGCCCGCGAGCACCAACAGGGGGCCCTTGCTGTGAAGGACGGCGGCGCGTTGGGGGGGGTTGAGACCGTGCATGGGGTGTACTTCTGCGTAGGCCATCAGTTTACAGACAACCGCGCCCGGCTTCTCCTAGCATGGCGCCCATCCCGGCATTCGGACGCAGGTTCGCCAGCATGAACGTGTTCCTTCGTTGTGCGCTTGTCGTCTTCGCCGCATTGCCATGGGAGACAGCACTGGCAGAGGAGGCGAAGATCGATCCGGCGGTGTTGACGGAAGGGTTCCTGGCGGCGCATCCGGACCTGCGCTGGCGGGCCGAGGGCATACGCTCCTACGAGCGCAAGGAATACGCCGTCGCGCTGGAAGAACTCAAGCGCGCCGCGTACCACGGCGACAAGCCGGCGCAAGCGGTCATCGCCGAGATGTACTGGAACGGCATCGGTGTCGCCACGGATCGCGCGATCGCCTACGCCTGGATGGATATCGCGGCCGAGCGCCTGTACCACGATTTCCTGGTGCGCCGCGAGGGCATGTGGAGTGCGCTGGACGACGCGGAACAGCAGGATGCCGTCTCGCGAGGCCAGGCGCTGCTGGACCAGTACGGCGACGATGCCGCCAAGCCGCGGTTGGAAAAGATCCTGCGCCGCGAAAGGGGTCGCACCACGGGCAGCCGGGTCGGATTCGTCGGCAATCTCACCATCATCCCCAACACCGGCCCACTGGCAGGCAGCGGCATGACCCTGAGCGGCGGCGAGTATTACGCGCCCAAGTACTGGCAGCCCGAAAAGTACTGGCAGCTGCAGGACGCCATCTGGAAAGCACCGATGAAGGGCCGGGTGAACGTGGGCGAGATCGAACGTGTGCCGGCGGATCCCGACAGCCCACCGGACCGCAAGGAGTGATGACGCCACGCGGTAGAATCCGCACATGGCCAAGCTCTATTTCTACTATTCGGCGATGAACGCCGGGAAGACCACCACGCTGCTGCAATCGGCGCACAACTACCGCGAGCGCGGGATGCGGGTGGCGATCCTGACGCCGCGGCTGGACGATCGCGCGGGTACCGGGGTGGTGGCGTCGCGAATCGGGCTGCGCGCGGAGGCGGTGGCGTTCGAGCGTGGCGACGACCTTGAGCGCTGGATCCGCGACGACATCGCCGCGCACGGCAAGCTGGACTGCGTGCTGGTGGACGAGGCGCAGTTCCTCACCCGCGCGCAGGTCTGGCAACTCAGTGAAGTGGTGGATGCGTTGCGCATCCCGGTACTGTGCTACGGCCTGCGCACCGATTTCCGTGGCGAGCTGTTCGAAGGCAGCCAGTACCTGCTGGCGTGGGCCGACGAGATGAGCGAAATCAAGACGATCTGCCATACCGGCAAGAAGGCGATCATGACCGTGCGGGTCAACGAGCAGGGCCTGGCCGTGCAGGACGGGCCGCAGGTGGAGATCGGCGGCAACGAACGCTATGTGTCGGTGAGCCGCGCCGAGTTCAAGAAGATCGCGCGGGGCGAAGGCCGCATCGATCCCCTGCAGCAAGCGCTGCCGCTGGAGTGAGCCGCCCTAGCGGCAGGCGGCGCGAAGTTCGGCGACTTCATGCGGAATGACGCCGCCGTCCGGTAGTGCGATGCGCAACTCGCCGGCCAGCGCGTCGAGTTCGCGGCGGGCGCGTTCCTTTTCCCCCAGGCGGCAACGCGCTTCCGCAAGGTAGGCGCGCGCCTGCCAGCGCAGCTTGGGTGCCTCGCTGCCGCCACCTTCGTGCGTCGCCAGCGGTTGCAGCGCCGCGATCGCGTCCTGCGGCCGACCCAGCCGCGTCAGGTGGCGGGCCATCGACAGTTCGGCGAACCAGGTGCGCGGATGGTCCGGACCGAAGCCCACGCGGGTCAGCCGCACGGCACGGTCGAACCGTTCCGTCGCGCCCCGCAGGTCGCCCTTGGCCGCCAGCACTTCGCCGATCATGCGATCGGTCTCGCCGATCAGCGGGTGGCTCGCGCCGATCTGTTCGACGCGCATCTGCCGCGTCTCTTCCAGGATCGCCAGCGCTTCGTCCTCGCGGTGCGCGCTGTGCAGCACCATGCCGTAGTTGAACAGGGTGCTGGGGAGCAGCTGCTTGTTGTCCAGCCGGCGCAGGATGCTCACCGCGTGTTCGACGTCGCGCACGGCGCTGTCGTAGTCGCCGCGCTCCCACGCGATGATGCCGAGCGAGTTCCAGCTGGCGGCGGCATCGCGATGGTCCGGGCCGACGGTGCGCAGGGTCAGCGCGTGCAGTTCGCGCATCTCCGCATCCGCCTCGCGCAGCTCTCCCAGGTCGACATGGATGGCGGCGACCTGCCGGCGCACGGCCTGGGTGATCGGATGCTGCGGCCCGTGGATTTCCTGGGCCAGGTCACGCGCGCGCTGGAAGGCGGCCAGGGCGGCATCGGTTTCGCCGCGGTTGCGGTAGAGCAGGGCCAGGCTGCGCTGGATCTCGATCACCAGCGGGTGCCGCGACTGGCCATGCGCCTGCAGGTGCGCGAGCGCCGCGCGATAGCCGCGGGCACCGGCGTCGGCGTTGCCCAGCTCGACATCCAGCTGGGCGAGGTCGCGCATGTTCTCGGCGACGCCGGCTTCATCCTTGAGGTTGCGGCGGATCTCCAGCGAGCGGTCGAACATCTGCCGCGCGAGCTGCTTCTCGCCGGCATCGGCGCGGCAGCGCCCGTTCTGCGACTGGAACTCCGCCACCCGCAGCGGCAGGCGCGATTCGAGCGAACGCAGGCGCGCCTCCATCGGCGCCATGACCTGCACGCACTGGCGCGAGCGTCCCAGCAGGCGCAGCACGCGACCGTGCTGGGTGACGGCCTGCAACCGCAGGCTGTCGGGCACGTCATCGGTCACGGCCAGCACGCGTGCCTGCTTTTCCAGCAGCACGAGCGACTCGTGGTAGTCGCCGAGGCCCAACCTGAGCCGCGCGATCACGCCGAGCAGCTCGGCCTGGGCGCGCGGCTGGTTGGCGAGCTCGCGCTCGCCGCGGCGCTCGCCGGCGGCGAGCAGCTCGCGGGCGTCGAAGGTGCTGCCCTGCTGCGATGCGCTGGCATTGTCGAACAGGCCGATCACGAAATCCTGCATCGCCTGCGCACGCGCGGTTTCGCGCATCGCCTGCCGTCCCTGCCACACGCTGGCGGCAAGCGCGGCCACCAGCACGGAGGCCACGGCGATGCCCGTGCCCAGCGCCCAGCGGTGCCGCACGAGGTACTTGTGCATCCGGTAGCCGACGCTCTGCGGACGTGCGTGGACCGGCCGGCCTTCGATGTGGCGCTGCAGGTCCAGCGACAGCGCTTCCACGGACGGATAGCGTTGTTCCGGCGCCTTCTGCAGCGCCTTCAGCGTGATGTTGTCGAGGTCGCCGGCCAGCTTGCGCGAGGTACGGCGTGCATCGGGGCACTGGCTGCGGCTGCCGTCGGTGGTGCGCAGGGTGGCCACCGACGGCTTGAGGGGTTCCACGGCGAGGATCGCCTGTTCCCATTCCGCATCGGTCTGCCGGCGCAGGCGATAGGGCTTGGTGCTGGCGATCAGTTCGTACAGCACCACGCCCAGCGAATACACGTCGGTCATGGTGGTGACGAGTTCGCCGCGCACCTGCTCCGGTGCGGCGTAGTGCAGGGTGAAGGCACGCACCTCGGTCCGTGGATGGACCGGTGCGGGTTCGGGATCGTCCAGCAGCTTGGCGATGCCGAAATCCAGCAGGCGCACGTCGCCGGTCGGCGTGACCAGGATGTTGGACGGCTTGAGGTCGCGGTGGACGATCAGGTTCGCATGCGCGTGGCTGACCGCCTCGCAGACCTGCAGGAACAGCGCCAGCCGCGCCTCCAGGCCGACGTTGTTGGCCAGGCAGTAGTCGGTGATCGACACGCCTTCGACGTATTCCAGCGCAAGGTACGGCTGGCCTTCGCCGCCGATGCCGGCATCGAGCAGGCGCGCGATGTTGGGATGCTCGAGGCGCGCCAGGATTTCGCGCTCGCGGGTGAAGCGCAGCCGCAGGTTGGGATCGGCCAGTCCCGGGCGCAGCAGCTTCAGCGCGACGCGGCGCTTGTACAGGCCGTCCGCGCGCGAGGCCAGCCACACCATGCCCATGCCGCCCTCGCCCAGCAGCGACTCCAGCTGGTAAGGGCCGACGCGCATGCCGGGTTTCAGCTGGCCGGGCTTGTCGACCAGGGGCTGGTCGATGAAACCGTCGCCTTCTTCTTCCAGTGCGAGCAGTTGCTCCACTTCCCGCGCGGTGTCGGGATCGTCGGCGCGCAGGATCTCCAACTGGTCCGCGCGCGCCTCCGGGTCAAGCTCCAGCAGGACGTCGAGCAACGGCGACAGGCGTTTCCAGCGTTCGACGTCCATCGGTGCGGCGCGGGTGGGCCAGGCTCAGCTGTCCGCCATGGCCGACAGCAGGAACAGCCGCGCCTTCTGCCAGTCGCGGCGGATGCTGCGCTCGGAGCGTTGCAGCAGTTCGGCGATCTCCAGTTCGGACAGGCCGGCGAAGTACCGCATTTCCACCACCTGGGCCAGGCGTTCGTCGGCAGCGGCCAGCTTCTCCAGCGCGTCGTTCAGCGCCAGCATGTCCTCGTCCAGGCGCAGGTTGCCTTCCACCTCTTCCGGAATGTCGGCCACGCGCTTGAGGTCGCCGCCGCGCTTGCGCGCCAGCCGGCTGCGGGCGTAGTCCACCACCACGCTGCGCATCGACGAGGCGGCGTAGGCGAAGAAGTGGGCGCGATCTTCGAACTTGGCGGTGCCGGTGGAGCCAAGCAGTTTCAGGTAGGACTCGTGCACCAGCGCGGTGGCGTCCAGCGTGTAGCCGTGCTGGCCGGACAGCTGGCGGCGCGCCATGGTGTGCAGTTCCTGGTACAGCGTGGACAGCACGCGGTCCAGCGCGGCGCGGTCGCCGCCACGGGCCGAATCCAGCCACAATGTGATGTCAGAAGCGTCGGCCATCCCTCATCCCCGTGATGCCAAGGGCGCGAATATAACGTCATTTACCTCACATGACGTGAGGACACGCTGATCCATCAGGGGGTCAGCGCTGGCAATGCCCGCACCAGACCGTGGCGCGTTGGCCGATGCTGGCCTGCTTCATCGGCCGGCCACAGCGCGGGCAGGGTGCGCCGCCGCGGCCGTAGGCGGACAGTTCCTGCTCGAAGTACCCCGGCGCGCCGTCGGGGCTGAGGAAATCGCGCAGCGTGGTGCCGCCGCGGGTGATGGCGTGGGCCAGGATCGTTTTCACCGCCTCCGCCAGCGCCACGTAGCGTTCGCGCGAGACCTTGCCGGCCGCGCGCAACGGCGAGATGCCGGCGCGGAACAGGCTTTCGGCCGCGTAGATGTTGCCCACGCCCACCACCACCGCCTGGTCCATCAGGAAGGTCTTCACCGGTGCCTTGCGGCCGCGGCTCAGGGCGAACAGGTAATCGCCATCGAAATCTTCCGACAGCGGCTCCGGCCCCAACGCCTGCAGCAGCGGGTGGGTTTCGCCGACGGGTTGCCACAGCAGGCAACCGAAGCGGCGTGGATCGTTGAAGCGCAGCACGCGGCCCGGCGCGCCCCGTTCGCCCTCCAGCACGATGTCGACATGGTCGTGGGCCGCCACCGGCGTGGCCGCCGGCAGCACGCGCAGGCTGCCCGACATGCCCAGGTGCAGCAGGGCGCTGCCGGCGGCGGTGTCCATCAGCAGGTACTTGGCGCGCCGGCGTACGGCCTCGATGCGCTGGCCGGGCAGGTCGCGTGCGACCTCCGGCGGGATCGGCCAGCGCAGGTCGGGCCGGCGCAGCGTCACTGCCGTGATGCGTCGGCCTTCGACATGCGGCGCCAGTCCGCGCCGGGTGGTCTCGACTTCGGGCAGCTCAGGCATGGGCCGGAGCCGCGCAGTAGTAGTCGCCCTCGCGCCGCACGCGTACCGCGCCGCCGAACGCGTGGCTCAGTTGCCCCTCCGTCAGGGTGCTGGCGCGGTCGCCATCGGCTTGCACGCTGCCATCGCGCAACACCAGCACGCGGTCGATCTCGGGAATGATCTCCTCGATGTGGTGCGTCACCAGCACCAGGGTGATGCCGCGCTGCGCCAGCGTTCGCATCAGCCCGAGGAAATGTTGCCGCGCCACCAGGTCCAGCCCGGCCGTGGGTTCGTCCAGCAACAGTGCCTCGGGTTCGTGTACCAGCGCCCGCGCGATCAGCACGCGCCGCATCTCGCCGGTGGACAGTTCGGCGACCTGGCGGTCGGCCAGTGCGGTCGCGCGCACGTCCTCCAGGGCGTGGCGTGCGCGGGCGCGCATGCCGGCGTCGACGTTGCGGTGCGGCGGCGGCATGAAGCTGGAGAAGAAGCCCGTGACCACCGCGTCCTCCACGCGCAGGTGCGGCATCTGCTGCAGGTCGCGGGTCAGGTCGCTGGTCACCACCCCCAACCGGCTGCGCAGCTCGTTGACGTTCCAGCGGCGCATGCCGAACACCTTCACCGGCGCATCGCCCTCGCGTGCGAGCGGGTACAGCTCGCGGTTGATCAGTTTGATGAACGTCGACTTGCCGCACCCGTTGGGGCCGAGGATGGCGGTGTGCTGGCCCAGCGGAATGGTCAGTGACAGGTCCCGCAGCACGCGGCTGGCGCCGCGCACGACGGTGGCGCGGTCCAGTTCGAACAGCGGCGCGGCGGACGTGGCCGCGGCGGGGGAGGCAGGCAGGTTCATCGGGGCGGGGAGGATCGGTGCGCTGCCAGCGTACCCGAATACGCCGCCGGGCCGAGGGCCACGCCGCGACGGGAGCGACCGCATCGCGCGATCCGCGATGCCGCCCCTACAATGCCGGCATGCGCCGCTGCCTGCCCCCGCTCGCCCTTGCCTGCATGCCGTTCCTGGCGATGGCGCAGGTCAATGCCACCGGCGACTATCTCGCGCGCATGGACACGGACGGCGATGGCCGCGTCAGCCTGGCCGAGTACCAGGCCTGGATGAGCTACGCCTTCGACGGCATGGACCGCAATCGCGACGGCGTGCTGTCCGCCGACGAACTGCCCGGCGGGCGCGGCAAACCGATCACCCGCGAGGCGCACCTCGCCCAGCTCGCCGCGCGCTTCAAGCGGCAGGATGCCGACGGCGACGGCTTCCTCAGCGAAAAGGAACTGGCGGCGCCACCGCGCTGAGCCGCCTCACGTGTGGATCAGGCGTCCGCCCGCGAACGCCCAGTTCTCCCACGTCGTTTCCTTGAAGCACACCATGACGTTTTCCGGGTTCCTGCCCGCAGCGGAGAGCCGCTGCATCAGGTCGGCCAGCAGCGCCTTCTTCACCTTCACGCTGCGGCCTGCCGACCACAGGATCTCGATCAGCGCGAAGTCGTCGTCACGCGCGCCGGCGGCGTCGGGATAGGACGGGTCGAAACGGAAATCCTCGGCGGACAGTTCCAGCACGCGCTGGAAGCGGTCGCTGGCGGGCACCCCGGAGGCGACCAGTGCCGCATACACCGCCTCCAGGATCGACGACTTGAAGGCCTCGTCCTTCGGCGCACGGATGGTCAGGGTGATCAGCGGCATGGCGAAGGCCTCGTGACGGGTTGCCAGCGTAGCGCGTGGGCGTTATGCCAAAGAAAACGCCGGCCACGAGGACCGGCGTCGAGGTTGCCGGCCCTGGGCCCTGGGAGGGGCCGGCCGGGGAGGAACGGTTACTTCGTGATGTCGACGTCCTTCGTCTCGCGCAGGAAGAACGTGCCGATGATCAGCGTCATCACCGCGATGCCGATCGGGTACCACAGGCCGTAGTACAGGTTGCCCGTGGCCGCGACCAGGGCGAACGAGATGGCCGGCAGGAAGCCGCCGAACCAGCCGTTGCCGATGTGGTACGGCAGCGACATCGAGGTGTAGCGGATCTGCGTGGGGAACAGCTCGACCAGGTAGGCGGCGATCGGGCCGTAGACCATGGTCACGTAGATCACCAGGATCCACAGCAGGAAGATCGTCATCGGGACATTGATGCGGTCCGTCGGTGCCTTCTCCGTATAGCCGGCCGCACCCAGCGCCGTCTTCAGTTCGCCACCGAACGCTGCCGTCCTGGCCTTCAGGTCATCGCCAGCCAGGCCCGCGGCTTCGAACGAGGTCACCGACGTCTGGCCGACATTCACCTGGGCCAGCGAACCGACCGGCGCCGACTGCACGCTGTACGGCACACCGGCGCGTGCGAGGGCGGCGGTGGCCTGGTCGCACGAACTGGTGAACTTGCGCGTGCCCGGGATCGGATCGAACTGGAACGAGCAGGTGTTCTTGTCCGCGACCACCACGGCCGGCGAATTGCGGCTGGCTTCTTCCACGCCCGGGTTGGCGAAGTGGGTGATGCCCTTGAAGATCGGGAAGTAGGTCAGCGCGGCCAGCAGGCAGCCCGCCATGATGATCTTCTTGCGGCCGATCTTGTCCGACAGCCAGCCGAAGAACAGGAAGAACGGCGTGGCGAGGAACAGGGCGGCGGCGATCAGCAGGTAGGCGACGGTGGAATCCACCTTCAGGATGCTCTGCAGGTAGAACAGCGCGTAGAACTGGCCCGCGTACCACACCACGGCCTGGCCGGCGGTCGCGCCGAACAGCACCAGCAGCATCAGCTTCAGGTTGCCGCCCTTCATCGAATCGCGGAACGGCGTCTTCGAACCCTTGCCCTCTGCCTTCATCTGCTGGAACAGCGGGGATTCGCTCAACTGCAGGCGGATCCACACCGAAATGCCGAGCAGGATGATCGACGCCAGGAACGGGATGCGCCAACCCCAGGCTTCGAACGCCTCGGTGCCCAGCGACAGGCGGCAGGCCAGGATCACCAGCAGCGACAGGAACAGGCCCAGCGTCGCGGTGGTCTGGATGAAGGCCGTGTACAGGCCGCGCTTGCCGTCCGGCGCGTGCTCGGCCACGTAGGTGGCCGCACCGCCGTACTCACCGCCCATCGCCAGGCCCTGGGCCAGGCGCAGGATGATCAGGATGACGGGCGCCGCCATGCCGATCGACGCGTAGTTGGGTAGCACGCCGACCAGGAAGGTCGAGATGCCCATGATTAGGATGGTGACCAGGAAGGTGTACTTGCGGCCGATGCGGTCGCCGAGGCTGCCGAAGAAGGCCGCGCCGAACGGACGCACGAAGAAGCCGGCGGCGAACGCCAGCAGCGCGAAGATCATGCCCGTGGTCGGGTTGACGCCGCTGAAGAACTGCTTGGCGATGATGGCCGCGAGCGACCCGTACAGGTAGAAGTCGTACCACTCGAAGACGGTGCCGAGGCTGGAGGCGAAGATGACCTTCTTGTGGCCCTTCGTCAGATCGCCCGGAGACGCATGCTGCGCAGACGTGGAACTCATGTGCATTCCCCTCAGAATGTGTATTTGACGGTGGTGTGCAGTCGCTTCAGGTCGCCCTCGCGGTCGTCCTCGAGCGAACGCTGCCCGTAGATGAGCTCTGCGCCGATGTCCAGTTTCGGGAACGGCGAATAGATCACGTTGGCATGCATCGATTGCGTGCGCTCGGTGACGCCGAAGCCGGTGATTGCGGCGTCGTTGTCGAAATGCGAGGCCGCGTACATCAGGTTGGTACGTACTTTCGGACTGAACACGTGGCGCCACGCCACGAAACCGCCATAGCCGTCCAGCGCAGTGATGTCGCCGTTGGCTTCGGTCACCACGTCGCTGCCCACGCCGAAGGCGAGGTAGCGGCCGATGCCCTGGCCCGCGTTCACCGCATAGCGGATGTCGTCGTTCTTGCCCAGGTTGAACTTGCCCGAGACGCTGACGGACGCACCGGTATCGGTTTCCTCCAGCAGCTTGAACTGGCGCACCATGCCGGCGACGGTGAAGTGGCCCCAGTCGCCCTTGGTCAGCCAGCGCGCGGTGACGTCGGGCATCGCGTTGTCGCCGCTGTTGAAGCGGGTGCCGGTGAGGTACGGGGTGACGGTGGTCTGCGGGTTCTCCACCGAGAACGACCACGGTCCCTTGGTGTAGCGCACCTGCGCCTGGCGCACGAACACCGTGCCGTCGGTGGGACCGACGAAGTCGACGGCATCCGGCAGCGCGGCCACGTCCATGAAGTTGGACCAGGTCTGGCCGGCCAGCCAGTTGTTCCAGGTCACGTAGGCGTGGCGCAGGGTGACGGCGTAGGTGTTGGTCGCGGTCTCGTTGCCGGCCAGCGCATTGTTGCCGCCGCCGAAGAAGTCCATTTCCACGAAGCCCTTGAACTTGTCGCCGTTGTCGGTGACATGGTCCGCGCTCAGCCAGAAGCGCGAGAACTGCGCGTGGAAATCGGTGTAGGCGTCGCCGCCGTTGGCGGTCGGGCCGCCCACCGGGATCGTGCTGGGCACATAGAACAGGCGGCCGGAGTTGCCGTCGGCGATGCGGCCATCGCTGGTGTCGGTGACCATCGCGTCCATCTTGATGAAGCCGCCGTAGGAGAACGTGCCCCCCGGATTGGCCGCGGTCAGGATGGTGGTGTTCTGGATCGGCTGCTTGCCGGCCGGCGTCGCGGGCTTGGCGGCCTGCGCAGCCTGCACCTGCGTCACCTGCTCCTGCGTGGTGGTGATCTGCGTCTGCTGCTGTTGCTGCGAGGACAGCAGCAACTGCACCTGCCGCTCCAGGTCGGCGACGCGCGCTTCCAGCGCCTTCTCCTTGGCGGTCTGCGCGAAGGCCATGCCAGGCGCAATCAAGGCGACGAACAGCGCGGCAGCCAATGGCCGTCGCGCGAATGCGGAACGTTGGGTCATAACCCCTCCCGAAAGGTCGATGGCCGCGTTGCGCGGCTGACGGAGACTTGCGCCTGCACGGCGGCAACGCCTATTCGCCATTAGTCGTAACGGCGGCGCAGCAAAGGCAAACCCCGGGAAAAACAGGGGTGCGGCGATCTGTCGCAGCCTGCGGCGCACGCGTTTTAAGACCATCGTCTAAGCCGGATGCTGCAATGCCGCACGCCGGTATGCGTCAAACTCGATGCCCCGGATGCGCCGACGTCGTCCCGACGGATGCGCGCCTTCCGCCCCGCTTGCTTCAGAATCGACGCATTACTTGAACGTCCCGGGAGGACCTCATGACTGACCTGTATCCGGTCAAGCCGGAATTCGCGGCCACGGCCCGCATCACGCGCGAACAATACCAGCGCGACTACCGGGCCTCCATCGACGATCCCGAGGCCTTCTGGGGCCAGGTCGCCGAGCGCCTCGAGTGGTTCAAGAAGCCGACCCAGATCAAGGACGTCAACTACGCCCTCGACGACTTCCGCATCCGCTGGTTCGCCGACGGCGAACTCAACGCCAGCGTCAACTGCCTGGACCGCCAACTGGCCGAACGCGGCGACAAGGTCGCGCTGCTGTTCGAAGCCGACAGTCCCGACACGCCGTCCTACGGCGTCACCTACCGCGAACTGTACGAACGCACCTGCAGGCTGGCCAATGCGCTGCGCGCGCTGGGCGTGCAGAAGGGCGACCGCGTCACCATCTACCTGCCGATGATTCCCGACGCCGCCGTGGCCATGCTGGCCTGCGCGCGCATCGGCGCCATCCACTCGGTGGTGTTCGGAGGGTTCGCGCCCAATTCCATCGCCGACCGCGTGTCCGACTGCGCCAGCAAGCTCATCATCACCGCCGACGAAGGCCTGCGCGGCGGCAAGAAGGTGCCGCTGAAGGCGAACGTCGATGCCGCGCTCAAGCTGCCCGGCACCAACTCCGTCGAAACCGTCCTCGTCGTGCGCCACACCGGTGGCGCGGTGGACATGCAGATGCCGCGCGACCGTTGGTTCGACGCCGTGGTCGATGCGCAGCCGGCCGAATGCGAGCCGGAACGCATGAACGCCGAAGACCCGCTCTTCATCCTCTACACCTCCGGGTCCACCGGCAAGCCGAAGGGCGTGCTGCACACCACCGGCGGCTACCTGCTGTACGCCGCGTACACGCACGAAGCCGTGTTCGACCTGCGCGAGGATGACATCTACTGGTGCACCGCCGACGTGGGCTGGGTCACCGGCCACAGCTACATCGTCTACGGCCCGCTGGCCAACGGCGCCACCGCGGTGATGTTCGAAGGCGTGCCGAACTACCCGAACGTGTCGCGCTTCTGGGAGGTGATCGACAAGCACAAGGTCACCATCTTCTACACGGCCCCGACCGCCATCCGCGCGCTGATGCGCGAGGGCGAGGAACCGGTGAAGAAGACCTCGCGCGCCTCACTGCGCCTGCTCGGCAGCGTCGGCGAGCCGATCAATCCCGAAGCCTGGCGCTGGTACTACGAAACCGTCGGCGATTCGCGCTGCCCCATCGTCGACACCTGGTGGCAGACCGAGACCGGCGGCATCCTGATCAGCCCGCTGGCCGGTGCGGTCGACCTCAAGCCCGGCTCCGCCACGCTGCCGTTCTACGGCGTGCGCCCGGCGCTGGTCGATGCCAACGGCGAACAGCTCGACGGCGCCACCGAAGGCAACCTGGTGCTGCTGGATTCGTGGCCTGGCCAGATGCGTACCGTGTACGGCGACCACCAGCGCTTCATCGACACGTACTTCCGCACCTATCCGGGCACGTACTTCACCGGCGACGGATGCCGCCGCGACGCCGATGGCTACTACTGGATCACCGGCCGTGTCGACGACGTCATCAACGTCTCCGGCCACCGCATCGGCACCGCCGAAGTGGAAAGCGCGCTGGTCGCGCATCCCAAGGTGGCCGAGGCCGCGGTGGTCGGCTTCCCGCACGACATCAAGGGGCAGGGCATCTACGCCTACGTCACCCTCAAGGCCGGCGAAGCGCAGAGCGACGAGCTGTTGAAGGAACTGGTGGCCTGGGTACGCAAGGAGATCGGCCCGATCGCCACGCCCGACCACCTGCAATGGGCGCCGGGCCTGCCGAAGACGCGCTCGGGCAAGATCATGCGCCGCATCCTGCGCAAGATCGCCGAGAACGCGCCCGAGCAACTGGGCGATACCTCCACCCTGGCGGACCCGTCGGTGGTGGAATCGCTGGTCGCCGAGCGCAAGGTCAAGTAGGCACGACCGGCCCTTCGCGGGGAGGCGAAGGGCCAGCACGGTGCGGGCGCATCACGCCCGCATCTGTGCAGCACGACCCCCACGGATTACCCTTCCCCCACGATGGACCGCAACGCCATGCCCACCCTGCTGATCGCCGATGACCACCCGCTGTTCCGCGAGGCGCTGCGGGGTGCCGTGCAACGCGTGATGCCGGGCGTGAAGCTGCACGAGGCCGACAGCGTCGATGCGCTGTACGTGCTGGTCGACGCGCATCCCGACGCCGACCTGCTGCTGATGGATCTCAACATGCCGGGCGCGCATGGCTTCAACGCATTGGTCCACCTGCGTGCGCTGCACCCGCAGCTGCCGGTGGTCATCGTATCGGCACGCGAAGAGCCGGCGGTGATGCGCCGCGCACTGGATCACGGGGCACTCGGCTTCATCCCCAAGTCCGCCGATTCGGACACCATCGGCCAGGCCATCGGCGCGGTGCTCGACGGCGAACGCTGGGTACCGGACGAAGCGCACAACGCGCCCGCCACCAGCCGCGACGAACAGGAAACCGCACAGCGCCTGCGCGATCTCACGCCACAGCAGTTCAAGGTGCTGCAGATGCTCGGCGCCGGCCGCCTCAACAAGCAAATCGCCTACGACCTGGGCGTGTCCGAGGCCACCATCAAGGCCCATGTCACCGCCATCCTGCGCAAGCTGCACGTCACCAACCGCACCCAGGCCGTGCTCGCCGCCGGCCGCCTGGCGGTGGATCCGGATGGCCTGGTGCTGCCGCCGGAAGAGGCGGAATAAGTCGCCCGCGATGTCGCGTCCGTCCGTGCCCGCTTACCGGCGCGGCGCCACCGACATGCCGGACATGCGCATCGCCGGCCCGGTCAGCAGCGCGCCGACAATGGCGCTCGGCGTGCCCCAGAGCAGTACTGCCACGTAGATCATCGACGCCCCACCACCCTGGTAGGGACGCACGCAATCGGTGTAGTAGGCGAACACCAGCCACGGTGCGAACAACAGGCAGGCGCCCACCGCGCGCAACGGGTTGGCCGTGAACAGCGAAATCACCGCCGGCAGCAACGGCACCAGCAGGAACATCCCCAGCACCTGCATGAACACCGGCAGCGTGTGGTCGTAACAGCCCACGCTGTTGAATGCCTGCAGTGCGATGACGAGCGCGATGGCCGCAATGCCAGCGACCACGGCCTGCCTGCGGGGAATCACCATGGATGCGTCCTGTAGGCGAAGGAAGATGCGGCGAACGATAGCGCGAAGCCGTGAAGGGTAGACGACAGCAAGGCGGGTGCGCCTTGAATGAGCTGTCAGACTGCTCCATCGGGAACGAACCCCGTGGCATGAAGCGTTGCGAGCGGTTGGAACAACGGGCTTGGCAGTGCCGTCCATCGAAACCAGTGCCAGCCCGCGCATTTCATTGGCTCACGGAGCAGCGGATCACCGGACTCGCTTCGGCCAACGACAAACAGGGTGATGTAGTGCTTCTCTTCTGACGCGAATACGTTGTTCGTATAAGGGCCGGCAATGAAGTTTCCGACCTCCAGTCCCGTCTCCTCGTAGACCTCGCGTGCCGCACATTCCACGGCGCTCTCACCGAACTCGAGATGTCCGCCTGGAAGCGCCCAGGTGCCCCCGCCATGCGAGCCGATTCTCTGTCCAAGCAGGACCAGCCCATCGCGCATCACTATCGCGCCAACGCCAACACGTGGCTTCTTCGAGTTCATGGAGGAGATTCTCTGATGCCTGACGCCTGATGTCTCCGGATTTCCCTGCTGCAGTGGCCGAGATCCGGCGTGTGCGCCCGATAAGGCCTCGGTGTAGCCGCACCGCAACTCAGCAGGGGCCGCACGCCGGATCTCGTGCCCTGCGCCCGGACAGGTGATCGAGGTTTCCCTCGAACGGATAAGCGTGGGCCTCGGGCGCGATGTTCTCGACGAGCCAACTCTAGCGGAGAACCGGGATGACCGCGGCGGGCATCGATATAGGCAAGGCGGCGCTGGATGTGGTCATCGATGGCGCGGCGGGTGTGGCGCGTTTTGCCAATACTCCGGTCGGGATCGGCAAGCTCATTGGCCGGTTGAAGGGCGTGGCGGATGCGCGAGTGGTGGTCGAGGCGACTGGCGGCCACGAGGAAGCACTGCTCGATGCCTGTTGCGATGCCGGTATCTGGATCGCCCGGGTCAACCCGCGCCAGGCCCGCGACTTCGCCCGGGCCACCGGCGAGCTGGCCAAGACCGATCGGATCGATGCGCACGTGCTGTGCCTGCTCTCGCGGCTGCTCGCCGGGCGGCTGCGTCGCTACCGCGCTCCCGTCCCCTGGCAGCGGGAGCTGCGAGGCTGGCTGCGGCGTCGTGACCAAGTGGTGACCACGCTGCAGGCACAGAAACAGCAGATGGCCATGGCGCCGGCGGTGATCGGCAAGCTGATGGCGCGCGCTCGTCTATGCGCGGCGTCGGCTCGAATGAACTGTTAGGCGCCATATGCGCGAAGCAGATCACTGACTGGAATTCCGTTGATGGTCATGCCGGTGAGATTGGCATCAGTGATTTCAACGTTGCTGAAATTGATGCAATTAAATGTTGCGCCAACGAGCGATACGTTGAAGAACGTCGCATTTGAGAGATTGATGTCGTCAAAGTGCGCAGAACCAAGATTGACGTCTTCAAAGCGAGCTCCAGCCATTGACGTCTTCTTGAAAATTGGTGAGCTTGCGGACATTGCGGAATCTCCCTATATGGCGCCTAACGCTGGAATAAAGCCGCGCTGTGAAGCGGCATCGGCTTGAATGACCTGTTGGATTGCGGTCCCTTTCGCCCGAATTGCACGGGCTCATCAGCAGGCTCTGCCTGAAGGGCGGGCGCCCCACGACCATTGATCGAGCAACGGTAAGCTGTTAGTACGTTTTTATTTTTTTTAAACATAGGTACAACCTCCTTTATAAGCTTGGTAGTGATCGAATGGGTGATCTCGTTGAACAGGATGTGCACAAACAAATTGATGCTCGGAAACACAAAATGGACCGCGATTTCGATCAAAGACCTAAGGAGTACGCCCGCAAACTGTAAATCTTGTTCCGCAATCTAACACCTGAGTTAAGCCGCACCGAGAGTGGTGCGGTTTTGGGCTAGCGTAGCGTAAAAGCCCAAAACCGTGCCACGAAGCTGTGGGCAGTTCCTACGGAAAAGTGGACAGCGGTTCTCTAGCACTGCTCGAACTCCACCGGTGATCGATAGCCCAGCGCCGAGTGCAGGCGCTGGTGGTTGTAGAACTGGATGTAGTCGTTGACGGCCATGCGCAGCGAGCGATCACTGTCGAAGCGGCGGCGGTGATACATGTCCGATTTCATCGACTTGTTCCACGACTCCATGTGTGCGTTGTCGTTCATGCGGCGCGGCCGGTTGACCGACTGCACCAGCCCGGACCGTTTCAGTCGCTGTCTGAAGTCGTTGGCCATGAACTCGATGCCCCGGTCGCTGTGGAACAGCGTATCGCAGGCCGGCGTGCGTGTGCGCAGGGCGGCGGTCAGGGCGCGACGGGTCAGCGAGGCCGTGCGTTCGGATCCCAGCGACCAGCCCAGCAGGCGGCGGGAGTAGCGATCCATCACGGTAGCCAGATACCGCCATTGGCCGGCGACCTTGAGGTAGGTGACATCGCCGACCCACACCTGATCCTGTCGTTGGCAGGGTTGCTCGTGCGCACGACTCGGGACGCTGTCCAGGAACCGCGCCAGACCGGGGCGACGGCGGTACAGGCGGGCCGAACAGGCACGCACGCCTTCCTGCCGCATCAGCCTCTCGACTCGGCGGCGTCCAATCGGCTCGCCCTGCCGCCGGAGGGCGGCATGCACCCGGGGACTGCCGTAGGTCTGTCGGCTGGCCTCGTGCACCTGGCGGATCTTCTCCATCAGCGAGGCGTCTTCGATCCGGCGATCACTCACCGGCCGCCGAGCCCAGGCGTAGTAGCCGGCGGCACTGACCCGGTAGGGGCGGCACATCGCCCTCACCGGGTGGGTTTCCTTGTGGTGCTCGATGAAGGCGAAGATTTCGCTTTTCGATCGGAAGTGAACGCGATCGCTTTTTTTAAGGTAATTCCTAGCCAAACCGGACCAAATCTTCGAGGATTTGGTCATGAAGCATTGCCCCTCCTGTAAGGGAGCACGCCACTACCTGCTCGGTGACGGCAGGTACAAATGTCGCGCCTGCGGTCATCGTTTCAGTTGGACCAGCGCATGGGATTCGGTGCGGCTGCCAAGCGCTGTCAAGCAGGAGTTGCTGGAGTTGTTCGTGCTCGGTGTGCCGTCGTATCGGCAGCGATTCCGCAGCTCGGCCAGTGCGGCTGCCAGAGAGCGCTTCTATCGTCTGCTGCGGGCCTGCTGCGCCCAGATCGAGCATCTTCGCGAGCCCTTCGATGGTGCCCTGGAATTCGACGAAACCACCTTAGCCAATGACGCCGCCTATCCGAAAGTCCTGAAGCCATCCTCGTGCCGAGCGGCGCGAGCCTAGCGCATCCGAAGCCGATTGAAGCGGAGCCGCGAGACGCGGCGATCAAGTTGGGTCAGCGACCGACCAATGCCGAAGCCGCAGTGCAAGAACGAGCTACACACCACCGAAGCCTGCAACACCAACACACCAACCCACGCATAACACCTGAATTAAGCCGACCCGCGAAGCGGGTGGCAGTTCCTACGGAAAAGTGGACGGCGGTTCTCTAGCACTGCTCGAACTCCACCGGTGATCGATAGCCCAGCGCCGAGTGCAGGCGCTGGTGGTTGTAGAACTGGATGTAGTCGTTGACGGCCATGCGCAGCGAGCGATCACTGTCGAAGCGGCGGCGGTGATACATGTCCGATTTCATCGACTTGTTCCACGACTCCATGTGTGCGTTGTCGTTCATGCGGCGCGGCCGGTTGACCGACTGCACCAGCCCGGACCGTTTCAGTCGCTGTCTGAAGTCGTTGGCCATGAACTCGATGCCCCGGTCGCTGTGGAACAGCGTATCGCAGGCCGGCGTGCGTGTGCGCAGGGCGGCGGTCAGGGCGCGACGGGTCAGCGAGGCCGTGCGTTCGGATCCCAGCGACCAGCCCAGCAGGCGGCGGGAGTAGCGATCCATCACGGTAGCCAGATACCGCCATTGGCCGGCGACCTTGAGGTAGGTGACATCGCCGACCCACACCTGATCCTGTCGTTGGCAGGGTTGCTCGTGCGCACGGCTCGGGACGCTGTCCAGGAACCGCGCCAGACCGGGGCGACGGCGGTACAGGCGGGCCGAACAGGCACGCACGCCTTCCTGCCGCATCAGCCTCTCGACTCGGCGGCGTCCGATCGGCTCGCCCTGCCGCCGGAGGGCGGCATGCACCCGGGGACTGCCGTAGGTCTGCCGGCTGGCCTCGTGCACCTGGCGGATCTTCTCTATCAGCGAGGCGTCTTCGATCCGGCGATCACTCACCGGCCGCCGAGCCCAAGCGTAGTAGCCGGCGGCACTGACCCGGTAGAGGCGGCACATCGCCCTCATCGGACAGGTTTCCTTGTGGTGCTCGATGAAGGCGAAGATTTCGCTTTTCGATCGGAAGTGAACGCGATCGCTTTTTCTAAAAGGTCATGCTCGAGCTTGAGCTGCTCGTACTGCCGCTTGATCTTGCGCAGCGCTTTCAGTTCGGCTGCCGTCGACGGATCCACCGGTGCACCCTTGGTCACGATAACGCCCTCCCGCGCGAGTCTTCGCCAACGAGACAGCATGTAGGGATGGATGTAAAGCGACTGGGCGACATCGCCGACCCGCACACCGGGCTGCAGGCTCAAACGCACGGCAGAGGCCTTGAAGGCATCGCTGTAGCGATGGATGGTTCTGGGACCTGGCTTGGGCATTGGGACACTCCTGAGGGTTAGGTCAAGGTGTCCACCAAACCGGAGGAACTACCGGTTCGGCTTGAATGATTTGTTAGATTGCGCCCTTGTGAAAGAGCCACCAACCTAATGCAATCAGCCACATGGCAAAAATGAGAAACACCGCAAAATTACTAATTTGTTGAGCTAGACCAGCAATGGTTCCGAGTTTGCCGGATCGCGGACGAATAAGTTCAAGAAGACCTTGACCGCCATTCAAAGGCGGAGCGGGAAGCAAGGAGAAGGCAGCTAGTTTGGCCAAGGCGATCCCAATGGAAAAAACTGGAGAGTTGGTTGCCAAACTAGAGAAATCAGACAAATAGATTTGGGCGTAACTGAATGGATAAAGCGCGCCGACTATCGCTTGCCTAAAGCCTGTGACAAAGGCAGGCAAAGCATCTATGCCGACGAATAGCATCGAAGCAGCCAGCACAGAAAGAGGGCCGATCAGATGCAAGAGTGCACGCACAATGCGATTAAGGGAGTCCAGAAGCTTTCCTGGTACGTCTGCATAAACATCCGCGTTATCAAGGTTTTTGGCTGTGGACGAGCCGCTGATCAACCAGGGGGACAGCGAGACCGCGGATGTCCCTATCGAGAATCTGATTTTTGGCGACCACACGCCAAGGTCTACACGCGGGACGCCAATGCCTAATAGCCTAAGGGCAAGCGCTCCGGCAAGCGATGAAATAACGGTGGCTAGCACAATCCCTACGAGCATAGCTGATAGCGCCACGATCTCTCCAAAGCAATCTAACACCAGAATTAAGCCGACCCGCGAAGCGGGTTCGGCTTGAATGATTTGTTAGGCCGCACGACGCTTGAGCACCGAAATCTCAGTAGACGGCGCCAGCCAAAGTTCGAGGTGGTAGCTGTCATTGCCGTCCAGCCCATCAGGAGAAAGCGAGTTGAGATTAGCGTAGTTCACGCGGACGCGATACGTGCCAGCCCGCACATCAATGCGGGCCGCATCGGGGAAGTAATCAGTACATCCTGCGACAACTATGCGGCCGCTACTAACTGAAAGAGAGCACTCAACCACATGATCGAATCTTGTCACATCCAGCAGAGGTTCTTTTTCAAAAATCTCAATAGTTACCGGCACCTCCGTATTGCGGATGGTGCCCACACCAATGACGCCAGTTGCAACAGCAAGAAGACGGTCTGAAGCATCCTCGGTCCAGGCGTCACCGAGATTGCCGTCTGCAGGCTCGTCCTGCAGGTAGAACTGATGGTAGTCAGCGAAGAGTTCGAAGTCGTAGCGAGGCATGGGTGCGGTCTAACACCGGAATTAAGCCGACTTGGCCGCCTCAGCGGACAAGTTCGGCTTGAATGAATTGTTAGGGCCCATGTCTTAGATGCCGGCGTCATGATTTGCTTGCTGGATTGCTGCGGAGAACTTTGACCAGCGTGCTTGCGAGATCAGACCCTTTGGCAAACCGAAAGCGACAATGGAGTTGATGCGCGAGAGCAAAGTATCCGACTCTGCACGAAGGTTGAGTTTGAGGATGCCACAGTAGTAGAGAGTGGCTATGTAAAGAGCGGCTTCGTCTTGCGACATCTTGGCCTGCCACGCGTTGTCGATAAGCTCAAGGTACGCAAGCATTCCGGGGAAGCTCGGGTTGTCTCGCGTTGCAATTTGGTACTCATTGTTGAGCTTGATATCAACAGAGCCGTTGTACTTCTTGCGATCTCCGAAACCAAACATGCGACCTCCTTGCCTAATGGGCCCTAACACCTTGAGTTAAGCCGACCCGCGAAGCGGGTTCGGCTTGAACGAGTGGTTATGTAGCCTGGGTAGTAGCTAGCCCGGGCTGCCGAAGCGATCTTAGCCGAGAACAGTAGGCGGAGAGGAAATCACTGGATGGAGCCGGGGGTAGTGAGTGGCCCGTGCTTTTACGGCCGAAGCCAAGGTCGCCGCCCGCATAGAGTCGGTCCTGTATCCGTCAGCAGGGCGGCGCGAACGTGCTGCATCCGAAGCCGATTGAAGCGAAGCCGGGAGATACGAGCGACCGGGCTAGATCAGCGACCGACCAACGCCGAAGCCATGATCGGGTGAGAAAGCAGCACATCACCGAAGCCGACAACACCAACACGCCCGCCCACGCATAACGCTTGAATTAAGCCGACCCGCGAAGCGGGTTCGGCTTGAATGAATTGTTAGCCGTTCTGCCTGCGACGGTCACGCGACACCCCGCAGGTGAGCGGCGACCTGAGACAGAACCTTGTAACGAAAGTCGAAGAAGTCGGATTGCACGGCAATTACTTGCTCGAGGATTTGTCCGGCTTGCTCCGCCTTGTCCAAATGCCGCTTTCGAGTGCTGCCAAAGAATGCGCTGTGAGCGAGCGCCCGCTGCTCGGCAAGCACGCGATGACAAACCGCAATGTGGTTGGATATGTCAGAAAGCCGCTTATCCACAATGTTGAGCATGCTCAAAGGATCTCGCTCTCCATTGCGGAGCATCTCATCATAGATGGCGATGGAGTCTCGGAACTCATCAACTATCATCAAGTCACCAAGATGCTGATTGAACGGCTAACGCCTGAGTTAAGCCGACGCCACTTGTGGCGTTCGGCTTGAATGAACTGTTAGGCAGTGAGTGGCCTAGACTGCCTGGGTGCTGCGACCGTGCTCCCCAGCACTGCCGCCGAGGCCGAGTGTGGCACAGATTGTGGGGCGGAGCTTGCCCAGCGCTGCCGGCAGCAGGATGTGACCGAAGCCAAGTGCAATGAACGCGGCAAGGCAATGACGCGCGGTGGCAACGTGATGACCGGTCCGGCGGTGAGAGGCGTGAGGCCTGCGACCCGGAGCCGACCGTGGAAGTGCCGCTGGACCGGCCGAAGCGGGACGCCGTAACGCATTTGCTCCACCACCGCCTAACACCTTGAGTTAAGCCGACCCGCGAAGCGGGTTCGGCTTGAACGAACTGTTATGCAGTCTGGGTAGTAGGTACCCCGTGCTGCCGAAGCGATCTTAGCCGAGAACAGTAGGCGAAGATGAAATCACTGGATGGAGCCGAGAACAGTGAGTGGCCGGTGCTTGTACAGCCGAAGCCAGTGGTGCCGCCAATCCGGAGGTCATGAAGCCATCCTTGTGCAGAGCGGCACGAATGCAATGCGTCCGAAGCCGAGTGAAGCGAAGCCGGGATACGCAAGGAGCCGGAACAGGTCAGCAACCGATCAACGCCGAAGCTATGGTTTGGCCGAACTCAGAACATCGCCGAAGCCGACAACACCAACCCACCAACCCACGCATAACACCTTGAGTTAAGCCGACCCGCGAAGCGGGTTCGGCTTGAACGAGTGGTTATGCAGCCTGGGTAGTAGGAACCCCGGACTGCCGAAGCGATCTTAGCCGAGAACAGCAGGCGAAGAGGAAATCACTGGATGGAGCCAGGGGCAGTGAGTGGCCCGTGCTTGTAAGGACGAAGCCAGGGGCGCCGCCCGCATGGAATCACTCCTGCATCCGCCAGGCGAGCGGCGCGACGGATGAGTTGCCGAAGCCGATTGAAGCGAAGCGGGGAAACGTGGGCGATCAAGCTAGGTCAGCGACCGATCAATGCCGAAGCCATGATCGGGTGAGAAAGCAGCGCATCACCGAAGCCGACAACACCAACACACCCGCCCACGCATAACACCTTGAGTTAAGCCGACCCGCGAAGCGGGTTCGGCTTGAACGAGTGGTTATGCAGCCTAGGTAGTAGGTACCCCGGACTGCCGAAGCGATCTTAGCCGAGAAAGCCGGGCGAAGAGGAAATCACTTGATGCAGCCAGGGGCAGTGAGTGGCCCGTGCTTGTGTGGACGAAGCCAGGGGCGCCGCCCGCATGGAGTCAGTCCTGCATCCGCCAGCCGAGCGGCGCGAGCGTGTTCCATCCGAAGCCGATTGAAGCGAAGCCGGGAGATGCGAGCGACCGGACTAGATCAGCGACCGACCAACGCCGAAGCCATGATCGGGTGACAAAGCAGCACATCACCGAAGCCGACAACACCAACACGCCCGCCCACGCATAACGCCTGAATTAAGCCGACTTGGCCGCGCAGCGGACAAGTTCGGCTTGAATGAATTGTTAGGCCTCAGACGCTACGCCGGAAGTGATGGCGCTGCAAGGCTTGAGCTTTGGCTGCTCCCGAAGCCGAGGACTTGTCCGCGCCGGCCCAGATGCACGGCCATTGGCACCGAAGGCAGCGCAATGACTGATGATCACACCCGCGCCGATCGCCTGGATGCGGACAACCGTATCCGAAGGCGCCGCGCGGACTGTCCCGGCGCAAAGCCACGGCCTAACCGAAGCCGATGATGGCGAGAGAACGCCACGGCTGACGATGGCGAGTGGCAAGACCGCACGCAACTGCTTTTGGAGGCCTAACACCTGAATTAAGCCGCGCCGCGAAGCGGCGTCGGCTTGAATGAATTGTTAGACCTGCTTGCTTTGCGCTGCAACGAGCAGATCTTGTAGTTGACGGATAGCCGGCTTGACGGCTGGATGGGCGCGAACCCAGTGCCGCCCAATGTACTCCTCGACTGATCGGCCAGCGAGGAACTCATTGAGAGTTCCAGCCAAGGCGGCGCCCAGCAAGTTGTGGCAGTTGTGCATTGCCTCCTCCGAAACTGCTGCACCAGGTTCTCCGAGTTCATCCGTCCACTCCTTTTGGATGGAAGAGATAAGTTTGCCAGCAGCGCGTTCAATGTCGGATCGTTGGCGAGGCATGTTTCAAGCAGGTCTAACACCTTGAGTTAAGCCGACCCGCGAAGCGGGTTCGGCTTGAACGAGTGGTTATGCAGCCCGGGTAGTAGGTACCCCGGACTGTCGAAGCGATCTTAGCCGAGAACAGTGGGCGAAGAGTAAATCACTGGATGGAGTCAGGGGCAGCGAGTGGCCCGCGCTCGTACGGCCGAAGCCAGATGCGCCGCCCGCATGAAGTCAGTCCTCTATCCGATAGCCGAACGGCGCGAGCGTGTTGCATCCGAAGCCGATTGAAGCGAAACCTAGAGATACGAACGACTGGCGCAGATCAGCGACCGACCAACGCCGAAGCAATGGTCGGATGAGAAAGCAGCACATCACCGAAGCCGACAACACCAACACGCCAACCCACGCATAACGCCTGAATTAAGCCGCGCCGCGAAGCGGCGTCGGCTTGAATGAATTGTTAGCGCCCACTTGTGCGGAACGCCAAATAGAAATGCGGGTCATGCACTCCAAGCTGGTCGAGAGCGCTGAGCAGATTATTTACATGGGCTTGCGCGTTGTACTTGGTGTCAACGTAAAAGTCACCGACCTGGTGCCAGAGTCCATCAAGATGAGCCTCTCTGTGCTGGGGCTTGTTGTTGATGAAGTACTTGCCGCGACCCGCGTGATTGTCGATGGGGAGTTTGGACTTGGTTAAATGCCCCTCCCGAACGAGCCACGCGACAAGCTGCTTGTCCAAGTCCGTCCAGTTGTCCACAGCAATGTGTATTGCTCGGTCAAAGAATGCTCTCGGCTGGATCGAGTCATCGAATTGCATGCTAGGCAGATCAGCAACAGTGCACGGCTCTTCGTCCATTGATCACCTCTGGAGCTTGCTGTGGGCGCTAACACCAGAATTAAGCCGTGCCGCGAAGCGGCATCGGCTTGAATGATTTGTTAGACATCATACGGTGATGAATCCCTCGCTCCAGTGAGCGTGATCCAATTGATACTCGGTGATATGGAACCCCGCCTCGCAACCACTATCGTCGTCGCTGATGTCTGGATCATTGGAGAAGCCAGGCTCGCCTCTGAGTCTGCTAACTGCCATGACGGCTGCTGCCCTTGAGCGATAGATGCCAATGAGCTTGACGTCATCTGATCCTGGCTCGAACACATGAACATGTTGGAGGACAAAGACACTTTCCATGATGTCTAACACCTTGAGTTAAGCCGACCCGCGAAGCGGGTTCGGCTTGAACGAGTGGTTATGCAGCCTGGGTAGTAGGAACCCCGGACTGCCGAAGCGATCTTAGCCGAGAACAGCAGGCGAAGAGGAAATCACTGGATGGAGCCAGGGGCAGTGAGTGGCCCGTGCTTGTAAGGACGAAGCCAGGGGCGCCGCCCGCATGGAATCACTCCTGCATCCGCCAGGCGAGCGGCGCGACGGATGAGTTGCCGAAGCCGATTGAAGCGAAGCGGGGAAACGTGGGCGATCAAGCTAGGTCAGCGACCGATCAATGCCGAAGCCATGATCGGGTGAGAAAGCAGCGCATCACCGAAGCCGACAACACCAACACACCCGCCCACGCATAACACCTTGAGTTAAGCCGACCCGCGAAGCGGGTTCGGCTTGAACGAACTGTTATGCAGCCTGGGTAATAGGTAGTCCGGGCTGTCGAGGCGATCTTAGCCGAGAAAGCCAGGCGAAGAGACCATCACTGGATGGAGTGGGGGCAACGAGTGGCCCGCGCTTTTGTGGCCGAAGCCAGGGGCGCCGCCGATCCGAAAGTCCTGAAGCCTTCCTCGTGCCGGGCGGCGCCAAAGCGATGCGTCCGAAGCCGAGCGGAAACGGAACCGAGAGCGTGGACTGCCAGAGTGCGTCAAGAACCGACCAACGCCGAAGCCAGCGATGCAGCGGAAGTCGGCGCATCACCGAAGCCGACAACACCAACACGCCAGCCCACGCATAACACCGGAATTAAGCCGACCCGCGAAGCGGGTTCGGCTTGAATGATTTGTTAGGCGCGAACTGCTTGCGGAACTCAAATACGATCACGCCATACACGAGAAGATACGCTAGACGCCCCTCAATGAAGCTGGCGTCCCGGATGATCTCCATGGGACTGGCAAAGGGTAGTGACCCAAAGAACGGCAACAGCCACAACGCAAGGAAGCTGATGGGGCCAGACCACCGAAGCCGCCAGAGTTGAACAGCAGAAGCAATGCATGAGAGGCCGGCCAACAATGAGACGGGCATAACCCATGCCGGTACGCCGTCGGTTCCGACGAAACCCTCGGTTGCGAGCCAGTAAGTCATAGCGCCGGCGACCGCCAGTCCCAAAAAGATCTGGATGGTCGAGAGAGCCGCAATGGGAAAAGGAGGTGCTTTCATCGCGCCTAACACCAGAATTAAGCCGACCCGCGAAGCGGGTTCGGCTTGAATGAATTGTTAGGTGTCTTGCCGACCATGTCTCAGCCCTCGCCAACCGAAACCGATGATAAGGGCGGAGCCGATAAGCACCGCGCCATAAATTACTGCTGCCTCCATGCCGTGAGCAGTGAATCCGTACTTGCTGGATGAGAACTGCAACGATCCCGCGGTGAATGACGTTACGGCTTGGTTGAGTGCCACAAGCATAGCTGCAGAGCCGCCTGCAATGCTCACCCAGCTCCAGAATTTGCTTGAACTGCCGGTGGCATTCATAGACACCTAACGCCTGAATTAAGCCGCGCCGCGAAGCGGCGTCGGCTTGAATGAATTGTTATACGCCACGGTAGCGCCGAAGCCAGGCGACGGCAACATGTCCGAAAAGGTCGGGGAACCGATTGTCACCAGATGCAAGCCAACGCCATGGAGGGGCCAGGAACCACCCGCCGAAGTCCGGTGCGCGCCGCAGACCGAAGACGGAAATGCCAAGGAACAGGTTGGCCGAACAATGCCGGTGACCTAAAGCCACAAGCGGCGCATCACGTTGCCGGAAGAATGCGCCGCAGAGGCGACGTTGCTGAGAAGCACAACGTGAGTGAACAGCGAAGATTGAAACAAATGCCGCCCACGTATAACGCCTAGTAGACCCCATTTCGGGGTGATAGCGCGGAGTATTCAGGTGGCGAGGGCGGGGCGTCAACAATGCGGGGGGCTTTCCAATCAATACCTTGTCGGGCTTCGCAGCGCCGGCGTTGTCCTCTCTCGTCTGAAATATCACCGCGAAAACAGGGTGGTGGCTGATTAGCAGGGCGGGCATGGGGCGATAGCGCCGCCAGGCTCTGATCGGAAGATAGCGGGGTGATCAGCGGTATTGAAGGGGAATCGCGGTGATCTGGACGATCCATCGCGATACGGGGATGGGACGGGGTGGCCAGGCCGTTCAGGCGTGGATGCGTGGGGTGCACGATGGAATGTCCGCTCAATCGGTCGTTGGGGATGGCGTCGGCACATGGTGCGCGGCGAGGAATGCGCGCAGCGAGGCGGGCTTCACCGGTTTGGTGAGCAGGCGGTAGCCGCGTTCGCGGGCTTCGCGTTTCAGCTCGTCGCGGCCGTCGGCGGTGAGCAAGGCGCCAGCGATGGGTCCGGGACTGGCGGCGCGCAGGGCGTCGAGCGTGGCCAGGCCGTCGAGGCGGTCGTGCAGGTGGTAGTCCACCAGCATCACCGCCGGGCCTTGGGCGATCTTCACCAGCGCCTCATCGACGGTGGTGGCGGTGATCACGTCCACCTGCCAGCGGCCGAGCAGCGCCTGCATGCCGTCGATGATCTCGCGGTCGTTGTCCACGCACAGCACGCGCAGGCCGGCCAGCGAGTCGATGGACAGGCTGCGGCGGGATGACGCGCGGCGCTCACTGATCATCGTGCCGCGCGGCACGATGATCGAGAACATGCTGCCGCGGTCGACCGTGCTGCGGGCATCCAGTTCGTGTTGCAGCAGGCGCGAAATGCGTTGGCAGATCGACAGGCCCAGGCCCAGGCCGCGCTCGCCCCAGTCGAAGGGCTGCTGGTAGCGGTGGAATTCGTCGTAGATCTGCCGCATGTGGTTCTCGGGAATGCCCGGGCCGGTGTCCCAGACCTGCAGCGCGATCCGCTCGCCGTGCGCGCGCATGCCGATCACGATGCGACCTTCGCGCGTGTAGCGGAGCGCATTCGCCAGGAAATTCTGCAGCACGCGGCGCAACAGGCGACGGTCGCTGCGCACCGGCACGGCGCGCGCATGCACGCGCAGCTTCAGCCCGCGTCCGGCGGCGACCGGTGCGTACTGGGCTGCGAGTTCGCGCAGCAGTTCGCCGACGTCGAAATCGCTGATCTGCGTCTGCAGTCCACCGGCATCCAGGCGCGACACGTCCAGCAGGCCATCCAGCAGTTCCTCGGCTGCACGCAGCGATGCGTCCACGCGCTCGGCCAGGTGCTGGCGTTCCTGCGCTTGCGCGTCGACCCCTTGTTCGCTGTCGCGCAACGCGCTGACGAACAGGCGCGCGGCGTTGAGCGGTTGCAGCACGTCGTGGCTGATCGCGGCCAGGAAGCGCGTACGCGACTGCTGCGCATGTTCGGCCGCTTCGCTGCGCTCGGCCACGCGCTGTTCCAGCGTTTCGTTGGTTTCGAGCAGCAGCGCCTCGGCGTGCTTGAAGTCGGTGATGTCGTTGTAGCTGGTGACATAACCGCCACCCGGCAGCGGCTGGCCGCGCATCTCGATCACCTGGCCATCGGCGCGCACGCGTTCGAAGATGTGCGGCGAACCGGCGCGCATGTAACGGATGCGTTTGTTGATCTGCGCGTCGATGTCGCCGTCGCCGAGTTCGCCGCGCTCGGCGTTGTAGCGGATCAGGTCGGCGACGGGGCGGCCGACGTACAGCATGCCGTCGGGATAGCCGAACATCTGCTGGTAGCGGCGGTTCCAGGCCACCAGGCGCATGTCCGGATCGACCACGCTGACGCCGGCGCTGATGTTCTCCAGCGTGGTGGACAGGATCTCGCGGTTGAAGCGCAGTTCCTGGCCGGCCTGGTCGAGCACGGCCACCACTTCGCCCAGTTCCATGCCGGAGCCGCGCAGCACGCTGGTCAGCACGATGCGTGCGGACGCCGCACCGATCGCGGCCGCGAGCAGGCGTTCGGTGAACTGCACCCAGGCGCGGTCGGCGGGAATGTTGAGCTGCAGTTCGCGCTCCAGCAGCTGTGCCTGCTCGGCGAATGCGCGACGCGCATGGCGCTCGCCGACCACGCGCTCGGCCAGTGTGCGCAGGTCGCCAACGCGCACGCTGCCGGGCCATTCGCCGGCCACGAGTGCGGGGCGCTGCGCATAGGGATCGAGGAATGGCGCGGCGCGGAGGCGCTCGTCGACCCCGGGGCGCGAGCGCGCGGAGACGATCATCATGGCGCCGGTATTGACCAGCAGCGACCAGAACGTGCCGTGGGTCAGCGTGTCCCAGCCGCTCAGGCCGAACAGCTGTTGCGGGCGCAGCCAGCGGATGCCGAACGGACCGTCGTGCAGCCACAGCAGGTCGAACCAGCCGGCCTGCGTCATCGTCGGCAGCAGCAGCGTGTAGATCCAGGTGGCGAAGCCGAGCACCATGCCGACTTCCACGCCGCGCCGGCTGGCGCCGCGCCAGTACAGGCCGCCGATCAGGCCGGGTGCGAACTGTGCGACCGCGGCGAACGCCATCAGGCCATACGATGCCAGTGTGCTGTCGTTGCTGCTGCTGCGGTAGTACGAGTACGCCGTCAGCGCCAGCAGCAGGATCGCCACGCGGCGGATCCACAGCACGCGCGAGGCGACGTCGGCTTCGGCGTGGTGTTCGGCCCAGCCGCGCCGCAGCAGCACTGGCATGACCAGGTCGTTGCTGACCATCGTCGCCAACGCGATGCTGGCCACGATCACCATGCCGGTGGCGGCGGAGAAGCCGCCGACGTAGGCGATGATCGCCAGCGCGGTGCGGCCTTCGGCCAGCGGCAGCGCGAGCACGTAGCTGTCGTCGGCCACGCTGGTACCGCCGAACAGCGCCGCGCCGGCGGCCGCGACCGGCACCACCATCAGCGAGAACAATGCCAGGTAGCCGCCGAACAGCCAGCGTGCCTTGCGGATGTCGCCCACGTCGCTGCATTCCACCACCGCCACGTGGAACTGGCGCGGCAGGCAGACGATGGCGAGGAAGCCGAGCAGCGTCTGCGCGATGAAGCCGACCGGCGGCGCGTTCTCGAACAGCGTGCGCGCCGAATCGGTGACGCGGAAGGCGTTGTCGTCCAGCCACAGGTAGGCGAACACGCCCACCGCGATCATCGCCACCAGCTTGACCACCGATTCCAGCGAGATCGCCAGCATCATGCCGTGGTGGTGTTCGGTGGCGTCCACCTGGCGCGTGCCGAACAGCGCGGCGAACAGCGCCATCAGCAGCGCCACGTACAGCGCGGGATCGGTGAAGAAGCCGTGCGTGCTGTCGCCGCCGTCGCCGCTGAGCACGCTCAGGCTCATCGCCACGGCCTTGTATTGCAGTGCCAGGTACGGCACCACGCCGATCAGCGCGATCACCGTGACCAGCGCGGCCAGCCGGCGCGAGCGGCCGTAGCGCGAGGAGATGAAGTCGGCGATGGAGACGGTGTTCTCGCTGCGCGCGATCAGCGCCAGCCGCTCGATGATGCGCCAGCCGAACAGCAGCAGCAGGACCGGGCCGAGGTAGATCGGCAGGTAGCCCAGGCCGTTGCGCACCGCGCTGCCGACCGCGCCGTAGAACGTCCACGACGAGCAATACACCGCCAGTGCCAGGCTGTAGACGACGGGGCGCAGCCAGGGGCGGTCGGGGTACATGGGGCGGCGGTCGCCCCACCACGCCACGCCGAACAGCAGCGCGGCATAGCCGACCGACACCAGCAGCAGGATCCAGCTCGAAACCAACGCCCTCTCCCGGCGCTCAACCCGTCGCCGAGTGTACCGGCTGCCGCGTGCCGCAACGGTGGGTCAGGGCGCCGGAATCGCCAGCAGTTCGCGCACGGCGGTTTCGGCCTGGCCGCGCAGCTCGGGGATGGCGATGCTCTCCCACACGCAGCCGATGCGCAGGCTGCCGAGGATGAACACGCGCGGCTGCGCGTGGCCCTCGGTATCGACCATGCGGCCGTCGCGCGCCGCCTTCAGGCCGATGCCGTGGGGTCCCGGTTGCGCGTTGCCCTTGCCGAGCAGGTCGTGCAGCAGCGGATTGCGCATGGTCTGCGCGCGCATCTCCACGCCGGTGGCGTTGACCACGTAGTCGACGTCGAACTCGTCGGTGCGGCCATCGCGCGTGTGCGTGGTCACGCGCAGGCGGCGACCTTCGTCCATCACCGTATCCAGGCGGCCGCGATGCAGGCGCAACTGGCCCCGGTCGAGCAGGGCCTGCAACGTGGCGTGCACCTCCGGCGCGATGCGGTGGCGATGCACGTCCCACTGGCGCACGACGTGGCGCAGGAAGCGGCGCTGGTCGGTGATCGACAGCGATTGCCACAGCGCCTGTCCGTGCGGACGGATGCGCTCCATCGCCGCCTGCCACGGCAGGCCGTCGGCGACGGCCTGCTTCGCGGCGGCGCGCAGGAAGCGCATGCGGCCGCGAAGATCCATCGCCTGCAATGGCGCAGCGTCGAATGTCGCCGCACCGCCGTGGCAATGCGGCAGCGGCAGCAGGGCGTGCCGCGACAGCACGTGGATCGTGCCGGTGTGGCCGTTGCTGGCCAGGCTGAGCACGGTATCGACCATGCTCAGGCCGGAGCCGACGATGCAGAGTTCGGCATCGACCGGCATCGCTTTCACCGCATCGAAATCCCATGCCGCCAGCGACCTGCCTTCCGGCAATTGCGGCGCGCCACGCGCCGGCAGCGGCTTCGGCGTGTTGCCGACGGCGAGCACGACGCCCCTGGCCTCGAGCGGCCCGTGTCCCGTCAAGTGCAGCGTGGCGCCGTCGCCGCGCGCGTCGAGTTCGGAGACGCTGTCCTGCACGACCTGCAGCGACGCGGGACTGGCGGCAATGGCCTCCTGCAGGCGCGTGCGCAGGTAGTCGCCATAACGTCGGCGTTCGATGAAAGCATGCGCCAGCGTCTCGCGGTCGGGACCGCCAACCGGTGTGGTGGCGACGACGTAGTCGAGGAAATCCGCGGGACGGTCGTCGAACGCGCTCATGCGCGCGGCAGGTACGTTGAGCACATGCTCGCCATGCGTCGTCGCATAGGCGACGCCCTGCGCCAGCACGTCGCGCGGTTCGATCATCACGATGCGCAGCGGCGTGGTGGCCAGGCGCAGCGCCTGCATGGCCGCCAGTACGCCACCGGCGCCGCCGCCGATGATCGCGAGGTCGCAGGGCGGCAGGGGCGTGGTGGTCACGTCGGTCATGCCGCCATTGTAGGCGAACGGGCGGTGGCGCCTCCTGCGACGGGATGCCGCTACATCAGCGAATCGGCCAGCCGCGCAACGCCTTCGCGGCTGCGCTGCCAGCCGGGGCGCCGGCGCCAGGCGTCGCCGTCGACATGGTCCGCGTGCGCCAGGTAGTCGGCCTCGATCGCGCGGATGCGCGCGACCACGCCGGCGTCGTAGCAGACCAGGCCGATCTCCGCGTTGAGCGCGAACGAGCGGATGTCGAGGTTGATCGAGCCGACCAGCGCGATGCTGTCGTCCACCGTCAGGTGCTTGGCATGCAGGAAGTACGGCCGGTAGAGCGCGATCTTCACCCCGCAGGCCAGCAGTTCCTCGTAGTACGACTGCTGCGCCCACGCGGTCAGCGTCTGGTTGTTGGTGGCCGACAGCACCAGTTGCACATCCACGCCGGACAGCGCCGCGATGCGCAGCGCGCTGAGGGTGGCGTCGTCGGGCACGAAGTACGGCGTGGTCAACACGACCTTGCGGCGCGCCAGGTGGATCAGCGCGTTGACGGTGTCGCGCGCGTTTTCGAACGGATACGCCGGTCCGCTCGGCAGCAACTGGGCGGCGACGTCCTGTGCCTGCACGCCGAGGTCCGGCTGCACGTCGAGCCGCTCGCCCGTCTCGATGTACCAGTCGCTGGCGAATACGCCTTCCAGGTGCGACACCGCCGGCCCCTGCACGCGCGCGACCAGTTCGCGGTTGGGATGCCCGGGTACGAACGTCGCGTTGGCCAGGTTCTGCGAACCGACATAGCCGACGCGGTTGTCGAGCACGGCGACCTTGCGGTGGTTGCGCAGGTCCATGCGCCCGCTGCGCCGCCACTGCAGGCCGCCCGGCAGCATGGCATGCACCTGCACGCCCGCCTTGCGCAGGCGCGCAGCGTAGGCACGCAGGCCGCGCTTGGCACCGACGGCGTCGAGCAGCAGGCGGCAGGTCACGCCACGCGTGGCGGCGCGGCAAAGCGCCGCGGTGACGGCTTCGCCTACCGCATCGTCGAACATCAGGTAGTACAGCAGGTGTACCTGCTGCGAAGCGGCGTCGATGTCGTCGAGCAGGGCGCGCAGCGAGGCGTCGTAATCGTCCAGCAGCGCCACCGCATTGCCGTGCGTCGGCATGAAGGCGCCCTGGCGTTCGATCAGCGGGGCCATTTCGGCGGCGGCGCCGTCGTGCGGGGTCCAGCGCAGCGCGCTGAGCGGGCGCTGCTCTTCGCGGATCAGGTCGGAGGCGCGCGCCTGCCGCTCGATGCGCTCACGCGACAGCCATGGATGCCCGAGCAGCAGGTACAGCGGCAGGCCCAGCAGCGGCACGAAACCGACCAGCAGCAGCCAGCTGCGCGCCGCCGCCGGCGAGGTGCGGCTGGGAATCCACCACAGCGCCGCCAGCCGGATCAGCCAATCGACGATCAGCAGAGCGGTGCCGTAGGACCAGTCCATGCGGTGCGTCCGTTGGAGGGGGATGGGTCGATTCTGCTGGTGCGGGCGGGTAAAAGAAAACCCGAGCCGGTGTGTCCTTCTCCCCGCAAAGCGGGGAGAAGGTGCCCGAAGGGCGGATGAGGGGCAGCTTTTTTGCGTTTCGTCGAAGTCCAAAAGCAAGAAACCCCGCCGAGGCGGGGTTTCCTGTAAGGCACTGGATGACCAGCCATTCGGCTGTTGAAAAGCGTTTCCCGCCTGCGCGGGGATGACCTAGCGGCAAAGGCGTTCGCTGTGCGAACGCGCCGCTAGGTCACTTGATCTTGCCTTCCTTGTAGATCACGTGCTTGCGCACGACCGGGTCGTACTTCTTGATTTCCATCTTGCCCGGGGTGTTCTTCTTGTTCTTGTCCGTCGTGTAGAAGTGGCCGGTGTTGGCCGAGGAGATCAGACGGATCTTGTCGCGCTTGGATGCCATGGTCGGTTACTCCTCAGATCTTCTCGCCGCGCGCACGCAGCTCGGCCAGGACGGAGTCGATGCCGTTCTTGTCGATGGTGCGCAGCGCGTGCGCGGAAACTTTCAGCTTGATCCAGCGGTTTTCGCTGGCGACCCAGAAGCGGCGCTCGTGCAGGTTGGGCAGGAAACGACGACGGGTCTTGTTGTTGGCGTGGCTGACGTTGTTACCCGTCATCACACGCTTGCCGGTCACTTGGCATACGCGGGACATACGCACCTCGATAAGTAATTGTGTCGCCCGTAGCCCGGGAAACGGCGGCCCGGCGAACGTCCTGCGGACAGGTCGGACACCACGCGATACGGCAGGAAAACCGCTGCTGACCCAAGCCGGAATCGCGCTTCCGGCCGCAGATCCGGTCATGCCGGACGCAGCGAGCCGCGCATTATGCCGAGGTTTCCCTTGCCCTGCAAGCACTTAGGGCGGATCGGGCGCCAGATCGCCGGGTCGGCGATGGGGTGGGCGGAGGCCCACCCTGCGGCGTAGGTCGGGCCTTGGCCCGACATCGCGGGCTTTCGGGGACCGGAAGGCCGGACGGGCAAGGTGGGCCGAGGCCCACCCTACGGGATCACGGCGCGGCGGCGGCGGGCTTGGCCGGGGCGGCCTTGCTCTCGGCGATGAAGGCGCGGATCTGGCTTTCCAGTACCGGCAGGGTCACCGAGCCCTGCTTCAGCACGGCGTCGTGGAAGGCCTTGAGGTCGAACTTCGCGCCCAGCGCCTGCTCGGCCTCGCCGCGCAGGCGAACGATGGCGATCTCGCCCAGCTTGTAGCTCAGCGCCTGGGCCGGCCAGGAGATATAGCGGTCCACCTCGGTGGTGACCTCGTGCTCGGACAGGGCGGTGTGGTCGCGCAGGTAGGCCAGGGCCTGGTCGCGGGTCCAGCCCTTGTGGTGCACGCCGGTGTCGATGACCAGGCGCGTGGCGCGCCACATCTCGTAGGTCAGGCGCCCGAAGTCCTCGTACGGCGTCTCGTAGATGCCCATCTCCTTGCCGAGCTTCTCGGTGTACAGCGCCCAGCCTTCGCCGTAGGCGGAGATGTAGTTCTCGCGGCGGAATGCCGGCTGCTCGCCCTGCTCCTGCGCCAGCGCGGCCTGCAGCGAATGGCCGGGCGAGGACTCATGCAGGGTCAGTGCCGGCAGGTTGTACAGCGGGCGCGAGGGCAGGTCGTAGGTGTTCAGCCAGTAGGTACCCAGGCCGCCGCGACCGGCGGTCCAGAACGGGGCGATGTCGGCCGGTACCTCGACGATGGTGAAGCGCCCGCGCGGCAACGTGCCGATGACCTTGCCGACCTCGCCGTCCACGCGCTTGGAAATCCACGCGGCGCGGTCGAGCAATTGTTGCGGCGTCTTCGCGTAGAACTGCGGGTCGGTGCGCAGGAAGGTCAGGAACTCGGCAAAGCTTCCCTTGAAGCCGGTCTGCTTGATGACCTCCCGCATCTCGGCCTGTATGCGGGCCACTTCTTTCAGGCCGATCTGGTGGATCTGCTCGGCGCTGAGGTCCAGCGTGGTGTATTCGCGGATCTGCTGCGCGTAGAAATCCTTGCCTCCCGGCATCGCCTCGGCGGCCAGCGTGGTGCGCGCCTGCGGCACGTACTCGCTGCGGAAGAACGTCAGCAGCGTGCCGAACGCCGGCACCACCTGTTCGCCGATCGCTGCGCGGACTTCCTTGCGCAGCGCTTCCTGTTCGGCGGCCGGGATGCTCGCCGGCATTTTCCTGTAGGGCGCATAGAACGTGGACTGTTCGGGATCCTTCAGGTCCGCGACCGCGGCGATCGACACGTCGCGCCCGTCCAGCACCGCGCGCGGCACGGTGAAGCCGCGCTTCAGGCCGCTGCGCATGTTGGCGATGTGCTGGTCGAAGTAGCGCGGCACGTCGCGCAGTCGCGCGGCATAGGCGCGGTAGTCGTTCGCCGTCTTCATCGGCCGGCGCGCCATGAACGACAGGTTCGACCAGAACGACGAGTCGGAATTGAACGGCATCTCGTACGCACCCAGGCGCACTTCGTCTGCCAGGTTCTCGACCTGCGGGCGGTAGATCGCCAGGTTGATGCGGTTCTCCGGCGACAGCGCGGTCGCGTCGATGCCGTCGAGGTCCTTCAGCACCTGCTCCCACACCTTCAGCCGGGCTTGCTGCGCGTCGGCGCCGACATCCGGCAGGCGCCGCTTGTCGCCGCTGGTGTCGGTGTCCTCGTCGGCCTGGCCGGTCTGTTCCTGCCGCCACTTCCATTCCTTCTCGTACAGCACCTGGAAGCGCTTGTCGGCGTCGGAGGGGGCGAAGGCGAGTGCGGGCAGCGGTGCACAGGCGAGCAGCAGGGCGGCGATGCGGAGGTTCAAGGCGGGCATCCGGTGGAAACGGAAACCGGATGGTAATGCAGGGGCGCGATCGGTGCTTTTCTGTAGGAGCGACGTAAGTCGCGACCGCGGGGCATCAACGCCGGGATACCTTTATCGACCACGACGGTGCGTGCGATACGCCCGCTTTTATTGCGTGTCTGGACTGGTTCGGCAGCGGGAGGCGTGGGGTCGCGACTTACGTCGCTCCTACAGGAAAGCGCGGGCCTCAGCCCTTCGGGCGCAGCCGCTCGAGCACGCCGTCCAGCGTGTCCAGGTCGGTGTACTGGATGATCAGCTTGCCCTTGCCGCCGCGGCCATGCGCGATGGTGACGCGGGTGCCGAGGGTTTCGGACAGCTCGGTTTCCAGCGAGGCGATGTCGGGCTGCGGCGCGGCCTTCACCGGCTTGGCCTTCTTGCCGGTGACCGGCACCTTGCCGGCGGCGAACTGCTGCGCGCGATGTTCGACTTCGCGCACCGACCAGCCCTGTTCGGCGGCGTCGGAGGCCAGCTTGCTGGCCAGCTCCGGCGACAGCGTCAGCAGGGCGCGCGCATGGCCCATTTCCAGCCGGCGCGCTTCCAGCAGGGCGCGGATCGCCGGCGGCAGTTCCAGCAGGCGCAGCAGGTTGGACACGGCGGCGCGTGAGCGGCCGACGGCCTCCGCCGCTTCGGCGTGGGTCAGTGCGAATTCGTTGATCAGGCGCTGCAGCGACTGCGCCTCTTCCAGCGGGTTGAGGTCTTCGCGCTGGATGTTCTCGATCAGCGCCATCGCGATGACGGTGCGGTCGTCCAGTTCGCGCACGACCACCGGCACTTCGGCCAGGCCGGCTTCCTGCGACGCGCGCCAGCGGCGTTCGCCGGCGACGATCTCGAACTTGCCGGGCGACAGCTCGCGCACCACGATCGGCTGGATCACGCCCTGCGCCTTGATCGATTCCGCCAGCTCGGTGAGCTTGGAGGCATCCATGTGCAGGCGCGGCTGGTACTTGCCCGGCTGCAGGTGCGCGACCGGCAGCGTGCGCAGCGCTTCTCCAGGCTGCGCTTCCGGCGGTGGCGTCTCGGCGGCCTTCGGGCCGAGCAGGGCTTCCAGTCCGCGACCCAGGCCGCGCTTCTTCGGGGCGCTCATCACGCGTGCTCCATTCGCTGCTGTTGCTTCTTGCGGTCGGCCGCGCGGCGCAGGATCTCGCCGGCCAGGCCCAGGTAGGCGACGCCGCCGCGCGAGGCGCGGTCGTAGCCCACGATGCTCTGTCCGTGGCTGGGCGCTTCGGCCACGCGCACGTTGCGCGGCACGATGGTGCGGAACACCTTGTCGCCGAAGTGCGTGGTCAGTTCGCCCGACACGGCGTTGGCCAGGTTGTTGCGGATGTCGAACATGGTGCGCAGCACGCCTTCGATCTCCAGGCCGGGATTCAGGCGCGCGCGCAGCGCATCGATGGTTTCCATCAGGGCCGACAGGCCTTCCAGCGCGTAGTACTCGCACTGCATCGGGACCAGCACCGAGTCGGCGGCGGTCAGTGCGTTGAGCGTCAGCAGCGACAGTGCCGGCGGGCAGTCGATGATGATGAAGTCGTAATCGCCGCGGATCGGCTGCAGCGCGGTCTTCAGGCGCTGCTCGCGGCCTTCCACGTCCATCAGCTGGATCTCGGCGGCGGTCAGGTCGATGTTGCCCGGCATCAGGTCGAAGCCTTCGGCGGTGGTCACCACCGCGGCCTTCGCCTCCACTTCGCCCAGCAGCACGTCGCAGGTGGAGGCCTCCACCTCGCGCTTGTCCACGCCGCTGCCCATCGTCGCGTTGCCCTGCGCATCCAGGTCGACCAGCAGCACCCGCTGCGGCGCGCGCGCCAGCGCGGCGGCCAGGTTCACGGCGGTGGTCGTCTTGCCGACTCCGCCTTTCTGGTTGGCGACGGCGATGATGCGGGCCATGCGAGGGCGCCTTATCGGATACGGGGGTGAAGGGGGATTATGCGGGGTCGGGCGTGGCCGTGCGAAATCAAAGGTACGCACATCGCGGCGATGCCCGGTCATGGGGTCGCATGGACCCGCACGACCAGGCAGGTGCGGCCAGTCTTTTCAACGGCTTACGTGCGGCTCCTGCGCCGGCGATGCCGCTCAGTCGCGACGCACGATGACCATGTGGCGCTCGCCGACCAGGCCCGGGACGGCCAACGCATGCAGCCCGGCCGACGACCAGCCGGCCGGCAGGGCCGCGATCTCGTCGTCCGGTCGCACGCCCTTCATCGCCAGCAGCGTGCCGCCGGGTTTCAGCAGGTGGCCACCGACCTCGATGATGCCGGCCAGCACGTCGAGCGCACGCGCGGTGAGCGCGTCGTATGCCTGCGGTTCGTCCAGCGCTTCCGCGCGCGATTCGGCCACGCGGGCGTTGTCGAGTTTCAGCGTGCGCACGGCTTCGCGCAGGAAACGCGCCTTCTTGCCGTTGCTCTCCACCAGCGTCACGCGCAGGCCGGGCTTGGCGATCGCCAGCGGAATGCCGGGCAGGCCGGGACCGGTGCCGAGGTCCGCCAGCGCGCCACCGCGGGCAGCGAGTCCGTCGACGAACGGATGCATCGCCAACGAATCCAGCAGGTGGCGCGTGACCATCTCGCGCGGGTCGCGGATGGCGGTGAGGTTGTACGTCCTGTTCCAGCGATCGAGCAGCGCCAGGTAGGCGAGCAGGCGCGGCGACAGCGCATCGGCATCCAGGCCGAGGGCGGACAGTCCACGGTGCAGCGTGTCGCGCAGGTCGGCGGGCAAGGCGGTGTCGTTCATGCCGACATTATCGCAGGCCGCCACGCCGTGCCGCGCGGATGCCACGCCAGCGCAGCGCGGTAATCGCCGTGCGGCGCCCACTCGTGCAGGTGCCAGTCGTCCACGCGACCCAGTGCCGGATCGCACCACGCCAGTCGCGCGCCGTCGTCGTCGAGCCGGACATGGAACCGGTGCAGGCCGAACGAGATGCCCTGGCCGTGCGCCTTCAGGATCGCTTCCTTGGCGCACCACAGCCGCACGAAGGCGAGCATGCGTGCGTCGTCGCCGGCGAGCGACCGCAGCCAGGCGGTCTCGTCGGGATGGTAGAAGCGCCGTGCCAGTTCCATGGCGCGTGGGCGCGGGCGCAGCTTCTCCACATCGACGCCCAGTTCGACGTCCTCGCCCAGCGCCAGCAGCAGCGCCTCGCCACTGTGGCTCCAGCCGGTTTCCAGCCGGTGCAGCGGCGCGATGAAGTGGGGACGTCCCTGCGGATCGCGGGTGATCGGCAGCGCATGCGGCGCGATGTCCAGCACGCGGGCGAGGTGCTCGCGTGCCGCAGGCTCCCCGCGCTGCCGCGGCGCATGCGGCAGCAGCCACAGCGCGATGCCGTCGTGCCGCCAGTGCGCGGCGGCGTCCCGCCAGCTCACCGTTCCACTTCCATGCCGTGGTGCGGCACAGCGTGCAAGCCCGCGGCGATGGCGCTATCAAACACGGGCACGGAGGCTTCCCCCACGGAGTTAACGACGGTTTCACGCAGTGCGTTGGAGATTGAAGCGTGCCCCGCGCCAAGGGGTCCTGTCCATCGAGGGAGAAGCGACGAAATGAATTTTCTCATCTATCTGATCGTGGGTGGTATCGCCGGTTGGCTGGCCAGCATCGTGATGAAGCGCGATGCGTCGCAAGGCATCATCCTGAATGTCGTGGTCGGCATCATCGGCGGCTTCCTGGGCGGCTGGCTGCTGCCGACGCTGGGCCTTGGCCTGGGAGGCGGCTGGGTCGGCTTCCTCATCACGGCCTTCATCGGCGCGGTGGTGCTGCTGCTGATCGTCAATCTGTTCACGCGTGGCCGAGCCACCTAGCGGTTCCGCTGCGGCCGCGTGCGCGTTCGAGACGCACCCAAGGCCCGTGGCAACGCAAAGGCCCGGCATCTGCCGGGCCTTTGCTCATCTGTTATGTGTAGGAGGGGCTGACCAGCCATTCGGCTGTTGAAAGCCAGCCCAGACATGATTCCCGCGTGTCCGGGAAGGCGGCGTAGCGCTGGGTGGCTGCAGGCTGGCAGTTGCGGTCGGGGCTGAAGCCCCCCTCCTACAGGGTGACGTCAGCCGCCCAGTCGCACCCACGCGGGCGCGTGGTCGCTCGGACGGTCCCAGGTGCGCGGCTCGCGGTCGATGCCGGATTCCACCGCATTCGCGCGCAGCGCGTCGGACACCAGCGTCAGGTCGATGCGCAGGCCCAGGTTGCGGCGCAGGCCGCCCATCCGGTAGTCCCACCAGCTGTAGACGTTGGCCTCGTCGCTGTGCAGGCGGAACGCATCGTGCAGGCCCAGCGCATACAGCCGTTGCAGCGCCGCGCGCTCGGCGGTGGAGGTCAGGATGTGGTCGTCGTTCCACACCTTGGGATCGAACACGTCGCGGTCGTCCGGCGCGATGTTGAAGTCGCCCATCACCACCAGCCTGGGGTGCGCCTGCAGTTCGGCGGCGATCCAGTCGTGTACCGCGTCCAGCCAGCGCAGCTTGTAGGCGTACTTGTCGGTGCCGACATCCTGCCCGTTGACCACGTACAGATTGATGACGCGGACGTCACCGACGGTGGCGGCGATCACGCGCTTCTGTTCGTCCTCGAAGCCGGGAATCCCGACCTGCACGTCGCCGATCGGTTCGCGCGACAGCAACGCCACGCCGTTGTAGGTCTTCTGCCCGGCGAACACGCTGCGGTAGCCCAGCTCCGCCAGCGCGGTGTCGGGGAACCGGTGGTCTTCCAGCTTCGTTTCCTGCAGGCCGACGACATCCGGCGCGAACGCGCCCAGCCACTGCGTGAGGTGCGGCAGACGCACGTTGAGCGAATTGACGTTCCAGCTGGCGATTTTCATGATCGCGATATTCAGTTGATTTAATTGGATTTCGTGTCAGGTAACTGGTTCAGACACCGTCGCCCGTACCCCCAACTCGATTCGGTAGGAGGCGAATGTCCATGACGAACGGTGTGTCGTGTCCACTTCCGGAAGGGAGCCAAGCCACCCCATTCTAGTCCAGACGCTTACAAGAGCGATCAGAAAAACCATATGGATTCGACAGCGATGATCTTTACTGTCATCACCGCAGCTTGGGGATTGGCTTCGACAGCGATCCAGGCTCCCCTAGCCATTTTGGCAGTGATGATTGGTCCTGAGCGTTAGCGAATCCAGAAGCGGTGACTCGCGGTATCGTTGGCGATACGGGGCAAGGGGAGTGCTGCAATGGAGTGGATCAAGGCTGGCAAGGCTGTATTCAAGGGGGCAGCTGATGCCACGTTCGACGTTGCGAAGTTCGTCGGCAAGCACCAGGACAAGATTTCAGCCGCAACGCGAACTGCGGTCGAAGTGACTGGATCGACCGTGGCTGCTGCGGGATCGGTGACCGCCAAGGTGGGCCGCGCCGCTACAAAGGGGATGAAAGCTCAAGCCGCAAAGTCCGACAATGCCTTGGTCAAGACCGCCGCACAGGCAGCTGCCTTGCTCGGAAAAGGGGTGGAACTGACTGGTGGCGGTGTTCGAGCGACCGGCGACCTGACGGCAAGGGCGGGGTCGGCGGTAGGTGTGGCGACCGGAGGCTTTGCGCTTGGCGGCGCATCGATCGCTTCCGAACTCCTGGATAGCGTGGCGTTGGGTCAGCGGGACATTGATGATCTCCGGAATGAGATTGGCCAGTACGGCGAGCGGATCCGTGCGGAATCCGAACGGCTCGAGCAACGCATCGAATCTGCACAGAATGGACGACGGCGAGCAGAGGTGCTTGATCTGTGGGTGGTCGGAGGCGTTTCGTTGGCGTATGTCCTGGATCATCCCGAGGATGTGCCACCCGAAGTGTTGCGGGCATTCAATTTGGCGTATCCGGATCTTGCTGCACACGAAAGCTTCGCTGATGTAGTGGAGCGCCTACCCACGGATAGCCTCCCAGGCTTTGTTTCGGGAGTGAAGGGCAAGCTATTCGAGATTGAATTGGTCGAACACTTCAATCACGGCGGCCTGCCGGATGGCCTGCACGCCGATCTGGCTGGAGCCGCGAACCAGCCAGGCTGGGATATCCGAATCCTTGACGACCATGGACAGGTCGTAGACGTACTACAAGCCAAGGCGACCGAATCGGCCCAGTACGTCATCGACGCGCTTCATCGCTACCCGGGCATCGACATCGTCTCCACCAGCGAAGTACACGCGCAGCTTCTGGCGATGGGCATGGCCGAACATGTGACGAACAGTGGCATTAACGAGGTCTCGCTCCAGGCAGCCGTGGATCATGCGGCCAATGGACTCGGTGCGCATTTCAGCGCCAGCGACCTGATGCCATCAGCGTTGGGCTTGGCAGTGATCAGCTTGTCCTTGATGCTTGACAAGAACATGAGCTGGACCGAGCGCGCAAGCCAACTGGGTTCGAGGGGCGCGCGTGCAGGCGCTGCGGGCGCGGTTGCAAAGGTTGCCATGGTCGTGGCGCAGACCTGGTGGATCGGGTTGGTGGCAGGTGTTGGCTCACACTGGTTGGCCACGAAGGGTAGGGTCAGGCGCGAGCAGTATGAAGCGCTTCGAGAGGCTGCCGATCTACTGCGTCGGCGCTATCACGGTAGTGAGGGCGTACAGGCGCTGTCTGCGCCGGCTTGACTATTGCTGATGCGAGTCGTGGTCGCGGGTGCGCTGCAGGGCAGCGTAGGGGACACTGCATTCGGACGGGAAGTGCGACAGCGTGCCGTCATGGCGGTACGGGAAGATGCGGTCGGCGTTCTCCTCCGGACGTTGAACGCGGATGCGCGCGATGTCGTCCAGCGCGATGGCGTGCTCGCCAGATCCCATCGCGTTATCCCACCACCACAGCGTGCGCGCTTGGATGTCCAAGCGGCTGCCCCAGTTGCGCGCATGTACCAGCATCGCCAGCGCGGAGCCGGCGAGCGCGACGCCCATGAAGAAGGCCGCAGGTACCAGCCACGGGGCGCATTGCCGGCCGCTGGCATCGCAGTTGCTGGCCGGATCGATGGTCAGTCCCGCATACACGAACATCGCACCGACCAGCAGCATGCCGTACACGCGGAGGTCGCGACGGCTGTTGCTGGCCTGCCGGAGCTTGCGCATGCGGCGCTAGCGGATGATGAAGTCGATGAAGCGCGCGACCTTCGAGTACGGCGGCTTCAGCAGGTCGCTGCCCGCGCGGCGCGGCTGCCACAGCACCGGCAGCGCCTTGCTCATCGCATCGAAGCCCGCGCGGCCGTGGTAGGCGCCCATGCCGCTGGGGCCGATGCCGCCGAACGGCAGCGCGTTGATGCCGAAATGCAGCACCGTGTCGTTGACGGTGACGCCACCGGCCAGCGTGCTGCGCAGGATCGTCTCCACCTGCGTGCGTTCGTGGCTGAAGGGATACAGCGCCAGCGGCCGGTCGTGCGCGTTGATGTAGGCGATGGCCTCGTCCAGCGAATCGACGGTGCGGACCGGCAGGATGGGGCCGAAGATCTCGTCCTGCATCACCTTCGCGTCGTCGCCCGGTTCGATGATGACCGTCGGTGCGAACAGGCGCTGCGCGCGGTCGTGTGTCGGCGCCAGTGGGACGACCTCGTGGCCGCGCTGGCGGGCATCGTCCAGATAGCCTTCCAGCCGCGCGAACTGGCCATCGTTGATGATGCGGGTGAAGTCGTCGGCGTCGGACAGGTCGCCATAGCGTGCCGCGACCTGGTCGCGCAACGCCTGCACCAGGGCATCGCGGCGCTGGCGGCCGACCAGCAGCACGTAGTCCGGCGCGATGCAGGTCTGCCCGCCGTTGAACCACTTGCCGGTCGCCAATCGCGCCGCCGCCTGCTCCACCGGGAAGTTGTCGCAGACGATGGCGGGGGACTTGCCGCCGAGTTCCAGCGTCAACGGCGTCAGGTTCGGCGCGGCGGCCGCCATCACCTTGCGGCCCACCGCGGTGGAACCGGTGAAGACCAGGTGGTCGAACGGCAATGCGGCGAACGCGCCCGCCACCTCGGCACCGCCGGCGGCGACGGCCACGCGTTCCGGCGGGAACACCTCCGCCAGCAGCGACCGCAGGAACGCGGTCGTGCGCGGCGTGTGCTCCGACGGCTTCAGGTAGACATGGTTGCCGGCGGCGATGGCGGTGGCCAGCGGGATCAGCGCCAGGTTGACCGGGTAATTCCATGGCGAGATTACGCCCACCACGCCGACGGGTTCCTGCCGGATCTCCGCGCGCGCCGGCCAGAAGCGCCAGCCCACGCCGACGCGCCTGGGCTTCATCCAGCGGCGCAGATGCGAGGCCAGGTGGTCGATCTCGTTGAGCACCGTCATGCCATCGGCGATCAGCGACTCGTGCCGCGAGCGATGGCCGAAGTCGGCGGCGATGGTGTCGGCCATCTGCGGCAGTCGCCGCTTCAGCGCGTCGCGCAGCCGCCGCAGGTCATCGCGGCGTTGCGCGTACGCCGGCTTGCGTGCCTGCCAGGCCTGGCGCAACCGGTGCAGCGCCGGGGCCAGCTCGGCGACCGGCGTATCGCCATCGGGAACGGGCGCATCGTTGCCCGGGGCGGTGGCGGAATCCACGTTTGCCGCCGTGATCACGGCATTGGCAGCGGTGATGGCCGCGTTGGCGGCGGTCGTGGCGGCATGCGGGAAGGTCGTCATGGCCCGAGTGTATGCCTTCGTCCCGGGGCGGGCGCTCTACAATGCCGGCATGGACACGAATCTGACCGCGCTGCGCCCCTACCTTGACCGCTTTCCCGTCCTCGGGCCGCGCGTCTACGTCGATCCCGCCGCCACGGTCATCGGCGACGTCGAACTGGCCGAGGACGTTTCCGTCTGGCCGGGCACCATCCTGCGCGGCGACGTCAACTTCATCCGTGTCGGCGCGCGCACCAACGTGCAGGACGGCACCATCGTCCACGTCAGCCACCACAGCCCGTACAACAAGGCCGGTCATCCCACCCTGATCGGTGCCGACGTCACCATCGGCCACGGCACCATCATCCACGCGTGCACCATCGAGGACCTGTGCCTGATCGGCATGGGCGCCTGCATCCTCGATGGCGCGACGGTGAAGAAGTACGGCTTCCTCGGCGCGGGCGCGATCCTGGGGCCGGGCAAAGTGGTCGGCGAAGCGGAACTCTGGCTTGGCAATCCTGCGCGCCTCGTGCGCACGCTCACCGACAAGGAGATCGAGAGCCTGCATTACTCCGCCAGCCACTACGTGAAGCTGAAAGACCGTTACCTGCAGCCGACACCGCCGGCGGCATGATGGCGGTCGGCGCAACCGGCGCCGCATGGGAGACCCGCATGGCCTGGAAACCGGATGGCTACACCTCGGTGGCCCCGTATCTCGTCGTCGATGGTGCGCAGTGCACGATCGACTTCCTCGTCGCCGTTTTCGATGCGCAGCCGTTGCGCATGCATCCCGTGGGCGATCGCCTGGGCCATGCCGAAGTCCGCATCGACGACACCGTACTGATGCTCGCCGATGGCATGGCTGGCTGGCCGGCCATCGCCAGCCATGTGCATCTCTACGTGCCCGATGTGGATGCGGCGTGGTCGCGCGCGCTGGCGGCCGGCGCCGAACCGGTGCAGGCACCGGAAGAGAAAGGCGATGGCGACCGGCGTGGCGGTTTCCGCGATGCCGGCGGCACGACCTGGTGGATATCCACGCAGGTGGCATGACGGCGGCGCGCCGTCAGGGCGTCGTCGCGTGTTCCATCGCGGCCAGCAAGGCCATCGCTTCGGCGCGGCTGGCGCCGCACATGTCGGCGCCGGGTTTCAGCGTGCCGCAGAACGCAGGTCGCTCGGGCCTGCCGAACAGGCGGCAGCGCAGTGCTTCGTCCAACTGCACGCACGCCACGCCGGCGGGCTTGCCCTGCGGCATGCCGGGGATCGGCGAGGTGATCGACGGCGCGGTGCAGCAGGCGGCGCAACCCGGTCGGCAGGAGAAGGCGGTATCCACGATGGCGCGCAGTGTAGCTGTGCAAGGGTCGCGTTCGCCGCTAAAGTCGCCGGGCATGGGGAAGGCGCATGGACAGCGGGACACGCAGGTTCCACCACATCGATCCGGTTGCGGCCATCGCGTTGCCAGGGGAACGTCGCCCGTGGTGAGCGCGTGATGCTGGATACCTATCGCGAAGTGGTGACGCCCGAAGGCGTGGGCCTGCACCTGCCGGCGGCGGGTCCGGTGCCGCGCGCGCTGGCCTGGGGCATTGACCTGGCCATCCGGCTCTGCATCGTGCTGGTCATGGCGATGCTGCTGACCCTGCTCGGCAAGGTAGGTGGCGGCCTGTACCTGATCGTGATGTTCCTCGTGTTCTGGGCGTATCCGATCGTGCTCGAATCGGCCTGGCGCGGACAGACGCCAGGCAAGAAAGCGCTGGGGCTACGCGTGGTGTCGGCCGATGGCGCACCGGTCGGCTGGCTGGCCGCGATCACGCGCAACCTGCTGCGCACCGTCGACATGCTGCCGTTCGGCTATGCCACCGGACTCGTCGCCTGCCTGGCCGATCGGCATGCGCGCCGTCTCGGCGACATGGTCGCCGGTACGCTGGTGGTGCACGTCGGCGGCGAGCGTGGCCACGCGCCGGCACCGGTCAATTCGGTGTTCGTGCCACCGGCCCAACTGCTGCCCGAGGAGCAGGGGGCGATCGTCGCATTCGGCGAGCGGGCGCCGCAGTTGACCGTGTCGCGCCAGGAGGAACTGGCCAATCTCGCCCAGCCCATCACGGCTGCGCAGGGGCAGGCCGGCGTGCAGCGGCTCTACGGCATGGCCAACTGGCTGCTGGGCCGCCGATGAGACAGGAGCAGTTCGTCGCCCGGCACCAATCCGAGTGGCTCGCGTTCGACGCGTGGCTGCGTGGGCGTGGTGCCAGTGCGCGGCGAGCGCGTGGCGAGCGCAACACCGGCGAGTTGACCGACGAGGACATGCCGGCACGCTACCGCCGCATCTGCCAGCACCTGGCGCTGGCGCGCCGGCGCGGCTACAGCCCGGTGGTGGTGGATCGCCTGCAGGCGCTGATGCAGCGGGGCCATGGCGTGCTGTACCGGACGCCGCCGCCGCGCTGGCAGCGTGCGGTGCGGTTCCTGCTGGCCGGGTTTCCCCGCCTGGTGCGCAGCGAAGCCGGCTGCATGTGGGTGGCGGCGGCGGTGTTCGTGTTTCCGCTGGCGCTGATGTTCGTGCTGCTGCAGGTCCGCCCGGAACTGGTGTACAGCATCGCTTCGCCGGAACAGGTGGCGATGTACGAACGCATGTACGACCCCAGCGACCCCAGCCATGCGCTGGGCCGCGAGAGCGGCACCGACTGGCAGATGTTCGGCCACTACATCTGGAACAACATCAGCATCGGCCTGCGCACGTTCGCCGGTGGACTGGTGGCGGGCGTGGGTGCGCTGTTCGTGCTGCTCGTCAATGGCATCGGCATCGGCACGGTGTTCGGCCATCTCCACCAGATCGGATACGGCGATCCGCTGTGGCGTTTCGTCTGCGGGCATGCGCCGTTCGAACTCACGGCCATTGTGCTGGCCGGCGGCGCCGGCCTGAGGCTGGGCTTGAGTTTGATCGCGTCAGGCCGGCACCGGCGCATCGACGCGTTGGCGCGTGCGGGCGCGAAGGGTGCGCGCCTGTGCCTGGGCGTGGCGTTCATGCTGCTGGTGGCGGCCTTCATCGAGGCGTTCTGGTCATCGACGCAATCCATTCCCGCCGCGGTGAAGTACGGCGTGTCGGGCGTGCTGTGGACGCTGGTGGCGCTGTGGCTCGGCGTCGGCGGACGCGGGGTGTCCGATGAGGATTGAGCAGCTGACGGTGCGCCTGCGCGCGCGCTCCGACTGGGAGGCCATCGAGCTGGGCATGGCCCTGGTGCGCCGGCATGCCGGCGCCATCTGGACGCCCTGGCTCTGGCTGACGCTGCCGGTGTTCGCGCTGCTCAATCTCGGTGCATGGTGGATCGACCAGTTCTGGCTCGCCGCGTTGCTGATGTGGTGGCTGAAGCCTGCGTTCGACCGCATCCCGCTCTACGTCATTTCGCGGGCGGTGTTCGGCAGCGTGCCGGGCACGTCGGACACGCTGCGTGCGCAGCTCGGATGGGGCACGCGCGTGCTGCCGCACCTGCTCACGTGGCGCCGCTTCAGCCCGGTGCGTGCGTTGTACATGCCGATCGACCTGCTGGAGGGCGTGCAGGGCGAGCGCCTGCGCCAGCGGCGCCGCGTGCTGGGCGGGCAGGCCTACGGCACCGCCATCCTGCTGACCTGGATCTGCCTGCTGTTCCAGGGCGTGCTGGTGCTGGGCGGCGTGGTCGGCGTGGTGATGTACCTGCCGCAGGACCTGCTGCCGGACAGCGTGCAGGCTGCTTTCCGCATCGCCACCATCGAATGGAGCAGCGGGTTCAAGCTGGCGTGGAATGCGCTGGCGTGGGCGGCGATCAGCGTGATCGAACCGTTCTATGTCGGTGCCGGTTTCGGCCTCTACCTCAACCGCCGCACGCAGATTGAGGCCTGGGACCTGGAGATCGTGTTCCGCAAGCTGCGCGCGCGCCTGGCCGCGGCGGCACCGATGGTGCTGGTCGCGCTGTTGTGGACCGGCATGGCGGGCAATGCCGGTGCACAGGAGCGCCATGGTGCGTCGCCAGCCACGTCCGCACCGCCCGCGGCGCAGGCGGATGGGCGGAAGCCCACGCCGCCGACCCTGCCGATCGTGTTCGGCGACCAGCGCGTGGACGACCGCGCCTTCCGCAAGGCGGCCGACCAGGCGTACCGCGATCCGCTGCTCGGCCGCACCCACGTGCAGTCCGGCTGGGAACGTCGCAAGCCCGAGCAGAAGACGCCCGCCGAGGCGCGGGACATGGACAACAAGGCCTGGCTGTCCGGCATCGGCACCGTGATGGCCTTCATCGGTGAGTGGGGGCTGTGGCTGGTCGTCGGCGTACTCGTGCTGGCACTGCTGGCGACGGTGCGTTACTGGTGGCCATGGATGCGCGGCATCGCGCGGCCGCCGGTCGCGGTACCGGAGGCGCCGCAGACCGAGGCGCTGGTGGTGCCGGACGTCCTGCCTGACGACATCGCCACGGTGGCGCGCAGGCTGTGGCGAGAGGGTCGCCCACGCCATGCCCTGGCGCTGCTCTACCGGGCCAGCGTGGACAGCATGAGCCAGCGCGTCGACATCGTGCTGCCGCCGGGCGCTACCGAGGCCGAATGCCTGCGCGCGTCGCGGCGCCTGCCGCAGCTGGAAGACCGACGGGCGTTCGCCGACATCGTGCGCACCTGGCAATACGCCGCCTACGCCGAACGCCTTCCGGTCGACGAGACGTTCGATGCGCTGGTCGGCGAACTGCAGTTGCGCTTCGGGTGGGTGACATGAGCACCGCGCGCCGCAATGGCCGTGTCGTCGGCGCGACCCTGGTCGTCGTCCTGGTGGTGCTGGCGTTGCTGGGCCTGTGGTTCCGGCACACCTTCCATCGCGTCGAGAAGACGCTCCACCTGCCGCCCTCCGGCGAGGCCGCCTACAACCCGCTGTATGCGCTGGCGAAAACGCTGGAAGCCGATGGCCTGAAGGTCAATGCGCGCCAGCGCCTGATGCTGGACGACAATCCGCTGGCGCGCAGCGACACCCTGCTGCTGTTCAACGATCCGCGCGCGCTGTCGCCGTCCGAGGCCGAACGCCTGCTGGCGTGGGTGGAAGGCGGTGGCCACCTGCTGATCCGCACGCCGCTGTACTCGCCGGGCGACGACACCAGCGGCCCGAACGCGCCCCAGGCCGTCATGCTCGACCTGCTGTCGGCCTGGCTGGTGGACGAAACGCCATCGTGCGAAGACTTCCAGGTGGAAGGCGAAGGCCACCACGTCGAGTTCTGCCGCGGGCGCCGCTTCGCCTTCGAGGACGCCGTGCCCGAACTCGCGTGGGGCGACCTGCAGAACGGCTATGTCTACGCCCGCCTGGCGGTTGGCAAAGGCCATGTGGATGTACTGGCCGACTTCGATTTCCTGGCCAACACCGCCGCGCGCGGTTTCATGCAGGAAGCGCTCGATGCGCCGCCCGACGGCGGCCTGCGCGACGGTCCGCACCGCGCGCTGGCGCGGCAGGTGCTGGCGCCGAACTACCGCCAGGGCACCATGCACCTGGTCTATGCGGCTGAAATGCCATCGCTGTGGCGCACGCTGTTCCTGCAGGGCTGGATGGTGTGGGCGCCGTTGTTGCTTGCCCTGGCGGCGTGGCTGTGGATGCGCATGCAGCGCTTCGGTCCGCCGGTGCCGTCGCCCGCCGGCGAACGCCGGTCGCTGCTCGAACACGTGCGCGCCAGCGGCGAGCACCTCTATCGTTATGGCCGCGGCGTGATGCTGTACGCCGCCGTCCGGCAGGCGTTCCTCGCGCGCCTGCGCCGCCGCGATCCGGTCGCCGCCGCCCTCACCGGCGAGCCGCAGGTCGCCGCCATCGCCGAGCGCACCGGCCAGCCCGCCGAGCGCATCCGCACCGCCCTCAACGTTCCTGCCTCGCACGACCGGCAGGCCTTCCGCGACCGCATTTCCCTGCTGATCCAACTGAGAAACCGCCTATGAACGACGAGACCGCCGCTGCGCCGCCCGCGCTCCCGACGCCGCCGCGCAACGCCCTGTCGGAACGCGTCGAGGCCGTACGCGAGGAGGTGTCCAAGGCCTTCATCGGCCAGCCCGACGTGCTGGACCAGATCCTGATCGCGCTGCTCGCCGGCGGACACGTGCTGATCGAAGGCGTGCCCGGACTCGGCAAGACGCTGCTGGTGCGCGCGCTGGCGCAGGCGCTGGAGCTGACCTACGCGCGCGTGCAGTTCACGCCCGACCTGATGCCGAGCGATGTCAGCGGCCATGCCGTCTACGATCCGAAGACCGAGAGTTTCCAGATCCGTCGCGGACCGGTGTTCACCCACATCCTGCTGGCCGACGAGATCAACCGCGCACCCGCCAAGACCCAGTCCGCGCTGCTGGAAGTGATGCAGGAAGGGCAGGTCACCATCGAAGGCACGTCGTTCGCACTGTCGCCACCCTTCATCGCGCTCGCCACCCAGAATCCGGTCGAGCAGGAAGGCACGTACCCGCTGCCGGAAGCGCAGCTCGACCGCTTCCTGCTGAAGGTGCTGATCGACTATCCGGCGCTGGAGGACGAGAAGCGCATGGTCGATGCCATCACCACCGGCCGCACCGCCGCCGACTTCGACCTGTCGCAGGTGAAGCGCGTGCTCGGCGCCGCCGACATCGCCGCGATGCAGCGCGAGACCGCGGCCGTGCGCGTGGATCCTGAGGTCATCGACTACGCGGTCCGCATCGCCGCCGCCACCCGCAAGTGGCCCGGCATCGCACTGGGTGCAGGCCCGCGCGGGAGCCTCGCGCTGGTGCGCGCAGCGCGTGCGCAGGCGGTGCTGCAGGGCCGCGATTTCGTCACCCCGGACGACGTGCGCGACATCGCCCGTCCCGCGCTGCGCCATCGCATCACCCTCGCCCCCGAACTGCAGATCGAAGGTCAGTCGCCGGACGATGCGCTGCGCGCGCTGCTGGCCAAGGTGGATGCACCGCGCAAATGAGCGCCCGCACTGTCTCGACCATCCTCCCGATCTGCCCCCTCCTCCGCTTGCGGGGGAGGGCTGGGGTGGGGGCGCGCGACCAACCTTGCGGCTTGCAGATGTATCCGGTCTTCCTTTGCCCCCATCCCAACCTTCCCCCGCAGGCGGGGGGAAGGGGCATGTCCATGAGGGCTGCGCCACCGCTGACCTTGCCTATCGGACGTGGACGCATCCCGCCCATGATCGTCCGCGCTGTCCCGACCGACCTCGCGATCCGCTCCCTCCCCCGCATGCGGGGGAGGGCTGGGGTGGGGGCGCGCGACCAGCCTTGCGGCTTGCAGATGTATCCGGTCTTCGGTTGCCCCCATCCCAACCTTCCCCCGCATGCGGGGGAAGGGGTGCGTCCATGAGGCTTGCACCACCGCTGAGCCTGCCTATCAGACGTGGACGCGCCCCGCCCATGATCGTCCGCGCTGTCCCGACCGATCCCGTGATCCGCTCCCTCCCCCGCAGGCGGGGGAGGGCTGGGGTGGGGGTGCGCGACCAACCTTCTGGTTTGCAGATGTATCCGGTCTTCGGTTGCCCCCATCCCAACCTTCCCCCGCAGGCGGGGGAAGGGGCATGTCCATGAGGCCGGCACGACCGCTGAGCCTGCCGATCGGACTTGGACGCGCCTCGCCCATGATCGTCCGCGCTGTCCCGACCGATCCCGCGATCCGCTCCCTCCCCCGCAGGCGGGGGAGGGCTGGGGTGGGGGCGCGCGACCAACCTTGCGGCTTGCAGATGTATCCGGTCTTCCTTTGCCCCCATCCCAACCTTCCCCCGCGTGCGGGGGAAGGGGCATGTCCATGAGGCCTGCACCGCTGCCGGCCCTGCCTATCGGGAATGGACCCGCCCGGCCCACGATCGTGTACGTGGTCTCGATCGACTCCGCGATCCGCTCCCTCCCCCGCATGCGGGGGAGGGCTGGGGTGGGGGCGCGCGACCAACTTGATGGCTTGCCGACGCATCCGTCCTCCGTTCGCCCCCATCCCGGCCTTCCCCCGCATGCGGGGGAAGGGGCATGTCCATGAGGCCCGCGCCACTGCTGGTCGCACTGATCGCCTGCTGGGGACTGGCCGGCCTCGCCGTGCCGTTCCTCGGCTGGCCGCTGTGGCAGTGGCAGCTGGCGGGCGCGGTGTTGCTGGTGGTCGCGGCACTGGATGGATGGTGGCTGCGACGCCGGCCGACGCCGGAAACCGTGCGCGAAATCCCCGATGCACTGTCGCTGGGCGTCGAGCGCGATGTCGCGCTTTCGTTCGAGTCGAGGGTGAAGCAGCGCGTGGAGGTGTTCGACCTGCATCCGGGCGACTGGGCATCGACCGGCCTGCCGCGCCGGCTGACACTGGCGCCGATGTCGGCCACCCGCATCAGCTACCGCCTGCGTCCTGCGGTGCGTGGCGACGCGCACTTCGAGGGTGTGCAGCTGCGCCTGCGTTCGGCACTGGCGCTGTGGCGGCAGTCGCGCGTTGCCGGCGCGCCGCAGCGGGTGCGCGTGTACCCGAACTTCGCGCCGCTGACGCGCTTCGCGCTGTTCAGTGCCGAACAGGCCTCGCGCCTGGTGGGCGCGCACCTGAAGCGCCGGCGTGGCGAAGGCACGGACTTCCACCAGATGCGCGAATACCGCGTCGGCGACAGCCTGCGCCAGGTCGACTGGAAGGCCACCGCGCGTGCGCGCAAGCTGATCTCGCGCGAGTACCAGGACGAGAAGAACCAGCAGTTGGTGATGCTGATCGACACCGGCCGCAGGATGATGGCGCGCGAGGACGAACTGGGCCACTTCGACCACGTGCTCAACGCATCCCTGGTCGTGTCCTACCTGGCGCTGCGGCAGGGCGATGGCGTGGGCCTGTTCGCCGCCGGCGGCGACAGCCGCTGGGTCGCGCCGCAGCGCGGCATGGCCGCCATCGACACGCTGCTGCGCGCCAGCTACGACCTGCAACCGCGCGCGGTCGCAACCGACTACCTGGCGGCCGCCACCGAACTCAGCCTGCGCCAGCGCCGCCGCGCGCTGGTGATGCTGGTCACCAACGTGCGCGACGAGGACATCGACGATCTGCTGGCCGCCGTGCGCCTGCTGCAGAAGCGGCACCTCGTCTGCGTGGCCAGCCTGCGCGAGACCTCGCTGGACGACGCGCTGGACAGCGACGTGCACGACCTGCAGGGCGCGATCCACGCCGGCGCCGTCGCGCGCTACCTGGAACAGCGCACGGCCGCCCACGATGCGTTGCGCAGCCATCGGATGATGGTGCTGGACGTCACCGCCGACGAACTGCCGGGCGCGCTGGTGGAGCGCTATCTGGCGGTGAAGCGCGACGGTGTGCTGTAGTGGCGCGCATGCGCACGCTCGCCACGCCGCTCGTCCTCGTCTTGCTGTGCCTCGGTGCCGGACCATCGCATGCCGCGGATGTCGAACGCATCCGCCTGCAGTCGACCGAGGTGGTCGTCGAGATCACGCCGGCATTGGGCGGCCGTGTGCTGCATGCCGGGCGCGTCGATCGTCCCAACCTGATCAAGATCGGCGAGCCCGTCGCGTCGCAACCGACGCCAGCCGTCTCGGCGGACGCGGACGACATCGGCTATCTCGGCCATGACGTCTGGCTCGGACCACAGAGCGGCTGGTGGTCCGACCAGGAGGCGAACCCTGGCCGGCGCGCGGCCAAGGCGGTGTGGCCGCCGGACCCGTACCTGGCGTTCGCGGAGACGCACGTGGTCGCGCGCTCGCCCGAGCGGCTGGTGCTGGAGGGCATCGACAGCCCCGTCAGCGGCGTGCGGCTGCTGAAGTCGTTCGCGTTCGATCCGTCCGATCCGTCCACCGTCATCGTGACGGCGACCGCACGCAACATCCGCGGACGTCCTGTCGCGCGCGACCTGTGGTTCAACACGCGCACGTCCGCCGCCACCCGCGTGTACGTGCCCGTTACCGACGCGCGCGACGTGCGCGTCGAAGGCGAGGACGGTGCCGTGCCTGCGTGGCGCATCGAGGGCGGCGTATTCTCGTTTCTGCCCGCATCGCCGGACCTACCGATGCGCCGCGGCAAGGCGCTCCTGCAGCCGTCCGCAGGCTGGATGGCGGGCTTCGCCAGCGGACAGGCGCTGGTGATCCGCTTCGACCACCAGCCCCGCGCCGCCATCCATCCCGAGCAGGGCCAGGTCGAGCTCTACCTGGACCATGCCGGCGACGTCCAGGCCGGCCTGCTGGAGATGGAAGTGCACGCGCCGTTCCGCACCCTCGCCGCCGGCGAGGCGAGGCGATGCAGGCGCAGGAGCACTGGACCCTGCTGGCTTACGACGGACCGGAGACACAGGAGGCGCAGGTCGCCTTCCTGTGTGAACGCCTGGCGCTCTGCGTCGCGAACGACTGACCGCCGCGCGTCAGCGCGATGCGTCGATGCCCTTGCCCGTCGCCGTCCACCAGAGGCCGCCGTACAGGTGTGCCAGGTACGACGGGTCGTCGTACAGCGCCGGCGTGTGTCCCAGCGCGGTGACGAACACGCGGCCGCCGTCGTAGGCGTGGTACCAGGCGACCGGGTGGTCCTTGCCCATGCCGCGGGCGGTCTGGCCGGGCCAAATGCGGGTGGGGTCGTAGCTGGATTCGTCCACGCTGAGCACGGTGCGCAGGCCGCGCGTGACCGGGGCGTTGAACTCGTACCACTCGTCCGTCCATACCCAGCGCGACGGCAGGCCGAACGTGGCGGGGAACGCCGGATCCTCAACGCGCACGGTGGCGGTCTGCACCATCGGATGGATGCGGAACGTCCGCCCGATCAGGCGCTCGAACCACGGCCAGTCGCCGGGTGGATTGAAGATCAGCGCGCGGTGCACGGCCATCACGCCACCGCCGGCGCGGACGTACGCTTCCAGCGTCGCGCGCTGTGCACCCTTGAACTCGTCACCCGGAGTATTGAGCAGCACGATGGCGGCATACGGCGACAGGTCGCTATCAAACGGCGTGCTGTTCCACGACCATGTGAGATCGAAGCCATGCACATGCGCCATGCGTTCGAACTGCGGCTTGGCGACCACGGCATAGTCGTGGTGGTAGCGGTTGGGGATGGCGACTACGAGCACCTTGAACTGGCCCTGCGCGAACGCGGAGGGCGCCAGGGAGGCGAGGCAGAGGAGCGTCAGCAGCAGGAAGCGTTTCATCCCGCGATGCTAGCCGGCTCGCCTGCTGCCAGGCGTCGCCGCGCTATTCCGTTTTCAGCGACGTCTATGCGGATATCGCCTAGGCCGTGCGCGTGGCCTGCATCGCCTTGCAGGCGCCCCAGGCCAGCATCACCAGGCCGGCTGCGGACACGACGCCGATCAGCATGCCGAAGGCGCTGAACAGGCCCATCATGCTGCTCACCGAGGCATAGCCGTCGGTGGCGTTGTTGATCACCCATGCCTGCCACACGCTCATCACGCCGCGCAGCAGGGTGGTCAGCAGCATCAGCGAAATGCCGGCCAGCGCCAGCTTGCGACCCGGCGCCGGCGGCGCCCACATCGCCAGCATCGCGGCGCCGGCCACGCAGGCCAGCAGTTCGGGCAACTGGTAGCCGAGCATCGTCAGCATCTGGGTAGGGAATCCGTCCATGCGCAGTTCCATCTTGAAGGAGTAACCAATCTACCGTACTGCCCGGGCGATCCCGTAACGGTGATGGCGCTCAGCGGCATCGCCATCGCAGCGTGATCCTTCTCCAAGGACCCGTGTCGATCTTAGCCAGCCGCACGCCGCCTGGGTATGGATATCACGGCAAGCAGGCATGACACGCAAAACCAGACATGGAACGCGATGCCGACGGCCTCGCGCGGCCGCGCCTCGCTATCGACGGCTTCGAATGTATCCAGGGCTTCGCGCGCATTCATCCCGGTGCCTATCGGGGGGACGTCGACCACGACAGCCGTGGTCGGGATGGCCGGCGCGCTCAGGGTCCACAGCACGATCGCAGCCAGTGCTAGCAGCATCGACAGGCTGGCACGGTTGCGCAGGCGCACGTGCAACACGACACACGTGATCACCAGCAGGAGCAGATTGACGGTTTCCGCGACTGCCGGAATGTCTGACATTGCATCCATGCCCCTCAATCCGCCGTCACCAGCACCTTGTCCTTGCCGCGCAGCGTGGCATAGACGGCATCCGTTTCCGGTCGCACGCCATGCCAGTGCTCGAACGCTTCGGCGGCCTGCTCCACCAGCATGCCGAGTCCGTCCACCGCATCGTGGCAGCCGGCGGCGCGGGCCCAGGCGAGGAAAGGAATCGCCGCTTCGCCGTAGTTGAGGTCGACCGCCAGCGTGCGCGGCGTGGCCAGGGTGAAGGGCAAGGTGAAGGCGCCCTGGTCCTGGCGTGCGGCCGAGGTCGCGTTGACGATCAGCGAGAAGTCGCCGAGGTTTCGCAGATCGTCCCAGTAGCGCGAGTGCGCGCGGTCGGGTTCGCACAGCGCATCGGCCAGTGCGTCGGCGCGATCCGGCGTGCGGTTGACGATGATCAGTTCGCTGATGCCGGCATCCAGCAGTGCGGGCGCCACGCCGCGTGCGGCGCCACCGGCACCGAGCAGCAGGGCGCGGCGTGCGCGCAGGTCCAGTCCGTGGCGTCCCGTGAGATCGCGCACAAGGCCGGCGCCGTCGGTGTTGTCGCCGTGCCATTGGCCGTCATGGCGCGTCAGCGTGTTGACCGCGCCGGCACGCCGTGCGCGGTCGCTGGCCTGCGCGCAGATCGCGAAGGCGGCTTCCTTCAGGGGCAGCGTGACGTTGGCGCCCGCGCCGCCCTCGCCGGCGAACCGGTCCAGTGCGGCGACGAAGTCGTGCGGCGCGGTGTCGATGGCCGTGTACTCCAGCGTGATGCCGCCCTGCTGCGCGAACGCGGCGTGGATGCGTGGCGACAGCGAATGGGCGACGGGATGGCCGAAGACGGCGTAGCGGTGGCTCGACATGGCGCGGTACCCCGTCTGCTGGTGTTCGCCGAAGTCTACCGTGCGCCAGCGTCGTCTTGACAGGCGCCGGCGTGCGTTTCAATGTGCCGCCGCCGAAGGGGACGCCAGGGATCGAGGCGACAGGCAGGCCGGGCTGGGGAGTCCGACCGCCTTCGATGGAACTCTGCCACTGCGACGACGCGCATCGACCGGGAACGGCGCGACGCGCACGCCAGCGCATGCCTCCCCATCGGCATCCACGCGCACCACACCGATCCACCCGCCGGTACCGCAAGGACGCGGGGGATTCCATCACCACCGAAAGGGGAAACACCATGAAACCGATGTTCCGTTACCTGCCGCTCGCACTGGCGGCCTTTGCCCTGCATGCGCAGGCGCAGTCCATCTCGCCGGCGTACGAAGCGTTCCGCAACAAGGAAGCGCCGCAGCCCACCCCCAACCAGCCCGCGACGCCGACGGCACAGCAGGCGGTTCCCGCGCCGGCGGCGCCGGCACTTGCGCCGGCCTATGCCGCGCCCGCACCTGCGCCGTACGTCGCGCCTGCGGCCGCGCGCGAGGAACGGGAGAACGGCGGCTTCTTCGTCGGCCTGCAGGCCGGTCAGGGCTGGATCTACGAGGACGTCGAACAGGATGCCGTGGCCGTCAGCGCGGGTTACCGCTGGCAGGCGGGTCCGTGGGCGCAGGTCGGTGTGGAGCTGTCTGGTGGTCGGTTGGACAGCGCGGACTACCGCGGCGACCCGGTGGCGAAGGCGACCTATCAGGCGATCGGCGCCAATGCCCGCTTCAACTTCGGAAACAGTCCGTGGTTTGCGGCGGTACGCGGCGGCTATTTCGATGCGGAGCAGGAATACTCCGACAGCGTCTTCTCGACCGATGGCGGCTACGCCGGCATCGCCGTCGGCGTGGATATCGGTCGCCACTTCAACGTCAGTCTTGGCTACACCGGATTCATCTATGCCAGCAGCTACGACGATGACTGCGGCGACTACGATTACGATTGCGACTTCAACCGTGCCGACACGGTGATGCTGGGTATCGAAGCCCGCTTCTGACGCCGGAATGGAAACGGGAGCCGACAGGCTCCCGTTTTCTCGGCAGCGCGCCGGTAGCCGCTCAGCTGTCCACGGGGCGTACCAGTGGGCGAACGTAAACATGCTGCGTCTTCGCCAGCGTGAAGCCGACCGACGGGTAGAACGCGTGCGATTCCGGTCGCAGCACGTTGGAGCGCAGGAAAACGTCGGTGCCTCCCTGTTGCCGGATCCAGTCGCAGGTCGCATCGACCAGCTTTCGTCCCACGCCCATGCGTCGCGCACGCGGATCGACGATCAGCGCGGTGATCTCCGCACGGCCACCGAACTCGATCATCAGCCGCCACTCGGCGGCGACCACGCCGAACAGCGAACCGTTGTCCGCCGCCGCGGCGACTATCACGGCATGCGTCGACGACGCGAGCAGCGCCTGCAGACGCTTCGCCATCGCGGCGTCATCGACCGGATAGTCGAGCAGCGTGCACAGGCGCGCCAGCTCGCCCGCATCGTCATGCCGCGCATCGCGGATGACGACGGACGCCATGTCAGCCGTCCCGCAACCAGCGCGCGGCATCCAGCGCGAAGTAGGTCAGCACGCCATCGGCGCCGGCGCGCTTGAACGCGGTCAGCGCTTCCAGCGCACAGGCCTTCTCGTCCAGCCAGCCGTTGGCGGCGGCCGCCTTGATCATCGCGTACTCGCCGCTGACCTGGTAGGCGAACGTCGGCACGCCGAACTCGTCTTTCACACGGCGGATCACGTCGAGATACGGCAGGCCGGGCTTGACCATCACCATGTCCGCGCCTTCCTCCAGGTCCAGCGCGATCTCGTGCAGCGCTTCGTTGGAGTTGGCCGGGTCCATCTGGTAGGTGAACTTGTTGCCCTTGCCGAGGTTGCCGGCGCTGCCGACCGCGCTGCGGAACGGCCCGTAGAACGCGCTGGCGTACTTGGCGGCGTACGACATGATGCGGGTGTTGATGTAGCCGGCCTTCTCCAGTGCTTCGCGGATCGCGCCGATGCGGCCGTCCATCATGTCGCTGGGCGACAGGATGTCCACGCCCGCAGCAGCGTGCGCCAGCGATTGCTTCACCAGCGCCTCGATGGTCTCGTCGTTGAGGATGTAGCCGGTGTCGTCGATCAGGCCGTCCTGGCCGTGCGTGGTGTACGGGTCCAGCGCCTGGTCGCTCATCACGCCAAGTTCGGGGAAGCGCGCTTTCAGCGCGCGGATCGCGCGCGGGATGATGCCGTCCTCGTCCCAGGCGATGCGGCCGTCGGCGGTCTTCGCCGCTGGATCGGGCACGCCGAACAGGTCCAGCACCGGCACGCCCAGCTCCAGCGCTTCCTCGCCGACGCGCAGCAGTTCGTCGATCGACAGCCGTTCCACGCCGGGCATCGAGGCCACCGGCGAGCGACCTGTTTCCTCGTGCACGAACACGGGGTAGATCAGGTCGTTGGTGGTCAGCACATGCTCGCGCATCAGGCGACGGGAAAAGTCGTCGCGGCGCATGCGGCGGGGGCGGATGTGGGGGTAGGCCATCACGGACTCCTGGCAGAGCGGCGAATGATACGCCGGTGGTCCGTGCACCGGCCTGCGACAGGCGGTCGCAGCGCGGAACGCGGCGACCGGCCGGAGGTCAGATGATGCCGCCGCCCAGCGACAGGCGGACGATACCGACGACGATGACGATGCCGTTGAGCACCAGCCCGGTCTTCGCGCGTCCGCGATGCTGGGTGCGGGTGAACAGGATGCCGATGGCGGCGATGATCGCGCCGACCGCCGCGAACGGGATCAGGAACCAGTTGCCCCATCCCAGCAACGGAATCAGCGCCAGCACCATCCACAGCATCGCCACGACGCCCCACAGCAGGCTGATCAGTCCCATCGAACGTTCTCCAAAGCGTGGCGCGCGGTGCGGCGCCTCATGGCACCACTATGCGGATGCGCGACAGGCGCTTCAAGCACCGACGCCGTGCATGCCCTCGATCTCGACCAGCAACTCGCGACGGCAGACGTCGGCGTGCAGCATCAGCCACGGCACGCGCGTGCCGAGGCGCGCTTCGAGTTGTGCCGCCACGGCCTCGGCGTCGTCCGCATCGCTGACGTAGACCTTGAGGCGCGAACTCGGGTCCAGGTGCGGCGGCAGCCCCGGCGCATGCGTGCGCGCCGCCCCGAGCAGGCTGTCGAGGTTGGTCAACGTTTCGTCGAGCTGCGCGCGCAACGAGTCCGCATGCTGCGACGCGTGGCCGACGATGCTGGCCGTGCCCGACAACAGCAACGGCACGTGCAACGAAGGCGGCAGCAGGGCGCGCGCGAAACTCGGCGACTGCGGGCCGTATTCGCGCGGATAACGGTACGCGCTGACCTGGCGCGGATTCTCCAACGGCAGGCCGGGTTCGCGCGAGGCCAGCCAGTACACCTGCAATATGCGGCGTCCGTCGCGGCTGCCGATGGCGGTCGCCGCCGGCAACACGCGCGTGTCGACATCGCCCAGTCCCTGCACGCGGCCGACGCAGAACTGCCGATAGCGCTCGGTATCGCCGTCGCCCTCGGTGATCGCGTCGAAGTAGTTCCAGATGCGCAGCAGGTGCGGATAGCCGCTGTCGCGCCAGAAGGCCGCCATCGCCGCGTAGGCATGCGCGCTGGCATGCAGGATGCCGCCCTCGGGTTCTTCCCATTCGACCGCGCCGAACAGCAGCGTGCCGTCGTGGCTGTAGCGCACCGCGCCGTCGCGACCCGTCACGACCGGGCCGGAGGCGCGCCAGACTTCGTAGGGGGCGGCGGCTTCACGCAACGGCGACAGCGGAACGCGCAAATAGCGGGGATCGTCGATCGCGGACGTGGCCGGCGCCAGCGCGCCGAAGCCGAGTACCGCCAGGGTCTCCGGCAGGCCCAGCAGCGCCTGCGGCGAGGGGGCATGGATGTAGTCGACCGCCAGCCGCTGTGGTGCGGATGGGTGGTCGGGAGGGGAACTCATCGTGCGGGAAGCGGATGCATGGTCAGGGCGAAATGATAACCCGCCGGCTTTCGCCCGCCCCGGGATGTGCCAGTATTCAGCCGCAGCGGCGGAAGATCGCCTCACGCCAACGGGAGAAGCCGTCATGTCGTTCCGCATCGCCACCGTCGTGTTCGCCGCCCTGCTGGCCAGCGGGTGCGCCAGCAGTTCCAAGGTCATGCTGGGGCAGGCCCGCGCACCGGTCGACCCGGCCCAGGTCCAGGTCTACCGCACTCCGCCCGCAGGCTCGCAGGAGATCGCGCAGCTGGAATCGAAAAGCGGTGTCGGCTTCGGCACCCAGGGCCAGACCGATGCGGCCGTGGCCCGCCTCAAGCGCGAAGCCGCCGCCCTCGGCGCCAATGGCGTGGTGTTGCTGGGCGTAGGCTCCAGCGGCTCGCCCGTCGGCATGTCGGTCGGTGCCGGCAGTTACGGCCGGCACTCCGGCGGTGGCCTCAGCATGGGTATCCCCACCACGCAGAAGCAGGCCGCCGGCGTAGCCATCTATGTCCCGCCCGGCACCATCGTCGATCCGGCGCTGGTCGTGCCGGATCCCTCGCCGAAGCGCTGAGCGCGCCACGCGCGATGTCCCCGAAGGCGGCCCATGGCCGCCTTCGTCGTCCAGATTCAGGGCGATGTCGTTGCGGCGTTGTCTTCCAGCACGATGCGGTCGCCGCCGTCCACGTTGATCGCCAGCGTTTCGTAGCGCCATTCGCCTGCGCGCTTTTCCGCCACGACGTACAGCGTGCCGTCGGTGCGTGCACCGTCGAGCGGGATCGCCAGGTCGGCCTTGCCGCTTGCGCCATTGACGTTGATGTTGCCTTGCACGAACCAGCCGGCGTGGATCGGTTCGCCCAGCGCAGCGATCACGGCGGGATCCGACTGCGCGCGCGTGACGGCATGCTGGTACGGGCCGGAGGACCGGATGGCGCCGAAGACGAGCGCCACGATGCCGAAGGCGAACGCAGCGAACAGCGCCAGCAGCAGCGTCGCCAGCACGGGGACGCACCACTTCCAGTTGCGTTGCCACCAGCCGGGCTGGACAGGGGCGTGCATGGACATCGGGGTGCTCCCGGTCGGGTCAGGGCTTCAGGCAGCGGGCGAAGAAATCCCCGGTCAGCCGGTAGCGATGCAGCAGGTCGCTGCCACGCAGGCCGTGCTTGGCGCCGGGATAGGTCATCAGCTCGAACGGCGTGCCGCGCTTCTGCAGGTCGCTCATCAGCTGCGTCGAGTTGGTGAACAGCACGTTGTCGTCGGCCATGCCATGGATCAGCAGCAGCTTCGAACGCAGGCCGCCCAGATGGGTGAACACGCTGGCCTCGCGGTAGCCGGCCTCGTTCGCCCTCGGCAGGTCCATGTAGCGCTCGGTGTAGTGGGTGTCGTACAGCGCCCAGTCGGTGACCGGTGCGCCGGCCACGCCGCATGCATAGGCCTCGCTGTGCCTGGCCAGCAGCATCAGCGTCATGTAGCCGCCGTTCGACCAGCCATGCACGCCGATGCGCGCCGGATCGACGAAGGGCTGCGACTTCAGCCATTCGACGCCGCGCAGCTGGTCGTCCACTTCCACCGTGCCCTGCTTGCCGTACAGCGCGCCACCGAACGCGGCGCCCCTGCGCGGCGTGCCGCGGTTGTCCAGCGAGAACACCACGTAGCCCTGCTGGGCCAGGTACTGGTTGAAGAACGCGTCGCTGCGGCCGGGCCAGGCACGGGTGACGGTCTGCGCGGCGGGGCCGCCGTAGACGAACACCACGACCGGGTACTTCTTCTTGGGGTCGAAGCCGGCCGGTTTGATCAGGCTGTAGTGCAACGGCGTGGTGCCGTCGGCCGCGGTCAGCGTGCCGAACGTGGTGGCTTGGTGAGCAGCCAGATACTTTGCGTAAGGGTGTGAAGGATCGTTGGGATCATTCACCAGCAGCGTCGCCAACTCGGTGCCGTCGGCCTTGAAAAGTTTGATCTGAGGCAAGGTAAGGTCGCTGGACCAGCTGTCCACATACACGCTGGCGTTACTTGCGAAGCTGGCGGCATGCATGCCGGGTGCCTTCGACAACTGCTGAAGGTTACCGCCACCCAGGGATACCGAGTAGACGTGGCTCACTTTGGGGTCGGCGCCTACGGCCATGGGATCCATGGTTTTGCTGACGATCTGGGATCGACGGCCGGCACTGAAATAGACCAAACCCTTGTCATCGTCGACAGCTAAGACTCCATCTACAGGCCAATCGCCGTGGGTCAATTGCGACAGCTCCGCGCCGTCTTCGGAGACCAGGTAGAGGTGCTCGAACCCGCTGCGCTCCGACGACCACAGGAAACGTCCATCCTTCAGAAACCGCAGGTCGTTGTGCAGCGGCACCCACGTCTTCGACGTTTCGGTCACCAGCGTGCGCTGCTTGCCGGTCGCCAGCGTGGTTTCGATCAGCTCCAGTGTCTTCTGGTCACGCGACTGGCGCTGGAACGTCAGGCGCTGCGGATCGCGCCAGTCCACCCGGGCCAGGTAGATGTCCTGCTCGGCACCGAGGTCGATCCAGCGCGGCTTGGCGCCGGCCTTCGGCGCGATCACGCCGAGCTGCACCAGCACGTTGCGGTCGCCTGCCGCCGGATAGCGCTGCTCGACCACTTCCGTGCGGTCGGGATAGACCTCGTAGCGCTTCACCAGCGGCACCGGCGTCTCGTCGATGCGCGCGAAGGCGATGGCCGAATCGTCCGGCGCCCACCAGTAACCGGTGTGGCGGTCCATTTCCTCGTCGGCGACGAACTCGGCCACGCCGTTGCCGATGGTGTCGCTGCCGTCGCGGGTCAGCTGTGCTTCCTTGCCGCTGGCCAGATCGACGATCCACAGGTTGCGGCCCCGGATGAAGCTGACGAAGCCGCCTTTCGGCGAGATCTTCGGGTCGGTGGCGAAGCCGCCGCCGTCCGTCAGCTTGCGCACTGCGTCCTTGCCGGACCTGGACAGGTCGTAGAAATACAGCTCGCCGCCCAGCGGGAACAACAGCGCCTTGCCGTCCGGCGACCACTGGTAATCGACGATCCCCGATAGCGCGGCAATGCGCTGGCGCTCGCGGCGTGCCTTTTCTTCGTCGCTCAGCACTTCTTCGCCAGGCAACACCACCGATGAATCCACCAGCAGGCGCGTCTGCCTGCTGGCGATGTCGTATTCCCACAGGTCCAGCCGGTTGCGGTCGCTGTCCTTGCCGCGCAGGAAGGTCACCCGTGACCCGTCCGGCGCCACCTGCGGTTTGGTCAGCGTGGGGCCGGACAGCGGCGCGCTGCCGGTGATGGCTTCCAGCGTGAGTTTTTCGGCGTGGGCGGGCAGGGCGGTGGCGAAGGTCATCAGGGCGAACAGGGCAAGGCGCATCGGATTTCTCGGGCGGCAGGGCCGGTCAGGCCCCGATTATTGCACCCGTCACCGTAGCGTGCGCCGCGCGCACGACCTCCGGATCCGACACCGCGCGTCGCACGCACAGCGCGCGATATAGGGGGCAGGGGGTCGTGCGCATGGCGCACGCTACTTGCCGAACAGGTGCTTGCGTTCCTCGTCGGTGAGCGGCTTGCCGGCGTTGGGATTGACCTGTGCCTTCAGCGCATACGCGCGCTGCACGGCGGGACGCGCGGCGATCTCCGCCTGCCAGCGCAGCAGGTGCGGGTACGGTGAAAGATCCAGCGGGGCCTTGTCGTAGGCGTTGATCCACGGGTGGATCGCCATGTCGGCGATGCCGTAGTCGTCGCCCGCCACGTACGCATGCTTCGCGAGCTGCGTGTCCAGCACGCCGAGCAGGCGCTGCACCTCGCGCGTGTAGCGGTCGATGGCGTAGGGGATCTTCTCCGGCGCATACACGGTGAAGTGGCCGTACTGTCCCGTCATCGGTCCCAGGCCACCCATCTGCCACATCAACCACTGGTTGACGGCGACCTTCTGGCGCGTGTCCGTGCCGAAGAAGCGACCGGCCTTGTTGGCCAGGTACAGCAGGATGGCGCCGGATTCGAACACGCTGATCGGTTCGCCGCCATCGGCGGGCGCGTGGTCGATGATCGCCGGCATCTTGTTGTTCGGCGAGAACGCCAGGTAGTCGGGCTTGAACTGGTCGCCCTTGCCGATGTCCACCGGCACGATGCGGTAGTCGAGCTTGCTGCCGGCCTCGGCCAGCTCTTCCAGCAGCAGGGTGATCTTGTGGCCGTTGGGGGTGGGCCAGTAATAGAGGTCGATCATGGCGTCGTCCGCAGCAGGGGTAGGCGACCGAGTCTAGCGGCCCGGGCCGACTTGGCAGCGTCAAATCCGGCCGGTACCCTGCGCCATCCTTGGAAAAGACCGTTCCGACATGACCGACCCCAAATCCGCGCGCCTGGGCCCGTTGCCGGCCCTGATCTTCAGTTCGCGCTGGCTACAGCTGCCGCTGTACCTGGGCCTGATCGTCGCGCAGGGCGTGTACGTGGTCCTGTTCCTGAAGGAACTGTGGCACCTGGTCCACGGCGCGACCAGCCTCAGCGAACAGGACATCATGCTGCTGGTGCTGGGTCTGATCGACGTGGTGATGATCTCGAACCTGCTGATGATGGTCATCGTCGGCGGCTACGAAACCTTCGTCTCGCGCATGGGACTGGAGAAGCATCCCGACCAGCCGGAGTGGCTGAGCCACGTCAACGCCAGCGTGCTGAAAGTGAAGCTGGCCATGGCGATCATCGGCATTTCATCCATCCACCTGCTGAAGACCTTCATCGGCGCCAGCACGCTGGGTGGCCTGCCGTTGTGTGGCACGCCTGAAGCGTTTGCGGCGGCGGAAGCCGCAAGGACGGCAGGCTGGCTGGCGAAGACGTGCAGCGATTTCACGTCGACGGGCGTCATGTGGCAGACGATCATCCATGCCATCTTCATCCTGTCGGCCATCGGCATCGCCTACACGGATCGTTTGATGAACAACGGAGCGCCCGCCAAACAGGCGGCACACTGACCCGCCATGCGGGGCGATGGCCCGGTCATTCGTGACGCGAATGATGGCGACACCGCCGCCATCGTCGGCCTGAACCTCGCCGAGGTCCGGCACACCAGCCCGATGGATGCGGACAGGCTGCGCCAGTTGGCGTCCCTGTCCGCCTATCACCGCGTGGCGACGCAGGAAGGCCGCGTCGTCGCCTTCCTGCTGACGATGCACGCGGGCGCGGACTACCGCAACGACAACTTCGTCTGGTTCGCCGAACGCTTCCCCGATTTCCTGTACGTGGACCGCATCGTGGTGGATGCCGCCGCGCAGGGCCATCGGTTGGGATCGGCGCTGTACGGCGATCTGTTCGCCTTCGCCCGTGAACGCGGCATCCCGCGCATCACCTGCGAGTTCAACGTGGTGCCACCGAACGAGCCGTCGCGCCTGTTCCATGCGCGCCACGGTTTCGTCGAAGCCGGCCGGCAGTGGCTGGACGAGGGCCGCAAGCAGGTCTCGATGCAGGTCGCCGATCTGGCCTGAACACGCTGCGTCTCAGGGCGTGGGCCGCCGCAGGCCGTAAAATGCGCGGATGGATGTCTCCCACCTGCTCGATGATCTGAATCCCGCCCAGCGCGACGCCGTCTCCGCCGAACCCGGGCACTACCTGGTCCTGGCCGGTGCCGGCTCCGGCAAGACCCGCGTGCTGACCCACCGCATCGCCTGGCTCAACGAAGTCCATGGCGTGCCGACCCACGGCATCTTGGCGGTGACCTTCACCAACAAGGCCGCCGGCGAGATGCGCGCGCGCGCCGACGTGCAACTGCGCAACGGCAGCCGCGGCATGTGGGTCGGCACCTTCCACGGCCTGGCGCACCGCCTGCTGCGCCTGCACTGGCAGGAGGCGAAGCTGCCCGAGACCTTCCAGGTGCTCGACAGCGATGACCAGCAGCGGCTGGTCAAGCGCGTGGTGCAGGCGATGGAGCTGGACGAAGGCAAGTACCCGCCGAAGCAGCTCACCTGGTGGATCAACGAGCAGAAGGACGAAGGGCGTCGGCCGGAACACATCCAGCCGGCACCCAACGACGACTGGCTGGATGTGCGCCGGCAGGTCTATGCCGGCTACCAGGAGCGCTGCGACCGCGCCGGCCTGGTCGACTTCGCCGAACTGCTGCTGCGCGCGCACGAAGTGCTGCGCGATACGCCGGCGCTGCTGGCGCACTACCGCACGCGCTTCCGGCAGATCCTGGTGGACGAGTTCCAGGACACCAACGCCATCCAGTACGCCTTCATCCGCGTGCTGGCGGGCGACACCGGCCATGTCTTCGTGGTGGGCGACGACGACCAGAGCATCTACGGCTGGCGAGGGGCGAAGGTCGAGAACATGCAGCAGTTCCTGCGCGACTATCCGTCGGCGCGGACCATCCGGCTGGAGCAGAACTACCGGTCCAGCGCCAACATCCTGGGCGCCGCCAATGCGGTCATCGCGCACAACCCGGGGCGCATCGGCAAGCAGCTGTGGACCGACACCGGCGATGGCGAGCCGATCGACCTGTACGCCGCGTACAACGAGATGGACGAAGCGCGCTTCGTCGTCGAGCGCATCCGCCAGTGGGTGCGCGATGGCGGTAGCCTGGGCGATGCCGCCATCCTCTACCGCAGCAACGCGCAGTCGCGTGCGTTCGAAGAGGCGTTGCTGTCCGAGCAAGTGCCTTACCGCGTCTACGGCGGCATGCGCTTCTTCGAGCGTGCCGAAATCAAGGACGCGCTGGCCTACCTGCGCCTGATGGCCAACCGTGCCGACGACGCCGCGTTCGAGCGTGTGGTCAACACGCCGACGCGTGGCATCGGCGAGCGCACGCTGGACGAAGTGCGCCGGCTGGCGCGCGGTGCGCGCGTGTCGCTGTGGGGCGCGGCGATGCTGGCGGCACAGGGCAGCGGCCTGGCGGGTCGTGCGCGCAATGCGCTGGCGGCGTTCACCGCCCTGGTCGACCAACTGGCGGAAGAAACCGCGGAGATGACGCTGGCCGAGCGCGTCGACCATGTGCTCGCGCGCTCCGGCCTGCGTGAGCACTGGGCACGCGAGAGCCGTGGCGGGCTGGATTCCGAATCCCGCACCGAGAACCTCGACGAACTGGTGTCGGTCGCGTCCCGCTTCGTGCGTCGCGAAGACATTGCGGCCGAGGAAGACGTCCAGGAAGGCATGAGCGAACTGGTCGCCTTCCTGTCCTACGCTGCGCTGGAAGCGGGCGAGGGCCAGGTCGAAGCAGGCGAGGACGGCGTGCAGCTGATGACGCTGCATTCGGCCAAGGGCCTGGAGTTCCCGCTGGTGTTCCTGGCGGGGCTGGAGGAAGGGCTGTTCCCCAGCAACCGCTCGCTGGACGAGAGCGGGCGGCTGGAAGAAGAGCGGCGGCTTGCCTATGTAGGCATCACCCGCGCGCGCCAGAAGCTGGTGCTGAGCTATGCCGAAGCGCGGCGCCTGCACGGGCAGGACATGTACGGCATTCCGTCGCGCTTCCTGCGCGAGATCCCGGCCAACCTGCTCAACGAGGTGCGTCCGCGCGTGCAGGTCAGCCGGCCCGCCTCCGGCTTCGCCACGCGCGTCACGCCCGGCCATGCCAGCCTGGAGACGCCGGGTCTCAAGCTGGGCCAGACCGTCAGCCATGCCAAGTTCGGTCCCGGCGTGGTCACCGATTACGAGGGCAGCGGCGCGCACGCGCGCGTGCAGGTGAATTTCGACAGCGAAGGCAGCAAGTGGCTGGTGCTGGCCTATGCGAACCTCCAGGCGGTGTAGCCGTCGCAATTGATCCAGATCACGGCGCCCTACGCAGACCGGGCGTGTAATGGCCGCACCCCATCACCACGAGGTGCGGCATGTACCGGCATATCCTGATTGCGACCGACGGTTCCGACCTGGCAGGCAAGGGCGTGCAGCATGGCCTTGCCCTCGCTTTGCAGCTGCAGGCCAAGGCGACCGTGCTGACGGTCAGCGAGCCGATCAACACGGGCTTCGACGATGCCCTGGGCTGGAGCGCGGTGGCGACCTCGTTGCCCGACTTCCAGAAGGCCCGCGAGGAGGCTGCGCGCAAGGTGCTGGATGCCGCCGCTGCGCAGGCCGAACAGGCCGGCGTGACGCCGACGCTGCTGCACGTGGCGGACCGCTACGCGGCCGAGGCGATCGTCGACACGGCGGAAAGGCAGGGCTGCGACCTGATCGTCATGGCCTCGCATGGCCGGCGTGCGCTGGGTCGCCTGCTGCTGGGCAGCCAGACCAGCGAAGTCCTGGCGCGCTGCGGCGTACCGGTGCTGGTGATCCGATGAACGCGGGGTTTCACCAGCCGTAGAGCTTCCAGTACACCGGCGAGACGTCGCTGTTGTCCTTGCTCTTGTCCAGGCGGCCGTCGCCGTCGGAGTCGTACAGGTAATAGGGCGCGCCACGCGCCGGCGTGACCTTGACCATGCGCAGGTTGCCGGCCACGCGGTATTCCTCGATCGTGTCGCCGTTGGTCTCCGTACGCACGGCGACCTGGGCGTTGGCGAGATCCACGCCAGCAGGATTGCCGCCGCCGGTCGACGCACAGCCGGCCATGGCCAGCATGCAGGACAGCAGCAGGGTGCGGTTCGTCATGCGGGACATCGCGGACTCCTTGGCGCTCGGGTAGGGCGCGATTATGCGCCCACGACGGCCCTGTGCGCGTGACGCCGTGTACGGGAGCGCGGCGTAGAATGCCGCCATGACACGACTCGTACTGATCGACGGCTCCAGCTACCTGTTCCGCGCCTTCCACGCGTTGCCGCCACTGACCAATGCGGACGGCGAGCCTACCGGCGCGTTGTTCGGTGTGGTGAACATGCTGCGCTCGACGCTCAAGGAACGGCCGGATTTCGTTGCCTTCGTGCTCGATGCCAGCGGCCCCACCTTCCGCGATGAACTCTATCCGGCCTACAAGGCCCATCGCCCGCCGATGCCCGACGACCTGCGTGCGCAGGTGGAGCCGATGCGCCGCATCGTGCAGGCATTGGGTTTTCCGCTGCTGTGCGTGGAGGGCGTCGAGGCCGACGACGTGATCGGCACGCTCGCCGTGCAGGGTGCGGCGCAGGGCATGGAGGTCACCATTTCCACCAGCGACAAGGACTTCGCACAGCTGGTGAAGCCTGCGACGCCAGGTGCCGGCTCGATCGCGCTGGTCAATACGATGAGCGGCAGCCGGCTGGATACCGTCGACGCGGTGATGGAAAAGTTCGGCGTGCGACCGGACCAGATCGTCGATTTCCTCGCGTTGATGGGCGACACCGTCGACAACGTGCCGGGCGTGGAGAAGTGCGGTCCCAAGACCGCGGCAAAGTGGCTGGCCGAATACGGCACGCTCGATGCCATCCTCGAGAAGTCCGGCGAGATCAAGGGCAAGATCGGCGACAACCTGCGTGCCGCGCTGCCCCGCCTGCCGCTCAATCGCGATCTGGTCACCATCAAGACCGACGTGATGCTGGACGGTGGGCCGGAAACGCTGCCGCTGCGCGAGCGGCACGTCGATGAACTCCGCGAACTTTATGCGCGCTACGGGTTCCACCAGGCCCTGAAGGAACTGGACGGCGGCGTAGCCGGTGCGTCGACCATTGCCGAGAAGGAGCCGGGTCGTGCACGCGGCACCGGCCGCGTAGCGGCGGCCACCAGCGACGACGCGCCCGTCGATCCTGCGTTGGGCGTGGCCGGCGACTACATGGCGGTGACGGAACAGGCACAGCTCGACGCGCTGGTCGCCGAACTGCAGCAGGCCGACGAATTCGCCTTCGATACCGAAACCGACAGCCTCGACCCGATGCGGGCCAACCTGGTCGGCCTCAGCTTCGCCACCGAACCGGGCAAGGCTGCGTACGTGCCGGTGGGCCACGACTATCCTGGCGCGCCGCCGCAACTCGATCGGGCTTCCGTACTCGCTGCGCTGGCGCCGGTGTTGGCGGATGCAGGCAAGCGCAAGCTGGGACAGCACGGCAAGTACGACCTGCACGTCCTGTGCCGCCACGGTGTGGAGGTACAGGGCTACGCCGACGACACGATGCTGGAGAGCTTCGTGTTGAATGCCGGCAGCAACCGCCACGACATGGACAGCCTGGCCAAGCGCTGGCTGGGCTACGACACCATCAAGTACGAAGAGGTGGCCGGCAAGGGCGCCAAGCAGATCCTGTTCTCGCAGGTGGCCATCGACGACGCCACCCGCTACGCCGCCGAAGACGCGGACATCACGCTGCGCTTGCACCGTGCGCTGGCGCCGAAACTGGCGGCGGAAGCAGGGCTCGAGAGCGTCTACCGCGACATCGAGATGCCGCTGGTGCCGGTGCTGGCACGCGTTGAAGCCAATGGCGTGATGATCGATGGCGATGAACTGCGCCGGCAGAGCGCGGACCTGTCCAAGCGCATGCTGGCCGCGCAGCAGAAGGCCACGGAACTGGCGGGCCGTACCTTCAACCTCGATTCGCCGAAGCAGCTGCAGGCACTGCTGTTCGACGAACTCAAGCTGCCGGTGTTGGTGAAGACGCCGACTGGCCAGCCCAGCACCAACGAGGAAGCGCTGGAAGCCATCGCCGACCAGCACGAGTTGCCGCGCGTGATCCTGGAGTATCGCGGCCTGGCGAAGCTGCGCAGCACCTACACCGACAAGTTGCCGGAGATGGTCAATCCCGACACCGGCCGCGTGCACACCAGTTACCACCAGGCGGGCGCGGCGACCGGGCGGCTCTCGTCCACCGATCCCAACCTGCAGAACATCCCGATCCGCACCGACGATGGTCGCCGCATCCGCAAGGCCTTCGTCGCCCCGCCGGGCCGCAAGCTGGTGGCCTGCGACTACTCGCAGATCGAGCTGCGGATCATGGCGCACCTGTCGCAGGACCCCGGCCTGGTCCGCGCGTTCGAGTCCGGTGCCGACATCCACAAGGCGACCGCGGCGGAAGTGTTCGGCCGGAAGCTGGAAGACGTGACCGGCAACGAGCGCCGCGCTGCCAAGGCGATCAACTTCGGCCTGATGTACGGCATGAGCGCATTCGGGCTGGCGCGCCAGCTGGGGATCGCGCGCGGCGAGGCGCAGGACTACATCGCGCTGTATTTCAGTCGGTATCCCGGCGTGCGCGACTACATGGAACGCACGCGCGAGCAGGCTCGCGAACATGGCTATGTCGAAACGGTGTTCGGCCGCCGCCTGTACCTGGAGTACATCAACAAGGGCACACAGGGGCAGCGCGCCGGGGCCGAGCGCGCGGCGATCAACGCCCCCATGCAGGGCACTGCCGCGGACATCATCAAGCGCGCCATGATCGGCGTGGACGCCTGGCTGTCGGCGCACCGAGCACAGGCGCTGATGATCCTGCAGGTGCACGACGAACTGGTGTTCGAGGCGGACGCCGATTTCGTGCCGACGTTGCTGGAAGAGGCCACGGCCCGCATGGCCGCCGCGGCGCAGCTGAGCGTCCCGCTGGTGGTCGACAGCGGCATCGGCGACAACTGGGAAGAGGCCCATTGAGCAGGGCTGAAAACGGTTTCCCTTGCGGAACAGGCGCTTGCGGAATGTTCAGGAAAACCCTGTCAGGTATATTTGTATACCGACGAGTTCAATAAACTGAATTCCTCCTGAATCTTACGGATTTTTAACCGGAATCTTCACGAACTATCCATGTCCGGAGTGGTCATATAGCCCGTGACAGATGCAACGTCTGTCACTGATCTCTCCCATCCCCTGGAGCGATCTCCCCCGGAGCGACGACCCCTCCCCAGGTCCCGCTCCCCTGGCCCCGCCGATCTCCCCCTGGTCTGCGGGGCTTTTTATTGCCCGTCGTTTACCTGCGCAGCGTGCGCTACTTTGCGCGCAGACCTCCACCACCGGGTGATGCATGAGTGCGACGTTCTCCGAGATGTTCCAGATGGCCATGCCTTGGTGGGCGTTCGTACTGCGGGCCTGCATGGTGTACTTCATCCTGCTGGCGATGATCCGGATGACGGGCAAACGCACGATGGGACAGTTCACGCCCTTCGACATGCTGCTGGTCGTGCTGCTCGGCAATGCCGTGCAGAACGCGCTGCTCGGCGAGGACACGTCCGTGGGCGGCGGCCTGCTGCTCGCGGCCACGCTGATCGGCTTGAACTGGATCGTGGGCCTGGCGTCGGCGCGCTCGCCGAAGGTGGAGCGCTGGGTGGAAGGTTCGCCGGTGTTGCTTGCGCGCGACGGGCAGGTCTATCGCGATGTGTTGCGACGCGAGCTGATCAGCCGCGAGGACTTCGAAAAGGCCATGCGCGAGGCGGGATGCCTGGACATGGCCGACATCCGGCTGGCCGTGCTGGAGAACAATGGGCACATTACGGTGGTGGCAAGACAATCGGAGAACGCCGGCGTGGGAGCGACGTAAGTCGCGATCGTGATCCAGTTGCGCCATCGCGACGTACGTCGCTCCCACAAGACAACGGCTCAGGTCGGTTCAGCCAGCCAGTCGCGCGGCCTGAGGTAGTCGAGCAGCCGTTGTTCGTCGCTGCCGTCCTTCGGCGCGTAGCCGTATTCCCAGCGCACCAGCGGAGGCAGGCTCATCAGGATGGACTCGGCGCGCCCGCCGCTCTGCAGGCCGAACAGCGTGCCACGGTCGTACACCAGGTTGAACTCGACGTAGCGCCCACGACGATAGAGCTGGAACTGCCGCTCGCGTTCGCCGTACGGCGTGTCCTTGCGCCGATCCACGATCGGCAGGTAGGCATCCAGGAAACCGTCGCCGACGGCACGCAGGTAACCGAAGTCGCGGTCGAAGTCGTCGCTCAGGTCGTCGAAGAACAGGCCGCCGACGCCACGCGTCTCGTTGCGATGTTTGAGGAAGAAGTACTCGTCGCACCAGCGCTTGTGCGCGTCGTAACGCGCGTGGCCACCGAACGGTTCGCACAGGTCGCGCGCGGTCCGGTGCCAATGGCGGACATCTTCATCGACCGGATAGAACGGGGTCAGGTCGAAGCCGCCACCGAACCACCACGCCACGGTTTCGCCATCGCGTTCGGCGCGGAAATGGCGCACGTTGGCGTGCGTGGTGGGCAGGTGCGGATTGCGCGGATGGAACACCAGCGACACGCCGACGGCGCGCCAGGACGCGCCGGCCAGTTCCGGCCGGTGCGCGGACGCGGAGGGCGGCAGCCGGTCGCCGGACACATCGGAGAACCCGATGCCCGCCTGTTCGAACACGGCGCCATCGCGCAACACGCGCGTACGGCCGCCGCCGCGGATCGGCGAGGCGTCGCCGGCGGGCCGCGCCCACGCGTCCTCGCGGAAGCGCGCATGGCCGTCCGCCGCTTCGATGGCGGCGCAGATGCGGTCCTGCAGGTCGGTGAGGTAGTCGCGGACGGGTGTGAAGTCGTTCATGCCGCGCATTCTACCGGGGCGATGTAGCCATCCCGAATTCGGCGCGTACGGCCGGCCGGCTCAGCTGCCACACCACCAGTCCGTGCAGCACCGCGAATACGAACGCGCTGAGCCACAGCGTCGCCAGCGTCAGCAGGCGCAGCGCAGCGAGTTCCGCCTGCAGCCGCTCGATCCCCGGTTGAGGGGGCAAGGCCTGCACCCAGGAAAACGCGGCATCGACGGCCGCGATACCGGCGAAGTTGACGCCCGCGCCGGCCACCATGAAGAACACGAAACCCCACCAGCCCCATCTGCGACGGTGCAGCAGGCCGATCGACACCGCCAGGAACGCCGCAGAGACCAGCAGGAAGCCGGTGGCGAGCGTCGTGAGATGGGTGACTATCCATCGCACGGTCGCGGGAACGGCCTGCGTCGCGAGGAAGCCGAGCAGTGCATCGGTGTCCACCTGGCCTAGCAGGAGCCATGCCATGACGACCTGTATCGTGGCGTACAGCGTGGCGACGATGCCGATCGCGATCGACACCTTCGCCGTGACGGTGACGAAGGCCGACCCTGCGGCGCTGGCCTTCGCGGACTCCATCGCCTTACTTCAGGTTCTGCTCGAACAGCTTCAGCACGCGCTTGTACTCGTCCAGCCACGAGTCCGACCGCGTGAAGCCGTGGCGTTCCAGCGGATACGCCGCCAGTTCCCAGTTGTCCTTGCGCAGTTCGATCAGCTTCTGCGTCAGCACCACCGAATCCTTGAAGAACACGTTGTCGTCGATCATGCCGTGCGCGATCAGCAGGTGGTCCTGCAGGCCAGCGGCATATTCGATGGGCGACGAGGCGCGGTACGCCTCGGGGTCCAGCTCCGGCGTGTTGAGGATGTTGCTGGTATACTCGTGGTTGTACTGGGTCCAGTCCACCACCGGCCGCAGCGCGGCACCGGCCTTGAACTTGCCCGGCTCGCGGAACAGCGCCATGAAGGTCATGAAGCCGCCATAGCTGCCGCCGTAGATGCCGGCGCGGTCGCGGTCGCCCTGCTTCTGTTCGACCAGCCAGTCCAGGCCGTCCAGGTAGTCCTCAAGTTCCGGATGGCCCATGTTGCGGTAGATCGCCGTACGCCAGTCGCGGCCGTAGCCTTCGCTGGCGCGGTAGTCGAGGTCGAGCACGATGTAGCCGCGCTCCACCAGCAGGTGGTGGAACATCTGCTCGCGGAAGTAGTTGGGATAGCGCGCGGTGACGTTCTGCAGGTAACCCGCGCCGTGCACGAACATCACGATGGGATAGCGCTTGCCGGGTTCCATCGTCTTCGGGCCGTAGTACTTGCCCCACACCACGCCGGCGCCATGCTTCGACGGCACCTGCACGTACTGCGGTTCGATCCATTCACGGGCCTTGAAGGCAGCCGTGCGGGTGTCGGTGAGCGGTGTCGCCTGGCCGCCTTCCATGCCGACCACCGACAGTTGGGCCGGCGTGTAGCTGCGGGAATGCTGGACCAGCAGCCGGCGGCCGTCCGGTGATGCGCTGAAGCCTTCCACGCCGTCCAGTGCGGTGACTTCGCGCACTGCATTGCTGGCGAGGTCGAGCGCGCAGACTTCGTAGTCGCCCGGCCATGCGCGGTTGCAGAGGAACAGGAAGCCGTTGCCGTCGGGCGTTATCTCCGGCTCGGACACTTCCCATTTGCCCGTCGTGCGCGCGCGGAACTTCTCCGTGCCGGTCGCGGTGTAGAGATGCGAATAGCCGGATTCTTCCGACAGCAGCCACAGCGTGCGGTTGTCCGGCAACCAGCCGAATTCGTTGAAGCCCCAGTTGATCCATGCGGTGTCGGTCAGGCGATGGCGCGGCAACAGCCGCGCGCCCGCCAGGTCGACCGTGGCGATCCAGCGATCCTTGTTGTCGACGGCATGGACCTGCACGGCAACCTGCGCGCCGTCGTTCGTCCAGGCCACGGCATCGCCGCCGCGGCCACCTTCCACCCGCACGTCCCGGTTGCCCTTCAGCGGCTCCTTGCCGGCGGCCTTGCGCATCGCGGCCAGCGGATCCTTGTCGATGCCGGGCAGCGCGTCGAACGCGAGCGGCTTCACGCTGCCGTCGGCCAGGTCCACGCGCCACAGGGCGTGCGGCAAGGGCGCATTGCGGCCGACGCGGGTGCGCACGTCCTGGAATTCCTCGTAACCGGATTCGGTCACGTACTTGGGCATCTTGCCGCCCTGTCCGGCATCGGCACCTTTCCTGCGCGTCACCACCAGCAGCCAGCGGCCGTTCGGCGACAGCGAGCTGGATTCGATCTCCACCTCGGTGCCCAGGTAGATCGGTGCGGGTGCGCGGGTGGGATCGGCCTTGCGCCAGGTTTCCGCCTGCTTCTGCGCGGCTTCGCGCTGCGCGCGGTCGTCGGCGAGCGTGCGGATCGTGCGCAGCTGCTGTTCGCGCAGCGCATCGGCCTTCGGCGGGGCCAGCGGATCGCGCTCGGCCTTGAGTTCGGCGACCGTCGAGGTGCCCGTGCCGGCGGTCCAGCGGTACCACGTGTCGCCCGTGCGCCAGATCACTGCGCCGTCGTGGGCGAAGCGCGCCTGCTGCTCCGGTTCGTTGGTGCGCGTGAGCTGGGTCAATGCTCCGCTGCGCAGGTCGCGCACGAACAGGTCGCCGTTGCGGGATAGCAGCATGCGCTGCCGCGACGCGTCGTAGACCGGTCCCGCCGCATCCAGCCCCGCACGCTGGTCGTCGCCGACGCGGCGCGCAGCGCCACCATCGAGCGACTGCTCGAAGGTGTCGCGCACCAGGCTGTTGTCGCGCTTCAGTTCGTACTGCACCTGCTTGCCATCCCAGGTCCACCACGCACGTTCGACCGGTGGTCCGATCCAGTCCGGTTCGGCCATCGCCTGTTCGATCGTCAGTGGCGTGGACGCCTGGGCGTGCGCCGATGGAGCAAGGGCGAGCGGCAACAGCAGGGCGATCAGGGCGGGGCGCATCGGGCATCCGTTAGTGCGAGGTGAAGGGGCCAAGATTACCAGTCCCGGCGCGCGGTTCCGGCCGCCGATGGTCATGCCCGGCGTGAACGCGTGCGGGTTTCGCGCATACGGCATTTCCCGCACAATCCCCGCTTGTCCACACGCGGAGCGCGATACGCGCGGATGCACGCCTACGTCTACAAGAGCCAGCGCAAGGCCGACACGTTCGTCTACCTGGCGAAGCGCGATGAGTTCACCCTCGTGCCCGAGCCGCTGCGCACCCAGTTGGGCGAGTTGTCGTTCGTGCTGGAGGTGGCCTTGACCCCGGACCGGACCCTGGCGCGCGAGGATGCCGCCGTCGTCCGCGGGAACCTGTCGGCACGCGGCTTCCACGTCCAGTTCCCGCCGCCACCCGATCCGCGCGTCCGTGCCGATGCCTGAGCCGCGCCTGCAGACCCGTCCCGTTGCCGTGATCGCCCTGTTGGCCGGCTTGCTGCTGGCCGGCGTCGGCGGGTGGGCGGGTGGCGCAGTGGCGGCGCTCGCTGCCTGCCTCGCGCAGCCTGCGGTGGCGCTGGGCGTGTCGTGGCTGCGTGGCACGCGCGTCCTGGCGCCGGCCCGCGCGTGGCGCGAAGACCTGCCCGCCCTGCTGCTGGCCTGGACGGTCGCCTTCGCCGGCAGCGCCGCGTTGCTGGCCTGGCCGCTGGCATCCCTGCACGACAGTGGCAGCCTGCCGGCGGCGCTCGGCGTCAGTGCGGTGGTCGGCGCGATGATCGTCGGTCTGTGGCGCACATGGCCGCTGTGGCACGGACTGGAACGCGATGGCGGTGCGCTGTCCGCGCATTGGCGTGGCCTGGTCGAGCGCGACTTCCATGCCTGGCGTGGCCTGGCGGTGGCCTCGTTGCTGGCGCTCGCCATCGGTGGCGGGCTGGGCCTGGCGTGGCCGGGGCTGGTGCCGGAGGCGGCACGTGCCGGATGGGTGGTCGCCTATTTGCTGCTGCTGCCGGCGCTGCACTGGGGCATCCAGCGCCTGGATGGTGCCGGCGTGCTGCCGGTGGTCGAGATGCCGGACAGTGATGAAGCGGCGTTCGCAGCGCACGCCAGCGAGGCCTCCCCGCAGCAGGTGGTCGATCTGGAGCAGGCCCTGTTCGATGCCGCCCGCTCCGGCCGCGTGGATCGCGCGCTGGAGTTCATCGAAGCCGGCGCCGACACGCACGCGTTGCCGGCGGAAGGCGCACGCGACCAGCGCAGCCTGGGTGCCCTGGCGGCGGTGCTGCCCGACCTTCGCCTGCTGCGCACGCTGATCGCGCACGGCGTGGACCTCAACCATGCGCACGCCGGCGTCACTCCGTTGCTCGCGGCGACGCGCGACAGCTGGCACGGGCGGCCGGATGCCGTCACCACGCTGCTGGCCAATGGCGCCGATCCGCGCATCACCGATGCTGAGGGCAACACCCCGCTTCACCACGCCGCGCGCAGTTCCGATCCCGGCGTGGTCGCACTGCTGCGCGATGCCGCGGCGGAACTGGATGCGCTGAACCACGACGGCCTGACCCCGCTCGGCGTGGCCTGCGTGGCCGGCAACTGGCGGCTGGCGAAGTTCCTGCTGGAACGTGGTGCGCGTCCCGACCCGCAGGGCGGGCAGCCGGTGTTGCTGGCGGCCGCGTCGACGGAAGAAGACGACCCGGCCGGCGTGCAACTGCTGCTCAAGCACAAGGCCAAGGTCGATGCGCGCGACGCGCAGCGCCGCAGCGCGCTGCACGAGGCGGCGTTTGCAGGCCATGCCGAGATCACCACCACCCTGCTCGCCGCTGGCGCCGATGTGCACGCGCGCGACAACCAGCAGCGCACGCCCTGGCTGGAGGCGGCGCGTGGCGCGCACCTGGCTGTGCTGGAGAAACTGGCCGATGCCGGTGCCGACCGCGATGCGGTGGATGCCGAGCGCCGCACCGCACTGATGCTGGCCTGCACGGCCGAGCACGCATCACCGGCGATGGTTCGTCGCCTGCTGGAGTGGGGCGTCGATCCCGCCCTGATGGACGCGCATGAGCGCCGGGCCGTCGACGTGGCCGCCGAAGCCGGACGCTGGGCGCTGGTGTCGGCACTCGATCCCGCCTACGCGTTGCCCACCGCGGTCGCCTCGTCCGATGACGAAACACCGCCGGACCGCGCGCCTTCCGCCCTGCTGCGCGAAGGATTGGCGAGCGGCCAGCTCGACGGGCTTGAAGCACTGGCCCGACTGAGTTCCCGCGACGAGCTGGGTGCGCTGCTGCATGAGCCTGAAATGCAGCGCCCGGCACGCATGGCGTGGCTGCTGCGCCACGGCGCCGACGCCGAAAGCCGCAACGCGCAAGGCGATACCGTCCTGTTTTCGCTGCTGTCGCAGGGTCCGTCCGGCATGCCCGGCGTAGCGACCCTGTTGTCACGCGCCGTCTCTCCGGCCGGGGCCGGTGGACTGGCGCGGTTCATGGCAGCGTGCGCGGCGGACGACCAGGCGGCGCGGACACTGGAATCCTGTGCGCTGGATCTGCTGGAACGCGGCGCGGATCCATTCGCCGCGTCGGCGCAGGGCGACCCGGCGCTGTCGCTGGCCGTGCGCCTGGGCTGGCAGCGGCTGCTCGACCGGCTGCTCGAGATCGGCGTGGACCGCGAGGCGCGCGACAGCCACGGCATGACGGCCCTGCACCTGGCGGCCGTGCTCGGTCGCGAGACCGCGCTGAAGCATCTGATCGCGAAGGGCGCGTCGCCCGATGCGCGCGCCGCCGATGGCCAGACGCCGCTCGGGGTGGCCCTGGCGTGCGGCCGCCGCGACCTGGCCGACTGGCTCGACTGGCGCGTCTGGTCGCTGCCGCGTCGTGCGCTGCGCCCGGCCGACCTGCCGGCGGCGGCAATGGCGGGCGATCGCGACGCCGTGCGCCGCCTGCTGGATCTCGGGTTCGATGTCGACTCGCCCGATGCGCAGGGATGCACGGCCTTGCTGCGTGCGGCGGGCGGCGGATCCGCGCCCACCGTGGAACTGCTGCTGGCGCGCGGCGCCGATCCGCAGCGTGCGGCCAACACCGGCGCCACGCCGCTGTCCGCCGCAGTGAGCATGCGCCAGGTGGAGATCGTCGGCGCGCTGCTCGCGGCCGGCACCGACATCGAATACCGCCTGCCGGGCGGCGTGACCGTATTGATGCTGGCTGCCGCGCTCGGACTGCCCGACATCGCCGCGCGCCTGATCAATGCGGGCGCCAACGTGCAGGCCGGCGATGCGCAGGGGCTCACGCCGCTGCATTGCGCCGCGCTCTACGGCTTCACCGCGCGCGAGAAACCGCGACTGGTGGCATTGCTCGACACGCTGCTGCTATCGGGCGCGGAATCCGAACAGGTCGCCGCCGGTGCGGTGACGCCGCTGCTGCTGCTGCTCGGCGCACGCGCCGAGCCGGGCACCGCCTGCGACGAAGAGGTGGTGCTGGCCGGCCTGGAGCGCCTGCTGGACGAAGGGGTGTCGCTGGATGTGCAGGATCCGCGTGGTTTCGGGCCGCTGCACCTGGCCTCGCTGCACGGCCTGCTGCGCGTGGTCAGTCGCCTGTTGCGCGCCGGTGCCGACCCGGAGTTGCGCGACACCCTGAACCGCACGCCGCGCGAGATCGCGGTGATGCGCGGCTTCATCGACGTGGCGGCCGAATTCGTCCCCGCCACGCCGGGCGCCGGGGCGTCGATGGCGCGCTTCCTGCGCGACCGGGGTTGAGGGCAAGCCGATTCATTTCGCTGGCGGGGCGTCCTCGCCGGTCGCGTCGGCCTCGAACAGTTGCTCCAGGTCCCTGACCGCATCGCGCGCAGTCTGCATCACCGCGCCGTCATCGTCGTAGACCAGGTATTGCGCGCGCAGCAGCTTCTCGTCGTGCTGGCGGAACCGGCGTGCATGCTCGGCGGCCGTTTCCGGCGGCAGGCCCAGTTCCACCAGCACCTGCTGCGCCATCTCCAGGCTCGAGCCCAGCGTTTCGCGATATGCCTCCGCGCTCAGGTCCATCAACCGCCACGCATGCTGGCGGTTGCGCGCGCGCGCCAGCACGCGCGCTTCGGGATACATGCGGCGGATCAGCCGTGTCGCCTTGATGTTGGTGTCGGGATCGTCCATCGCGATCACGAACACCTTCACGTGCTGCGCGCCGGCCGAGCGCAGCAGGTCGGGGCGTGTCGGGTCGCCGTAGTAGATGCGGATGTTGCCGAACCGCCGCAGGGTGTCCACGGTTTCCGGGCTGTGCTCGAGGGCGACGAACGGGATGCGCTGCGCGGTCAGCAGGCGCGCGACGATCTGGCCGAACCGCCCCATGCCCGCGATCAGCACCTGCGGCTGCGCGTCCGGGATCTCGTCGAAGCTCCGTGCCGCCTGCGGCGTCCGTTTCGAAGCCGGCAGCAGCTTGTGCAGGCCCAGCAGCAGCAACGGCGTCAGCGCCATCGACACGCCGACGATGGCGCTGAGCTGGTTGCGGAGTTCCGCATCCATCAACTGCACGCGTGCCGCTTCGCTGAAGACGACGAAGGCGAATTCGCCGCCCAGCCACAGCGTGCCGGCCAGCATCAGGGCACCGCGCGGTTCCAGCCGCCCGGGCCAGCGACCGACCCCGAACAGCAGCGCGAACTTCACCGTCAGCAGGATCACGACGCCCGCCGTGATCAGTTCCGGCTCCTTCACGACGGCATCCAGGTCGATGTCCATGCCGACCGCGATGAAGAACAGGCCCAGCAGCAGGCCCTTGAACGGGTCGATCTGCGACTCCAGTTCGTGGCGGAATTCCGAATCCGACAACAGCACGCCGGCCAGGAAAGCGCCCAGGCCCGCGCTCAGGCCCGCCAGCTGCATGAACCAGGCGATGCCCAGCACCACCAGCAGCGCGGTGGCAGTGAATACTTCCGGCATGCGCGTGCGCGCGACGATGCGGAACAGGTGTCGCAGCACCAGCCGCCCGCCGAGGATCACGATGGCGATGCCGCCGACGGCATGCAGGACCATGGTCCACGTCAGCGTTTCGTTCTTGGCGCCGCCGAGCAAGGGGATCGCGGCCAGCAGCGGAATCGCCGCCAGGTCCTGGAACAGCAGGATCGCGAAGCCGAGCCGGCCGTGTTCGCTGGTCAGTTCCTTGTGCTCGGCGAGCAGTTGCAGGCTGACGGCGGTGGACGACAGCGCCAGCCCAAGCCCGATCACCAGCGCGGTCTTCCAGTGGTGGTCGAAGCACAACGCGATCCCGCCCAGCACCAGCGCACTCAGCGCGACCTGCAGTCCGCCCGCACCGAACACCGGCTTGCGCATCACCCGCAGGCGCGACGGCGACAGTTCCAGGCCTATGACGAACAGCATCATCACCACGCCGATCTCGGCCGCATTGAGGATGCGGTCCGCATCCCTTACCAGCGCCAGCCCATCCGGCCCCAGCACCACCCCCGCGACCAGGTAGGCCAGTACCGCACCCAAGCCGAACCGCTTGAACACCGGCACCGCGACCACCGCGGCCAACAGGAACACCAGCGCCAACTCCAGACCACTACCGTGCATGGATCACCTCGCGGCGATAGTATGCGGGCGACCGGGCCGTCCAGGCCCTCTTCCAGGGATGCAGGAGGACGTGTGAAGCAGCACCGTGTGTGGATATGGTGGGCGCTGGCGGCGATGCTCGCGTGGATGCCGTCGGCTTCGGCGCAGGGACCGGCTGGCGTTCGCAAGCAGGTCGAAGCCAGCATGCGCGTGACGGGCGCGATCCATATCGCGGCCGACGGCAGCGTCGAGCATGTGCAATTGGATACGCCCGACAGGTTGCCGAAGGGGATCTCCGGCTTCGTCGAAAGCAACATGGCGTCCTGGCGGTTCGAGCCGGTCCTGGTGGATGGCGTTCCGCGACGCGCGTTGACGAAGGTCAGTGCGTTGCTGGTCGGCAAGACGATCGGCGGCGGCCAGATGTCCGTGTCCATCCGCGGCGCCGATTTCAGCGACGACACCGTCGTGCCGGCGACGCAACAGATTACCGGGCGCCAGCTTCGACCGCCGGCATTCCCGATGTCCGCGGCCGAAGAAGGCGTGCAGGGCACCGTCTATCTGCTGGTCAAGGTCGAGCGCGATGGCACTGTGGGCGATGTCTCGACCGAACAGGTCAACCTGCGCTTCGTGGCCAGTGCGCCGCAGATGGATCGGCACCGTGATCGCTTCGCACGTGTCGCCATGGCCGCCGCCCGCAACTGGACGTTCGCACCGCCGACCGAAGGCGAACAGGCGGCGCAGCCGTACTGGATCGTACGCGTGCCAGTGGATTTCACCTTCACCGGCCCGCTGCCTTATGGCAAGTGGCAGGTGTACATTCCCGGTCCTCGCACGCGTCCCGGCTGGGCGCCCGATGAGGACGCACCCGGCTTCTCGCCCGATGCACTGGCCGAAGGTAGCATCCATATGGCGGGTGGCAATCGTCGGCCGAAGCTACTGACGCCGTTGGATGAGGCTTGATTGGCGCGTGTTGTGACGCCGACTGGATAGCGGTCGCACGAATTTCATAAGGAGAATGCGTATGCGCGGATGGATGATGCTCGGATTGCTCGTTGTCTCGACGCTGGCGCATGCCGGCGGCGTGGGTGCCGTGCGCAAGCAGGTCGAAATGAGCCTGCTGGTCAAGGGCGAGATCAGCGTGGACGCAACGGGAAAGGTCGCGGATTTCAGCATCGACAGACCTGACGAGTTGCCGCCCGGCGTGGTGACGTTCGTTCAGGCCCAGGTGCCGGCATGGACCTTCGAGCCCATGGAGGTCGAAGGGAAAGCGGTCGCGGTCCGCAACCGCATGCGCATGCTTGCGGTCGCCAAGAAGGACGATGCCGGGGGCTACGAAATAAGGTTGCAGGCGGTCAGTTTCCATCCGCTGAAAGAGGATGCCGGCTTCGAGGTGGTCAGCGACAAGATGGATCCGCCCCGCTATCCCGCTGCGCTGGCCCGCGCAGGGGCGTCCGGCACGGTGTTCCTGCTGCTGAAGATCGGTCGGGACGGCACCGTGAAGAACGCGTTTGCGGAGCAGGTCAACCTGCGCTCACTGGGAACCGCAAACGTGATGACGAGAATGCGTGAATCGTTCGCCGAGTCTGCCGTGAGTGCGGCGCGCCAGTGGACGTTCACGCCGCCGAGGCAGGGGCCGCTGGCCTCGGCGGAGTACTGGACCGTGCGCACCAACGTGGACTATCTGCTCGACTTGAACACGTTTCAGTACGGAAAATGGGTCGCCTATGTGCCAGGCCCGCGCCAGACCGCCGACTGGGTGGATCAGGAACTGGTCCGGAAATCCCCGGAAGCGCTGGCTGGCGGCGAAACCCAGCTGCTCGCCGATGGTGGACTGCGTCTGCTGACACCGGTGGGGGGCGACTCCTGATCGATCACGTATGACCAGTGAAAAGAAAACGCCCCGCAATGCGGGGCGTTTTCTTTCTCGCCTTTCCGTCGCCGGATCAGCGCTTCATCGAGCTGAAGAACTCGTCGTTGGACTTGGTGTTCTTCATCTTGTCCAGCAGGAATTCCATCGCGGCGATCTCGTCCATCGGATGCAGCAGCTTGCGCAGGATCCAGATCTTCTGCAGCAGCTCCGGCTCGATCAGCAGGTCCTCGCGGCGGGTGCCGGAGCGGTTGATGTCGATGGCCGGGTAGACGCGCTTCTCGGTGATGCGGCGGTTCAAGTGCACTTCGCTGTTGCCGGTGCCCTTGAACTCTTCGTAGATCACCTCGTCCATCTTGCTGCCGGTTTCGACCAGCGCGGTGGCGATGATGGTCAGCGAGCCGCCTTCCTCCACGTTGCGCGCGGCGCCGAAGAAACGCTTCGGGCGGTGCAGGGCGTTGGCGTCCACGCCGCCGGTCAGCACCTTGCCGGAGCTGGGCACGACGTTGTTGTAGGCGCGCGCCAGGCGGGTGATCGAGTCCAGCATGATCACCACGTCCTTCTTGTGCTCGACCAGGCGCTTGGCGCGCTCGATCACCATTTCGGCGACCTGCACGTGGCGCGCGGCGGGCTCGTCGAACGTCGAGCTGACCACTTCGCCGCGCACGGTGCGCTGCATTTCGGTCACTTCTTCCGGACGCTCGTCCACCAGCAGCACGATCAGGTGCACGTCCGGGTGGTTGGTCGTGATGGCGGTGGCGATCTGCTGCATCATGATCGTCTTGCCCGCCTTGGGCGGCGACACGATCAGGGCGCGCTGGCCCTTGCCCTGCGGTGCCATCAGGTCGAGGATGCGGCCGGCGATGTCTTCCGACGAGCCGTTGCCGCGCTCAAGCGTGAAGCGACGGCGCGGGAACAGCGGCGTCAGGTTCTCGAACAGCACCTTGTTCTTCGACGCTTCCAGCGGCTCGCCATTGATCGTGTCGATGGTCGACAGCGCGAAGTAGCGTTCACCGTCCTTCGGCCAGCGGATGCGGCCGGCCAGGTGGTCGCCGGTGCGCAGGTTGAAGCGGCGGATCTGGCTGGGGCTGATGTAGACATCGTCCGGGCCGGCCAGGTAGCTGGCCTCGGCGGCGCGCAGGAAGCCGAAGCCGTCCGGCAGGATTTCCAGCACGCCGTCGGCGGCGACGCCTTCACCGTGGCGGGTCAGTACCTTCAGCAGGGCGAAGATCACGTCCTGCTTGCGGGCGCGGGCCACGCCTTCCTGGATGTTCAGCTGCTCGGCGATGTCCAGTAGCTTGGGCGCGGGCATGCGCTTGAGGTCGCCCAGCGAATACTGCGGGAAGCCTTCCGGCACGTTCGGCATGGCGCGCGGCACGAACTGCTCCTGGCCGCCGCCATTGCCGTCCTGCGGCATGCCGTCGTTGCCCTGCCGGTCGCGGTTGCGCTCGCGGCGGTTGCGGAAGCGGTCGCGGCGATTGTTGTTGTTGAAGCGGTTGCCGTCGCGCGGTTCGCCGCCCTCATGCTGGCCACCACCTTCGTGCTGGTCACCGCCACCCTGCGAGTGCGGAGCGGGCGCATCGCCACCGCCGTCGTGGGACGGAGCGGGTGCTGCGGGAGCGGGTGCGCGCTCGGCCACGACGGGCGGAAGCGGGAGTTGCGGCGCCGGATCGGACGCGCGCTCGGTGGGCGCGGCGGCGGTGTCGGCGGCGGTGTCGGCGGTCGGGGTTTTCGGAGCACGGGCTTTGCGCACGCGCTTCTCGGCGGGGGCGCCGGTTTCGTTGCTGCTGTCGGACAAGGTGCGAATCCTCGCTAGGTGGCGAGCGCCGGCGTTGCGGCGGCGGGGTGAAATGAAGAAGAGTGGTGTTCAGATGGGTGCGGCGCATCCCCTGCGCCGGAATTCGGATCCGACACTAACACCGGCCTGCGGTGGCGGCAAGACGGGCCACCGCAGCGGGTTCAAACGGATTCAGCCGGTGCGCCCCGGCTCCGCAGGGCGCATGCACCGGGTCAGGCGGCCTGGGAACCCAGGGCCTTGTCGATCATCTGGGTCAACTGGCCCTTGCCGACGGCGCCGATCTGGGTGGCCTGGATCTGGCCATCCTTGAACAGCAGCAGCATCGGGATCGAGCGCACGTGGTACTTGATGGCGGTGGCGCGGTTCTCGTCCACGTTCACCTTGGCGACCTTCAGCTTGCCGCCGTAGGCCTCGGCCAGCTCGTCCAGGACCGGCGAAATCATCTTGCACGGACCGCACCATTCGGCCCAGAAGTCCACCAGCACCGGCTCGCCGGACTGCAGCACGGCAGCATCGAAATCGGCATCGCCGACGTGGGTCACTTTGTCGCTCACGGGGATCTCCTGCGGGGTCCGCGGAAGGGCGCGGACGGGTTCGGGCCGGGACGGCCACCACGATTGGGGTAAACTGGGGCGTTCCGCGACCTTATTCAAGGGTTCCCAGGTGGTCGCGCAACCCGGCACAGGGGGCGCAGTGTGCGACGCCGGTCAGGCCGTTGCAAGCACACCCACCGCATTCATATGAGACGCGCGCGGAACACAGCGACGCAAAGAAGAAGGCATGAGCGACAAACCGTTAACCGACATCACGTTCTCCTCGTTCGACCTGCATCCGGCGCTGCTTGCCGGGTTGGAAGGCGCAGGTTTTTCCCGTTGCACGCCGATCCAGGCAATGACGCTTCCGGTCGCCCTGGCGGGCCGCGACGTCGCCGGCCAGGCGCAGACCGGCACCGGCAAGACACTGGCCTTCCTGGTCGCGGTCATGAACCGCCTGCTGACGCGCCCGGCGCTGGCCGACCGCAAGCCCGAGGATCCGCGCGCGCTGATCCTGGCGCCCACCCGCGAGCTGGCCATCCAGATCCACAAGGATGCGGTGAAGTTCGGCGCCGACCTCGGCCTGCGCTTCGCGCTGGTCTACGGCGGCGTGGACTACGACAAGCAGCGCGAGATCCTGCAGCAGGGCGTGGACGTCATCATCGCCACGCCGGGTCGCCTGATCGACTACGTCAAGCAGCACAAGGTGGTCAGCCTGCACGCGTGCGAGACGTGCGTGCTGGACGAAGCCGACCGCATGTTCGACCTCGGCTTCATCAAGGACATCCGCTTCCTGCTGCGCCGCATGCCCGAGCGCACCACGCGGCAGACGCTGCTGTTCTCGGCCACGCTGTCGCACCGCGTGCTGGAACTGGCGTACGAGCACATGAACGAGCCGGAGAAGCTCGTCGTCGAGACCGAGTTCATCACTGCAGCGAAGGTGCGGCAGAAGCTCTACTACCCGGCCGATGAAGAAAAGATCCCATTGCTGATCGGCCTGCTGTCGCGCAGCGAAGGCGCGCGCACGATGGTGTTCGTCAATACCAAGGCCTTCGTCGAACGCGTCGCGCGTGCGCTGGAACGCGCGGGCTACCGCGTCGGCGTGCTGTCCGGTGACGTGCCGCAGAAGAAGCGCGAGTCGCTGCTGAAGCGCTTCCAGGCCGGCCAGCTGGAGCTGCTCGTGGCCACCGACGTGGCCGCGCGCGGCCTGCACATCGACGGCGTGTCGCACGTGTTCAACTACGACCTGCCGTTCGATGCCGAAGACTACGTGCACCGCATCGGCCGTACCGCGCGCCTCGGTGCCGAAGGCGATGCGATCAGCTTCGCCTGCGAGCGTTATGCGATGTCGCTGCCCGACATCGAGGCCTACATCGAGCAGAAGATCCCGTCCGAGCCGGTCACCGCCGAACTGCTGACCGCGCTGCCGCGTCCGGAACGTCCGAAGCCGGCCGCCGGCGAGGGCGACGAGGAAGAAGAGAGCGTCAGCCAGATCTTCCGCGAGGCACGCGAGCAGAAGGCTGCCGACGAAGAGCGTCGTGGCGGTGGCCGCAAGCCGGGTGGATCCGGTGGTGCGGGTCGTCGTGACGGCAGTCGCCGCGAAGGTCCGCGTTCGGCCGATGGCAAGCCGCGCACGCCGCGTCCGCCCCGCGCGCCGCGTCCCGAGAGTGAAGCCGCCAAGCCGCAGGCGCCCCGTCCCGCTGACGACGCGGTGCGTGCCGACATCGCCGTCCCGCCGGAAGGCGAGCGCACGCCGCGCAAGCGCCGTCGCCGACGCCATGGTCGTCCGCTGGAAGGTGCGGAAGGCGCCGTGGCGAATGCCGCGCCGGCCGTCGCGAAGCCAACGGCTGCGCCGAAGCCCGCCGACGACAATGCGGGCTTCCTGACGCGGCTGGGCCGCAAGATCCGCTCGCTGGTGTCGGGCGACTGATCCACGTCGTCGCGCGCATGGAGAAGAAGCCGGGCACGTCCCGGCTTTTTCTTTTGCGGGCATCGCCAGCGTCTCGGCCGCTCCGGCATAATCGACGCACATGAGCGTCCTGCGATTCGAAAACGTCAGCAAGCAATACCCCGGCGGCCACGCGGCGCTGGAGGACGTCAGCTTCGAAGTGGCCGAAGGCGAGATGCTGTTCGTCACCGGCCACTCAGGCGCAGGCAAGAGCACGCTGCTGAAGCTGATCCACCTGAGCGAGCGGCCCAGCCGCGGCGCCGTGCTGTTCGCCGGCAAGAACCTGCTGAAGGTGCGCGGAGGCCGCATTCCGCTGCATCGTCGCGAGGTCGGCGCGGTCTACCAGGACCACCGGCTGCTGACCGACCGCACGGTGATGGAGAACGTGTCGCTGCCGTTGATCCTGCGCGGCGATCGCCGCGGCGACATCGGCAAGCGCGTGCGCGAGGTGCTGGCGCGCCTGGGCCTGGGCCATCGCGAGAACGCGCTGCCCACGCAGCTGTCCGCGGGCGAACAGCAGCGCGTCGGCATCGCGCGCGCCATCGTCGCCGAGCCGCGCCTGCTGGTGGCGGACGAGCCGACCGGCAACCTCGATCCGACGCTGGCGGCGGAGATCATGTCGCTGTTCGCGTCGATGCCCGAGCGCGGCACCAGCGTGCTGGTGGTCAGCCACGACCTGTCGCTGCTCAAGCGCATGAAGAAGCGCGTGCTGATCCTCGACCACGGCAAGCTGGCCGACGATATTTCCCCGGCGGACCTGGCCGAATGAGCGACGCGAAGAACAGCCGTGCGCAGGCGCGCTCCGGGTTCGGCATCTGGCTCGACCAGCATCTCTACAGCTTCGTCTCCAGCCTCGGCCGCACCGTGCGCCGTCCGTGGGCCACGCTGTTGACGATCGGGGTGATGGCGGTGGCCTTCGTGCTGCCGCTCGGGTTGTGGCTGGCGCTGCAGAACGTCGGCCATTTCGCCGGCGACGTGCAGCAGTCGCGCGAGATCGACCTGTTCCTGGCGCCCGACACGCCGGTGGCGCGTGCGCAGGCGCTGGCCGAAGCCCTGCGTGGGCGCGACGATGTCGCCCGCGTCGAATTGCGCACCCCCGCGCAAGGCCTGGCGGAATTCCGCGAGCGCAGCGGACTCGGCGCATCGCTGGACCTGATCGACGGCAATCCGTTGCCGAGCGTGCTGGTGGTGGTGCCCGAGGGCGATGAGTCGCGGTTGATCACGGCGCTGGAGGCGCTGCCGGAAACCGACCTGCTGCAGCACGACGCTGCCTGGCGCGAACGGTTGGCCGGATGGATGGGCTTCGGCAAGCGGCTGGTCTGGGTGCTCGCCGCGCTGTTCGGCCTGGGTGCGCTGCTGGTGGTCGGCAATACCGTGCGCCTGGACATCCAGTCGCGGCGCGAGGAAATCGGCGTGCTGCAGCTGCTGGGCGCCAGCGATGGCTTCATCCGGCGTCCATTCGTCTATCTGGGTGCCTGGTACGGCCTGGCCGCCGGTGCATCGGCGCTTGGCCTGCTGACGCTGGCGGCGCTGGCGCTGCGCGATCCGCTGGCGGCGCTGGCACGCAGTTACGGCAGTCCGTTTGCCCTGGTGGGCCTGGACGCGGTCGGTGCCACGGCGGTCATCGTGGCGGCGACGGTCATCGGGTGGCTAGGCGCATGGCTGGTGACGGGCCACTTCTTGCGTCAGACTCGCCCGACTGCCACCTGACATCCGCGCATCTTCATGGCCCAAGAGCTCCGGCATCTGATCAGCGACGCGCCCCGCGTGATGGTGGTGGACGGGTCGAAGCTGGTGCGCAAGCTGATCGCCGATGTGTTGCAGCGGGAACTGCCGGGCGTGCAGGTGCTTGGCTGCGCCAGCATCGCCGAGGCGCGCGATGCCCTGGCGGCCGGCGAAGTGCACCTGGTCACCACCGCGCTGGCGCTGCCCGATGGCGACGGTCTCGAGATCGCGCGCAGCGTGCGCGAGGCGGCCGGGCAGGCGTACGTGCCGGTGATCGTCGTGTCCGGCGATGCGCAACAGCATCTGGAAGAGCGCCGCTTCACCGAGTTCGTCACCGACTATTTCGACAAGGCGCTCGGCCACGAAGCGCTGGCGGCCTTCATCCGCGGCTACGTGCAGCCGGAGCCGGTGGTCGGCGCCAGCATCCTGTACATCGAGGACAGCCGCGTCGTCGCCGAAACCACGCGGCGCATGCTGGAGCGGCAGTCGCTCAACGTGGTGCACGTGCTGAAGGCCGAGGATGCCTTCGCGCTGCTGACGGCCGAATCGCTGGGGCTGTCCACGCACAAGTTCGACCTGGTGCTCACCGACGTGATCCTGAAGGGCGAACTGAGCGGTCGCGACATCGTGCAGCGCATCCGCGTGGACTTCGCCTACGGCAAGCGGCGCCTGCCGATCCTGGTGATGACCGGCGACAGCAACCGCGACAACCAGGCCGAATTGCTGCAGGCCGGCGCCAACGACCTGGTGCTGAAGCCGATCGCGGAGCGCCTGCTGGTCACCAAGGTGCTGTTCCAGCTGCGGCTGGCGCGCATGGACGAAACCCGCGCGCTGGTATGAGCCGCCTGCGACGCGCATGACCGACGACGACCGCATCAAGCTCGAGCCTTCGTGGAAGGCGCAGATCGGCGACTGGCTGCAGCGGCCGGACATGCGCGACCTGTCGGCCTTCCTGCGCCAGCGCAAGGCCGCCGGTGCGCGCATCTATCCGCCCGGGCCGCAGATCTTCGCGGCGTTCGACGCCACGCCGTTCGAGGCGGTGAAGGTGGTGATCCTCGGGCAGGATCCGTATCACGGCCCGGGCCAGGCGCATGGTCTCTGCTTCTCGGTGTTGCCCGGTGTGCCGGTGCCGCCGTCGCTGGTCAACATCTACAAGGAAATCAACGCCGACCTGGGCATCGCGCCGCCGGACCACGGCTGCCTGTTGCCGTGGGCACGCCAAGGGGTGCTGCTGCTCAATGCCGTGTTGACGGTGGAGGAAGGCCGCGCGGGCGCGCACCAGGGCAAGGGCTGGGAAGGCTTCACCGACCACGCCATCGAGACGCTGGCGCGCGAGCGCGAGGGCTTGGTGTTCCTGCTGTGGGGCAGTTATGCGCAGGCCAAGGGCAAGGTGATCGACACGCGCCGCCACCGCGTGCTGCGTGCGCCGCATCCGTCGCCACTGTCGGCGCATCGCGGTTTCCTGGGATGCGGACACTTCAGCGCGACCAACCAGTACCTGGCGCAACGCGGGCTGGCGCCGATCGACTGGCGGCTGCCGCCGCGGGAGCAGTTGGTACCGTAGCGTGCGTCATGCGCACGACGCTTGATGCATCAATACCGGGTGTGGGAGCGACGTAAGTCGCGATAGTCCACCGGTAACGCTTCATCGCGACTTACGTCGCTCCCACAATCGCATGAGCCTGCGGCGCGTCTCGTTCCGAGATCGTGCGCGCGGCGCACGCTACCTTGTGCGGCGGCGCTTCTGTGGCGGCGACACCGGCGGGGGCGGCGTGACCGGGATATTCCTGATCTCGCCCTGCAACTCCTCGAGCATCGGTACCATCTTCTGCTGCACGGCCGCCATGATGTTCTGCATCAGTGCCGGGCTCTTGTCGAGCATCCGCTTGCCGGCCGCACTTTCGTAGAACTTGGTGATCGCGCGCACGTCGTCGCGGGTGTAGGTCTTTTTGTAGACGTCCAGGTACACCGGGCGCATCTCTTCCCAGGACAGCGCCTTGCGCACGATGTCCTGGGTCTTGGCCTGGATGCGTGCCACCTCGGCCTTCTGCTCGTCGGTCATTTCCTTGCCGGCGAAGTGCTTGTCGAATTCCTGCTGCTGCACCGCTTCCATCTGCGGTACCACGCCTGCGAGCAGGCTCTCGGCGCGCGAAGCGGTGAGCAGGCGGTCGATGTCGGCGTCGGTGGGTTCAGCGGCGAAGGCCGGTCCGGCGAGTGCCAGGGCGAGGAGCAACAGCACGCGGGCGTGCGAACGAACGGCATTCAGCGAGGGACGGATCATGCAGTGCGGGCGGCGTGGAACGGGGGCACAGGGTGCCTGCCGGGGAGTAAATCTGGTGTTAATCGCCGGCCGATGCGCCGGCCCGCGCTGCGAACGGACAGGCATCCTGACTACAATCTGCCGCATGGGGAGCATCGCACTCGAGATCACGCCGACGCTGGCGATTCCGGACGACGAACTGGTCGAGCGCTTCGTGCGCGCGAGCGGGGCGGGCGGACAGAACGTCAACAAGGTCTCGACGGCGGTGGAATTGCGCTTCGACGTGGCCGGCTCGCCGTCGCTGCCGGACGCGTTGCGCGAGCGCCTGCTCGCCAAGCGCGACCGTCGACTGACCGATGCCGGCGTGCTGGTGATCGACGCACAGCGGTTCCGCACGCAGGACCGCAACCGGCAGGACGCGCGGGAGCGGCTGGCCGCGATCATCGCCGCCGCGCTCGTGGTGCCGAAGAAGCGCGTGGCCACCAAGCCCTCGCGCGCCGCGAAGGCACGCCGCATGGACGCCAAGCGCGAGCGCAGCGACGTCAAGCGCGGCCGTTCGCAGAAAAGCCATTGGGAGTAGACGTTTGAGCCACGACATCGTTCCGCGCATTCCACCCAACATGCCGCAGGTGCCGCCGAACCGGTTCACCCGCTGGATGGGGCGAACGTTCCTGAGGGTCTTCGGCTGGCGGATCGAAGGCACGCTGCCCGACCTGCCCAAGCTGGTGATGATCGTGGCACCGCACTCGTCCAACTGGGATGGCATCTGGGGGATGGCGGCGAAGATCGCGATGGGGTTCCAGGTGCGCGTGCTCGGCAAGGCGCAGCTGTTCTGGTGGCCGCTGTCGCCGCTGCTGCGCAAGCTGGGCGTGGTGCCGGTGGACCGCAGTTCGCCGCAGGGCACCGTGGAGCAGGCCGTGCGGATGATCCGCAGGTCCGAGAAAATGTGGTTCGCGCTGACGCCGGAAGGCACCCGCAGGCGCGTGGACAAGTGGAAGGGCGGCTTCCTGAAGATCGCCCACCAGGCGCAGGTGCCCATCCTGATGGCGTATTTCCACTACCCCGAGAAGGTCATCGGCATCGGCGACGTGTACTACCCCACCGGCAACATGGAGATCGACATGGCGGCCATCCGCGAGTGGTACCGGCCTTGGCAGGGGAAGAATCGCGGGACGGTGTGAATCGGCGCGACGCCGGCAAAGAAAAACCCGCCGGGAGGCGGGTTTTTCGTTCTTCAGGAGCGAGCGGTGCCTACAGCGCCGCGCCGCCCAGCTTCCAGGTGACCTGCAAAAAGTAGCTGCGCCCAACGCTGTCGAACCAGGCCGTGTCGTAGTACGGATAGTTCGACCAGGTCGGATCCTTCGGCGGCATCTTGTCGAGCAGGTTGTTGACGGTCAGCGAGATGCGCAGGTGGTCGTTGATGTCGTAGCGCGCCCCGGCGTTGAAGCGCCATGAGTCGGGCATCCAGGCATCGTCGGCGTAGTTCGGCACGCGGCCCAGGTAATTGCCGAACAGGCTGGCGCCGAACGTGCCCTTGTCCCAGTTGACGCCAATGTTGCCCTTCCGGCGCGGCAAGGCGGGGCTGTAGGTCGCGTAGTCCAGCATGTCCAGGGTGGGGTCTCCCGGATACTGCTGGCTCTCGTGGCGGTGCACCCACGTATAGCTGCCGGTGAAGCGGAAGTCGCCGGCCTGGTCGGTCTGCAGGCGGTAGCTGACGCTGGTGTCGATGCCCGAAGTCTCTTCACTGGCGATGTTGATCGGGCTGAAGCGGACGCTGGTGATGACCCCATCGCTGTCGCGGACGACGCGGGCGATCGCGTCCTGGCAGGTCGCCGAGTTGATGTCCACCGGCGTGCCGCTGTCGGTGACGCCGAGGCGGCAGCTGGCTTCGTCGCGACGGATCCGCTCGCGGTCCTGCGTCTGCACCTGGTTCATCACCTTGATCTTGTAGTAGTCCATCGACACGTCGAAGCCGCTGAACGGCGACCACACGAAACCGGCGGAGAACGACTTGCTGGTCTCCACGTTCAGGTCCATGTTGCCGCTGTAGACGTCGAACGTGCTCACGTCGTAGCTGCCATCGTCGTAGCAGTAGTCGTTGGTGGCGCCGGGTTCGGCGGTGCGGCAGTCGTAATAGTCGGTCGCGAAGCGGGTGCGGTAGTAGTCGTTGCCGGCGAACAGGTAATGCATGTCCGGTGCGCGGAAGCCGGTGCCGTAGGAGCCGCGGACCAGCAGCGTATCCAGCGGCCGCCACTCCAGGCCAGCGCTGTAGGTGAACTTGCCCGGATTCTTGTCGCCGTAGTCGTAGCGGTCGTAGCGGCCCGCCAGGCTGGCTTCCAGCGTGGACAGCAGCGGCATGCGCAGTTCGCCCGCCACGCTCCAGCGATCGCGGTCGCCCCGGCCGTCGCCATAGCGCGGGCCGTAGTACGCGTCCTCGGTCAGCGCCAGCGGATCGGGATTGATGCGATAGGACTGGCTGCCGTACTCCACCGCGCCGGCGAAACCCACGTCGCCGGCGGGCAGGGTGAACAGCGAGGTGGTGTCGGTGGTGAAGCTCAGGTTGTCGTTCTTGGCCACGGGACGGAACGTGGACATGGTGGAAATCGACGCGAACTCGGCTGGCGTCAGCGGCGTGAACAGGCGCGTCGGGTCGGGTGAGTAGATGGCATAGCCGCGACTGGTGTAGCCCTGGCGTTCGCCCAGGAACAGGCGATTGGCGGCGTCCGCCTTGATGCGTGGCATCTCCACGTCGGCCTTGTACTGCGAATGGTTGTACGCGGCTTCCCAGTTCCACTCGTCGCCGAACTGGCCCTTGAAGCCGGTGGTCACGGCCAGCGTTTTCTGCACCGTGGTGTTCATGCGGTTGCGCAGGCCGCCCATTTCCTCGGGCGTGAACTGGCGTGTCCAGATCTCGCGCTGGTCGGTGAGCGCGTTGTAGAACACCTTGTCGCGGTAGTTGTTGGTCGACGCGGGGTCGTGGAATTCCCAGCCCATGTGGTCGCTCGCCACGTCGTTGCCGTTGGTGCCGGTCAGCAGCCTGACCGTCTGGTGGCCGAACTGCGCGTCGGCGAACCAGGAGAGCGTGTCGGACAGGCGGTACTCGAACGCGCCGTATACATTGCCGCCCTTGCGCTCGTTGGTGATGGTGCGATACGCGATGGCGCGCTCGCTGCCGCAGTAGGGTTCGCCGAAGCGATCGTCGGCGAGCACCGTCGTGCCTTCGTTCAAGCCCGCCATGGCCGCGCACCCGTCGGCGGGCGCGATGTTGGTGTCGTCTTCCCAGTTGAGGATCTGCGCGGTCAGGCGCGGCAGCTTGCGGCGCGCCAACGGGGAATCGAGCGTGGAATCCTGATTGCGGCGTTCGAATCCCCACAGCGGACGCTTGTCCAGCAGTTCCACGCCGACGATGCCGCTGAAGTCCCCGCGCTCGAAGCCGGTGGTGACCGTCAGCCGGTGCGACTCGCCGCCGCCGCGTTCGGTGTCGCCGTAGCGGTAGTCGAAGATGGTGCCGTCGATCGACTTCTTGAGGATGAAGTTGATCACGCCCGCCATCGCGTCGGAGCCGTAGACCGCCGAGGCGCTGCCGGTCAGGACTTCCACGCGCTCGATCATGCCGAGCGGGATGTTGCCGACGTCGGTGAAGTTGCTGCGGCCGTTGAGCGGCAGCGGGAAGTCGGCGATGCGGCGCCCGTTGATCAGCACCAGGGTGTGGTTGGGACCCAGGCCGCGCAGGTCGACCGCCTGTGCGCCCGGCGTGGACTGGGCGCTGGTGGTGTTCTGCTGGCCCTGCACGGTGCCGCTGTTCTGGCTGAGCGAGCGCAGCACGTCAGGCACGGAGGTGAAGCCGGCGGCCTGGATCTGTTCGGCCGTGATCACGGTGATCGGCGCCGGTCCTTCGATCTGCGCACGCGGAATGCGCGAGCCGGTGACCTGCAGGGTCTCCAGCTGCGTCACGGGTTCTTCGGCCTGCGCGGAACCGCCCCCGGGAGGTGCCTCCTGGGGCGCGGGGCGCGGCGCCGGTGCGCGCCGGGGCGTGGCATCGGCCTGCACGATCAGCACGGCACCGGAGGCGTCGCGCCTGGCCTGGAAGCCGCTGCCCTGCAGCAGGCGGTCCAGCGCCTGGTCGGTCGTTGCGGCCCCTTGCACGCCCGTGGTGCGCCGCCCCTTCAGCTGGTCGGCGCGATAGACCAGTTGCGTGCCGGACTGCTTGGCCAGCGTGTTGAGCGCCGCCGTCAGGTCGCCCGCAGGCAGGTCGATGCGGCCGGGGGCCGCCTGGGCCTGCGCGGCGAGCGCCACGCTACAGGCCGTACTCAACAACAGGACGCGCATTGGGTACCGCATCGACTCTCTCCCCGGGGGTGCTCGGTATGGCACCTATTGGCTATCAGGACGAACGAACCGGGCAAATCCCCCCATGACTTTCGTCGCGGGAGCCGGGCCTAGCGTGTGTACAGCACGATGCGGTCCTCGTGCCGCTCCGCACGCACCGGGAACCCCTGTTCCAGCAGGCGCGCGAACCCCTCGGCATTGGACCAGCGGAAGTTGCCGCCCACGCGCAGCGCGGCGACGGTGGCGTCGCCCAGCTCCAGCTTGCGCGTGTTGAAGCGGTTGAACTCGCTGGCCGCATCCGCCAGCGAGGCATCGTCGAAGGTGAGGAAGCCGTCGCGCCACTCCAGATAGCGCTCGGCCTCCGCCAGCGGCAGGGAGCGGACCAGTACGCCGTTGCGGCCTGCGGTGGCCACGCTGCCGGCCGGCAGCAGGGCCACCGGCTGGGCGCGGCCATCGGCACCGGCACGACTCTCCAGGCGCACCTTGCCGTCGGTCACCACCACGCGGATCGCCTGCGGATCGCGGCGGACAGAAAAGCGGGTGCCGACGGCGGCCACGCGGCGTCCCTCGGTTTCCACCACGAACGGGCGCCGCGTGTCATGCGCCACGTCGAAGAACGCCTCGCCCTGCAGCAGGGCGATATGGCGTTCGCCACGGCTGATGCGCACGTCCAGCCGGCTGTCGCTGCTCAGCGTGGCCGTGGAGCCATCGGGCAGCGTCACCGTCTGGATCTGGCCGACGGTGCTGGCGTACTGCGCCTGCTCGCGGCCACTGAGCTGCCAGCCTCCCCACGCGGCGGAACCCACCGCCACCAGCGTCAATGCCGCTGCCACGCCACGCCAGCCGGGTCCGCGTGCATCGCGCGCGCCGGCGTGCCGCGGTGCGAAGGTGATGCCGCGCAGGTCGGGCCGTGCGTCCGTGTTGCCGTCGGCAGGCGCCGCACGCGGCGGCACCGTACCTGCGGGCAGGCCCGCGGCCCATGCCTGCAGGCGACCGGCCTCGTTCCACGCGGACTGCAACCGCAGGAACGCCACCTTGTGCCGGGGCGATTCGCCCAGCCAACCGTCCAGCGCCGTCTGCTCGCGCGCCGTCCAGCCGTCCGCGTCGCGACGGACCAGCCAGTCGGCGGCCTGCTGCTCAATCTGTCTGCTGTCGGTCATGTCCGTCGTCCTTGTCCATGACAGCCCGGGCCGTCCTTCGCCCGTCCGACGCACGCACGGCGTCGCCGCCGTACAGATGGTCGGCGATCAGGCGCATCCCTTTGGCCAAATGCTTTTCCACGGTCTTCTCGCTGATGCCCAGTTGGCGGGCGACGTCCTTCTGCGGCAATTCCTCCACGCGCCGCAGCCACACCACTTCGCGGCAGCGGTCGGGGAGCCGGTCCAGGGCCTCGACCACGCGCTTGAGCGCCTGGCGGGTCCCGGTCCACCGCTCGGGCGACACCTCGTCGATCAGGTAGACGTTCGAGGACTCGAAATCACCCACCGGCTCGATCGACACCACCCGGCTGCGGCGCAGGCGATCGGTCATCAGGTGGCGGGCGGTGGCGAAGAGGAACGCCTTCGGCGTGTCCGGTCGCGTGCGGCCCGCCGCTTCGTAGACGCGCGCGTAGACCTCCTGGCGCAGGTCGTGCCATTCGTCGCGGTGCGGCCATGCGCGCTGCAGGAACAGCGTGAGCGCGCGTTCGTGGACGAGGACTTCGCGGACGAACCAGTCGTCGAATTCGGTGGGCATGGCCGCACTCTAGCCCAACCGCCGGCGATCCCGCATGGGGGAAGACGGTCGCCGCTTCGTCTCCACATCGCATCGGTGCGTGGCATCCTGCCGCGACCTTCGACCTTGGGAGTACGGCATGGTGTCTGTCTTCGGCATTTTGCGGCGCGGCGCGATCTGCGTGGTGGCGCTTGCGTTGTCCCTGCCGGCGCTCGCCGCCAAGCCGGCGCATTACGTGCTGGGCGACACCACCGCGAAAACGCCTGGCCAGGTGCAGCCGGGCCTGCTGCTGATGGGCGGTGGCGATCGCAATTTCGATGCGATGCACTGGTTCATGAAGAAGGCCGGCAACGGCCACATCGTCGTACTGCGCGCGTCGCAGGCCGGCGAGATCGGCGAAGAATTCTTCAACGAGGTCGGCGGCATCGCCTCGGTCGAGACCTACGTCTTCACCGACCGCGAAGGCGCGAGCGACCCGGACGTGCTGCGCAGCCTCAAGCGCGCCGACGGCATCTTCCTGGCCGGTGGCGACCAGTCGCGCTACGTGCGCTTCTGGCGCGGCACGCCGGTGGGTGCTGCGCTGGACGCGCACGTGCGCGCCGGCAAGCCGCTCGGCGGCACCAGCGCCGGCCTGGCCATGCAGGGCGAGTACCTGTACGGCGCGATGGATGGCGGCAGCATCATCAGCCCGCGCGCGCTGGCCGATCCGCTGGGTGCGGACAACACCATCGAGACCGGTTTCCTGCAGCTGGCGCTGCTGAAGGGCGTGATCACCGATACCCATTTCAGCGAGCGCAACCGGCTGGGCCGCCTGATCGCGTTCGTCGCCAAGGCCGAGTCGCTGGCCGGCCGCCCGATCCTGGGCCTGGGCGTGGACGAGGACGCCGCCGTCGCGGTGGAAGGCGACGGCAGTGCGCGCGTCTACGCCACTGCGCCGGGGGCCGGTGCCACGGTGGTGAAGGGTGGCTTCGCGCAGAAGCAGGTCGAAGACGAGGCGATGAACCTCGATCATGTCGATACCGTCATCGCCGGTGTCGACTCCGTGCTGCACCTGCCGAGCGGCCGCGTCGACAAGCCGGCCGCCGAACGCCGCTACGCGGTGCGCGACGGCGTGCTGGTGGCGCTCGACTCGCCGCTGCTGGTGATCCATGGCGGCGCCGGCGTCGAACGTGCCGGCATGACGCCGGCCGATGAGGACGCCGCACGCAAGGCGCTGGAAGCGGCGCTGCGCGCGGGCCATGCGCAACTGACCGCAGGCAAGCCCGCGCTGGACGCGGTGACCGCTGCGATCACCGTGCTGGAGGATGCGCCGCAGTTCAACGCCGGTCGTGGCGCGGTGTTCACCCATGACGGCAAGAACGAACTCGATTCGTCGATCATGGATGGCGCCACCGGCAAGGCCGGCGCCGTGGCCGGCGTGCACCGGGTCAAGAATCCGATCACGCTGGCACGCGCGGTGATGGACAAGTCGCGCCACGTGATGATGGTGGGCGACGGTGCCGAAGCGTTCGCCAAGGAACAGGGTGTGACCCTGGTCAATCCGTCTTACTTCCGCACCGAGAAGCGCTGGCAGCAGTTGCAGAACGCACTGAAGGAAGAGAAGCAGGCGCAGGCGAGCAACACGCCGCTGGAGCTGCCGGGCAAGGCCTATTTCGGCACGGTCGGCGCGCTGGCGCTCGACGCGAAGGGCCAGCTGGCCGCGGGCACGTCGACCGGTGGCATGACCAACAAGCGCTACGGCCGCGTGGGCGATTCGCCGATCATCGGCGCCGGCACCTGGGCCGACGACCGCTGCGCGTTCTCCGGCACCGGCTGGGGCGAGTACTACATCCGCGCCGCGGCCGCGCACGAGGTCTGCGCGCGCGTACGCCTGGCCGGGCACAGCATCGCGCGAGCCTCGGAAGGCGTGATCAACCGCGACATCCCGAAGGCCGGCGGCGACGGCGGCGCCATCGCGCTGGGTGCCGACGGCAGCATGGCCTTCCCGTTCAATACCGAAGGCATGTACCGCGGCTGGATCGGCGCCGACGGCGTGCCGCACGTGGCGATCTACAAGGAAGATCCACTGCCCGCGCGGTGAGCGGAAATGGCGCTATGCTCCCCTCACAAAAGGGGGTAAGCATGGTCAGGGTTCTGGGGATGTGTCTGATTCTGGCGGCGTTCGGCGCGTCGGCCGCCGAGTCGGCCGGCAAGCCGGTCTATTTCCGTACGAGTGCGCGCCTGTCGCTGGACGCCCAGGGCGTGCCGCAACAGGTGCTCCTCGATGGCAAACTGCCGGCGGTCGTGCGTAGTTCGATCGAGCAGCGGGTGATGCAGTGGCGGTTCGAGCCAGCGCGCCTCGACGGCGAACCCAGGTCCGGGATAACAACCGTCTTCCTCAGTGCCTGTGCCGTGCCCGACGCGCATGGTAGCGGTCTGCGACTGGCTGTGGACTACGACTGGAACGGTCCCGGCTACGCCAATGGTCTGCCTGTCGTCATGCCGCCGCGTTATCCGATCGATGCCGCCAAGAGCGACAAGAGCGGCTCTTTTCGCGTGGTGATGGAGATCCAGCCGGATGGACACGCCAGGATCGAGACCATCGAGCCCATGAAGGGACAGTTGCGGTACTTCGAAAAAACGCTTCGCGACTGGGTGGCGGCGCTGCGTTACATCCCGGAGGAAGTCGACGGCAAGCCGGTGGCCTCGCGTGTCGCCATGCCGGTGACGTTCTCGACCGGCGATAGCGGCGCCAGTTTCAAGGACGAGATGCGTGCCCGGCAGAATTCGCCCGAATGCGTGGCGGCGAAGGCAGCCCATCCCGGTGACGACGCGCCGCGCCCCGTCGTGCTGGACTCGCCGTTCAAGCCGATCACGACGAGCTGATTCCGGATCGACGGCCTGACTGGGGAGAAGGTCATGAAGAACTGGAGTGTGTGGGGACTTCTGCTGTGCATTGGTGCGGCACAGGCGGAGGGAGCGAAAGAGCCGGTTCGTTTTCCAGCGACGGCACGGATCGCGCTGGATGCTGAGGGTATCCCGCGAGAGGTGCAGGCCAATCCCAGACTGCCCGCGCCGGTGCGCGAGGCGATCGAGCGGCGGGTGAAGCAGTGGCGCTTTGAACCCGCGCTGGTCGATGGCGTGGCCAGGCCGGGCATCACCCATGTCCGGCTGCAGGCCTGTGCGATCCCGCAGCCGGATGGCAGCCTGCGGGTCGGCATGGACTATCAGGGCAACGGTCCCGGCTACGCCGATGACGCCCTGCGACTGCCACGTCTGCCGTATCCGCCTGCGGCGATGCGGGCGGGGACGCAGGCCAACATCGACCTGATCCTGTCGATCGGCGAGGACGGGCAGGCGACGGTGCAATCGATGAAGGCGCGTCGAGGGTCGGTGAAGGAGTTCAAGGCGGGCCTCGAGGCGTGGGTGGCGACGTTGCGGTATGTCCCGGAAGAGGTGGACGGCCGGCGCATCGCGACCCAGGTGCGGGTCCCGGTCGAGTTCTATTTCACGGAGCGCTCCAAGCGCCAGGAACGGGTGGCCGCCGCAACGCATGCCCCCGATTGCGTGGCAGCGGCGGGTCAGCCGGACGACCCGCCGGACCAGGTCGTGCTTGATTCCCCCTTCCGGCCGCGCGAAACCGGTTGAAGGCGGCGCCCCTGGTCGGGGAACGCGCGACGCCTCGCGGCGGCCTGTGTCCTGTCCTCCTCCCGCCGGGATGGCGGCAGGCGTCTTCAGTGTGACTCGTGTCGCAAATGTGACGGCCGTAAGTTAGGATGCGCGTCACATTTGCGGTCGGCCCCTCCTTGCCTGGAAGGCGTCTTGGGTCGGCTTGCCACAGGGGGCAAGCGGTAGGGGTCCGTTGTCGGGATGGACCTAGGGAGCGCCTCTTCCACAGAAGCGTCAGGGGATCCGTTCGTCGATGTCGTACCGCGCTATTGATGCCTTGCGCCAGCAGGGCGCACGTTCCGTTCGCCTGCCTTTTCCTGCGCCTTCATGCAACGCCGCGGCATCGCGCGGCCGGCGACGCCGTCCCCTGCAGGCCGGCCTGCTGCTGGCCACCCTGCTGGCCGCAGGCTCCGCACTGGCGCTGATCACCGGCGTCTGGACGCTCAACGGCGCCACCTCGGCGAACATCACGCTCAACGGCGTGGCGGTGACCTGGACAGGTACCTCCGACCAGGCATATGCCAACGGGACATTCAACACGACGAACGACAGCCGCTGGAGCGATCCCTATGGCGAGACGGTCGCCGGCGGCCGCTCGCTGACGCTGCTGCACGAAACCTCCAGCCGCACCTACACCATCACCTTCAGCAAGGCGGTGGACAACCCGGTGCTGCATGTCGACCGCCTGGGCGGCGCCCTGGGCAACGATCCCAACAGCTCGCGCTGGACGCTGAGCAACTCGACGTCACAGGGCGGCGCGGTGACGCTGACGCGCCTCAGCGGCAATGCGCAGTTCCTGGTGACGGGCAGCACGTTCGTGCGCGCGACCGGCACCGCGTTTTCGGGCACGGCGAATGCGGAGTGCCTCTCGGGCAGCGCGTCGACGATCGCCAGCGGAACGGCCTGCGGTTCGATCCGCTTCAACGGCACCGGCATCACCAGCCTGACGTTCACCGTGAACCAGGTGGGTCCTTCCGGCGGCGACGAACTGGAACTGCGCTGGAGCTTCCAGGGCAGCAACGTCATCGTGCGCAAGCAGACCGTGGGCGGTACCGGAACGTTCCCGTTCACCACGAGCGGTGCGCTGACGCCCTCGTTCAGTCTGACGACCACGGCGCAGAACACGCCGGTGTCGTCCACGACGTATCCGATCACCAACCACGCCGTTGCGATCACGCTGAGCGAATCCACGCCGCCGGCCGGCTATGTGATGACCGCCGGCAGCTGCGTCGACCAGACCGGCGCCACGGTGCCGGCCACGATCAACACGACGGCGCGGCAGATCGCCATCGCGGCCGCCAGCTATGGCACCGGCCAGACGATCACCTGCACGTTCACCAACAGCGCGACGGCGACGCTGGCGCTGGCCAAGACGTGGGTGGACGCGGCCGTCAACGACACCGCGGTGCTGTCGGCGACCGGCGGTGCGAACAATGCCACGCTGTCGTCCACGGCCAACAGCGCGTCCGAGACCGATACCGGCGCTGCCGTGGTGGTGGTGCCGGGCAACGCGATCACGCTGTCCGAAGTCCTGGGCGCAGGCAATGCACGGACCTACACGGCGAGTGCGTGGTCGTGCAGCGGTGGCAACCTCAGCGGCAACACGCTGACGGTGACCGGTGCGCATGCCGGCCAGGCCATCGTCTGCACGATCGTCAACCGTGCGCGCGTGGTCGATGTGTCCGTGGTGAAGTCGACGTCCCCCGGCGCCGCCGTCAGCGGACAGGTGAAGAGCTTCAGCGTGGTCGTGTCGAATGCCGGACCCGCCGCCGCCGACGGTACGGTGGTCAGCGACACGCCCGGCGCGGGCCTGACGTGCCCGGCGTCCGGCAATCCGATCGGTTGCGCGGCCAGCGGTGGCGCCACGTGCCCGGGTGCGGCGGCGTTGCCGACCCTGGTCAGTGGTGGCGTGGCCGTGCCCACGCTGCCGTCGGGCGGCACGGTGACCTTCACCGTGTCCTGCCAAGTGACGGCGACCGGCTTCTGAGGCCGGCGCGGTGCGCTTCCCAAGCGCGCCGCGAGTCTCCATGATGCGGCTCCGTTCTTCGCCGCATCGATGCAATGAGCCGTACTGCCTGGCTGTGGGTGGTGGTGGTGCTGACCACCGTCGCCCTTGCCGCGACCTTCCTCGCCACCCCGCGCTTCCCTGTTCCCGTGCCCGACACAGGCCCGCCGGTCACGCCGTTCGGCTGGCCGGGGCAGGTGTCGCTGGTGGCGGGCGACGGCATCCGTGGCGCACGCGACGGCGCAGGGCAGCAGGCCCGGTTCGACGATCCCTGGGGCATCGTCGTGATGGAGGACGGCACGCGGTATGTCGCCGATGCCGGCGAGACCAACCGCATCCGCCGCATCGCGCGCGATGGCGTGGTCTCCACGCTTGCCGGCGGCCGCGAAGGCTTCGCCGACGGAACGGGGACGGCGGCGGCGTTCCATACGCCTTCCACGCTGGCGCGCGATGCGCAGGGCAATCTCTATGTCGCCGACACCGGCAACCACGCGATCCGCAAGGTCACCCCGGAAGGCGCGGTGACCACGGTCGCCGGCACGGGTGAAGCCGGCTTCCGCGACGGCCCCGCGGTGCAGGCGCAGTTCAACGGACCCATCGGGGTAACCGTCGATGGCGGCGGGCGCGTCTATGTGGCCGATACCTACAACGACCGCATCCGCATGATCGACCGTGACGGCCAGGTCACCACGCTGGCCGGTGGCGACATGCCGGGCTTCGTCGATGGCACCGGCAGCCAAGCCCGCTTCGATACTCCCACCGGCGTGGCCGTGGATGCCACCGGCGTGGTCTGGGTGGCCGACCTGCGCAACGACGCCATCCGTCGCATCGGGCCGCAGGGCGGGGTGAGCACGCTGCCGGTGCAGCCGGACCTGCCGACCCGGGCCGGACCGCGCCGCCCGTTGTCGCTGGCGCTGACCCACGACGGCCACCTGTATGTCGGCGAGCTGTTCACCGGCCGCGTGATGCAGGTGATGCGGGATGGACGCTGGCATGCGCTGGCAGGCGACGTTCCGGGACAGCGGCTGTCGCGTGCAGCAGGACTGGCCATCGATGCCGCCGGCAGCGTGCACTTCACCGATGCCGGCAGCCATCGCGTGCATCGCGTCGCGCCGCTGGCGCTGGGCGTGGCGCCGGTCCCTGCCGTCGTCGGCCCGTCGCCGCAGGATCCGTTGCCCGAGACGGCGGGCCGCTGGCCGTTGCAGCCGCAGGACGGCTGGCACGAAGTCGTGGGCACGCTGGGCGAAGTGCGCGGCGATTACCAGGGCGAGAGCCGCCACCACCTGCATGGCGGCCTGGATATCCGCGGCGACGTCGGTGCCACCGTGCTCGCCATCGCCGACGGCAAGGTCAGCAGCCCGACCGCCGCGTGGAACTTCAACGGCCTGAGCGAAGGATTGGGCCTGGGCGCGCTGGACTACATCCACATGCGCGTCGGGCGCACGCCGCGCGGCGATCTGCTCGATCCTTCGCGCTTCCAGCTGCTGCACGACGCCAGTGGCGATCCCAGCCGCATCCGTGTTCGCCGTGGCACGCGCTTCGCGGCGGGCGATGCGCTGGGCACGGTCAACCGCATGGCGCACGTGCACCTGTCGATCGGTCCCTCGGGCTACGAGCGCAACGCCATCGCGCTGGGCTTCACCGGATTCACCGATACCTATCCGCCGCGGATCGACGAAGTCGCGCTGTTCGACACGCTGGACCAACCCATCGACCAGCGCCAGGACGGGCGTGTGCTGGTACCGCGCGACCTGCAGGGCGTGCGCATCGTGGTGGATGCGTGGGACCAGGTGGATCGCAACCTGCCGCGTCGGCGCCTTGGCCTGTACGCGCTGGGTTACCAGGTGCTGCATGACGATGGCACGCCGGTCGCGGGCTTCGAAGTGCCCCGCATGAACCTCGACTTCCTCCGCCTGCCTTCCGACGACGCCGTGCAGATCGCCTACGCGCCGGGCAGCGGCATCACCGTACACGGCAGCGCGGTCACCCGCTTCAAGTACAGCATCACCAATACCGTACGCGACGGCCAATGGGCCGAAGGCACCTGGCAAGTGGGCGCGCTGCCGCCCGGCGACTACCTGCTGCGGATCACCGCGCGCGACTACAGCGGCAACGAGGCGCAGGGCCGGCGAGACCTGAAACTGCGCCTGCAATAGGGCGGGCGCCGGCGCGCCGTTTCCGGCCGCAGGGCCGTGTCGATCCGCGCCGCGCCGGTTCGTCGCTATTCCGAAAGCGGCCGGAATACCCGGTCCGCACGACAGGAGAGCGCAATGCGCGTCATGGTCATCGTGAAAGCCAACGCCGATACCGAAGCCGGGCGGATGCCGAGCACCGGGCAGTTGGAGGAGATGGGCAAGTTCAACGAAGCGCTGGTCAAGGCCGGCATCATGCTGGCCGGCGATGGCCTGCATCCCACCTCGCGCGGCGTGCGCGTACGTTTCGACGGCAAGCAGCGCACGGTCATCGACGGTCCCTTCGGCGAAACCAGGGAACTGATCGCCGGTTTCTGGTTGTGGCAGGTGCGCAGCCTCGATGAAGCGATCGAGTGGATCAAGCGCGCCCCGTTCGATGGCGGCGATGAGGTCGAGGTGCGTCCGGTGTTCGAAGCCGAGGACTTCGGCGACGAACTGACGCCGGCACTGCGCGAGCAGGAAGCGTGCCTCGCCGCGCAGATCCAGCCGCAGACACACGCCTGAGGGAGCAACCATGGCCACCCAGATCTTCGTCAACCTGCCGGTCCGTGACCTCGAGAAGTCCAAGGCGTTCTTCAAGGCGCTCGGTTATGCGAACAACCCGCAATTCACCGACGAAAATGCCGCCTGCATCGTCGTCAGCGACACCATCTACGTGATGCTGCTGGTGGAGCCGTTCTTCCAGGGCTTCACGCGCAAGACGATCGCCGATGCGCGCACCCACACCGAAGTGATCCTGTGCCTGTCGGCCGACACGCGCGCCGGTGTCGACGCGCTGGCGGACAAGGCGATCGCCGCCGGCGGCAGCGAGACGCTCGAAGCGAAGGACTACGGCTTCATGTACCAGCGCAGCTTCCAGGATCTCGACGGTCACCAGTGGGAAGTCGTGCACATGGACGATGGTGCGATGCCGGCCGATTGACGTGCATCCTCGAGCCGGCTTGAAGGCGTCACTGAGCCGGGAGGCAAAAGGCGCTGGGTTCCCGCCTTCGCGGGAATGACGCATCTGGATTGATGAGGGGAGTGGTCGCCGTGACGGCCTGATGCATCTCGGGCAATGGCCGCCGCTCAGGCGCCGACGCGCCGGCGCACGGCGTCGAAATCGCGCACCGGCCGTACTTCGATGCTGCCGGTGCCGATCCAGGGGAATTCCTGCGCGATCTTCACGGCTTCGTCCAGGCTGTCGGCCTCGATCAGGTTGTAGCCGCCGAGGATTTCCTTCGTCTCGGCGAACGGGCCATCGACGATGGTGGTCTTGCCGTCGCGCACGCGCACGGTGCGCGCGGTGCTGCCGTGTTCGAGCTGCTGGGATTCGATCAGCGTGCCGCGTGCCTGCAGTTCGTCGGCGTGGGTGATGCAGCCGTGCATCATCTGGTCGAAGGCGCCTTCCGGCAGCGCTTCGAGCAGGGAATCGTCCGTGTAGATCATCAGCAGGAACTTCATGCGCCCTCCCGGCGTGCGTGCAGGCCGGGATTGTGCCACGCGGTCATGTTCAGGCCGCGTGTCTTCAGGCCGCGTGTCGCGTCGCCAGACGGCGGCCTACTCGGCGGCGGGCGAGCGGAACCACGCTTCCACGGTGCCCCTGATCTTCATCGTCATCGGATTGCCGCGACGGTCCTTCGACTTGCCCACCGGCACGCGCACCCAGCCTTCGCTGATGCAGTACTCCTCCACGTTGTCGCGCTCCACGCCGTTGAAGCGGATGGCGACGCCACGATCCATCGCCTCGGCGTTGTAGAACGGGCTGCGCGGATCGGAGGCCAGATGATCGGGAGGCGTATCGGACATGGGAGGCGTCGTGCGGATATCGGGGCCGCAAGGATACCCGATGCGCGGCGATCACCAGGCCACGCGGTGGCGGCTGCAGGCCAGCGTGGCCAGCAGCGTCAGCCGGCCATGGCGCGGATCGGCCGCCAGTCGCGCGGGGTCGGTGATGGCGGGCGCGCGGAAGGCGCCGCCATCGTGGATCAGCAGGCGGTTCCAGCGCGCAGGCACGGTCAGCGCATGGGTGAAGCTGGCATTCGATGCCTGCGGATAACCGGCCGCGCATGCGTGGCGCAGGGCGAAATCCTCCGGCGGCAGCGCCTCGGCATCGTGTTCGAGCTGCTCCAGTTGCTGCGGCGAGACGCGCGGCAGGAAGAAATGGGTGCCGCCCAGCGCCGGATCCTGGAACAGGAACAGCTCCGCCACCGCGATGCACTGGTCCGGCTCGAAGGCACGCACGCGGCGCGGTTGCCAGTGCGATGGCGCGAGCTGCGACGGGGGCGTGGTCACCAGCGCCAGCCGGCCCGCACTGCGCAACACGCGGCGCGCGCCCAGTGCGTGGCGCGCGTGGTCGCGCAGCACGTCGTGCAGCAAGTCGGTGAACTCCGCGGGCATGCGCAGGTGCAGCCCGGGGAACACGGCGGGCGGCGCCGGCTGGAAATCCTCCCGGTAGGCCTCCGCGAACGCGGGCAGGCGCTCCGGCGCCAGCAGCGCATCGTCGATGACGACGCAGGCGTGGCCGTGGCCGATGGCCAGGTGCTGGACCGCGGGACGGGGGTTGAACATGGTGCGGCCTCCCCGGCAGGCCGGCGTACGCACCGGCGGCACCACCATAGACCCGCCGGTGCGGCAGCACAAAGCGGCCGCCTCGCATGACGCACAGCGACGGGTACGGCGCGTACCATGTCGCCGCCTTCCCGTTGCCGCGATGCGCCCCATGACCCTGCCCGACGAGTTCGATCCCGACGACAACTTCGGCCATGCCTTCGATGACGGAGACGACATGGACCTGGACGACACCGAAGCCCTGGTGTGGAACCTGCTGGTGCTGATCAATCCCGGCGACGGCGAGACCGCGCTGCGGCAGTTCGCCGCCTACCGCGATGCCGGTGGCGAAGACGGCACCGAGCCGGACCAGGTGCTGTGGACGCTGAAGGACGCCATCGACTGGACGTCCGGCTTCTACGTGGACTGGAAGGACACCGAATCCTTCATTGACTGCGCCAACCAGCTGGCGGCGCGCTACGCCATCGAGATCGACTGGGGCGGCGACGCCAGCGACGAGGACTTCCTCGACGGCACCGACGTGCCCGCGCTGATGGCCACCGCCTACGACCGCCTGCGCGAGCACGGCTACACGCTGTGGAACTGGAACACCGGCGGCGACGCGTATGCGGGCTGGATGGCGTTGCGCCGCGACGACGACGGCATGCAGCAGCTGGCCGCGGTGATGGGCGTGGAGATCCGGCCGGGCAGCGACGCGTTCTGACGACGTGCGCCCGATGGTACCCGCGCTAGACTCGGCGTCTTCCATCGCGTCGGGAATGCCTGTCATGCGCGTGCTGTTGGCCCGTCTTGCCTGTCTGGCGCTGTTGGCGGCATCCGGCGCGCGTGCGCAGGATGTGGCGACGCTGCTGTCGCCGTCCAAGCCGAAGGCGCCCGAGGCGATCGCGCTGGCCGAGATCCCGGGACGCGCCGATGCGGACGAACGCTACGCCGAGGAAGTGGCGTTGCGCGCGGGCCACGCCGATCCGCTCGGCAGACTGGTGCCGAAGCTGGCGGCCATCGAGCAGTCGGTGGCGCAGAAGAACGGCCTGTTCGCCTACGCCGAGTTGCGCACGCTGCCGGTGGTGCGCCTGGAGAGCATGGAGCGGCACTGGAAGTTCGACGCGCGGCAGTACGCGCGCTGGCGCAGCGACATGCAGGCCTCGGTCGCGCCGTATGCGGAGGATGCGGCCGAACTCGCGCTGCGGCGCGCGGACTGGGACCTCACGCGCGCCGCGATGACGCCGGGCCTCACCCCGGAGGCCTTGCGTGCCCGCGTCGAGAGCGTCGGGGACCGCCTGCAGCAGGCCGAACAGGCGCTGTCGTCGCCGCTGGCCGAACAGATCGCTCTGGGCCGCCGCGCCAACCTGCTCGCGGCGCGCATCCAGACCGGCCAGCAGGCGGTGGAAGATGCGATCGCCTACGCCGACCGCCGTTTGCTGCGGCTGGATGCGCCGCCGCTGTGGCGCGTGCAGGACACCACGACGCTGCGCGACGACGTCGCCCGCAGCCTGACCCGCGAGATCCAGTCCGAGAACAGCTTCGTCGCCCAGTACGCGGCGGCCGACATGGGCAACCAGCGCCTGTTGCACGTGCTGCAAGTGGCGTTGCTGCCGCTCCTGCTGTGGGTGGCGTGGCGGCATCGGCGCCGGGGCGTGGATCCCACCGCGGTGCTGGCGACCGACGCCGAGGCGCGCGTGATCCGGCGTCCTTTCTCGACGTGGCTGCTGCTGTCGATGATCGGCGTGTTGCTGCTGGAACCGAACGCGCCGCTGTTCCTGCACCAGCTCGCGATGCTGGTGGCGCTGGTGCCGGTGCTGCGGCTGATGCCGCAACAGGGGCGACGCCTGCTGGGGCCGTGGCCGTACCTGGCCACCGCGTTCTACCTGCTGCAGCGCCTGGCGGTGCTGCTGATGGCCAGCGACTATCTGTATCGCCTGTATTACCTGGCGCTGGCCGTGCTGGCGCTGGCGGCGACGGGATGGCTGCTGTGGCGCTCACGCGGGCAACGCTTCGCCGGGCTGGCCGGTCGCGCCGGGCAGCTCGTGCATGGCCTCGCCTGGGCGGCGGTCGTGGTGTTGCTGGTCTCGGTCGGCGCCAACGTGCTCGGCAACGTGTCGCTGGCCGAGATGCTGGCGTCCGGCATCATCGAGAGCGGCTATTTCGCGCTGGTGCTGTATGCGGCGGTCACCGTGTTCGAGGCGTTGCTGCGCCGGCTGGGCGCGCGCCGCGAGGTCCGGCGGTTGTGGCTGATGCGCCGGCATGGCGGCACGTTGCTGGAATCGCTGGCGCGCTGGGCGCGGGTGGCGGCGGTGGTCGGCTGGATCGGCTACACGATGAGCCGGTTCCGCATCTTCCGCCCGGTGTACGACACGGCGAAGGCGATCATCACGCACCGCTTCGAGTACGGCGAGCTGTCGGTCAGCCTGGGGCACGTGCTGGTGTTCTGCATCGGCGTGGTGCTGGCGGTCTGGGTGGCGAAGACGTTGCGTGCGCTGCTGCGCGAAGAAGTGCTGCCACGCATGTCGCTGCCGCGCGGCGTCGGCAACAGCGTGGCGTCGCTCAGCTACTACGCGCTGCTGCTGGTCGGCCTGCTGGCGGCGCTGTCAGCGGCGGGCTTCAAGATCGGCCAGCTCGCGTTCCTGTTCGGCGCGCTGGGCGTAGGCATCGGCCTGGGCCTGCAGGACGTGGTGAAGAACTTCGTCTCCGGCCTGATCCTGATGTTCGAGCGTCCGGTGCAGCCGGGCGACGTGGTGGACATCAGCGGCACCAGCGGGCGTGTGCGCGCCATCGGCATGCGTGCGACCACCGTGCGTACCTTCGATGGCGCCGACGTGGTGGTGCCCAACGGCATGCTGCTGTCCGACAAGGTGACCAACTGGACGCTCACCGACCAGAACCGGCGCGTCGACGTGGACCTGGGCGTGGCCTACGGCACCGACGTCACGCGGGTGATGCAGCTGCTGCAGGAAACGACGCGCACGACGCCCGGTGTCGCCGAGGATCCGGCACCGACCGTGCTGTTCACCGGCTTCGGTGCCAGTTCGCTCGACTTCGCGATCCGCGCGTGGACCCACCAGTTCGACGACTGGTCGGCGATCCGCAGCGACCTGATGGGCCGGCTGCACGCGGCGCTGGGCGAGGCCGGGATCGAGATTCCCTTCCCGCAGCAGGACCTGCATGTGCGCTCGGTGCCGGAGGACCTGCTGCGCTCGCTGGCGCGGCCCGACGGGTCGAAGCCCGCGGATGGCGCGCCCGCGTGAGGTGGCCGTGTCGAAACCGGACGCGCGGGTTCGTCGCCCGGGCATGTCCCTGCGGAGCGGCACGATGACACGGCCTTTCGACATCCAGCGCATCGACCACGTGGTACTGCGTGCGCGCGACCTGGCGCGCAGCGTGGACTTCTACCGCGAGGTGCTGGGTTGCCGGATGGAACGCGAACGCCGGCACCTGGGCCTGGTGCACCTGCGTGCCGGCGCTTCGATGATCGATCTGGTCGGCATCGACGGAACGCTCGGTGCGCGCGGCGGCGCACCGGCCGGCAGCGAGGGGCGCAACGTCGACCATCTGTGCCTGCGTGTCGAACCGTTCGACGAGCCGGCGCTGGTCGCGCACCTCGCGGGCTTCGGCATTGCGACGCAAGGCCCGGCCGAGGTGAACTTCGGCGCGGAAGGCGACGGGCCGTCGCTCTATTTCCGCGATCCCGACGGCAATACCATCGAACTGAAAGGGCCGGCCAGCGGCGGCTGAGGCGTCAGGGCGCGGCCGTGGTCTGCGGCGCGACGGGCGCGGACAACGCTGGCGGCGCGGCGGCTTCCACGGCGACATCGGGCATCGCGGTATCGGCATCGGGCAGCGGTGCGCCCGGTGCCAGCAGGCTGCCTTCGCCCTGCAGCGCCGCTTCCGCGGCCTTGGTCATCACCACGATGCTGATGCGGCGGTTGATCGGATTCTGCGGGTTCCGCTTGTCGAACAGCACCGACGACGACAGTCCGACGACGCGCGACACCTTGTCCTCGTGCATGCCGCCGGCCACCAGCGCGCGGCGTGCGGCGTTGGCGCGTTCGGCGCTGAGTTCCCAGTTGGTGTAGCCACGGCTGGACGTGTATTGGGTGGTGTCGGTGTGGCCGGTGATGCTGATGTGGTTCGGCACCTGGTTCACGAAGCCGGCCAGCTCGCCGAGGATCCCCTGCGTGTAGGGCTTCAGCACGGTGCCGCCGAGGTCGAACATCGGCCGGTTCTGCTGGTCGACGATCTGGATGCGCAGGCCTTCCGGCGTCAGGTCCAGCAGCAGCTGGTCCTTGAACGGTTCCAGCGCCTGGCTCTTGCCGATGGCTTCCTGCAACGCCTGCATCAGCGTTTCCAGCCGCTGCTTTTCCTGCGCCTTCTCCTGTTGCTCGGAGACCTGCTGCGCGTCGCCCGGCGGCTTGTCGAACGGGTTGTCGCTCTCGCCTTTCGGCAAGTCCATGGTGCCGCCGAGCTTGATCATCGAGGTGCTGGCGCCGCCGGGACCGGCCGGGCCGGGCGCGGGCGAGAAGCTCTTGCCGCTCAGCGGGCTGGGATTGCGGAAGTATTCCGAGATCGCCGCGCGTTCCTTGTTGGTCGTGGCGCCCATCAGCCACATCACCAGGAAGAACGCCATCATCGCGGTGACGAAGTCCGCGTAGGCGACCTTCCACGAGCCGCCGTGATGGCCGCCGCCGGCGACCTTCTTGACGCGGCGGACGATGATGGTGGGGCGCTGTTCGCTCATCGCCGTGGCTTACTTGTTCGCCTTCAGGTGCGCTTCGAACTCGGCGAACGGCGGGCGCACGTCCGAGGGCAGGGTCTTGCGCGCGAACTCCAGCGCCACGGCCGGGTTGTAACCGCGCAGGCAGGCGAGCAGGGCGGTCTTCACCGACTCGTACATGCGGCTGTCCTGCTCCACCTGCGCCTCGATGGCGGCGGCCAGCGGCGAGACGAAGCCGTAGGCCAGCAGGATGCCGAGGAAGGTACCGACCAGCGCGGCGGCGACGTGCGCGCCGACCGCGGCGATGTCGCCGCCGATCGAACCCATCGTCACGATGATGCCGAGCACCGCCGCCACGATGCCGAAGCCGGGCAGGCCGTCGGACACTTTCTGCAGCGCATGCGCCGGCGCCATCGCTTCGTGATGGTGCTTTTCCAGTTCCAGCTCGAGCAGCGGCTCCAGTTCGTGCGGCTCGATGTTGCTGCCCACCATCAGGCGCAGGCATTCGGTGAGGAAGTCGAGCAGGTGGTGGTCGGCGAGGATCTTCGGATACTTCTGGAACAGCGGGCTGTTGGTCGGGTTCTCGATGTGCTCTTCCAGCGACATGAAGCCGTCGCGGCGCGCCTTGTTGAGCATTTCGTGGATCAGCGTCAGCACGTCCAGGTAGTCGGACGACTTGTATTTGGCGCCCTTGAACACCGACAGCGTGGCGGTCAACGTGCCCTTGACCACCTTCATCGGATTGCTGGCCATGAACGCGCCGAGCGCGGCGCCGCCGATGATGACCAGCTCGAACGGCTGCCACAGGGCGCCGAGCTTGCCGTGCGAGCCGAGGTAGCCGCCGATGACGCTCAGGGTGACGATGATGAAGCCGACGATGATGAGCATGGTGACGCGGCCGCAGGGTGGGGTCACCCAAGGATCGGCCCGGCGGGCGGTTTCTTGAGTGGCGACCGTCCATCGGTCCGACACGGGCAATGACCTTCGGCAGGGTTGACTACAGTTGTCGTCACGGGCATGTTGACGACAACTGTAGTCACAAGGCGATTCCATGCCCGGCAAGCCCCTCAAGTCCATCGGCGACCAGGAACTGGCGCTGCTCCAGCACCTGTCGGAACACGGCGATGCCAGCGTCGGCGAGGTGGCGGCCGCTTTCGGCGAGGCCCGCGGGCTGGCCCGCTCGACCGTGCTGACGATGATGGAACGGCTGCGCGCCAAGGCCTACCTGCGGCGTCGCCAGGTCGATGGCGTGTACCGCTACGCGCCGGCCGCGCAGCCGGACGACCTGATGCGCAATGCGGTGGGCAGCTTCGTCGAGAAGACGCTGCAGGGTTCGCTGTCGCCGTTCGTGGCGTGGATGTCGCAGCGCACCGAGGTCAGCGACGACGAACTGGCCGAACTGGAGGCGATGGTCGCCACCCTGCAATCCAAGCGGAAGGACGCCTGACATGGAGCTGCTTCCCTATTTCGATACGTGGCTGGACCGGCTGCTGGCGGTGAGCATGCAGTCGCTGCTGCTGGCCGCGCTGGTGTGGGCGCTGTGCCGCTACCTGCCGCGCCTGGATGCGCGCACGCGCGCCTGGCTGTGGTGGCTGGTCGCCACGCAGATGGTGGTCGGGCTGGCCTGGTATGCGCCGGTCGCGCTGCCGCTGTTGCCGGCGACGCCTGCCGCCGCGCCTGTCGTGGTGGCGATGGCAGCCGAAGCATCGACGTCGGCTGCCTCCGTGATATCGGTCGTGCCCGTGCAGGCGACGCAGGCATCGCGGTTCGACACCGGCGTGCTGCTGCTCGCCGCCTGGCTGGCGGGCGTGGCGGTGATGCTGGCGAACACGCTGCGCCACGGCTGGCGCCTGCACCGGCAGATCGGACGCGCACGTCCCTGCCGCGACCGCCGCGTGCGGGCGGTGTACGACGCGCTTGCGGATCGTCTCGGCATCGCCACCAGGCCCGCGCTCCTGGTCAGCGACGAGATCGATTCGCCGCTGCTGGCCAGGCCCTGGCGTCCCGTGCTGATGCTGCCCGCTGCCGGCCTGGCCGAGATGGGCAACGACGACCTGCACATGGCGCTGCACCACGAACTCGCGCACCTGCAGCGGCGCGACCTGTGGTGGGCGTGGATGCCGGCGCTGGCGCAGCACCTGTTCTTCTTCCATCCCGTCGCGCATTTCGCTGCGCGCGAGTACGCCTTCGCCCGCGAGGTCGCCTGCGATGCCGTCGTCATCGCCGACGAACGTCATGCGCCGCGCGATTACGGACGCCTGCTGGTGAAGCTGGGCGTCTCGACCACCCCGGTGCCGGCGCTGGCCGGCGCGTCCCCCACGTTCCGCATCCTCAAGAGGAGACTGCTGATGTTGCAGCACACCGCTTCCCCCCTGCGCGCCGGCGCGCTCGCGCTGACCCTCGGCATCGTGGCGCTGGCCGCCGTGCCTTATCGCGTCACCGCACGCACCTCCCCCGTCGCGGCACCGGCAGCGGCACCCGCCCCGGCGACCGTCGCCACGCCTGCCGCCGCGTCGCCGCGTCCGGTCGTCGTCGCCGATGCGCGTGACATGCCGGTGCCGCCCCCGCCGCCGGCGCCGCCCCCGCCGCCCGCTCGCCCGACAGTAGCGGTACCGCCGCCGCCGGCACCACCGCCCCCGCCGCGCATCCACACCCGTTCGAGCGCGCACACGGTCAGCATCGGCCACCAGCGCAATGGCGATGCCTACGTGCTGATCGACGGCGACGACGTGTCGATGGCGGGCGACAGCGACGACATCCGCACGGCGCAGCGTTTGCGGCAGGGCAATGCCCCGGTGCTGTGGGTGCGGAAGAACGGCAAGCAGTACGTGGTGCGCGATGCCGCCACGATGCAGCAGGTGAAGGCGGCGCATGCGCCGGTGCAGGCACTGGGCGAACAGCAGGGCAAGCTCGGTGAACAGCAGGGCGCGCTCGGCGAACGCCAGGGTGAGCTGGGCACGAAACAAGGCGAACTGGGCATCAAGATGTCGGAGATCGCGACCGGCCAGGCCGCCGCCGCCCTGCGCGGCGACAACGCACGCGATGCCGCCAACGATCGCCGCATGAAGGCGCTGCAGGACGAACAGGAGGCGCTGGCCCGCCAACAGGACGTCCTGGCCCGCCAGCAGGAACCCCTCGCGCGCCAGCAGGAAGCGCTGGCCCGCAAGCAGGAGGCCGCGACCGACAAGCTGCAGCGCGACGTCGACCGCCTGGTTGGCGAGGCCATCCGCAGCGGCAAGGCGCAGCAACTCTGATCGCTGTCGTGCAGCGGAGCTCGCTCCGCTGCGGTTCGGTCCGCTGACCGGGACCCCAAAGACCACGGAGCCGGGCAAGCTCGGCGCTACGGCGTCAACGTGTTTCCGTGAGGCCGCTCCACTGCGACCGCGCGATCCGGATGATCGCGCGGACCCGCTCGCGGTCGTGGTGTCGCGAGATGGCGATGGCGCCGAGCCGCAACGCCTCTTCGCGCAAGGCTTCGTTCACGTCGTAATGCGCGCCGCTGCGCTTGTCCTGGAATGCGCGGCGCGGCATCCCGAGTCGTGCGGCCATCGCATGCAGTTCGTCCAGCGTGTCGGCCATCAGGTGCGCCCAGCGCTGGCCGCGCCACAGCGTCACCGGATCGTCCACGTACACGCTCATCGCGGTGCCGTGGCCTTCGGCGGCCGCACCATGCGGTCCATCAGGTGTTCCAGCGTCGCGGGCAGGTCGCCGCAGCGGCCCATGTGCACGGGCGAGGTCTGGATGATGGAACTGCGCTTGGCGGTGAGCCAATGGAAGCGCGCGCGCGGCGGCAGCAGGCCGATCGGTGCGGCGGCCTCGCCGCCACGGCAGATCGCCGGAATCGTATCGAGGTGCCGGCGCAGCGAGTCGATGTCCAGCGTGGGATCGAGCGCATGCAGGCGGGTCTCGTCCAGTTCGATGCGCGCTTCCAGGAAGCCCGCGCGCTCGCACGACAGGATGATGCCGACGTTGGCGAATTCCTCGCGCTCCACGCGCGGCACCACGCGGATCACCGCGTAGTCGTAGGTGTCAGGTGCGTGCATGGATCGCCTCCTGCACGAACGCCTCGCGCTGCGCCACGCGCTGCGTCAGGTAGGCCACGTACGCGGCGCGCTGCGTGGCCGGATCGCCGAAGGCATCCGGTCCCTGCAGCCACGCGTCGGGCACGTCGGCCACGATGCCGGCGATGACGCCATCCGTCAGGCAGGCCGCCATCGGCGCGTCCACGTCGGCCAGTCGCGACGCCCAGCGCAGCAGCACGTGGTCGCGGATCAGCGGGAACGGCTTGCCCGCACCCCCTACATCGCCGTCCCAGCCGTGATGGAAGTACAACGATGCGCCGTGGTCGATCAGGTACAGGCGGCGGTGCCACATCAGCAGGTTGGTGTTGCGTGCGGTGCGGTCGACGTTGCTGATGAACGCATCGAACCAGACGATGCGCGACGCCAGGTCGGCGTCGGGCTGCTCCGCGACGGGATCGAAATTCACCGCGCCGGGCAGGTAATCCATCGCCAGGTTGAGCCCGGCGCTGGCCTTGATCAGGTCCTGGATTTCCGGATCGCCCTCGGTGCGCGCGAGGTCGGCATCCAGTTCCATCAGCGCCAGGTCCGGCATCGGCAGGCCCAGTGCTTTTGCGAGTCCGCCGGCGATCAGTTCGGCGACCAGCGCTTTCGGTCCCTGTCCTGCACCGCGGAACTTGAGGACGTACAGGCCATCGTCATCGGCCTCGACCACGGCGGGCATCGAGCCGCCTTCGCGCAGCGGGGTGACGTAACGGGTGGCGGTGCGGAGGGGAAGCATCATCAGGCCGTCAGGATACCGCGCCCGTTGCAGGAGGGGCTTTCAGCCGCGACCGTGCAGGAGGCGGAGCGATCGAACATGCGCCTGGCAGATCAGGTACCCGATGGTCGGGGGCTTGTCCGGTGATGATGGCAGTCGGGGCTGAAGCCCCTCCTGCGGTTACGTGGAGCGCGAGACGCCCATGCGCCGCAGCGCCAGATAGACCACGACGCTCGATGCGACGCCCAGCAGCAGGGCGAAGGCCAGGCCGTGCGTGCTGTGGGCGAACGGCAATCCCGGCAGGTTCATGCCGAACAGGCCGGCCACCAGGCTGGGCGGCAGCAGCAACGCGGTGACCATCGACAGCACGTACAGGTGCCGGTTGGTGCGCTCGGCCAGCTTCGCCGCCACTTCGTCCTGCAGCAGGCGCGCGCGTTCCTGTAGCGTCGCGACATCGCCATCGAGATCGTCGAAGCGCTGGTTGAGGCGCGCCACCGCGGGCAGCAGTTCGTGTTCGGGATAGGCGGGATGGCGCTGCTCGAACTGCTTCAGCACGCGCCGCATCGCAGTGAGCGGACGATGCAGGCGCACGGTCTGGTGGCGCAGCTGCGCCAGGTCGCGCCGTTCCTCGCCGATGCTGTCGGCCAGCACGCGGTCCTCGATGCGGTCCAGCCGCACCGACAACCCGTCGCCGCTGCGCTCGACCGTGTCGGCGAAGCGGCCAGCGATGAGTTCCAGCATGCGTACCGGCGAATCCGCGCGGGTGCCGGCCCCGACCGCGCGACGCGCGGCTTCGACCGAGCGCAGTGCCTGCCGGCGTGCCGTGACCAGCAGGTCGGGCGTCAGTGCGAAGTGCAGCCAGCCGATGCCGTCGTCACCGCGCAACTGGCCTTCGACGGCCAGGTCGACACCGCGCTGGTGCGCCCAGTCGACGAAGGCCCCATGTACGGCCTCGTCTTCGTCGAGCTGCAGGTTGACGTGCGAATCCGGCGACAGCAGCGTGGCGCGCGCGTCGTCGGGCAGCGGCAGTTTCGCCGCCACCTGCGCGCTGCGGGCATCGCTCAGGTCCAGGTGCAGCCAGTGCCAGTGATCGGGCGCGTGCACGGCATCGATGCCGCATTGCGTGGCGTCCAGCACGTGCGCGCGGCCCGCCGCGTCGAACCGGTACAGCCACAGCGCGCCGGGCAGGCCGGCGAACGGCGAGGGGAGCGCATCGGGTTCGACGGGCGGGGCCATGTTGCAGGCGTGCGGCAGCCGGAAGACGGTGGGGTGACGGTCAGGCTACCGCCGTCATGTGCCCGTCTCGTGACAACCCGGACCCGCTATCCGGCCGGTTGCGCTTCCTCGCCGCCACGCTGCAGCGGGTCGGGCAAGGCATCGCCGTTCGGCGTGAAGGCCAGCGATACCGAATTCAGGCAGTGGCGTTCGCCGGTCGGCGGCGGGCCGTCGGGAAACACGTGGCCCAGGTGCGACTGGCAGCGGGCGCAGACGATCTCGGTACGGACCATGCCGTAGCTGCTGTCGCGGATGCGGCCGATGTGCGCTTCGTCGACCGGCTGGAAGAAGCTCGGCCAGCCGGTGCCCGAATCGAACTTGGCGCTGGAACGGAACAGCGGCAGGCCGCACAGGCGGCAGGTGTAGACGCCGTCGGTCTTGTTGTCGAGGAACACGCCGCAGAACGGCGCCTCGGTGCCATGCTGCAACAGCACCCGACGCTCTTCGTCGCTCAGGCCCGCGACCAGCGTGTCGCGCTGCGCATCGGTGGGCGGGGCCAGGTCGAAGGCCGTCATGGTGAACTCCGTGGTGGATGCAGGACGTAGATGGTGCCGGGCGCGGCGGATCGCAAGCCTGGACTATGATCCCGCTTCCTCCATGCACCGAGGCACGGATGCGTCCGATGTCCCCGTTCATCGGGTTGCTGCTCGCCATGCCGGCGGCCGCGGCCCCGTCGCAGGCCGGATCGATGCCGGTGTGCCTGGACGCGCGCCAGGTCGTCGAGTTGCAGCAGGCGTCGCCACGGCAACTGGCGGCGCTGGATCGCAGCGGCCAGCGTTTCCGCATCGATCTCGGCGACGCCTGTCCGGGCAGTGCCGGCGCACGCGCGCAATTGCTCGCCCGCGGTGGACGCGTCTGCGGCACGGAAGGTGAAGCGGTGCGCATCGGCGCCGCCACGTGCCCGATCGTCGGCGTGGCACTGGTCGGCGCGCGTGACTACGCGACGCTGGCGCGCGCGGCCGCGACCCTGGCCAACGGGACGGCGCCGACCACGCTGGACACGGTGGAGGTGCGCGGCGAGCGCCGGCGCGGGTTCGGTGGCTCGTCCAGCTACTGCTTCGACACGCGCTACCTGCGTTCGTGGTCGGAAGACGGCAAGGGCATGCTGGTGGAAGTGGCGCCGAAGCGCTCCGGTGGCCATCGCTACTACCGCGTCGAGCTGCCGCAGAGTTGCCCGGACCTGGATTCGGCGCCCGCCATCAGCTTCCGCTCCGGCGTCGGCATCAGCCTGATCTGCGGCAATCCGGGCGACCGCGTGGTTGCCGAAGGCGCCGGTGATGTCGTGTCGTTCGACGCCGCCGGAAGATTCCCCATCAGCGACGACGTGCGTGCGTCGCGGTTCCGTCCAGGCATGCGCTTCCAGTGCACGGTGTCGGCGGTGTACCCGCACGAATCGGAAGACGGAAACGGACAGGCCCCGCGATGAGCGGGGCCTGTGGTGTCGCGATGCCGCGGTGCGAGGGTCAGGGCGCCGACGTCAGCGCCGGGCCGTTGCGGAACTCCTTGCGCAGCCAATCGTCGATCAGCCGCTTCTCGTAGCGCAGGCTATCGTTGCTGTTGATCTGCGTGCCCATCAGGAAGGCATTGTCGACCAGCTTGCGCTCGCCTTCGGCGACGACCTGGCCGTCCGCGCCCTTCAGGACGAAGGTGAGCGTCATGCGCGGCGGATAGAGGTCCTTCACCACGCGGACGTCGTTCATCCCGGCGCGTACGGTCGGCTCGTAGCGGCCGGCACGGTCGATGTCGGAGATGGTGACGTCCAGGGTCTGGCCGCGTGCAAGGCGCTGGCCCGCCTCATCGCGCAGGTACGTGGCGAGCTGGTTGACCCAGGTGCCGCGCTCGGACTCCCAGCGGTTGCCGCTGTACTTGATCTCGCTGAACTGCGCGGGATCGGTCCAGCTGACGCTGACGGCGCCGCCTTCGGCGGGCAGGCTGCGCGGCAGGGCGGGATCGGTGACGGTTTTCGGACGCGCCATGCCGGGCGCGGCGACGGCCAGCGCGACAAGGGCGGTGAACAGCAGGGCAGGCGCCTTCATGGCGGATCCTCCGTGGATGTGACACGAAGTGTGCGCCCGCTGCCGAGGCCAGACAACCGGGCGGCGGCGCGCCGTCGTGTGGCGTTCAGTCCCTGTTTCCAGGCCGTTCAGAGGTTGCGCAGCCGCTCCACGTCGCGCACCGGCGGGGCGCCGAACATGCGGCTGTATTCGCGGCTGAACTGCGACGGGCTTTCGTAGCCGACCCGATGGCCGGCGCTGGCGGCGTCCAGCACCTCGCTGAGCATCAACCGGCGCGCCTCCTGCAGGCGCAGCTGCTTCTGGTACTGCAGCGGACTCATCGCGGTGACGGCCTTGAAGTGATGATGCAGCGCCGATGCGCTCATGTGCACTTCGCGGGCGATGTGGTCGATGCGCAGCGGCTGCGTGTAGTGCTGACGCAGCCAGTGGATCGCCTTCGCCACGCGCTGGCCCTGGCTGTCGGCGATGCCGATGTGGCGCAGCATCGCGCCCTGCGGGCTGCACAGCACGCGGTAGAGGATTTCGCGTTCCACCAGCGGCGCCAGCAGCGCGATGTCGCGCGGGGTGTCGAGCAGCTTAACCAGGCGTATCGCGGCATCCAGCATCTCCACGCTGCTCGGTTGCAGGAACAGGCCGCGCGACGGCGGCGGCAGCGGTGCCTTCGCCGATTCGGCCTCGGTGACCATCTCGGCGATGGTGGCGGCCGAGAGTTTCAGGATCAGGCACAGGTAGGGCGCTTCGGCCGACGCTTCAGTCACCTGGCCGGTCACCGGCAGGTCGACCGAGGCGACGACGAAGCGGCTGGCGTCGTACTCGTAGATCTCGTCGGCGAGGATCGCGCGCTTCGCGCCCTGCACGATCAGGCACAGCGCGGCCTCCTGCACGCCGCGCATCGGCAGTTCCATCGGCGCACTGAGGCGCGAGAAGTTCAGCGCCGGGATCGCGGTGGCGTGGAAACCGTCCTCGCCGGTGGATCGTTCAATCAGCCGCGCCAGTTCGCGGACGCGGTCGGCGAGGAACGTAGGGCTGTCGGGCATGCGGAGGCCTGTGGGAAGGGCGTGGGGCGTGCAGCGAGTCTACGCAGCGGGCGCGGCGATGGAACCGCCTGCGAGCGGTGTCCGCAGGATCGGGCAAGGATCGCGGAGGAACCGGATATCGACGCGCCGGCTGCGGCGCCCAGACTGCGCCCCGTCCCGGCACAGCCCGTGCCGTGCTTCCCCCAACGAGGTGTCCCAATGTCCGGAATCCAAGGAAAAGTCATCGCCATCACCGGCGCCAGCAGCGGTATCGGTGAAGCCGCCGCACGCGAACTCGCACGCCGCGGCGCGACGGTCGTGCTGGGTGCGCGCCGTACCGACCGGCTGGAAACGCTGGTCGCCGGGATCGAAGCCGCCGGCGGAACGGCGCGCCATCGAGCACTCGACGTCACCCGCCTCGACGACGTGCAGGCGTTCGTGGATTTCACCCGCAGCGAGTTCGGCCGGCTCGACGTGATCGTCAACAACGCCGGCGTGATGCCGCTGTCGCCGCTGGCCGCGCTGAAGATCGACGAATGGAACCGGATGATCGACGTCAACATCCGCGGCGTGCTGCACGGCATCGCGGCCGCGTTGCCGGTCATGCAGGCGCAGGGCGGCGGGCAGATCATCAACGTCGCCTCCACCGCGGGCCATCGCGTGTGGCCGAGCGCCTCGGTGTACTGCGCCACCAAGCACGCCGTGCTGGCCATCTCCGAAGGCCTGCGGCAGGAACACGACCACTTGCGCGTCACCGTGGTGTCGCCCGGCGCGACGACCAGCGAACTGGCCGAGACCACCAGCGATGCCGGCATCAAGGCCTGGCTGGAGGATTTCCGCCAGGTGGCGATTCCCGCCGAGGCGGTCGCGCGCGCGATCGCGTATGCGGTGGAACAGCCGGATGATGTGGACGTCAGTGAAGTGATCGTGCGGCCGGCGGCCAGCGCGAACTGAGCGTTCCACCGCGAGGGGTTGCCGCTGCGGCGTGGGGAGAGTGCAATGGCGCACTCCCCCGCTTCAGCAGGCATTCCCCCATGGAATATCGTTACCTCGGCGCATCCGGCTTCCGTGTGCCCGTCCTCTCCTTCGGCACTGGCACCTTCGGCGGCCAGGGCGCGCTGTTCAGTGCCTGGGGCAGCACCGACGTGGCTGAAGCGCGGCGCCTGGTCGATGTCTGCCTCGATGCCGGCCTGAACATGTTCGACAGCGCCGACGTGTATTCGAAGGGCGCGGCGGAGGAGATCCTCGGCGAAGCGATCAAGGGAAAACCACGCGATGCGCTGATCATTTCCACCAAGGCGACGTTCCGCTTTGGCGACGGCGAGAACCAGGTCGGTTCCTCGCGCCATCATCTGATCAATGCGGTCGACGGTGCGCTGAAGCGCCTGGGCACCGACTACATCGACCTGTTCCAGCTGCATGGCTTCGATGCGCGTCCGCCGGTGGAGGAAGTGCTGTCCACGCTCGACACGCTGGTGAAAGCCGGCAAGATCCGCTACCTCGGCGTCTCCAACTTCTCCGGCTGGCACCTGATGAAGTCACTGGCCGCCGCCGACCGCCATGGGTGGACACGCTATGTGGCGCACCAGGCGTACTACTCGCTGGTCGGCCGCGATTACGAGCATGAACTGATGCCGCTGGCCGCCGACCAGGGCGTGGGCGCGGTGGTGTGGAGTCCGCTGGGCTGGGGACGCCTGACCGGCAGGATCCGCCGCGGCCAGCCGCTGCCGGAGACCGGCCGCCTGCAATCGCAGACCGCGCAGGACGCCGGCCCGCAGGTCGACCTGGAGTATCTGTACGACGTGGTCGATGCGTTGGACGAGGTCGTGCAGGAGACCGGCAAGTCGATCCCGCAGGTCGCGTTGAACTGGCTGCTGCAGCGCCCGACCGTCAGCACCGTGGTGATCGGCGCCCGCAACGAGGAACAGCTGAAGCAGAACCTCGGCGCGGTCGGCTGGAGCCTCACGACGGAGCAGGTGGCAAAGCTGGATGCCGCCAGCCAGCGCCCCAAGCCGTATCCGTACTGGCACCAGGCCGGCTTCGCCTACCGCAATCCCACGCCGGTCTGACACGCCGGCACCTCGTGGACCGGCCCGCCAGGCGACGGATTCCCTGTAGGAGCGACGTGAGTCGCGAACGTACTCCTGCGGCCCACGGTCTCCGAGGGGCTAAACATGGCAGTCGCTCTGAACCTGCGGTCGCGACTCACGTCGCTCCTACAGGGCGAGGTTGCTACATTCGCCTTTTCGCCACTCGACTTCCGGAACATCCATGCGCCTGTCCATCCTCGCCGCCGTCCTGTCCGTCGCCTGCGCGCCCGCGTTCGCGGCCACCACCTACGTCAAGGCGGGGCGGCTGCTGGATGTCGAGTCCGGCCGCCTGCTGACCGACCAGGCCATCGTCATCGAGGACGCGCGCATCACCGCCGTCGGCCCCGCGGCGAGCACGCCGGTGCCCGCCGGTGCGACGGTCCACGACCTGTCGACGAAGACCGTGCTGCCCGGCCTGATGGATGCGCACGTGCACTTGCATGGCGACGCCGACCTGCAGGGCTATCGCCGCCTGGCGATCTCGCTGCCGGCCGCCGCCATCAAGGGCGCGAAGAACGCACGCACCACGCTTATGGCCGGCTTCACCACCGTGCGCGTGCCGGGTTCTCCGGGCTACGCGGACGTCGCCCTGCGCGATGCGATCGCGACCGGCGAAGTCGAGGGGCCGCGCATCCTCGCCGGCGGTGTGTCGATCGGCATCACCGGCGGCCACTGCAGCGACAACAACCTGTTGCCCGCCGAGTACAAGGCCGTGGGCGAGGGTGTCGCCGATGGTCCGTGGGCGGCGCGCCAGAAGGTGCGGCAGAACGTCAAGTTCGGCGCCGATTTCATCAAGACCTGTTCCACCGGCGGTGTACTGTCCAAGGGCACCGAAGTCGGCGCGCCGCAGTACTCGCTGGAGGAACTGAAGGCGCTGGTCGACGAGGCGCACGCGCTGGGCCGCAAGGTGGCCTCGCACGCGCATGGCGCCACCGGCATCCGCAATGCGCTGCTGGCCGGCGTGGACTCCATCGAGCATGCCAGCTTCATCGACGACGACGGCATCGCCCTGGCGAAGAAGAACGGCACCGTGCTGGTGATGGACATCTACAACACCGAGTACATCCTGGGCGAAGGCGAGAAGGCCGGCTTCCTGCCGGAATCGCTGGAGAAGGAGCGCCGCGTCGGCGCCACCCAGCGCGAGAACTTCCGCAAGGCGCACCAGGCCGGCGCCATCATGGGCTTCGGCACCGACGGCGGCGTCTATCCGCACGGCCTCAACGCGCGCCAGTTCTCACGCATGGTGCAGTTCGGCATGACCCCGCTGCAGGCCATCCGCTCGGCGACCGTGGTCAACGCGCGCCTGTTCGGCATCGACAAGGACGCGGGTGTGCTGAAGCCGGGCTACTACGCGGACCTGATCGCCGTCGATGGCGACCCGTTGCAGGATGTCTCCACCCTGGAGAACGTCGGCTTCGTGATGAAGCAGGGCCGTGTCTACAAGAACACCGCGAAGGAGTGAGGCGCAGCGCATGTCCAAGCCCGTGAAGATCGATTTCGTCTCCGACGTCGCCTGCCCCTGGTGCGCGATCGGTTTGGCCGCGCTGGAGCGCGCCATCGCCGACGTCGGTGGTGATCTGCAGGTCGAACTGCATTTCCAGCCGTTCGAGCTGAATCCCGACATGGTCCCGCAAGGCGAGTCGATCGCCGACCATCTCGGGACGAAATACGGGCTGAGCGCCGAGCAACTGGCGCAGAACGGCGAAGCGCTGCGGCAACGTGGCGAGGCACTGGGCGTGCGCATCGACCTGCAGAAGCGGGACCGCATCTACAACACCTTCGATGCGCATCGCCTGCTGCATTGGGCGGGTGAACTCGGCGCAGACCGGCAATTCGCGCTCAAGCACGCGCTGCTGCAGGCCTATCACGGAGAAGGGCGCAACGTGTCCGACCGTGACGTCCTGGCGGCGATCGCTGGCGAAGCCGGGCTGGATGCCGACGAAGCGCGGCGCATCCTCGACACGGACGCATTCGTCGCCCAGGTGCGCGAGCGCGAGCACTTCTACCAGCAACGCGGCATCCGCGCGGTGCCTTCGGTAATTTTCGACGACCGGCACCTGGTGCAGGGCGGCCAGCCGCCCGAGGTGTTCGAACGGGCGCTTCGCCAACTGGCGGGTTTGCCCGCACCGGCGCCGGAATGACGGAAATGTAATGCAGGGGTAAGCATGGCGAGAGGAGGGCAGCCGCAGACTGGCGCCACGGTGGGAATTGGCCCGCCGCATCAACGCCACAACGAGGAGCATTCCCATGAAGCTGCGTTATTCCCTCTTGACGCTGGCCCTGTCGCTGGTCGGTGCCACCGCCTTCGCCGCCACCCCCATGCCGTCCCCGGCGCCCACCGCCAAGACCACGGCCGTCAAGCCCGCCCATGCCGCCAAGTGCGGCGAGCACCAGAAGCAGGACAAGCAGGGGCGTTGCGAAGACGTCAAGGCCGCCGCGAAGAAGAGCTGAACCATGCGCCGGGTACCGCCCCGCTCCCCCCACGGCGGCGGTACCATGGCGATCCACGGGAGGCACGATGCGCGCCTTGTTGATCGAGGATGACCCCCACACGGCGGCCTTCGTCTGCAAGGCGATGCGGGAAGAAGGGCACGTCCCCGACCATGTCGACAATGGCCGCGACGGCCTGTTCCTCGCCACGACCGAGCGCTACGACGTGCTGGTCATCGACCGCATGGTGCCGGTGCTCGATGGGTTGAGTCTCTTGCGCGCGCTGCGCGCGGCCGGCAACACGACGCCGGCGATCCTGCTGACCGCACTGTCGGACGTGGACCATCGGGTGGAAGGCCTGAAGGCGGGCGCCGACGACTACCTCGCCAAGCCCTTCGCCTACGCGGAACTCAGCGCCCGCATCGACAACGTCAGCCGGCGTGGCAAGGGCGATGCGCCCACCACGGCCCTGCGCGTGGCCGATCTCGAACTCGACCTGCTGTCGCGCCGCGCCACCCGCGGTACGAGGCGCATCGACCTGCAACCACGCGAATTCCGGCTGCTCGAATACCTGATGCGGCAGGCAGGCAACGTGGTCACCCGCACCATGCTGCTCGAAGCCGTGTGGGACTACCACTTCGACCCGCAGACCAACGTCATCGACGTGCACGTCAGCCGGCTGCGCCAGAAGCTCGAAGGCGCGGGCGAGCCGCCGCTCCTCCACACGGTCCGCGGTGCGGGTTACCGCCTCGGCGGATGAGTCGCCGCCGCACACCGCTGCGGTCGACGACGGCGCGGTTGGCCTGGGGTGCGGCGGCCGCTTTCCTGGCGGGCTTCTGGCTGCTTTCCGCGTTCGCGTACATCACGCTGTCGTCGCTGCTCGAGCATGACGCCCGCGAACGGGTGATGGCCGATGCCGTCGGGCTGGCCGACCTGTACCGGCGCGACGGCCGCGAAGTGCTGTTGTCGGAGGTCCGCCAGCGCGTGGCCGACGGCATCGATCCCGATGCGCTGTATGCCGTCATCGACGCGCGTCACGGGACGTTGCTGGCCGGCAACCTGGACATCGCCCCGGCCCCGCTGCACCCAGGCTGGGTCGCGCTGGCGGACGAACCCGCCGGCACGCCCCGTCGCGTGCGCGTGAGCGCGCTGGACGCGAACGTGTACCTCGCCACGGGCGTGCGGATGCGTGCCGCCGCCGGTTTCAACGCCATCGCACTGCGGACGACGCTGATGGCCACCGTGTTCGCCCTGGTGCTCGGTGCCCTCCTGGGGCACCTGATCGCGCGCTGGGTGGCCCGCCGCCTGCGCCGGCTCGAGGAAACGGCGGCGCAGGTCGGCGACGGTGAAATCGACAGCCGCGTGCCGCTGGATGGCAGCGCCGACGCCTTTGAACGCCTGGCCATGCGCTTCAACGCGATGCTCGACCGCATCGGCGGCTTGCTGACCGGCGTGCGCGAGGCCACCGACCACATCGCGCACGACCTGCGTACGCCGCTGACACGCCTGCGCAGCCGCCTGGAAGCGCTGCGGATGGCGACACTGGACGAGGAACGATCCGTGGCCCTCGATGCGGCCGTCGCCGAGGTCGACCAGTTGCTGGCATCGTCCAACGCGTTGCTGCGACTGGCGCGGGTGCAGTCGCAGCCCCCCGTGGATGACGATCCGCTGGTGGTCCTCGATCGCGTCGTGCGTGATGCGGTCGAACTCTACGAACCGGTCGCGGCGGAACGCGGGATCCGGCTGGACACGGCGGCGGTGGCGCCGGTATCGGTCCGCGGCGACGCCGACCAGCTTTTCCAGGCCGTCGCGAACCTGCTGGACAACGCCATCAAGTATTCGCCCGAAGGCCGGTGCGTGCAGGTGGCCGTGCTGTCGTCGATGACGGATGCGGTGATCGTGGTGGCGGACGAGGGTGAAGGCATTCCCGTGGCCGAGCGGGCACGGGTGTTCGACCGCTACTACCGCCTCGAGCGCCATCGACGCTCACCCGGTACCGGGCTGGGGCTGAGCCTGGTGCAGGCCGTCGTCCACCGGCACCGGGGACAGATTCGACTCGACGATCATCGGCCGGGACTGCAGGTGACGCTCCGGTTGCCACTGCCGGGTGCGGCCGGCATCGAGCGGACGGCCGTCGCGTCCTAGCCGTGGCGCGCCAGCAGGATGGCTTCGTTGCTCGGCATCTCGACGACCACCGCGGTCGGGATGCCATGGTGCTGGTGAAGGGTGGCGGCGAGCAGCTTCGCGTTCTCGCGCGCATCGCCGAGATTGTCGAACCAGTTGCGGCCGTATTGGCCTTCGTAGAGTTGCCAGCCTTTGTCGTTGGCGGCGATGGTGAAGAGCAGGCGGGGCATGGTGGACTCCAGTCGACACGCCGGGCAGGGAACCGGCGTGGGAACTGTGCGCGAATGTGCCAGCTATCACATTCGGCGGATGCCCCGGATCCGCGTAGGAAAAATCCTACGCGGCTGTAGGTGCGATGCCCGCCTTCACCGCAGCAGCGGCTGCAGCGCCTTCCATACATGGTCGCGCAGCTTGGGCTGCGCAGCGGCGACCGGGTGCAGGTTGTCGGCCTGGTAAGCCGAGCGATCGAGCGCGATCGGTTCCAGCAGGAACGGCAGCAGCGCGGTGTCGTACTGCTTCGCCAGCGCGCTGTAGTTCTGTTCGAACCCGCGCGTGTAGTCGGGTCCGTAGTTCGGCGGCATGCGCATGCCGACCAGCAGCACCTTCGCCTTCGACGCCTGGGCCGCCTTGATCATCTTCTCCAGGTTGGCGCGGGTCTGCGCCAGCGGCAGGCCCCGCAGGCCGTCGTTGGCACCGAGGGCGATGACGACGACCGCGGGCTTGTGCCGCTGCAGTTCCGCCGCGATGCGTACCGCGCCGCCTGCCGTGGTCTCGCCGCTGATGCTCGCGTTGACGACGCGCCATCCCGGTGCGGTCGTGCCGATGCGGTCCGCGGTGAGCGATACCCAGCCCTGGTTGGGTGCGAGGCCGTAGGCCGCGGACAGCGAATCGCCCATCACCAGGACGGTGCGCGTGCCCTGCGCCGGTGCGGCCGTCGTCGCCTGCGCCGCGGCGGACCGCGCGAACAGCGCGACGAGCAGCAGCAGCGAGAGGCCCATGGCCCATTGCATGCGCACGCGTCGGGCCCCATACCTGTTCAAATTAAGAAACATTTAATCCGTGCTCCCGATGATTCACGACATGACCGACGAGATGATCATGGCCGACGCCAGCAGACTCCACACTGAAGCCACCAGCCGCCACGCGGTCCTCGACGTGCGGGGCCTCGGCAAGCATGTCCCGCTGCCCGGTGGCGACCTGACGATACTCGACGACATCGGTTTCCGCATCGAACACGGCGACACGGTCGCCATCGTCGGCGCGTCGGGTTCGGGCAAGAGCACGCTGCTGTCGTTGCTCGCTGGTCTCGACGTGCCCAGCGCGGGCGCGGTGACGCTGGACGGCGAGCGCCTGTCCGACCTGGACGAAGACGGCCGTGCGCGCGTGCGTGGCGAGAAGGTCGGATTCGTGTTCCAGAGTTTCCAGCTGCTGCCGTCGCTGACCGCGCTGGAGAACGTCATGCTGCCGCTGGAACTGCGCGGCGATGCCGACGTGGAGGGTCCGGCGCGGCAGATCCTGGACAAGGTCGGCCTCGGTCAGCGCCTGGGCCACTATCCGCGCCAGCTGTCCGGCGGCGAACAGCAGCGCGTCGCGCTGGCGCGTGCGTTCGTGACGCGGCCGTCGCTGCTGTTCGCCGACGAACCCACCGGCAATCTCGATACGCACACCGGACAGGCGATCATCGAGCTGCTGTTCGCGCTGAATGCCGATGCCGGCACCACGCTGGTGTTGGTCACGCACGACGACCATCTGGCGGCGCGCTGTCAGCGCGTGATCCGGCTCGACGCCGGACGACTGCAGGGCACGCCCGCATGAGGATGCTGTCGCTGGCGTGGCGCCAGTTGCGGCGCGATCTCGCGGCGGGCGACATCCGCATCCTGTTCGCGGCACTGGTGCTGGCGGTCGTCGCCGTCACCTCGGTCGGCTTCGTCACCGATCGCGCCGAGCGCGCCCTGGCGATCGAAGCGAACCGCCTGCTGGGTGGCGACGTGGTCGTGCGCGGCGACGCGCCGCCGACCGATACGTTGCGTGCGCTGGCGAACGCGCCCGGCCTGCGCGTGACCGAGACGCAGGAACTGCAGAGCATGATCCGCGCCGGCGAATCGCTGTCGCTGGGCGACCTGCGCGCGCTGGGCGAGGGCTTCCCGTTGCGCGGCAGCTTCCGCGTGGTCGACCGCGCCGGTGGTGCCGAACGCGATGCGGGTGGCATTCCTGCATTCGGCACGCTGTGGATCACTCAGGCGGGTGCCGAAACGCTGGGCGCCAAGCCGGGCGACGAGATCGGCATTGGCACGCGCACCTTGAAACTTGCGGCGCTGGTGACGCAGGAGCCGGACGCGGCGCTCGACTACTTCAATGTCGCGCCGAAGGTGTTCCTCAACCTCGCCGACCTGCCGTCCACCGGCCTGGTGCAGGAGGGCAGCCGCCTGCGCTATCGGCTGGTGGTCGCCGGCAATGCCGCCGCGGTCGAGACGTTCACTGCCGCGGTCAAGCCGCAGCTCGCGCGCGGACAGCGCATGGAGACGATCCAGGACGCGCGCCCGGAAGTCCGTTCCGCGCTGGATCGCGCCAGCCGCTTCCTCGGCCTGGCCGCACTGGTGTCGGTCGTGCTGGCGGCGGTCGCGGTCGCGATGGCGGCGCGCCGGCACAGCGAACGGCATCTGTCCGGCACGGCAGTGATGCGCTGCCTCGGCGCACAGCAGCGCACGCTGGTCGGCATCCATGTCGGTGAGCTGGTGTTGCTGGGGCTGGCCGCCTGCACGTTCGGCGTGCTGATCGCGTTCGGCCTGCAATGGGGCATCGGCAGCTGGCTGCAGCAGTCGCTGAAGATCGACATCCCGCCCGCGGGCCTGATGCCGGCGCTGCAGGGCTATGGCGTGGGCATGGTCGTGCTGCTCGCCTTCGGTGCGCCGCCGGTGCTGGCACTGCGTCGCGTGCCCGCGCTGCGCGTGCTGCGCCGCGACCTCGACCGCACCGAACCCAGTGCATGGCTGGTGGCATTGACCGGCTTCGTCGGCCTCGGTGCGTTGCTGTGGTGGAAGGCGGGGTCGCCGGCGCTGGGTACCGCGATGCTGGTCGGCATTGCCGGCACACTCGCCGTCCTCGCACTGCTGGCGTGGGCGCTGATCCTGCTGGTGCGTCGTGTGCGCTCGCGCCTGCGCGGCAGCCTGCGCTACGGCCTGGCCAATGTCAGTCGCCGCGCGGGCACGTCGATCGCGCAGGTATCCGCGCTCGGCCTGGGCCTGATGGCGCTGCTGCTGCTGACCTTCGTGCGCACCGACCTGCTGGATCGCTGGCAACTGGCGTTGTCGGCGAATGCACCGAACCGCTTCATCATCAATGTGCAGCCGGACCAGGTGGATCCGGTGAAGACGTTCATGCAGGCGCGCGGCCTGTCCGCAGTCGATCTCTATCCGATGATCCGCGGCCGCCTGGTCGAACTCAACGGCAAGCCCGCCAGCGGCGCCGACTACGAAGATGCGGACGAGCGCACGCAACGCCGCGCCGACCGCGAGTTCAACCTGTCGATGGCGGCGACGCTGCGCGACGACAACAAGGTGACGGCCGGCGAGTTCTGGACCGGGCGCACGCCAGCATCGCCGGAGCTGTCGGTGGAAGAGGGGTTTGCTGACGACCTGGGCTGGAAGCTCGGCGACCAGGTGGCCTTCGACATCGCCGGCCAGCGTTTCGAGGGTCGCATCACCAGCCTGCGCAGCGTGGACTGGGAAAGCTTCCGTCCCAACTTCTTCGTCGTTGCATCGCCGGGCGGACTCGATGGTTATTCGGCCAGCTACATCACCGCCGTCAGCGTGCCGTCGGGCGATACCGCTTTCACCCGTGAACTGGTCGGCCAGTTCCCCAATCTGTCCGTGATCGATGTCGAAGCGGTGCTCAACCAGGTGCGCAGCACGGCCGAGCAGGTTTCGCAGGTCGTGCAGGTGGTGTTCTGGTTCTCGCTGGCGGCCGGCCTGCTGGTGCTGATGGCGGCGGTGAGCGCGAGCCAGGACGAGCGCCTGCTGGAAGGTGGCGTGATGCGCGTGCTCGGCGGCAGCCGTCGCCAGCTGCGCCTGGCACAGGCGTCGGAGTTCGCCGCCATCGGATTGCTGGCGGGTCTGGTCGCGGCGATCGCGGCGTCCGTGCTGTCGGGCGTGGTGGCCACGCAGGTGTTCGACCTGCCGTGGAAGGCGAACTGGCAGCTCGCCGCCATCGGCGGCGGCCTCGGCATGCTGGCCGCGCTGGGCGCGGGCCTGTTCGCCACGCGCAAGGTGCTGGATGCGCCGCCGTCGGTGACGCTTCGCGAGTTGCAGGGCTAGCGCTTGTAGGAGGGGCTTCAGCCCCGGCCGCTTTTCCTGGCGATCAGGTCGGGGCTGAAGCCCCTCCTACAGAGGCGTTTTTCGAAGCGGCGACCGCAAGCGTTCCTCGATCACGCGCTCAATCCTGTCCCCGGGCAGGGCGGGCGCGCCGTATCGCATCGCAAGACGGGATAAAAGAAGAAACGAGCCAGCATTCCGCCTTGCCGCAGACCATCAGGTGCAGCGTGTACGCCATCTCGACCCGATCGCCAACGCGGCTCCCGGTGGCCAACCGCTAGAATGGCGTCCTCCTTTCCGTAGCGTGCCGTCCGTGGCCTCCCGATTCTCCGATCCCGCGCTCGACGCGCTGATGCTGCCGTTCGCCCAGGGTCCGCTGGCCTGGCCGCAGGGTTCCGTCCTGTTCCTGCGCGCGCGCGATGGCGCGGCGCTGCGGCAGTTCCCGCTCGAATCGCTGGTCTGCGAACAGAGCTTCCGACCGGACGCCGAACTGCTCGAACGCGCAGGATTGCGTGTGGTGGCCGATGCCGCGGCCGACGGCGCGCGTTATCCGCTGGTGCTGGTCTTGCCGCCCCGCCAGCGCGACGAGGCGCGCGCATTGCTGGCGCGTGCGGTGCAACTCGTCGCACCGGGCGGCATCGTCGTCGCGGCGATGACCAACAACGAGGGCGCGAAATCGGGCGAGGCCGACCTGAAGCAGCTCGCCGGGCTGGCCGGTACGCTGACCAAGTTCCACTGCCGCACGTTCTGGACCCGGCCGCCGGCCGAGACCATGGAGGGGACACTGCTGAAGCAATGGGTGGCACTCGACGCGCCACGTCGTATCGAAGGTGGTCGCTTCCTCAGCCGGCCGGGCGTGTTCGCCTGGAACCGCATCGATCCGGCGTCCGCGCTGCTGGTCGAATGCCTGCCGGACGACATCGCCGGGCATGGCGCGGATCTCGGCGCGGGCTGGGGCTTCCTGTCGCTGTCGTTGCTTGAACGCTGCCCCGGCATCACCGCGCTGGATCTCTACGAAGCGGAGGCGCGTGCGCTGGCACTGGCGAGGGACAACATGGACAACACCGCGTCTTCCGCGCGTCTCGATTTCCGCTGGCATGACGTCACGGCCGGTTTGCCGGAACGCTACGACTTCATCGTCAGCAATCCGCCGTTCCATACGCAGAGCCGCGCGGACCGCCCTGACATCGGCCAGCGCTTCATCACTGCCGCCGCCGCCGCACTGAAGCCGGGTGGCCGCCTGTGGCTGGTGGCCAATCGCCACCTGCCGTACGAGCAGACCTTGAACGACAGCTTCGGCGAGGTGCGCGTGGCCGGCGAGCGCGACGGCTTCAAGGTCATCGCGGCTGTCAAGGCGAGGCGGTGAGCGGATGAAGATCGTCAAGCACATCGCCAACCTCGGCTACGGCAGCCGCAAGCAGGTGCAGTGGATGTTCCGCGAGGGGCGCATCACCGATGCCGACGGCGAAGTGCTGTATGCCGACGATCCGGTCGACCACACTGCGATCCGCGTGGATGGCGAACCGCTGGATCCTGCCCCCGGCCTGGCGATCCTGCTGCATAAACCGGTCGGCTATACCTGCTCGACCAAGGACACCGGACGCATCGTCTACGACCTGTTCCCGCAGCGCTTCCGCGACCGCTCGCCGGTGCTTTCCACGGTGGGCCGCCTGGATCGCGAGACCAGCGGCGTGTTGCTGCTGACCGATGACGGTGGCCTGCTGCACCGGATCATTTCGCCGAAAGCGAATCTGCCCAAGGTCTACGACGCCACGCTGGCAGAGGATCTGCGTGGCGACGAGGCGGCGATCTTCGCCAGCGGCACGTTGATGCTGGAGTCGGAACAGACGCCACTCGCGCCAGCGGCGCTGCATGTCATCGATCCGCGTCATGCGCAGCTCACGCTCACGGAAGGGCGTTACCACCAGGTGCGGCGCATGTTCGCCGCCGTCGGCAACCACGTGGAGGCGCTGCATCGCAGCCGTGTCGGCGGCCTGACGCTGGACGGATTGCCCGAAGGCCAGTGGCGCATCCTCGACGAAGGCGACCTGCGACGGCTGTTCGGGGCAGGCGAATGACGGCACGAGCGCTGCCGTTCACGCCGTCGGCGGTGATCTTCGACATGGATGGCCTGATGCTCGACAGCGAGCGCGCCATCATCGGTTGTCTGGCGGAAGCATCACGCGAGCTCGGTCATGAGCTGCCCGAGGTGCTGTGGCTGTCGATGGTGGGTCACAGCGAAGCCGTGTGCCGGCATCTGCTGGACGAGGCCATCGGTGAGGTCGAGCGCGATCGCGTGCTGCAACGCTCGCATGTGTTGTACGAGGCCGTCGTCGCGGCGGGCGTGCCGCATCGTCCCGGCATCATCGCGATGCTGGATTTCCTGCAGGCGCGCGGCATTCCCCGTGCCGTCGCCACGTCCACACGGCGTCCGCTGGCACTGAAGAAGCTCAAGGCCTCTGGCTTGCTGCCTCATTTCGATGTGGTATGCACCAGCAGCGATGTCGAACACCCCAAGCCCGCGCCGGACGTCTACCTGCTGGCCGCGCACATGCTGGGCGTCGACCCCGCGCAGTGCCTGGTGCTGGAAGATTCGCCGACCGGCGTGCGTGCCGCGCTGGCTGCGGGCATGTACCCGATCCAGATTCCCGACCTGCTGGTGCCGGATGACGCGGTGCGCGCGCTTGGCCACACCATTCTGCCGTCGCTGGATGAGGTGCGACTGTTGCTGGAGCGGCGGCTGGGATCGCCTCTGGACATCTGACGTGGGAGCGACGTAAGTCGCGAAGCTTCTGGCCCGAATTCCGAGATCCCGTCGGGTAAACCTCCGATGGCGATTCCTTCGGTGCTTGCCATGCTCGTCTCTTTCACGGGAGCGTTGGCATGTCGGGATACTCTGAACTGAGAAAAGGCCGCTTCTCCGAGCCGGGTCAGGCCTATCTGGTGACATTCACCACAGCAGAGCGCCGTCCGCTGTTCGAACAATCCGACCTGGCAAACTACGCTTGCCAAACCCTCACCGCAGCGCGGCTCTGGTATCGGTCGCGGCTGCTGTGCTGGGTACTGATGCCGGATCATTGGCATGGCGTGATCGAACTGGGGTCGCTGGACGATCTGTCGACCACTATCCAGCGAGTGAAATCCAACAGCGCCAGGATGATTCGCCTTCAATATCCCGATGCCGGACATGTCTGGGAGAAGGGTTTCCACGATCGCTCGTTGCGGAGCGGTCCTGCCGTCCTGGCGGCGGCACGTTACATCGTGGCCAATCCGCTGCGCGCGGGCCTTGCGCGAAGTGTGGGGCAGTATCCGTGGTGGGATGCGGTCTGGCTTTGACTATCCTCGCGATGGAGAAGCAAAGCATCGCGACTTACGTCGCTCCCACATCCAGTATCCCCGCGCCCAATATCGCGGTCCGTTTTGTCAGTCCACGAACAGCTTCGCCCACCCCGCATGCCCCAGCGCATCCAGCGTCTTCACGTTGCGCTCGACGATCACGTCGGGATCGGGGAAGGCTTCCACCGCGCGGTCGATGCTGGCTTCGCGCAGCAGGTGCAGGGTGGGGTAGGGCGAGCGGTTGGTGTAGTTGCTGATGTCGTCGGGCATCGTGCCGGCGAACTGGTAGTCCGGGTGGAAGCTGGCCACCTGGATCTCGCCCTGCAGATCCAAGGCCTCGACCGCGGCATCGGCGTTGTCGAGGAAGTCGTTGTAGTCCAGGAAATCCGTCAGTACATCCGGGTGCACGATCAGCGTGGTGTCGACCTTTCCGGGATCGGTATCGCGCAGCAGCACCAGTTCTTCCGCGAGTTCCTCGAGCAGCGCTTCCGGCGTGCTGGCATCGCTCAGCACGATGCGTACCTGCTGCTTCATGTACACCGCCTTGGCGAACGGGCACAGGTTGAGGCCGATCACCGCGCGCTCCACCCAGCGCCGTGTTGCGTCCAGAGGGTCGACGGCTTCGGCCGGGGCGGTGGTATCAGTCACGGAAGTTGTCGAACTGCAGCGGCAGTTCGAATTCGGTCTTCTTCAGCAGGGCGATGGCATCCTGCAGGTCGTCGCGCTTCTTGCCGGTCACGCGCAGCTTGTCGCCATTGATCTGCGCCTCGACTTTCAGCTTGGCGTCCTTGAGGGTGGCGACGATCTTCTTCGCCAGTTTCTGCTCGATGCCCTGCTGGACGGTGACCTTCTGGCGCGCGCCGGCCAGGTTGGTTTCCACGTCGCCGAATTCGAGGCAACGCACGTCGATCTGGCGGGCCAGCAGCCGCGCGCGCAGGATGTCCGTCATCTGCTTGAGCTGGAAATCGCTGGGCGCGGACTGCGTGATCAGCTTCTCCTCCAGCACGAACTTCGCCTCCACGCCCTTGAAATCGAAGCGGGTGGACAGTTCGCGGTTGGCCTGGTCCACGGCGTTGGTCAGTTCGTGGGCGTTGACTTCGGAAACGACGTCGAAGGAGGGCATGGGCATCATCCAGTTGGTACCCGGGCATTCTACCGTGCCGCCTTCGCCACCGAGTGGCGGGCGGTGATAATGGGCGATGGCCGCATCCCGTCCGTCCCTCACCCCCGCCGTCCTGCTGATGCTGGCGGCCGTGCTCATGTTCGCCCTGATGGATGCGGGCCTGAAGCTGCTGGCGCCGCACTATCCGCCCTTGCAGGTCGCGGCCCTGCGCGGCCTGTCGTCACTGCCGCTGGTGACGGTGTGGGTGCTGGCGACCGTGCCGGCGCGCTCGCTGCTGCGCGTGCACTGGCCGCTGCACCTGCTGCGCGGTGCATTGGGCGTGGTGATGATGGTGGGCTTCGTCTACGGCCTGCGCACGATGCCGCTGTCCACCGCGTACGCCATCACCTTCGTCGCACCGCTGCTGGTCACCGCGATGGCGGGACCCCTGTTGAAGGAAAAGGTGGGCGCCGGCCGCTGGGCCGCCATCGGCATCGGCCTGGTTGGCGTGCTGGTGATCCTGCGGCCCACCGGCGACGGCATGCTGACCGCCGGCGGACTGACAATCCTGCTTGCGGCCGTCTGCTATGCGCTGGGCGCGGTCACCGTGCGCATGCTGGCGCAGCGCGACAGCACGCAGGCGATGGTGTTCTGGTTCGTCGTGCTGCTCTCGCTGGGCGCCTCGGTGCTGGCGCTGCCGGCATGGATGCCGTTGCAACCTGCGCATGGCTGGATCATCGCCGGCGTCGGCGTGTCCGGCTCGCTCGCACAGGTGGCGCTGACCGAAGCCTTCCGCCGTGGCGAGGCGTCGTTGATCGCGCCGCTGGAGTACACCGCGTTGCTGTGGGGCGTGCTGCTCGACGTGGCCCTGTGGTCCGTGCTGCCGGACGGCGTCACCTGGATCGGAGCCGGCATCATCGTCGCAAGCGGCCTGTACCTGCTGCGCCGGGAAACGGTGCATGTGGAAGCGGAGCATCCCTGACGCCATTCCATTTTGCGGCATGATGCCGGGCATGCCGATCCTCCTTGTCCTGCTGTTCGTGTTCCTGCTGCTCGCCCTGTGGGTGGTGCTGTTGCCACTGTCGCTATGGCAGCGCTACCGCTACGGTCGCGCACGCCGGATGGCGCGGGGCTGGCTGCTGGCCTTCAATGCCTGGAGCCTGCTGGTGTCGGTGGCGATCTTCCTCGCGATGAGCGCGTTCGGCTTGTTCTGGTGGCCGGACAGCCTGCTGGGCGCCGGCGCAGGGTTGGCGGCGGGCGCCGTGCTCGGCCTGCTGGGCCTGTGGCTGACGCGCTGGGAGGTGGCACCGCAGGGCGTGTTCTACCAGCCCAACGCGTGGCTGGCATTGCTGCTGGTCGCCGTCGTCGCCGCACGCATCGTGCTCGGCTTCGTGCAGATGGCGCACTACGGGCAGGCCGGGCATGCGATGCCCGCACATGCCTTGCTCAGCGGTCATGGCAGCCTGCTGGCGGTGGCAGGCCTGCTGCTCGGCCACTACCTGGTCTATGCGTGGGGCGTGAAGTGGCGCGTTGCGCGGCTGCAGCGCCTGCGCGGCCATCACGCCCGGTAGTGAAATCAAAAAAAAGCGGCGGACCCGAAGGCCCGCCGCCGTATCGACGCGTTGGAGCAACGATCAGAAGCGCGCGCCGATACCCACGCCCACGACCCACGGGTCGATCGTCAGTTCTTCGCCGGTGCCCTGGCCGCCGACGCGCACGCCGGCGTCGCCCTTCATGTAGCGCGCATCGGCGCGTGCGAACCAGGTCTGGTTGATGTTGAAGTCCATGCCCGCCGTGGCCATGGCGCCCTTGGCGGTTTCCAGGCCCACGTGCGCGCCGTCGCCACCGATGGTCTCGTTACTGAAGTTGGACTCGTAGTAGCCCAGGCCCACGAACGGGCGCATGACCTTGTCCGGCGCGCCGAAATGGTACTGGCCGCTCAGCGCGATCGGCTGCTGGTCTACAGTGCCGATCTTGCCGGGGCCGTCCGCCTTCACGCGATGGTTGAACTTGTCGGCGGCACCCCACAACTCGACCGCGATGTTGTCGGTGGCGTACCAGCTGGCGCTGATCACCGGGGCGACGTCGCCATCGATCTTCAGGCCGGGCGCGGGATCGCGGTCGGGCTTGAGGATGGCCGCACCGCCGACGACGGCGAAGCGCTTGCCGCTGGCGGAGGAGTAGGAGGCGTCGGTCGACGCGTCCTGCGCGAAAGCGGCGGGGACGGCGACCAGCGAAGCGAGGGCAATGGTGAGGGTACGAAGCGAAGTCATGCAAGATTCTCCTGTTGCTGTTTTCTTATGTCCCGTCGATGCGATGCGGCGTGTGCCGCGACGTCACCGAGGGCGAGCGCACCGTAACCAGCCACGCATGAACGTCTCCCACGTCGCGACGTGAACGGATCGCGAATCCGGCGATTTCTTCCGCTGCGTTCATGCGTATTTCACTGCGCGTGCATATCGCTGACCGGCGCGGTTCATCCATCCGCTGTCGTTGCGGAACTCATCGACGATGGCGAACGCCGCTGCGTCCGGTGCTTGGTGGCTTCTTGCGGTTGCGCTACTGTTCCGGCGACGAGGAGGGGCCACCATGGCAAGCAGCGAGGCAAAGACGGTCGACGAGTATCTGGCGGAACTGCCGGAGGAGCGCCGCGCCGTGGTGTCGGCGGTCCGTGACCTGGTCAACCGGCATCTGCCAGCCGGCTACGTCGAGACGATGAGCTGGGGCATGGTCAGCTGGGAGATCCCGCTGTCGCGGTACCCCACCACCTACAACCGGCAGCCGCTGTCGTATGTCGCGCTGGCGGCGCAGAAGCAGCACTACGCGCTGTACCTGACCGCATGCCATGAGCATTCCGCACAGGATGTGGTGCTGCGCAACGCGTACGCGGATGCGGAGAAGAAACTGGACATGGGCAAGCGCTGCCTGCGCTTCCAGGCGCTGGATGACCTGCTGCCCGAGGTGATCGGCGCCGTGATCGCATCGACGCCGGTGAGCGCGCATATTGCGCACTACGAAGCCAGCCGCGCACGGAAGTGACCCGCATGCCCCCTGCCAAACGCAAGCCCCGCGCCGGAACGGAGATGCCCGTACCGGGCGGGCACCTGACCATGGCGGACCTGGCGAAGGTGGCGGGGGTGTCCGCGATCACCGTATCGCGCGCGCTGCGCGACAGTCCGCTGGTCAATGCCGAAACGCGCGAACGCGTGCGGCAGGTCGCGCAGCAGTACGGCTATGCGTTCAATGTCAGCGCCCGCAATCTCAAGCTCCGCCGCAGCATGACGGTGGCGGTGGTGGTCGAGATGAAGCCCACCGTGGAGCGGCAGATGTCCGGGCCGTATCCGCTCGATTTGCTGGGCGGCATCACCCAGGAACTCACCTCCACCGGCTACAGCGTGCTGCTGACGTCATTGCAGGGCGGCGCGCTGCCGAACGTGCAGGCGGCCGACGGCGTCATCCTGCTCGGGCAGGGCGCGCACGAGGATGCGATGCACGAAGTGCAGCGCTGGGGGCGGCCGATGGTCGTCTGGGGCGCGGTCAGCCGGCACGAATCGCAGGTCGTGGTGGGCAGCGACAACCGGCGCGGCGGAGCGCTCGCGGCGGAGCGTTTCATCGCGCTCGGGCGCCGTCGCCCCGCGTTCCTCGGCGACCCGGCGCATGGCGAATTCGCCGAGCGTCTGGACGGGTTCGCGGGCGCGCTGGCCCGGCACGGCATCACGCCGCTGACGCCTACCGTCGCCAGCTTCACCGTCGGTGCGGGCGCGGAAGCCGTGCACGCATTGCTGGAAGCGCATCCGCAGGTCGATGCCCTGTTCGCGGCCAGCGACCTGCTGGCCATCGGCGCGATCCGTGCGCTGATCGAGCGGGGCCGCCGCGTGCCCGAGGACGTGTCGGTGATCGGCTACGACGACACGCCGCTGGGCGCCACCTACGTGCCTCCCCTGACGTCCGTGCACCAGAACTTCATCGACGCCGGCGTGCTGCTCGCGCGCAAGGTACGCGCCCTGATCGAGGGAGAGGTGGCCGCCTCCGAGACCCTGCCGACGCATCTGGTGGTCCGCGCCACCTGAGCGCTGGGCGCTGCTGCATCGCAGCGACTTTCGGGCGGGTGCTGCGCCTGCCCGTGCTCCCGTCGATACGCTGCAACCGACTGAAATTATTGAATTTTATTCTGGAAGAAGGCGCGGCGTGCGCCCCTTCCTGACAGCCATGCCTGCGGCCTGACATCGATAACTTGACATCGATAACAGTGCCTCCTAGCGTGCCTCCGCCCGGGCTGTCGGTCCCGGGAAGGACCAGGCCAGCGTGGGGATGTCGGTGCAGCAGAGCAGCAAGGAAACAGCGGGCCTCGCCGGGGACGCCAGCCGGGGGCGCCAGGATCCGTGGCGACTCACGCAGCACGGTTTCGACGCCGCGCGGGCCGCACGCGACGAAACCCTGTTCGCGCTGGCCAACGGCACGCTCGGCGTGCGCGGCGCGCTGGAGGAGGGCGACAGCGCCAGCGACGGCACGTTCCTGTCCAGCGTGTTCGAGCAGAACCCGATCCACTACCACGAGCGTTTCCCCGGCTTCACCCGCAGCACCGACACGCGCGTGCCGGTGGCCGAAGGCAAGCACATCCGGGTGCGGCTGGGCGACCTGCTCCTGCGCGTGGAAGACAGCGAATGGCTGGACTTCGAACGAACGCTGGACCTCGCGGCCGGCGCGCTGGATCGCCGCCTGCGGCTGAAGACGCCTCAAGGCCACACGCTCGAGATCACCGCGCGACGCGTGGTGCCGCTCGCCGAGCGCGCGCTGCTCGCGATCCGCTTCGAGGTGGCCTCCGTCGACTACACGGGGCCGTTGACGCTCGTCTCGTCCATCGAGACCGGGCGGCAGGCGGTCGAACAGGGCGACGATCCCCGCATCGGCGTGCACGGCGGCGAGGACCTGCAGGTCTCGGACGAACACGCGGATGCCGACCAGGCGAGGCTCACGCAGCGCACCCGGCACAGCGGCGCCGCGCTGGTCTGCGCACAGCAGCACCGGGTGTCGCCTGGCCTCATCTTCGAAGGCGCGGCGGCAAGTGCCGGCCGCGTCGAGCAGCGCTTCGTCGCGACGCTGAAGCCGGGCGCGTCGGCGACGATCGAGAAGTTCGTCGCCTACGACGATGGCAATGGCGCAGCGGCCGATGGCGTGGACGCGGTGCTGTCGCGCGCGCGCGCGGCAGGCTTCGATGCCATCGCGGCCGTGCAGGTCGATGCGATGCAGGCGTTCTGGCAACGGGCCGGACTGTCCGTCACCGGCGATCCCGCCGCGGAACTGGCGCTGCGCTTCAATCTGTTCCACCTGCTGCAGTCGGCCGGCCGCGACGGCATCACCGGCACGGCGGCCAAGGGCATCACCGGCGAGGGCTACGAAGGCCACTGCTTCTGGGATACCGAAGCCTTCGTGCTGCCGGTCATGGCGTTCACCGCGCCCGACGTGGCGCGCGCGATGCTGATGTACCGCTATCGCACGCTCGACGGCGCGCGCGCTACCGCGCGTGCCATGAACCATCCGCGCGGCGCGCTGTATCCGTGGCGCACCATCGCCGGCCGCGAATGTTCCGCGCACTATCCCAGCGGGTCGGCGGCGTACCACATCAACGCCGCCATCGCGTACGGGATCGGGCTTTATCTCGACGCCAGCGATGATCTCGACTTCCTCAGCGAGGCTGGCGCCGAGATTCTTTTCGAAACCGCGCGCATCTGGCCGCAGGCCGGGCACTCCAATCCTCGGCTCGACGGTGCGTTCTGCATCCACGAGGTGACCGGTCCCGACGAATACACCACGCTGGTCAACAACAACTGGTACACCAACCGCATGGCGCAGCGGCATCTGCTGCGCGCGGTCGATGCGTGGTCGCGCCTGTCCGCCGAGCGGCCGGAGGCGCTGGCGTCGCTGGCATCGCGCATCGGGCTTGATGCGGAGGAGGTGGCGCTGTGGCACCGCGCGGCCGACGCCATGTACCTGCCGGTCGACGAGGCGCTGGGTATCCATCCGCAGGACGACGATTTCCTCGGCAAGCCGCGCTGGCCGTTCCCGAAGCGCGAGGGGCCGCACCGTCCGCTGCTGCTCGACTACCACCCGCTCACGCTGTACCGCCACCAGGTCTGCAAGCAGGCGGACGTGGTGATGGCGCTGGTGCTGGCCGGCGATGGCATCGACGCCGGGGCCAAGCGGCGCGACTTCGACTATTACGAGGCCGTCACCACCCACGATTCCACGCTGTCCGCGCCGGTGTTCGGCATCCTGGCGAGCGAAGTGGGACAGGACGAGAAAGCGTGGGGCTACTTCGATGCCAGCCTGCGCGTGGACCTGGACGACCTGCACGGCAATACCGACCACGGCGTGCACATGGCCGCAATGGCGGGCAGCTGGCTCGGCCTGGTGCAGGGTTTCGGCGGCCTGCGCGTCGTGGACGGGCTGTTGCAGTTCGCGCCCACGCTGCCGTCGGCGTGGACCGGCTATGGCTTCAACCTGCGCTGGCGCGGATGCGTGCTGCGGGTGGACGTGGATACGCGTGGCGTGCGCTATCGGCTGGACGAAGGCAGCACGCTCGCCTTCCGCCATGCCGGCAGTGAAGTGATGCTGGCGCAAGGGCGCCAGGCCCTGCTGCCGCTGGCCGTGCCGGCGCCGCCGAAGGCGATGTTCCCGCGCGCATGCGATGCGTTGATTTTCGACCTGGACGGCGTGCTGACCGACACCGCGCATACGCACTACCGCGCGTGGAAGCGGTTGGCCGACGGGATCGGCGTGCCGTTCGACCTGCAGGTCAACGAACGGCTGAAGGGCGTGGACCGGATGGCGTCGCTGGAGATCATCCTGGAACGCGCTTCGCGCACGTATTCCGCCGACGAGAAGCGCGCGCTGGCCGACACCAAGAACGGCTACTACGTGCAGGAAATCGCGAACGTCGGTCCGCAGGACTTGTTCGACGGCGTGCGCGAGGTGCTGGATGCCGCGCGCTCGGCCGGACTGAAGCTGGGCCTGGCGTCGGCCAGCCGCAACGCGCCCGCGCTGCTGGACAAGCTCGGCATCGCCGACCGCTTCGACTACATCGCCGACGCCGGCCGCATCGTGCGCGCCAAGCCGGACCCGGCCATCTTCCTGGATGTCGCGGCCGCGCTGGGCGTGCCTGCGCACCGCTGCCTCGGCGTGGAAGACGCCGCCGCCGGCATCGAGGCCATCCATGCCGCGGGCATGGCGGCCGTCGGCATCGGCGATGCGCGCGCACTGCGCCATGCCGACGCCGTGGTTCCCCGCATCGCCGAGTTCGACCTGAGGACGTTCGTTTCGCCTTGACCGCACGTGGCCACAGAAGCCGCGGCGGCAGCCTGTCACTACAACAACAAACGCACTACGTGGAGGGAGAGACCATGCAACACACCAAACATCCGATGCGCTACGCCCTGTCGGCCGCCATTGCGCTGGCGCTCGCGCCGGCGCTGGCCGCTGCGCAGGACACCGCCCCGGCCGGCAAGGACGATGCGACCACGCTGGACGCCGTCGTCGTCAGCGGTACCGCCAAGTTCAAGGGCCTGCGCAAGCGCGACGCCAGTTTCTCGATCAGCACCGCGACGCCGGAACAGATCCAGGAAACCGCGCCCACCAGTACGGCCGACCTGCTGAAGATCGTGCCGGGCGTCTGGGCCGAGGCCAGCGGCGGCGGCACCGGCGCCAACGTCTTCGTGCGCGGCATGCCGTCCGAAGGCGATGCGCCCTTCTTCACCCTGCAGCTCGACGGCTCGCCGATCTTCCCGCCGCCGACGCTGTCGTTCCTCGAGAACACCACGCTGTTCCGCATCGACGACACCATCGCGCGCGTCGAAGGCCTGCGCGGCGGCCCCAGCCCGATCTACTCCAACGGCCAGCCGGGCGTCACCGTCAATTTCATCCAGAAGAAGGGCGAAGACACGCCGGAGGGCCTGGTGCGCATGACGCTGGGTACCGACAGCCTGCGCCGCGTGGACTTCTACAGCGGCGGCCCGCTCAGTGCCGACAGCGGCTGGTACTACAGCGTCGGCGGCTTCTACCGCGAGACCGACGGCGTACGCCGGACCGGCTTCCCGGTGGAAAAGGGCGGGCAGCTGAGCGCCACGCTGACCAAGCGCTGGGCCGACGGCGAGTTCAACCTCTATGCGCGCCACACCGACGACAAGAACACCTTCTACACGGCGGTGCCGCTGGTGTCGCGCAACAACGGCAAGGACATTTCCAGCTTCCCCGGCCTGGACGCCACCACCGGCACGCTGGTAGGCGACGATTTCCGCCGGGTGACGCTGCCGACCGGCGTGGGTAGCCAGACGATGACCCGCGACCTGGCCGACGGCCGTGGCGTGGACATCGACGTGTTCGGCGGCTCGCTGGACTGGTACGTCGGCAACTGGACCATCAGCGACAAGTTCAACTACCTCAAGGGCGACGCGCCGACGTATGCGCTGTTCACCGGCGCCAACCCGCAGACGCTGTCGTCGTACATCACCGACACCTACGGCGCCGGCGTGACCGGCACCGGCACGTTCGTCAACGGTGGCGGCGTGGTCGACCCCAACCAGCAGGTGCTGACGGCGGGCTTCTGGGTGGTGGAGAAGGAGATCAGCTCGTTCACCAACGACCTGCGCTTCAGCGTCGACCTGACCGACAGCAACGCGCTGACCTTCGGCGTGTACTACGCGGACTACTCGTCCAAGGACCGCTGGTGGCTGGGCAACAACATGCTGCTGACGGCGCAGGACAACGCGCGCCGGGTCAACCTGGCGCTGTCCAACGGGCAGGTCGCCACGCGCGACGGCTTCGTCGGTACCTCGTTCTACAACATCCGCGGCGACTACGACGGGCAGAACACCGCCTTCTTCATCGCCGACGAATGGACGGTCAACGACCGCATCCGCCTGGATGCCGGCGTGCGCTACGAGCGGCAGAAAGTGAACGGCACCGTGTGGGATCCGGTCACGGTCGACCTGGACGGCAATCCGAACACCCTGTACGACAACAACACCTCCGTGTCGACCACGCCGCGCAGCATCGACCAGAACGACAGCGACGTGTCGTGGACGGCGGGCCTGAACTACACGCTCAACGACAGCGTCAGCCTGTTCGGCCGGGTCAACTCGGGCTTCACCTTCCCGCAGTTCGACAACCTGCGCGATGGCGCCAACAACAAGACCGAGATCGATCAGTACGAACTGGGCCTGAAGGCGGGCGGCGCGACGTACGAGATGTACCTGACCGCGTTCTTCAACGATTTCACCGGCCTGCGTTACCAGGCCTTCGACAACAACGGCAACAACGTCGTCATCATCGGCGACTCGAAGGCGCGTGGCCTGGAGTTCGAGGGCGCGTGGCGGCCGGGCGGTGGCTTCGAGCTGGCGTGGAACGCGACCTGGCTGCGCGCCAAGTACGGCGACTTCGCCGACTACGACGGCAACCAGGTGGTACGGCAGCCGAAGTTCCGCGCACGCCTGACGCCGAGCTACTACTGGTCCATGCCGTGGGGCGACCTGAAGGCGTTCGCCACTTACACGCACGTGGGCGACCGCTACTCCGATCCCGCCAACGGCCAGGTGCTGCCGAAGTACGACACCTGGGACATCGGTGCCAGCGCGCACGTCGGCGACCATTGGGAGTTCACCCTCTCCGGCCGCAACATCACCGACGAGATCGCGCTGACCGAAGGCAATGCGCGCGTGCTGGGCAATGCGACCAGCGGCGGCGTGTTCATGGGGCGCCCGCTGGAAGGCACGTCCTACCAGGCGTCCGTCGCCTACCGCTGGTGAGGCACCGCGGCCCACGCTCGCGTGGGCCGTCGTCCGCCGTCGCGCCGTCTCTCCCGGCGCGGTGGCGGATACTCTCTTCCTGATCCGGATGGTCGTGCCGTGCGATGGCGCGGCCATCTTCCGCACAGCGCCGTCGCGGCGGCCAGGTGCGCACGAGCCGACCGGAACCATCCATGACGCGCACCCGCATGATCCTGGCGATGATCCTGACCTACATGATCTTCGCCATGCTGTTGAACTCCGTGGGCACGGTGATCCTGCAGTCCATCCAGGGCTTCGGCATCACCAAGGCCGATGCCAGCCTGCTCGAAGCCTTCAAGGACCTGCCGATCGCGGTCACGTCGTTCCTGGTCGCGTCGTTCCTGCCACGACTGGGTTACCGGCGCGCGATGATGCTCGGGCTGCTGCTGGTCGCGGCCGCCTGCGTGGCGATGCCGCTGCTGCAGGCGTTCTGGGCGACCAAGCTGCTGTTCGCCACGGTCGGCGTGGCGTTCGCGCTGGTGAAGGTGTCGGTCTATTCCAGCATCGGCCTGCTGACCGAAGACGCGAAGGCGCATGCCGCGCTCACCAGCACGGTGGAAGGCTGGTTCATGGTCGGCATCCTTGGCAGCGCGTGGCTGTTCGCCGCCTTCATCAATGCCGAATCTCCCGGTGATCCGGTGTGGCTGGATGTCTACTGGGTGCTGGCCGCGATGTGCGTCGCGGTGGTCGTGCTGCTGGCGACCTGCACGCTGGACGAGCGCGCGGCGCGGGATGGCCATGCCGCCGCTGAGTCCTTCATCGACATGTTCCGCCTGCTGGCATTGCCGCTGGTGGTGGTGTTCCTGGTGTCGGCCTTCCTCTACGTGCTGATGGAACAAGCGATCAACACCTGGTTGCCGACGTTCAACCGCGAGATCCTGCACCTGCCCACCACGCTCAGCGTGCAGGCGGCCAGCATTTTCGCCGGTTCGCTGGCGCTGGGGCGGCTGGGTGGCGGCGTACTGCTGCGGCGCGTGCCGTGGTTCTGGCTGTTGTCGGGCTGCGTGGTGGCGATGGCGGTACTGGTGCTGCTGGCCCTGCCGCTGGCGGCCAACGTGCAGCCGCGCGACGGCATGACCTGGTGGAACGCGCCGCTGGCCGTGTACGTGTTCCCGATGATCGGCCTGCTGATGGCCCCGATCTATCCGGCGATCAATTCGGTGGTGCTCAGCGCGTTGCCGAAGTCGCGGCATGCGGCGATGACGGGGCTGATCGTGGTGTTCTCCGCGCTGGGCGGCACCACCGGCTCGTACGTGACCGGGCAGCTGTTCGCGCACTTCGACGGGTCGCGCGCGTTCTACCTGTTGCTGGCGCCGATGGCGATGCTGCTGGTATCGATGGCGCTGCTGCGGCGCGCGATCTCGCAGCGGCAGGGCATGCCGCAGTCCGCATGACAGGCGGGCGTTGACGCCGCGTCGCAGGGGGTCTCGCGTATCGTGTCGCTCCCCGCTCACTGGATGGGATGACGCATGAATGCGACCGGCGTGGCCCTGGCCCTCTTCATCGGCATGCTGCTGCCGCTGCAGGCGTTGATCAACGCCTCGCTCGGCCGGCAGACGTTCGGCCCGGTGTTTGCTTCGCTGTGTTCCTTCCTAGTGGGAACGGGCGTGTTGCTCGCGTGGTGGCTGCTGACGCGTCCGGTGTTCGTGCCGGCAGCCTTGGCGAAGGTGCCGTGGTGGGCGTGGACCGGTGGCGTGATCGGTGCGGTGTTCGTGGCCTCGGCCACGCTGCTGGTGCCACGGTTGGGCGCGGCGTCGCTGATCTGCCTGGTGGTGGCCGGGCAACTGGTGGGATCCGTCGTGCTGGACCACTTCGGCGTGCTGCATGCGCGGCAACCGGTGGACGCGTTGCGCGTGGTCGGCCTGCTGCTCGTGGTCGCGGGCGCATTGCTGGTGGTGAAGCCCTGGCAGGCCGCGGGCGGCTGACACATGGAGCGCGTGCTGACCGGATTGCCGCCGATGGTGGGCGATGACTGTCGCGTGCTGGTGCTCGGCTCGATGCCCGGCGACGCTTCGCTGCAGGCGACGCGCTATTACGCGCACCCGCGCAATCGTTTCTGGCCGGTGATGGCGGCCCTGTGCGGGTTCGCTCCCGATCTTGCGTACGACGAGCGCCTGCGCGGCCTGCTTTCCGCAGGCGTTGGACTGTGGGACGTCATCGGCCAGTGCGAGCGCCGCGGCAGCCTGGATGCGTGCATCGTGCGGAACAGCGAAGTCGCCAACCCCATCGGCGACCTGCTGGTGACGCATCGCAGCATCGCGGCGATCGCGCTCAACGGAGGCAAGGCGGCGGAAGCGTACCGTCGGCATGTCCAGCCCACGTTGCCGCCCACCGTCACGCCTGCCGTGTTCCCGCTGCCTTCGACCAGCCCGGCCCATGCGGCGATGGGCGAGCAGGCGTTGCTGCACGCGTGGTCGGCGATCGTGCCGTTCCTGTCGCCGCAGCGCTGACAATGCGGCGCCGTATCGTGTCGGGCGAGCGTCGAACCAAAGCGATACCACTGTGCTGCTTCGCCTCGCGAGGTGGTCGCGCAAGCCCGCAGCGGCCTGCATTGTCCCGTCGTGGACATCAATTAACCCGAAGGAATGGTTGGCGCATCGCGCCGCTGCGGACACAATAGGGGTTCCCCTCTTCACGCCCGCACCGGAGTAACGCCATGTCCGACATCAAGGAAGCCAAAGTCCCCGATATCGGCGACTACGATGGCGTGCCGGTGATCGAGATCCTTGTCGCTGTCGGCGACACGGTGAAGAAGGACCAGGGCCTGGTCACGCTGGAATCGGACAAGGCGACGATGGAAGTCCCGTCGCCGTTCAGTGGCGTGGTGAAGGAGATCAAGGTCAAGCTGGGCGACGAGATCGCCGAAGGCGCCGTCGTTGCGCTGATCGAAGCCAGCGAGGGTGCCGCCGAGGCGAAGCCCGCCGCTGCGCCCGTGCCGACCGCCACCGCCGAGACCGGCGCCAGGGTCGAGCCGGTCGCCGTCTCGCCGACGCCGGACAAGCTGGCCCAGCGCGAGATCGCGCAGGAGCGCGCCGCGCCTGCCGTGGCCGCCGCTGCATCGCGCGTGCTGGACGACACCCCGGGCATCGATCCGGAAGCCGCGCCGCCGCGCACGCCGCCGGTCGAGTTCAACGCCGACCGCGTGCTGCCGGACAAGGTGGCCTACGCCAGCCCCGCAGTGCGCCTGTTCGCCCGCGAGCTCGGCGTCGACCTCCTCCAGGTCAACGGCAGCGAGCGCGGTGGCCGCATCAGCAAGGAAGACGTGCAGAAGTACGTCAAGGGTGCGCTGGCGGGCGGTGTCGCCGCGCCGGCGTCGGCGGGTGCGCCGGCCGCATCCGGTGGCGGCCTCAACCTGCTGCCGTGGCCGAAGGTGGACTTCAGCAAGTTCGGCGAGACCGAAGTCGTCGCGCTGTCGCGCATCAAGAAGATTTCCGGCGCCAACCTGGCCCGCAACTGGGCGATGATCCCGCACGTCACCCAGCACGACCACGCCGACATCACCGACCTGGAAGCGCTGCGCGTGGCGCTGAACAAGGAAAACGAAAAGGCCGGCATCAAGCTGACCATGCTCGCCTTCCTGATGAAGGCCAGCGTCTCCGCGCTGAAGAAGTTCCCCGACTTCAACGCCTCGCTCGATGCCAGCGGCGAGAACCTCACGCTGAAGAAGTATTTCCATGTCGGCTTCGCCGCGGACACGCCGAACGGCCTGGTGGTGCCGGTGGTCCGCGACGTCGACAAGAAGGGCGTCAACGAGATCGCGCAGGAAAGCGGCGAGTTGGCCAAGAAGGCGCGCGACGGCAAGCTCGGCCCGGCCGAGATGTCGGGCGGCTGCTTCTCCATCTCCTCGCTGGGTGGCATCGGCGGCGTGGCGTTCACGCCGATCGTCAATGCGCCGGAAGTCGCCATCCTGGGCGTGTCCAAGTCGTCGATCCAGCCGGTGTGGGACGGCAAGCAGTTCCAGCCGCGCCTGATGCTGCCGCTGTCGCTGAGCTACGACCACCGCGTGATCGACGGCGCCGCCGCCGCGCGCTTCACCGCCTATCTCGCCCAGCTGCTCGGCGACATGCGCCGCGTGCTGCTCTGATCCGGGAGACTTGAGAGATGGCGAACACGATTGAAGTCAAAGTCCCCGACATCGGCGATTACAGCGATGTGCCGGTCATCGAGATCCTGGTCGCCGTCGGCGATACGGTGAAGAAGGACCAGGGTCTGGTCACGCTGGAATCCGACAAGGCCACGCTGGAAGTGCCGTCCTCGTCCGCCGGCGTGGTGAAGGAGCTGAAGGTCAAGCTGGGCGATGCGCTGTCCGAAGGCAGCGTGGTGGCGGTGCTGGAAGCGGAAGGCGCTGGGGCCTCCGCGGCTGCGCCGGCCGCAGCGGCCGCTTCGCCCCCATCCCAGCCTTCCCCCGCGAGCGGGGGAAGGGGCGCGTCCGCGTCGCCTTCGGCATCGGCTCCTGCCGCACCGGCCGACGCTGCACCCGCGCCGTCCGGCGGTGGTGGCCTGATCGAGGCCAAGGTGCCCGACATCGGCGACTACGATGGCGTGCCGGTCATCGAAATCCTGGTCGCCGTCGGCGATACGGTGAAGAAGGACCAGGGCCTGGTCACGCTGGAATCCGACAAGGCGACGATGGAAGTGCCGTCGCCCGCCGCCGGCGTGGTGAAGGAGATCAAGGTCAAGCTGGGCGACTCGCTGGCGGAAGGCAGTCTGGTTGCGATCCTGGAAGGCGAGGGCGCTGCCGCCGCCGCGCCGGCCAAGGCCGCACCGGTCACACCGTCTCCGGCCGCGCCCGCCGCACCGGCGACCTCCGCGCCGAAGCCGGCGCAGGGCACCGGCAAGACCGCCGACATCGAATGCCGCATCGTCGTGATCGGTTCGGGTCCGGGTGGTTACACCGCCGCGTTCCGTGCGGCCGACCTCGGCCTCGATACGGTGCTGATCGAGCGCTACGAAACCCTCGGCGGCGTCTGCCTCAACGTCGGCTGCATTCCGTCGAAGGCGCTGCTGCATGCGGCGGCGTTGATCGACGAGGCATCGCATTCCGACGACATCGGCATCAGCTTCGGCAAGCCGAAGATCGACATCGACAAGTTGCGCGGCTTCAAGGACACCAAGGTCGTCGGCCAGTTCACCAAGGGCCTGGCGGGCATGGCCAAGCAGCGCAAGGTGCGCACGGTGACCGGCGTGGCGAAGTTCGTGTCGCCGAACGAACTGGAGATCGCGGGCAGCGACGGCAAGACGCAGCTGCTGCGCTTCGAGCAGTGCATCATCGCCGCCGGTTCGCAGGCGGTGAAGCTGCCGAACTTCCCGTGGGACGACCCGCGCGTGATGGATTCCACCGACGCGCTGCAGCTGGCCGAAGTGCCGAAGAAGCTGCTCGTCGTCGGCGGCGGCATCATCGGCCTGGAAATGGCGACCGTGTACCGCGCGCTGGGCAGTGAAGTGACCGTGGTCGAGTTCATGGACCAGCTGATGCCGGGCGCCGACAAGGACCTGGTGAAGCCGCTGGCCGACCGCCTGAAGAAGCAGGGCGTGGCCGTGCACCTCAAGACCAAGGCCGCCAAGGTCGAGGCCGGCAAGAAGGGCATCACCGTCGGCTTCGAGAGCGCGACCGAAGGCCAGAAGCCCGAACTCGAATCGGGCGCGTTCGACCGCGTGCTGGTCGCCGTGGGTCGTTCGCCCAATGGCGGCAAGCTCGATGCAGACAAGGCCGGCGTGACCGTCACCGAGCGCGGCTTCATCCCGGTCGACGCGCAGATGCGCACCAGCGCGCCGCACATCTTCGCCATCGGTGATCTCGTGGGCCAGCCGATGCTGGCGCACAAGGCCACGCACGAAGGCAAGCTGGCCGCGGAAGTCGCGGCTGGCGAGAAGAAGGAATGGGTGGCGCGGGTGATTCCGTCGGTGGCCTACACCGATCCGGAAATCGCGTGGGTCGGCGTTACCGAGACCGAAGCCAAGGCCAAGGGCCTGAAGATCGGCGTCGGCAAGTTCCCATGGGTGGCGTCGGCGCGCGCGGTCGGCATCGGCCGTGGCGAAGGCTCGACCAAGCTGATCTTCGACGAAGCCACGCATCGCATCATCGGCGCGGGCATCGTCGGCGTGCATGCCGGCGACCTGATCAGCGAACTGGCGCTGGCGATCGAGATGGGTGCGGAGGCCGGCGACATCGGCGCCACCATCCATCCGCACCCGACGCTCAGCGAATCGGTGGCGATGGCAGCCGAGGTCTACGAAGGCACGATCACCGACCTGTACATCCCGAAGAAGAAGTAAGTCCTCCATCCGGAACGCCACCGGTCGCACGATGCCTGTGGTGAGTCTGGCGTGGGAGCGATGTCAGTCGCGAAAGCGCTACAGGTAAAGCTTCATCGCGACTGATGTCGCTCCCACGTCGGCGAAGCGGCCGCCCAACGGTCAGAACATCAACGCCGCGCGCGCGGCCCGGCGCGCCTCGATCCGCGTCCACACCTTTTCATGGAAGTGGAAGACGACCGTGTTGCACGCAGGCTCGACCAGCGCCAGCGCGCCGCCGACCAACAGGCTGCCGGTGAACAGGTAGCCCAGGGTGAAGGCCACCGCGAAGTGCAGGATGGCGAAGCTGAGGGTCTTGTTCACGGCGACTCCAGATGAGAACTGGTCGCAAGTATGGGCGCCCCGCACCGGCCGTCCAATGAAACGTTCCGCTGGAATCGATAGGACGAATCTATCTGTTTGGCTCATCAGAACCGGAACGTCACACCCGCCATTGGGCCATGGACCTTGAACTGGCCGGTCAGCTTGCCCGTCACATCGACGCTTCCGACGCCGGATTCAGCGGGCGCCTCGAACGAGCCGCGGTAGTCGTCGCTGAGCTTCAGGCGGAACCAGTCATAGCCCACGTGAATGCCCAGGCGCTCGGTGACGAGGTATTCGAGTAGCAGGCCGCCGCGCTCGAAATGGCCGCGCTCATCGACGAAATCGCCCCAGCGCGTATCCAGGTACTGCGCCTGCGCCTCGATGCGCAGCCGCGGCGTGGGCGCCCAGCTCACCCGCGTATGCAGGTTGGGGGAGGTGCCGTCCTGCTTCCAGCGGAACGACTCCCACTGCGGATCGACGTCGCCGGTACCCGTGCTGGTGCCGGTGCCGCGGACTTCCAGCACCGCGTGGGTGACGCCGGCACCGAGTCCCCACTGGAAGCGCGGGGTATCGACCACGGCGAACTCGTAATTGAAGCTGGCCAGTTCGAAGCTCATGCGGCCGTCGACATCGATGGCGGGAACCTCCACCGGTTCGCCGGGAACCTCCACGTCGTCGAAAATGTTGCCGGGGTCGATCCAGTCGCCGTCGAAATTCCAGGACTGGTTGCGCCGGTAGTCGTAGTAGTTCAGTCGAAGCGACTGGCGCGGGGTCATGTTGAAGGCCAACTCGCCGCGCGGCCGCCAGCGCCCGTCCGAATCGATGCCGCCGGAGGCCGCCAGCTCCTCAGAGCGCTCGCCGTCGGTCGCGACCCCGTCGCCTTCGAGCCGGATGCTGGCTTCCGGATTGAACGCCGACAGGCGGATTTCGAAACGGGCGTCATCCGAAAAATCCTGCGCCAATCCAGGCGCCGCCATGCAGGGGAAGGACAGGCAGGCCAGGACGGATGCGAAGACGGGGGTGCGGCGGGGGCAGGGCCGGTTCATGGGCGCTCCATGCGTCGAGGGGGGGGCTTCAACCCTCGCCATCGCCGAGTCGTCATCGAGTGAATTGCATGAATGCCCTGGGTGCGGCGCGATGGAAAACACGCTTTCCAAAGCCCGGAAAGGGCGAAGCCCCGGGGGCAGCCGGGGCTTCTGGAGGGCCTGCAACGGAGCATCGGACGAGGAAGGTTAAGCGGCAGGCCTTGCAACGACTGACAGGCAGTGTCCGTCAAAGTTCCGGAAATTTCCCGGGAAAATTCTGAACAGGGGAAACGGTTACACGCAGGCACCGCAAGGCCTGCCGCAGGATCGTGCCCGTGAACAGGCTTTCGACCTTTGGCGGTTGTCCCGGAAATTGTCCCGCTGCTATACTTTTGCGGCTCGGCGAGGCGCTTTACCGCCTTGTACTCCGCCAATTCCGTAGGGCTTTCGTGTGCTGAATTCCGTCGCTACGGGCCGGCGGCTGGTATTGCGCGCCGCCGTCTGGCAGACGGTCGCGGTACTGCTGGTCGCGCTGCTGTTCCTGCTCCGGGGCGTGCCCCAGGCGGTTGCGGCGGCCGTTGGCGGGTTGGCGATCGTGACCGGCGCGCTGCTGGCGGCCTGGATGGCCTTCGGCGGCGGCGTACTCGGGGCCGTTTCGGCGGTGCTGAGGCTGGTGGCGGGCATGGTGGTGAAGTGGGTCGTGGTGATCGGTGTGCTGGTCGTTGGCACGGGGCTTTACAAGCTGCCTCCGCTGCCTCTCCTGGCGGGCGTGATCACCGGACTGGTGGCACAGGTGCTGGTCGCGACCGGCAAGCAGCGATAACCCAACTAGAAAGGTTTCCGACTCATGGCGGGCGAGGCTCTTACTCCCACCAGCTACATCCAGCACCACCTCAAGAACCTCACGGCCCAGGTGGGCGGTGACGGTCCGTTCTGGACGATCAACGTCGATACCTTCGTGACGGCCGTGCTGATGGGCCTGCTCATCGTGTTCGCCTTCTGGATGGCGACCCGCAAGGCCACGGCCGGCGTGCCGGGCAAGTGGCAGGCCTTCGTCGAAATCATGCTCGAGTTCGTCGACAAGCAGGCCCGCGACACCTACCACGGGACCAGCAAGCTGGTGACGCCCATCGCGATCACCATCTTCTTCTGGATCCTGATGATGAACCTGCTGAAGATGATCCCGGCGGACTTCATCGCCAAGCCGCTCGAACTGATGGGCGTGCACTACTGGAAGCCGGTCCCCACCGCCGACGTCAACGCCACCCTCGGCATGTCGATCAGCGTGTTCTTCCTGATGCTGGTATTCGCGCTCCGCTCCAAGGGCCTGGGCGGTTTCGCCAAGGAATTCCTGACGGCGCCGTTCGGCAAGTGGATGATGCCGTTCAACCTGATCCTCAACATCGTCGAATGGGTCAGCAAGCCCATTTCGCTGGCGATGCGACTGTTCGGCAACATGTTCGGCGGCGAGATCGTCTTCCTGCTGATCTGGGTGCTGGGCGGCGCGGGCATCGTCGGCATGCTCGGCGGTGCGGCGTTCGGCCTGGGCTGGATGCTGTTCCACCTGCTCGTCATCCCGCTGCAGGCCTTCATCTTCATGATGCTGTCGATCGTCTACCTGAGCCTGTCGGAAGACAGTCACTGAGTTTCCGCTTCACCGTTTCGCCTTTTACCATCCACCTTTCAAGCACTTAAGTTCCGGAGATCACCATGGAAAGCATCCTCACCAACCTCGCCCAGGTCCAGGCTTCGACCGCCCTCGCCATCGGCATCATGATCGGCCTGGCCGCGCTGGGCGCCGGTCTGGGTCTGGCCATCATGGCCGGCAAGTTCCTGGAATCGGCTGCCCGCCAGCCGGAACTGATCCCGGTCCTGCAGGTGCGCATGTTCATCACCGCCGGCCTGATCGACGCCGCGTTCATCATCTCGGTCGCCGTCGGCCTGCTGTTCGCCTTCGCCAGCCCGTTCATCACGATCTTCACCGAACAGCTGGCCAAGCTGGCGGGCTGATCCGTCGCGTGCACGCCTGACCACGGGCGTCCGCCCGCGGTCAGTCACCAGGCGTAGCTGGGCCGGCGCGATGTGCGCGGGCCCTTCATCACCGGCAGGTTTACGATGAATATCAATCTCACTCTGTTCGCCCAGGCGCTGGCCTTCGCTGGCCTGATCTGGATCATTGCGACCAAAATCTGGCCGCCGCTGCTGGCTGCCATCGAAGAACGCCAGCAGAAGATCGCTGAAGGCCTGGCCGCAGCCGACCGCAGCCAGAAGGATCTGGCGCAGGCCCAGGAAAAGGTCAACGAGGCGTTGAAGGACGCCCGCGTCAAGGCCAACGAGATCATCGACCAGGCCCACGCGCGCGCCAACCAGATCGTCGACGCGGCCAAGAACGAAGCGATCACCGAAGCCAACCGCCAGAAAGAACTGGCGCAGGCCGAGATCGATGCCGCCGCCACGCGTGCCCGCGAGGACCTGCGCAAGCAGGTGTCCGCGCTGGCCGTCAGCGGTGCCGAGAAGCTGTTGAAGCGCGAGATCGACGCCAACGCCCACAAGGCGCTGCTCGACGAACTCGCTGCCGAAATCTGATCCGGACGATCCGATCGATGAGCCAGGCCCTGACTGTCGCCCGCCCCTACGCCCGCGCCGCCTTCGCGACGGCGCGCGACGAAGGCAACTTCGCCGCCTGGTCGCAGGCACTGGGTTTCGCCGCGCATGCTGCGGCGGATCCGCGTGTGGCGGCCCTGCTGCCGAACCCGCAGCTGCTGCCCGCGGTGGCGGTGTCGTTGCTGGCGCCCGAGGGCGCCAGTGATGTGTTCACCCGCTTCCTTGGCATCCTCGCCGATGCGCGCCGCCTGCCGCAGCTGCCGGAAATCGCCGGGCTGTTCGAAGAACTGCGCGCCGAGGCCGAGCACGTCGTGAAGGCGAAGGTCACCTCCGCCACGGCGCTGCCGTCCGGCGAGCTGGACGTCATCAAGGCCGCGCTGAAGAAGCGCTTCGGCCGCGAGGTCGACGTCGAGACGGCGGTCGACGCATCGCTGATCGGCGGCGCCGTGATCGATGCCGGCAGCGTGGTGATCGACGGCTCGCTGAAAGGCAAGCTGGCGCGCCTGCAGTCCGCGCTGACGCACTGAATTCCCATTGAACCGCCGCGCGCAAGCCGGCACACAGGACTTATCCATGGCTACCACGCTCAACCCCTCTGAAATCAGCGACCTGATCAAGACCCGTATCGAGAAGGTCAAGCTGGCCGCGGAGTCGCGCAACGAAGGCACGGTCACCTCGGTGTCCGACGGCATCGTGCGCATCTTCGGCCTGGCCGACGTCATGCAGGGCGAAATGATCGAGCTGCCCAACAGCACCTACGCACTGGCGCTGAACCTGGAGCGCGACTCGGTGGGCGCGGTGGTCCTGGGCGACTACGAGCACCTGCGCGAAGGCGACGTGGCCAAGACCACCGGCCGCATCCTGGAAGTGCCGGTCGGTCCGGAAATGCTCGGCCGCGTCGTCAACGCGCTGGGCGAGCCGATCGACGGCAAGGGTCCGCTGGGTACGGCGCTGACCGCACCCGTCGAGCGCGTGGCCCCGGGCGTCATCTGGCGCAAGTCGGTCGACCAGCCGGTGCAGACGGGTTACAAGTCCGTCGACGCCATGATCCCGATCGGCCGCGGCCAGCGCGAGCTGATCATCGGCGACCGCCAGACCGGCAAGACCGCGATGGCGATCGATGCCGTGATCAACCAGAAGGGCACCGGCATCAAGTGCGTGTACGTGGCGATCGGCCAGAAGGCCTCGACCGTCGCCAACATCGTGCGCAAGCTGGAAGAGAACGGCGCGCTGGCCCACACCGTGGTCGTCGCCGCCACCGCCTCCGAGTCGGCCGCGATGCAGTACATCAGCGCCTACTCCGGCTGCACCATGGGCGAGTACTTCATGGACCGCGGCCAGGACGCCCTGATCGTGTACGACGACCTGTCCAAGCAGGCCGTGGCCTACCGCCAGATCTCGCTGCTGCTGAAGCGTCCGCCGGGCCGCGAAGCCTACCCGGGCGACGTGTTCTACCTGCACTCCCGCCTGCTCGAGCGCGCCGCGCGCGTGTCCGAGGAGTACGTGGAGAAGTTCACTGAAGGCAAGGTCACCGGCAAGACCGGTTCGCTGACCGCGCTGCCGATCATCGAAACGCAGGCCGGCGACGTGTCCGCATTCGTGCCGACCAACGTGATCTCGATCACCGACGGCCAGATCTTCCTGGAAACCGACCTGTTCAACGCCGGCATCCGCCCGGCCGTGAACGCCGGTATCTCGGTGTCGCGCGTCGGTGGCGCTGCCCAGACCAAGATCATCAAGAAGCTGTCGGGCGGCATCCGCATCTCGCTCGCCCAGTACCGTGAGCTGGCCGCGTTCGCGCAGTTCGCCTCGGACCTGGACGAAGCCACCCGCAAGCAGCTGGAGCGCGGCCAGCGCGTCACCGAGCTGATGAAGCAGAAGCAGTACGCGCCGATGTCCATCGCCCTGCAGGCGCTGTCCATCTACGCCGTCAACGAGGGCTACCTGGACGACGTGCCGGTCGGCAAGATCCTGGCGTTCGAAGACGCGCTGCACGCGCACTTCACCAACACCCAGGGCGCGCTGGTCGACACGGTCAACAGCACCGGCAACTGGAACGACGAGATCGAAGGCGCCTTCAAGAAGGGCATCTCCGAGTTCAAGCAGACCGGTACCTGGTAAGCCGTGATTCGTGATTCGGGATTGGTGATTCGGCACAGCAGGCGCCGCACCACCAACCCCTCCAATCACGAATCACCCATCACGAATCACCGCGAGCGAAGCGAGTAGAGAATGGCAGGCGGACGCGAAATCAAAACCAAGATCAAGAGCGTGCAGAACACCCGCAAGGTGACGCGCGCGCTCGAGATGGTCTCTGCCTCGAAGATCCGCAAGGCGCAGGACCGCATGAAGACCTCGCGCCCGTACGCGCGGGCGATGAAGCAGGTGATCGGCCACCTGGCGCAGGCCAACACCGACTACCAGCATCCCTTCATGGTGGAGCGCCAGGACGTCAAGCGCGTGGGCTTCATCATCGTCTCGTCCGACCGCGGCCTGGCCGGCGGCCTGAACAACAACCTGTTCCGCAAGATGCTCGGCGAGATCCGCCAGTGGAACGAGAAGGGCGTCGAGGTCGACGTGGTCACCATCGGCCAGAAGGCCTCGGTGTACTTCCGCCGGGTCAAGGTCAACATGCTGGCCAGCGTGTCGCACCTGGGCGATGCGCCCAAGCTGGACCAGCTTATCGGCGTGATCAAGGTGATGCTGGACGCCTACACCGAAGGCAAGCTGGACCGCGTGTTCGTCGTCTACAACGACTTCGTCAACACGATGACCCAGCGCGCGGCGTTCGACCAGCTGCTGCCGTTGCCGGCCGCGGAAACGCAGGTCGCGCACCACGACTGGGACTACATCTACGAACCCGATGCCGAGACCGTGCTCGACCACGTGATCACGCGCTATATCGAGTCGCTGGTGTACCAGGCCGTGCTGGAGAACATCGCGTCGGAACACGCGGCGCGCATGGTGGCCATGAAGGCCGCCAGCGACAACGCCAACAAGCTCATCGGTACCCTGCAGCTGGTCTACAACAAGGCCCGTCAGGCGGCGATCACCCAGGAAATTTCCGAAATCGTCGGCGGCGCGGCGGCAGTCTGACGCGCTTCGTCACAAGAATTCATCTAGAGGAATGCAGCAATGAGTCAGGGCAAGATCGTTCAGATCATCGGCGCGGTGGTTGACGTCGAATTCGCGCGCAACGAGGTGCCGAAGGTGTACGACGCGCTGAAGGTGGAGAACACCGCCATCACGCTCGAAGTGCAGCAGCAGCTCGGCGACGGCGTCGTGCGCACCATCGCCCTCGGTTCCACCGACGGCCTGAAGCGCAACCTGATCGCCGTGAACACCGACAAGGCCATCTCGGTGCCGGTCGGCGCGGGCACGCTGGGCCGCATCATGGACGTGCTGGGCAACCCGATCGACGAAGCCGGCCCGGTGCAGGCCTCCGACCATTGGGAAATCCACCGTTCGGCCCCGTCGTACGAGGACCAGTCCTCGGCCAACGACCTGCTGGAAACCGGCATCAAGGTCATCGACCTGATGTGCCCGTTCGCCAAGGGCGGCAAGGTCGGCCTGTTCGGCGGCGCCGGCGTCGGCAAGACCGTCAACATGATGGAACTGATCAACAACATCGCCAAGGCGCACTCGGGTCTGTCCGTGTTCGCCGGCGTGGGCGAGCGTACCCGCGAGGGCAACGACTTCTACCACGAGATGAAGGACTCCAACGTCCTCGACAAGGTCGCGATGGTGTACGGCCAGATGAACGAGCCGCCGGGCAACCGCCTGCGCGTCGCGCTGACCGGCCTGACCATGGCCGAGTACTTCCGCGACGAGAAGGACGCGTCCGGCAAGGGCAAGGACGTGCTGCTGTTCGTCGACAACATCTACCGCTACACGCTGGCCGGTACCGAAGTGTCCGCGCTGCTCGGCCGCATGCCGTCGGCCGTGGGTTACCAGCCGACGCTGGCCGAGGAAATGGGCGTGCTGCAGGAGCGCATCACCTCGACCAAGACCGGTTCGATCACCTCGATCCAGGCCGTGTACGTGCCCGCGGACGACCTGACCGATCCGTCGCCGGCCACCACGTTCGCCCACCTGGACGCGACCGTCGTGCTGAGCCGCAACATCGCCTCGCTGGGTATCTACCCGGCCGTGGATCCGCTCGACTCGACCAGCCGCCAGCTGGACCCGAACGTCATCGGCCACGAGCACTACGACACCGCGCGCCGCGTGCAGTCGACGCTGCAGAAGTACAAGGAACTGAAGGACATCATCGCCATCCTCGGCATGGACGAGCTGTCCGAAGAAGACAAGCAGGCCGTGTCGCGCGCCCGCAAGATCGAGCGCTTCTTCAGCCAGCCGTTCCACGTGGCGGAAGTGTTCACCGGCTCGCCGGGCAAGTACGTCTCGCTGAAGGACACGATCCGCGGCTTCAAGGCGATCGTCGACGGCGAGTACGACCACCTGCCGGAGCAGGCGTTCTACATGGTCGGCGGCATCGAAGAAGCGGTCGAGAAGGCCAAGAAGCTCGCCGAGAAGGCGTAAGCGACGCGCGGCGGGCACGTCCCGCCATCGCGTGAACGTCCGGCGGGCTTCGGCCCGCCCCACGAGCCAAAGAGAGTTCCATGAGCACCATCCGTTGCGACATCGTCAGTGCCGAGCAGGAGATCTTCCACGGTGAAGCCACCCTGGTCGTCGCCACCGGCGAACTGGGCGAACTCGGCATCGCGCCGAAGCACGCGCCGCTGATCACCCGCCTGAAGCCGGGCAAGGTGGTGGTGACGCTGGCCAGTGGCGAGCAGCTGGATTTCGCCATCTCCGGCGGCATCCTGGAAGTGCAGCCGCAGGTCGTCACCGTGCTGGCCGACACCGCGATCCGCGCGCAGGACATCGACGAAGCCTCGGTCCGCAAGGCCAAGGAAGAAGCCGAGCGCATCCTGTCCAAGCAGGACCCCAAGATGAGCATCGAGGAGGCCCAGGCCCAGTTGGCCATGAGCATCGCCCAGCTCAGTGCGCTGGAGCGCCTGCGCAAGAACCTCAAGCACTGAGGTCCATCGCTCCGCACCATCGAAAACGCCGGCCTCGTGCCGGCGTTTCCGTTTGTAGCGTGCGCTGTGCGCACGACGCACGACAGGGATCACGGCACGTTGTCGGCATCACGCGATGCGCGCATCGCGAGGTCGTGCGCGTAGCGCACGCTACCCCTCAGCGATAGACCACGTGCCGCCACAGGAAGAACGCGACCACGGCGAGCGCCGCCTCCACCAATGGCTTGGCCAGCCAGGCGTGCGCCAGTCCCAGCGTCCCCGCGACCCAGGTGACGGCCAGCGTGCTGATCACCGTCAGCGGGATCCAGACCAGCAGGAACTTCGCGAAACGCCACCACCCCAGCTGCGCACTGCCCGCCTGCGCGAACGTCACCCGCCCGTTCAACCAGAAGCCGAGCAATGCGCCGCCGATGCGGCCGGCGAGGTTGGCGGGTGCTGCCGATACACCCAGCGCGGTCAGGCCCACGAACAGCGCCCAGTCCACCAGCAGCTGCAGCGCGCCGACGATGAGGAAACTGCCGCCCTGGCGGAGCAGGGCGCGCTTGAGGGAACGAGGTGCCATGCGGCGATGGTAACCCCGGCCGCGCGCGTGTTGCCGTGTAAGATGCGGGCGCCTGTCGCCGACCCGGATTGTCGCCTTGCGCATCGCCGTCTTGATTCCGTGCCACAACGAAGCGCCCACGGTGCAGAAGGTTGTCGCCGATTTCCGCCTCGCCCTGCCGGAGGCCGACATATGGGTCTTCGACAATGCGAGCATGGACGCCACCGCGTCTCTGGCCGCGCAAGCCGGCGCCCATGTGCGGCACGTGCTGGCCAAGGGCAAGGGCAACGTAGTGCGTGCCATGTTCCGCGACGTCGATGCCGACATCTACGTCATGGTCGATGGTGACGGCACCTATCCGGCGTCTTCCGTACGAGCGTTGATCGAAGGTGTCGCGCAAGAGCAGGCCGACATGGTGGTCGGCACGCGGCTGGAGTCGCATGACCGCGCGTCTTTCCGCCGTTTCCATGGATTCGGCAATCGCCTGGTACGCGGCTGCATCAGTGCCCTGTTTGGCCATCCGGTCCGCGACGTACTGTCCGGCTACCGTGTCTTTTCACGACGATTCGTCAAATCGATGCCGGTGCTGTCGCGTGGTTTCGAGATCGAGACCGAGATGACGGTATTCGCGCTGGCCAATGGCTTCGTGCTGTCCGAGCGTGTCATCGAGTACGGCACGCGGCCTGATGGTAGTGAGTCCAAGCTCAACACCTACCGGGACGGCATGCGCGTCCTGAAGACGATCCTGTTCCTGTTCAAGGACATGCGGCCACTGCTGTTCTTCGGGGTGCTGGCCGCAGCATGCATGGTGTCGAGTCTCGGATTCGGCGCCATCGTCATCAATGAATTCGCGCGCACGGGTCTGGTTACCCATCCGTCCACCGCCGTGCTGGCGGTGGCGTTCGCACTGGTCGGCGTGGTGTCGATGGCGACCGGACTCATCCTGGATACCGTCAACCGCCGGACCAACGAAATCCAGCGGCTGATCACGGACCAGGTGCTGTCGCAGCGCAGATCGTCGGCGTAGGCGTGCCGCGCATCAACGGACACAGCTCCAGTTCGTCCAGACTCGTCGGTGCGGAGAGGCAGGCGCCCTCCGCCCTCAGTCCGTAGGCGAGGATCGCGTCGGACATCGGGGATCCCGTTGCCTTGCGCAGAAGGAAGACCGGCCCCGCATGCCGCCGCACCCGCTGCTCGACCCTTGCCTGCAGATCCGTGCAGCGGGCGGGCGTCATGAAGTTGTTGTGCATGGATATCGCCGGTACCGTTCGTGGCAGGTAGGAAACCGCGTATGCCAACGGGTCGTCGTCGGCCAACACCACCAGGCTGCCTTCCGGCAATGCGGGCATCTGCACGGATATCATCGGCGTGCGGAACGGGTCACGTCCCCAGTTGGGCCTGTTGGTGCCCGCCACCAGCAGCACCGCCAGCGCCAGCATCGCGACCCGCGCATGGCGTGCGGGCACCCTGGCCGACACCACGCCAAAGATGGCAATGGAACAGACGAGTTCCAGCGCGAACAGATAGCGATAGATGCCGTAGAGCTTTACCCACACGGCGAAGCTGACCACGGCGAACACAACCAGCGCGTTGACGATGGGCATGGCGGTCCCGTCCTGCCGGCGTCCACGCCATGCCGACACCCACCATGCGCCTAGCGACGCCAGGCCAAGCAGCACGCGCGGATCCGAGAGCTTGCCCTCCGAGAAGCGGCTGCTGTCGACCAGAAGATGAAAGGGAACCAGCAGTGCGTCGATCCCCTGAGGGACGAAGCGCACGTCCTTGTGCGCATGCGGCAAGGCATCGGGTGAGTTGAACCACTGGTTGAAATAGGGAAACAGCGGGTTGCCGTGTTCGTGCCAGAGATACAGGGCCCAAGGCCCGGCGGTCAGCGCAACGCCCGCAATGCCTCCGACAGCGAGTGCCAGGATACGCAATGGAGCGCCGCGCACCGGTCCGCATACCAGTGCGGCACCGATGAAACCGACGCAGTACAGCGCGCCGGTGAGCTTCAGGCCGGCGCATAGTCCCGCCATCAGGCCTGCCGGCAACCAGGTGGCCCATGCCCGGCGGCGGCCTTGTGAGTCTGCGATCCACCACAGTGCCGCGATCACGCCGGCCGCCACGAATGCATCGTTGAACGTGGTGCCGATACTGGGCATCACGGCGGCGCCCGCCACCGCCGCCAGCCCGGTCATCGCGGTCCGGGTGGCGCTGCGCCCATCCGGCCACAGCAGGTCGAGCAGGCGTAGCGCGAACAGGACCGCGACGAACGCCGGCAGTGCCAGCCACAGCGACACCGCCCATCCGGGCAGGCCGGCCTTCACCATCCAGGCGAAGGGAACGTCGAGGGCCGGGTTGTGCCATGTCTGCAGCTGGGCTGCCGCGATGTCACCGTCGAAGCGGCCGTCCATCAGTGCAGATGGCGTATAGAGGTGGTAGTTGCGCAGGTCCCAGTTCGCGTCCTGCCCCTGCTTGGCAAGCGCAAGCACCACAAGCAGCAGTGCCGCGATCGCTGGGAGGGTCCAGGGGCGGGTGGTGGGGGCGTGCAGGCGCTGGGTCATGGGCGAGTTCTTGCGATGGACCGAGTTGATACCATCGCAGCAGGGGCGAAGGCCGCCATCATCGTAAATGGAAACCACATGAAGCCACTACACGTCGTCATCCTCGCCGCCGGTGAAGGCAAGCGCATGAAGTCCGCGCTGCCCAAGGTGCTGCAGCCCATCGCGGGTCGGCCGATGCTGGGGCACGTGATCGAGGCGGCGCGCGCGCTGGCGCCGGCGGGCGTGCACGTGGTCTACGGCCATGGCGGCGAGCAGGTGCAGGCCGCGTTCGCCGACCAGGGCGATCTGCACTGGGCGCACCAGGCGCAGCAGCTTGGTACCGGGCACGCGGTGGCGCAGGCGATGCCGGAGATTCCCGATGGCGCGCGCGTGCTGGTGCTGTACGGCGACGTGCCGCTGACCCGCAGCGAGACGCTGCAGCGGCTGCTGGACGCGCCGGGCCGGCTGGCGGTACTGGTCGCCGAGCCGGTCGATCCCACCGGCTACGGCCGCATCGTGCGAGACGAGGCGGGCCGCGTGGCCGCCATCGTCGAGCACAAGGATGCCGACGACGAGCAGCGCCGCATCCGCACCATCAACACCGGCATCATCGCGGCCGACGGCAGTGCGCTGAAAGGGTGGTTGTCGCGCCTGTCCAACGAGAACGCGCAGGGCGAGTACTACCTGACCGACGTGTTCGCGATGGCGGCGGAGGAGTTCACGCCGGCGGAGATGGTGCTGGTCGGCGAACCCATCGAAGCGGAAGGCGCCAACGACCCCTGGCAGCTGTCGCAACTCGAACGTGCCTATCAGCTGCGCGCCGCGCGTGCATTGTGCACGCAGGGCGCACGCCTGATCGATCCTGCGCGCTTCGACCAGCGCGGCACGGTGAAGGTGGGGCGCGACGTGCAGATCGACGTGGACGTGGTGCTGGAAGGCAACGTCGAACTGGGCGATGGCGTCGTCGTCGGTCCGTTCTCGCGTCTCAAGGACGTGAAGCTGGGCGCCGGTACGCAAGTGCGTGCGCATTGCGACCTCGATGGCGTGGTGAGCGAAGGTGCCGCGTTGATCGGCCCGTATGCGCGCCTGCGCCCCGGCACGCAACTGGCGGATGGCGTGCATGTCGGCAATTTCGTCGAGACCAAGAACGCGCGCATCGGTGTGGGTAGCAAGGCCAACCACCTGACCTACCTCGGCGACACGGTCATCGGCACCGGCACCAACATCGGCGCCGGCACCATCACCTGCAACTACGACGGCGTGAACAAGTTCACCACGACCATCGGCGACCGCGTGTTCGTCGGTTCCAACGCGTCGCTGGTTGCGCCGGTGACGCTGGCCGATGGCGCAACCATCGGTGCCGGTTCGGTGATCTCGAAGAACGCGCCGGCCGACACGCTCACGGTCGCGCGCGCACGACAGGTCAGCATCGAAGGCTGGCAGCGGCCGGTGAAGAAGCCGAAATAAAGCAGGGTGCTTCGCGATGCCACGTAGCGTGCGCCATGCGCACGACCGCATCGACCGCGGGTCGCTGCGTCATGTCGGGTCACGCCTGATGCACGTCTGGATGGCACGATGACGGCCGGTTCACACGGCACCTGAAGAGCGGATCGCGGCTGCCCGCCCTCACCCCTTGCCCTCTCCCGGAGGGAGAGGGGGAGTTGGTGCCATGCGGGTTCGGTTTCGACAACAAACGAGCGAGTGCGCTATCCGGCTCCGGAAAAATCAGTTCTCGGGCAGCTGGATCGATACGCACAGCCCGCCACCCTCGCGGTTGTGCAGCGACAGCCGGCCGCCGTGGGCCTCGATGATCTCGCGGGTCAGCGCCAGGCCCAGGCCGGTGCCGTTGCGCTTGGTGGAGTAGAACGGCACCAGCGCGTTCTGCAGCACCGCGTCGTTCATGCCGGTGCCGCGATCCATCACTTCGATGCGCAGCCAGCCGGGCAGGCGCGTGAGGCGCACCGACACGCCTTCGGGCGTGGTGCCCGATTCGTGCGCATTCTTGAGCAGGTTGAGCAGCGCCTGTTCCAGCTGCGCGATGTCGATGCGGCCATCGATCTCGGTTTCCGCCATTGCCAGTTCGAAGCCGATCTGGCGCTGCAGGCCTTCGAAGAAGGCACGCCAATGCACGGTCTGCAACTGGGGCGACGGCAGCTTGGCGAAGCGGGCGTAACCGCGGATGAAGCCTTCGAGGTGGCGGGCCCGATCCTCGATGGTGCCGAAGACCTCTTCCAGCCGGTCGTGGCGTCCGCGGCGCACCAGTTCCGCGCCCGAATGCGCGAGCGAGGCGACCGGCGCCAGCGAGTTGTTGAGCTCGTGGCTGATCACGCGGATGACCTTCTTCCACGTCATCACCTCCTGGCGGCGCAGTTCGCTGGTCAGCAGGCGCAGCAGCAGCAGTTCGTGCGGCCGCCCGTTGAGGCGGAAGCTGCGGCGCGCCAGGTGGTACACCTGTTCCTCGCCGTCCTCTTCCTCGCTGCCGATGGCGAAGAGACTGTCGCCGCCGCGCGCGAACGCCTCGCGCATCTCGACCGGCGCAGCCTCGAGCAGCGTCTCGTAGGCCTGTCCTTCCAGCTTCCAGCCGCTGTGCAGCAGTTTGCGCGCGGCCACATTGGCGAAGATCACACGGCGGATGCCGTCGCCGCCGGGTGCGACCAGCAGCATGGCCACCGGAGTGTTCTGCACCATGGTATCGAGCAGCAGTTCGCGCTGGACCAGGCTCAGGCGCTGCTCGCGCAGCACCTCGCCCAATCCGGCGTGCGCCCGCACCAATTCGGCGAGTTCGTCGTTCCCGTGCCAGTGGATGCCGAAGTTGTACTCGCCATCGCGATAGCTGTTGACGCTGCCGGCCAGCGCGCGGAACAGCGAGTAGGTGCTGCGCAGGCCGCGCCGGATGGCCCACATCGCCAGTGGCAGGACCACGATGGCCGAAACGAGGACGGCGACGATGTCGTCGCCGATCCAGTGCGACAGTACGACCGGCAGCACCACGGCCAGCGCCAGCAGCGGCAGCAGCCAGGACAGCACGCGGCCGGCGAGCGAGCGGCGGATCATGGCGTCTTGATGCCGAAGCGTTCCATGCGCCGGTACAGCGCCTGCCGGCTCATGCCGAGGTCGGCCGCAGCCTGCGCGATCACGCCGCCGGCGCGTGCGAGCGCGGCCTCGATGTCGGCGCGCTCCGGTTCGGCGACCACGGCGGTGCGCGCCACCACGGGCTTGGGCAGATTGAGATCGGCCGCCTCGATGCGTTCGCCCATCGCCAGCAGGCCGGCGCGCTGGATGACGTTGCGCAGTTCGCGCACGTTGCCGGGCCATGCGTGGCGCAGCAGCGCGGCGCGCGCGCTTTCACCCAGGGGCTTGTCGGCGGGACGGAAGCGTTCGGCCAGCGGCAGGATGTCGCCAGGCCGTTCGGCCAGCGGTGGCAACGCCAGTTCGATCGCGTTGAGGCGGTAGTACAGGTCCTCGCGGAAGCTGCCGTCGCGGATCATCGCGGGCAGGTCGGCATTGGTCGCGCTGATCACGCGAACCGTCACGTGGCGTTCGCGGTTGGAGCCGAGTCGTTCGAAGCGGCCCGTTTCCAGCACGCGCAGCAGCTTCATCTGTCCGGTCAGCGGCAGGTTGCCGATCTCGTCGAGGAACAGCGTGCCGCCATCCGCGGCTTCGAACTTGCCTTCGCGCGCCTTGTTGGCGCCGGTGTACGCGCCGGCATCGGCACCGAACAGTTCGGCCTCGATCAGTTCCGACGGCAACGCGCCGCAGTTGAGCGTGACGAAAGCGCCCGACCGGACGCTGGAATTGGCCTGGATGATCTCGGCGATCTTCTCCTTGCCCGCACCATTCGGACCAGTGATCAGCACCGGCAGGTCGGAGCGCGCGACCTGGCAGGCGAGCGCGACCACGCGCTCGCTCGCGGGATCCTCGAACACCAGGTTGCGCAGGTCGTACTTGCTCGACAGCTGTTCGCGACCGCGGCGCTCGCGACTGCGACGACGTTCCAGTTCGCTGCGGGCTTCTGCAAGTTCGAGCAGCGTGTTGACCGTGGCCAGCAGCTTGCGGTCGTCCCAGGGCTTGGCCACGTAATCCGCCGCACCGGCCTTCACCAGGTTCACCGCCGCTTCCAGATGCGTCCACGCGGTCAGCAGGATCACCGGCATGTCGGGCCACTGCATGCGGATATCGGTGAACAGCTGCTCGCCCTCCGTGCCCGACGTGGTGTCCTGGGTGAAGTTCATGTCCTGGATGACCAGGTCGACAGCCTGCTCGCGCAGCAGCGCCAGGCCGGCGTCCGGTGATTCGGCGTGCACGGTGTCGATGTCGTGCAGCGAGAACAGGACTTCCAGCGCCGTACTGACGGCGCGGTTGTCGTCGATGACGAGGATGGTGGGCATGCGCTATAGCCTAACCGAAGGACTGCGGCTGACGAGGTGCGGCGGGATGTGCCGTGCCAGGCGGATCGGCCACGTCGCCGCGAGTTGCACGAGGACGACGGTGCACGCGATGGCGAGCAGCAGCGCAGCCGTTGTCGGCACCGGAGACCATGTCGGCACGATGCGGGGCAGCAGCACCGCGGTGGCCACGGCACCCAGTGCCGAGGCGGCCGACGCAAGCAGCAGGTATTCCCATCGCAGGCGGTAGCCAAGCTGGGAGCCGGTGGCGCCGAACGCGCGGCGCAGGCTCACTTCCTGCCGGTGCTCGCGGACCCAGCGCTGACCACCGAACATCAGCATGCCGAGCGTCAGCAGCCACCAGCTGCCGCAGGTCGCCAGTGCCATCCACGCGTGCCGCAACGATCCGCGCGATGCGTGCGTGCGCAGTGCCGACATCGCGGTGGGCGTGGCGATGGCGGCATCGGGAAACGCGGCCGACAGTGCGGCGTGGATGCGCGCCGACATGGCGTCGGCGTCGCCCGTGTGCCGCACGAGGAAGTGCGCGTCATCGGCCCGTGTCATGCGTACCGGCAACACCAGGGCAGTCCCGTCGGGGCGATGCGCGGTCGCCGGCAACGGGATCCGGTCGATCACGCCGACGACATGCAACCGCTTGCCGGGAAACAGGTGCAGCGGGCGGCCCAGCACATCGCCGGTGCCGTACAGGCGCATGGCGAGCGCGGCGGAGATGAGAGCGGGTGCCGGCTCGGCGTGCAGCCGTTGCTGGTCGCCCGTGTAGTCCTGGTACTCGGCGGCGGCGAAGCGCCGTCCCCGCGATGGCGCCATCCGGAGGGTCGCGAAGAAGGTCTCGTCCACCAGGTAGATGGAGGCGAGGTCGCGTTGCATGGCGTTCCCGGTCCACAGGTGCGCACTCCAGGCACTGCTGCCGTAAGGCGCCTGGTTGGCGGCCGAGGCGGACTGTACGCCGGTGACGGCACGCAGCGTACGCAGCACGGCGGCGCTGCCGGGGTCGCGTCCGGATGTGCCCTGCATCCACGGCACCACCAGCACCTGTGTCTGGTCGATCCCGCTCGGCGCCGTGCGTTGCAGGTACGCGCCGAGCATCGTCTGCCACGCATGCGCGCACAGCACCGCGCCGATGGCCAGTTGCAGCGCGAGCCACCACGTACCTGCGTGGGGACGGCCCAGCAGCAAGAAGGAGGGAGCGGGCATCGGCGTGTCCCTGACGGCCCTGCACGCCGCCGGGTGTGCAGGGTGTGATGGACGTGGAGGTCAGGCGGTGCGCGTCGCCACGGCCGGCGGTACCGACGCGGCCTTGCGCGCCGGTCCGTAGACGGCGACCTGGCCGAGCAGCCATAGCAGCACGGCGCCGACCGGTAGGTACAGCAACGGCAGGCGCGGCAGTTCGTACTTGCCCATCAGCAGCTGGTTGATGCCGTAGGCCAGGATCATGCCGATAACGATGCCGATGGTGGCCAGCAGGAAGTTCTCGGTCTGGAAATAGCGCAGGATCTGTCCCTTCGTCGCGCCCAGCGCCCGGCGGATGCCGATTTGCTTGGTGCGCTGCTGTACCCAGAAGCTGGCCAGGCCGACGATGCCGAGTGCGGTGACGACGAGCAGCGAGACGATCACGGTCAACAGCAGCCACGCCATCGCGCGGTCGCCGCGGTAGTAGTTGTCGATGATGTCGGTGAACGTGCCTTCGCGCAGGATCAGCCGCCGCGCGCTGTTCTTTTCCAGCGCGGCGATCGCGGCTTTCTGCACCTCGGCGCGGCGGTCCGGCGTGGTGCGCAGCACGAAGGTGCCCATGGTCACGTCCTTCGCCGGCAGGATCATCGTGTAGCCGGCTTCCGCCGGCCCACCGTTGTCGTTGGTGCGGATCAGGCGCTCGACCACGCCGACCACGCGATGCGGCACGTTGTCGGCATTCCACGAAATGATGTTCTTGCCGATCGCGCTCTCGCCGGGGAACAGCTTGTTCGCCAGTTCCCGGCTGATGATCACCGACGGCATCAGGACCTTCGCGTTCTGCTTGTTCATCTCGGTCCAGTTGGCGTACTCATCGGCCGTGAAGTCGCGACCTTCGGCCAACCGCAGGCCCAGCGTATCGATCACCGCATCGCCAATGTAGACGTTCGCCAGGGCGGTGGGGCGCTCCTGGTCCGGCACCAGCTGGATCGAGGTGTTCCATGAGGAATTGTCGAACGGAACGTGGTTGATGCTGCCGGCGGCCTTGACGCCCGGCAGTGCGCGCAGGCTGGCGACATCCTGCTTGACCAGCGCATCGGCGTCGGGGTTCTCGCCGATGGCGCCCATGCTGATGCGCACGATCTCCTCGTTGGCCATGCCGGTCGGGCGGTCGATGCGCTCCAGCCGCTGGGTGATCAGGAAGACCGCATTGCAGATGATGGCGCAGGAGAGCGCCACTTCCAGCACGATCAGTGCGGCCGCCGTCTTGTGGCGGGCCAGGGTGGAAAGAATGGGGCGGATGTCCATGGTGGGCCTCTGGGTGTTCTGCCCCTTCCCCCGCAGGCGGGGGAAGGTCGGGATGGGGGCGCTTCTTCGTAGCGGGGTAGGGCGTCAGCGTCTTGCGACCGTCGCTACCCCAACCCTCCCCCGCGGGCGGAGGAGGGAACGGATCACTGCGACTTCAGCTGGATCGCGGGCGTCACCTGCATCGCGCGCCAGGCGGGCAGCATCCCGGCCAGCAGGCTGGCGACGATCGCCAGCGCGAAGGTGGCCAGCAGCATCTTCATGTCCATGTGCGCCAGGTCGGCGTAACCCGCCGGCTGCTGGCGGACCGCCAGCAGGCCCAGCCACGCCAGCACCAGGCCCAGCACGCCGCCGACCAGGCCGACGGTGCCGGCTTCCACCAGGCACTGCGCGAAGATGGCCTTGCGCGTCGCACCGAGTGCGCGCCGCACGCCGATCTGCGATGCGCGTCCAAGGAATTTCGCCAGCAACAGGCCCACCGTGTTGAGCAGGCAGACGGCGAGGAAGCCGAACGCCAGCCACACCTGCAAACGCACGTCGCCAGGCACCGCGCCCTGCTTGTCCAGCCACGGCATCACGCTGTGCAGGTCGGTGTTGTTGGGACGCTCGAAACGGCCTGCCGCGCGCTGCTGGTCGGAATAGTTGGCCAGGTACTGCTTGTAGGCCTCGACCTTGGCCGGCGTGCCCAGCTCCACCCAGTACTGCAGCCACGAGCACGGGGCGTTCGGTCCACGCGACCCTTCTTCGTCCCCACTCGAATCGCCCCAGCAGTTCATGTTGCCCTGCGTGCCCATCTTCAGCGTGCGCGACGTCCAGAACGGCACGAACAGCTGCTCCACTTCGGTGAAGCGGTCCTGCGTCATGTCGTAGAACTTCGGCGCGGGCCGCCATTCGTCCAGCACGCCGATGACGCGGAAGGTGGCGCCGGAGGCCTTGATGTCGCGACCGACGCTGTTGGCGCCGCCGAACAGCTTCTCGTTGAGCGCCTTGGAGATGACGGCCACGCGTGCGCGCGATTCGTCTTCGGCGGCCGACCAGCCATTGCCGTAGCGGAACGGCACGTCGAACATGGGGAAGAAATCCGCCGTGGTGTAGCGCGCATCGACGCGGAACGGCTCGATCTTGCCGTCTTCCGACTCCACGGACGACGCGCCGCCGGTCATCAGCGCCTGGCGATCGGCCTTCTTGTCGCGCAGCAGCCGCTCGGCGTCGTAGCGGGTGAACTGGTTTTCCGGCTCTTCGCCCGGCGTGAAGCCGTTCGCCGAGCGCGGGTCGATGCGCGGATAGAAGAGCTTGTCGCTCTTCTGCGGGATCGGGTCGCCCGACAGCACGTAGAACACGGTCAACGTGGTCATGCTGGCACCGATGCCCAGCGCGATGGCCAGCACCATCAGGAAGGTCAGCGCCTTGTTGCGCTTGAAGCTGCGCAGCGCCAGGGAGAAGTAGTAGCCGAACATGGCGGTGTCCTCAGGCAGAGGCGTTGGATTCGGTGGCGTGCGCCGCGCGGATCAGCGCGGGCTCGACCGACAGGTCGGTGGCCATGCCGTCCACGATGTGGACGTTGCGCTGCGCGCGTGCGGCCAGTTCCGGATCGTGCGTGACCATGATGATGGTGGTGCCCTGGCGGTTGATCTCCTCCAGCAGTTCCATCACGCCACGGGCCATCTGCGAGTCCAGGTTGCCGGTCGGTTCGTCCGCCAGCAGCAGGCGCGGGCTGCCGGCCAGCGCGCGCGCGATCGCCGTGCGCTGCTGCTGCCCGCCGGACAGTTCGGCCGGGAAGTGCTTCGTGCGCGAGCCCAGGCCCACGCGGGCCAGCGCGTCTTCGATGCGCTGCTTGCGCTCCGCCGCCGGCATGCCGCGGTAGCGCAGCGGCACGTCGACGTTGTCGAACAGGTTGAGGTCGGGGATCAGGTTGAAGCCCTGGAAGATGAAGCCGATCTTCTGGTTGCGCAGGCGCGAGCGCGCGTCGTCGCCGAGATGGCTGACGTCCTGGCCGTCGAGCAGGAACTGGCCGCCGGTGAAGGTTTCCAGCAGGCCGGCGATGTTGAGGAACGTGGTCTTGCCGGAACCCGACGGGCCGGTGACGGCGACGAACTCGCCTTCGCGGACATGCAGGTCGAGCGAACGCAGCGCGTGCGTTTCCACCTGTTCGGTGCGGTAGACCTTGGCGACTTGGCGCATCTCTAGCATGGCGGGCTCCTGACAGTGATGGGTAGGTGGTGATTGGTGATTCGAGGGAAGCGAAGGCGGGAGTGATGGGACGAGGCGTGCGTTTACGAATCACGTCTCACGAATCACCCATCACGACGTTCAATTGACCGACACGCGCTCGGCATCGCCGAACAGGTCGCTGCCGGACACGACGACCTTGTCGCCGGGCTGCAGGCCGCTCAGGACTTCGACATTGCTCAGGCTGCTGACGCCCAGCTGCACCGGACGGCGGACGGCGGAGCGGCCATCCATGACGTAGGCGTAGCGGCCGCCGCTCTGCTCGAGGAACGGACCGCGTTCGACCATCAGCACGTTGCGGCGCGTGTCCATGAGGATGCGGGCGGACAGGCGCTGGTTCTGGCGCAGGCCCGGCGGCTGCTTGTCGGAGAAGCGCAGGCGGGTGACGACTTCACCGTTCACCACTTCCGGCGACACGGCGGAGATCTGGCCCGGATACGGCTGGCCGACGCTGGTCAGCGTGGCCGGCATGCCGATGGCGAGGTCGCGCGCGAAGCTCTCCGGCACCTTGATCTCGACTTCGAACACGGACAGGTCCACCACGCTCAGCACCGGCGCGTTGATCGCCACGTTCGAACGCTGCACCGCCTGCACCTGGCCGACCTGGCCGTCGAACGGCGCGCGCAGCGTCAGCGCATCGACCTGGCGCTGCACTTCGGCAACGACCGCGCGCTGGCGATCGGCCAGCAGGTGCTTGTTGCGTGCATCCAGGCCGGCGCCCTGGCCCTGCAGGCCGGCATCCTTCTGCGCGTGGGACAGCGCGATCTCGCTCTTGCGCAGGTTGTCCTGCGCCTCCAGCACGTCGACCTGCGGCACGGCGCCGCCGTCGTAGCCGCGCTGGTAGCGCTGCAGGGTGCGTTCGGCGGCCTGGCGTTCGATGCCGGCCTGGTCCAGTGCTTTCTGCGCGTTGGCGCGGGTGACGCTGGCGTCCAGCGTCGCACGGCTGGCTTCGGCCTCCAGGCCGGCCAGCGTGGTCTGTTCCTGCGCCAGCTTGCTGCGCAGTTCGGGGCTGTCGATCTCGGCGAGCGGCTGGCCCTGCTTCACCTGGTCGCCGGCGACGACCTTCAGCGTCACCACGCCGCCGGCGACGGCGTACAGCGTGGGGCTGTTGGCGGCGATGACGCGGCCATCGGCGGCGATGTCGCGGACCAGGTCGCCGCGGGTGACCTCGGCGATGCGCAGGCGGGCGCCATCGATCGAGGAAGTGCCGGCCAGCCAGCCGCGGGCGGCGAACACGATGCCCGCCAGCAACACGACCGCACCCGCGGCGGGCCATACCCAGCGGCGCCAGGCCGGTCGGGTCTGGGTAGAGCTGAGCACTCGGTCTTGCGCGGAGGTGTCCCGAATCATCGGTGGCATGCGTTCTGTGGAATGACCTGCATGTCTCAGCAGGATGCGTGCCAAATACAAGCTGTTGATTTTGAAAGGGGTTGTCCGGTACGGATGACTGTCCGGGTGTCCGCGGACACCGCGCGGACAGGGGCTGTCCAGTGCCGGACACGTAGAATGTCCGCTCGTTTCACTCAGATGGAAGACACACGCTTATGTGCGGAATTGTGGGCGCGATCGCCGATCGCGACGTGGTGCCGGTACTGATCGAGGGACTGAAGCGGCTGGAATACCGGGGCTACGATTCCGCGGGCATCGCGGTGGTCGATGGACAGGACGTGCGTCGCGTGCGCCGCACCGGTCGCGTGGCCGAGATGGAAGGCGCCGCCGCCACCGAGGGCTTCAACGCCAGCCTCGGCATCGGCCACACGCGCTGGGCGACCCATGGCGGCGTCACCGAAGCCAATGCGCATCCGCACATCAGCCACGGCGTGGCGCTGGTGCACAACGGCATCATCGAGAACCACGAAGAGCAGCGCGAGAAGTTGCGCGCGCTCGGCTACGTGTTCGAGTCGCAGACCGACACCGAGGTCATCGCCCACCTCATGCACCACCACCTGAAGGGTGGCGACGATCTGCTGGCCGCGCTGCAGCGCACGGTGAAGGAGCTGACCGGCGCCTACGCGCTGGCCGTCGTCAGCCGCAAGGAACCGGATCGCATGGTCTGTGCGCGCATGGGCTGTCCGTTGCTGATCGGCGTGGGCGAAGGCGAGAACTTCATCGCCTCCGACGTCTCCGCGATCCTGCAGGCCACGCGTCGCGTGATCTTCCTGGAAGAAGGCGACACCGCGGAAGTGACGCGCGAAGGCGTCAAGGTGTTCGACGGAAAGGACCAGCCGATCCAGCGCGAAGTGCATGTCTCCGACGTGTCGCTGGCGTCGCTGGAACTCGGCCCGTACCGCCACTTCATGCAGAAGGAAATCCACGAACAGCCGCGCGCGATCGCCGACACCATCGAGGCGGTGGTCGATGGCGGCTTCTCGCCCGCGCTGTTCGGCGCCAACGCCGAAGCGGCGCTGCGCGACATCGAAGGCGTGCAGATCCTCGCCTGCGGCACCAGCTATTACGCCGGCATGACCGCGCGCTATTGGATGGAGGCGATCTCCGGCCTGCCGTGCAATGTCGAGATCGCCAGCGAGTACCGCTACCGCGACGCGTACGCCAACCCCAAGCACCTGATCGTCACCATTTCGCAGTCCGGCGAAACGCTGGACACGATGGAGGCGCTGAAGTACGCCAAGTCGCTGGGCCACCAGCACACGCTGTCGATCTGCAACGTGCCCGAGAGCGCCATCCCGCGCGCCAGCGAACTGGTCTGCTACACGCGCGCCGGCGCCGAGATCGGCGTGGCGTCGACCAAGGCCTTCACCACGCAGCTGGCGGCGCTGTTCCAGCTGACCGTCGTGCTGGGTAAGCTGCGCGGCAAGGTCACGCCGGAGCAGGAAGCCGATTACCTGGAGCAGCTGCGCCACCTGCCGGGCAGCGTGCAGCATGCGCTGAACCTGGAGCCGCAGATCGCGGCGTGGGCGGAGCGTTTCGCACCGAAGTCGGACGCGCTGTTCCTCGGTCGCGGCCTGCATTACCCGATCGCGCTGGAAGGCGCGCTCAAGCTGAAGGAAATCTCCTACATCCACGCCGAAGCGTATCCCGCCGGCGAACTGAAGCACGGCCCGCTGGCGCTGGTCGATGCCGACATGCCGGTGGTGGTGATCGCGCCCAACGACGTGCTGCTGGAGAAGGTGAAGTCCAACATGCAGGAAGTGCGCGCGCGCGGCGGCGAACTGTTCGTGTTCACCGACCAGGACAGCCACTTCAGCGAATCGGAAGGCGTGCACGTCATCCGCACCCCGCGCCACGTCGGCGTGCTCAGCCCCATCGTGCACACCATCCCCGTGCAGTTGCTGGCGTACCACACCGCACTGGCGCGCGGCACCGACGTGGACAAGCCGCGCAACCTGGCGAAGTCGGTGACGGTGGAGTAATCAGTCGCCGGCGACGGGATCGCCGGCCGACCACGCCTGTGCCTGCAGGTGGTCAAGCAGGGCGTTGACGCGTTCGCGCGCGGCGACGCCGTGCACCGGCAGGGCGAGGCTGTCGCCGGGGCGGGCGGCGGACAGGATCGCGCGCACGGCGTCGGTTTCGTCGCGGCAGTCGTCGATGGCGGCCTCGGCCACGCCGTGGCGCACCAGCGCCGTGCGCAGCACTCGGCCTACCTCGCCGCTTTCGCGTCCGCGCATGTAGCCTTCCATGTCCTTGAGCACCACATGGTCGGGGCGGAACGACGCGGCGGCGGCGGCGAGGTCGGCGATGGCCTCGTCGCTGCGGTCGCCGGCCTGGCCGAGCAGCAGATGCAGGCGGCCACCATCGCGGTGCGCCTGGCGGACCAGATCGAGAAACTGCGCCAGCCCATCGGGGTTGTGCGCATAGTCCACGTAGACCTGCACGTCGCCGCCGAGCACCCAGCGCTGCAGGCGGCCGGGGTTGTCGTGGTTGTCGCGGCCGAAGCGGGCGAGCACGGCGGCGATCGTCGCGGGGGCGATTCCCAGCCCGATGGCGGCAAGCGCGGCGGCGGCGCAGTTCTGCACGTTGTGCGCGGCCAGGCCGCCGAGGGTCAGCGGCATGTCGGCAATCGCGCCGAGATCGTGGGTGCGGATGCCGTCGAACAACCACAGGTGGCCCTCGCGCACGCCGCCGCTGCGGCGGCCCTCGGCGCGCGCCTGCCGCAGCAGCGGATGGTCGTCGTCGGTGGAGAACCACGCCAGCGGCACATCGAGACCGCCCGCGTGGCGTCGCAGCAGCTCGTTATCGGCGTTGAGCACGAGCATGCCGTTGGCGTCGATGGCGCGGGCCACGGTCAGCTTTACGTCGGCCAGGCCGTCGAGGTCGTGGATGCCGTATTCGCCGAAGTGGTCGGGGCTGATGTTGGTGACCACGGCCACGTCGGCGCGTTCGATCGCCAGGCCGCGGCGCAGCAGGCCGCCGCGCGCGGTTTCCAGGATCGCGGCCTGGGTCCGGCGATCGCGCAACAGGCTGCGCGCGCCGCCGGGACCGGAGTAGTCGCCACCCTCGATCAGGCCGCCGTCCAGGTAGATGCCGTCGGTGCAGCTGTTGGCGGTATGCCAGCCGTGGGCGATGGCGATCGCGGTGAGCAGGCGCACGGTGGTGGTCTTGCCGTTGGAGCCGGTGACCAGCGCCACCGGAATCGCGTGCAGCTCATGCCACGGCACGTCATCGGGCATCGGCAGGGCGGCGTTGTCCCAGGTGCGGCTGCCGTCGCCCATGCCAAGGGACAGTTGCTCGTCGTCGAGCAGCAACGGCACGCCGTGCGCACGCGCGGCCTCGCGCAGGGCGGGCAATCGTGGCAGGCATTCGGCCGCGGCGGCGACGGCGCGCAGCAGGCGCAGGTCCGCGTCTTCGTCGACGAACGAGGGATGTCCCGGCTGCAGCGCGGGTTCGCCGGTGGCTCTCCCGGCTGCGGCCAGGGCAGACAGCCACGCCCATTCGTCCACGTCGGCGGCGGCGTACAGCATGTCGCCGGGTGCGGCGAAGGCGAGGCTGGCGCCGCTGGCGTGCTCGCGTACCGTCACCGGGCCATCGGGCCAGCCGAGGGCGGCGCGCGCGCGGGCGATGCGCCGCTTCCAGTCCTCGATCAGCGCGGCTGGAACCGGTGCGCCGATCATCGTTTCCAGCACCGCGCCCGGTCCGGCGAAGTACAGATTGGGGCCGGTCAGGCGGCGCAGGTCGTCGAACGGCAAGGGGGCGGATGATTCATTCATGCGGCAGGTCGTGGATGGAGGGCGCGATCCGGCGGGTGCGGATCGCCACCGCTCAATCGCTGTCTTCGTCGTGACGCGCGAACACCAGCCCGCGCTCCTCGCGGATCACGCCCTCCATCGCCGCCACCGCCGCCTCGTCGGCGCTGGGCGCCGGCTGCAGCGACGGCAACTCGACCTTGCGGGCGCTGCGCGGCTCGGTGCCTTCGGGCGTGAACTTGGTGATCTGCTTCCACGAGCGGGCCAGGGCATCGGCGAACACCAGCAGCAGGTCGCCGGGCCTGCCCATGCGCAGCGCGGCGTCGATGGCCTGCTGCTCGTCGGGGATCTGTTCGATCGCCGTCTCGGCCACGCCCGCCGCCTGCAGTGCGCGCGCGATGATGCGCGGCACTTCGTCGCCATCGCGGCCGCGCAGGCTGTCGTCGCGCTTGACCACGTAGTGGTCGAAGCGACCGGCCACCGCGCGGGCGATGTCCTGGATGTCCTCGTCGCGGCGGTCGCCGGGTGCGGCCACCACCACGATCCGGCGCCCGGCCACCTCCAGGCGCTGGGCCAGGTCGGCCATCATCCCCACCGCGTGCGCGTTGTGCGCGTAATCCATGACGACCTTGAACGGATGCTCGTCGTACACGTTCATCCGGCCCGGGGCCTGGAAGAAGGTGGTGTCGAAGGTGCGCAGGCCATGGCGGATCGCGTCGAGCTTGATCCCCAGCGAGAACGCCATCGCCGCGGCGAACATCGCGTTCTGCACGTTGTGCAGGGCGCGGCCTTCCAACGTGGCCGGGATCAGGTGGGTCCACATCAGCGGGATGTGGCTGCCCTTGTCGTACAGGGTCACCATGTGGCCGTTGACGCCGGCCTCCAGCGCGCAGGCGCGGCCACCGGCGCGGATATGCTCGCGCACCAGCGCGTGCGACGGGTTCATGGTGACGTAGCAGATCGTCTTCGCGTCGGTGTAGCCGGACATCTTCAGCACGTTGACGTCGTCGGCGTTGAGCACCGCGCAGTCCCTGGCCACTTCGACCACGATGCGCTTGATCTCCGCCAGTTGTTCCAGCGTATCGATGCCCTTGAGGCCCAGGTGGTCGGCGGCGATGTTGATCACCGCGCCGACGTCCACTTCCGGCACGCCCATGCCGGCGCGCAACAGGCCGCCGCGCGCGGTTTCCAGCACCGCCAGGTCGACATGCGGATCGGACAGCACCATGCGCGCCGACACCGGGCCGGTCATGTCGCCTTCCACCGTGCGCTGGCCGTCGATGTAGACGCCGTCGGTGGTGGTCAGGCCCGGCGTGTAGCCGGCCATCTTGGTGATGTGCGCCAGCATGCGCGCGGTGGTGGTCTTGCCGTTGGTGCCGGTGACCGCCGCGATCGGAACCCGCGACGGCGTGCCCGGCGGGAACAGCATGTCGATCACCGGGCCGGCGGCATCGCGCGGCGTGCCTTCGCTGGGCGCGACGTGCATGCGGAAGCCGGGCGCGGCGTTGACCTCGCAGATCGCGCCGCCGATGTTCTTGTAGCTCTCGGCGATGTTGGGACTGATGAAATCCACGCCGCCTACGTCGAGGCCGATCGCGCGCACTGCGCGCACCGCCATGTCGCGGTTGTCGGGATGGATGACGTCGGTGACATCGGTCGCGGTGCCGCCGGTGGACAGGTTGGCGGTGGAACGCAGGAAGACCACCTCGCCTTCCTTCGGCACCGAGTCGGCGGTGTAGCCGACGCGTTCCATCATCAGGTTGGCTTCGCGGTCGAGTTCGAGCCGGGTCAGCACCTTCTCGTGACCCACGCCGCGGCGCGGGTCCTGGTTCACGATCTCGACGAGTTCGGTGATGGTCTTGCGGCCGTCGCCAACCACGTGGCCGGGCGTGCGCCGGGTCGCCGCGATCAGTTCGCCATTGACCACCAGCAGGCGGTGGTCGGCACCTTCCTGGAACGTCTCCACGATCACCGAGCGCGAATGCTCGCGCGCGGCATCGAACGCGGCGCGGATCTCGTCGTCGCCACTGATGTTGATGGTGATGCCGCGGCCGTGGTTGCCGTTATAGGGCTTGAGCACCACCGGGCCGCCGAGCCGCTGCGCGGCCCTGACCGCTTCGGACTGGCTGGTAACCAGATGCTGGCGCGGCACCGGCAGGCCGAGCGAGCCGAGGATCTTGTTGGTCTCCTCCTTGTCGCTGGCCAGTTCGACCGAGATGTGGGGCGTCTTGCCGGTGACGGTGGCCTGGATGCGCTGCTGGTACTTGCCGTGGCCGAACTGGATCAGGGACTGGTTGTTGAGCCGCAGCCAGGGGATGCCGCGTTCCTCGGCCGCGCGCACCAGCGACGCCGTCGACGGGCCGAGTGCGCGCTTCTGCGCGTAACGGATGAAGTCGTCGCGCGCTTCTTCCCAGGCCCAATCCGCGGGCACGCTGCCGGCCGGGCGGATGCCTTCGGGCATCAGCGAGCACAGCAGGCGCAACGCCAGTTCGCCCGCGGCGATGCCTTCCTCGCGCTGGGCGTATTCGTAGACCACGGTGTAGATGCCGGGACGGCCGTCGACGCTGCGGGTCTTGCCGAAGGTGACGTCCTCGCCGGCGATGTTCTGCAGTTCGATCGCCACGTGTTCGAGCACGTGGCCCAGCCAGGTGCCTTCGCCCTCGCGCATGCGACGCAGGAAGCCGCCCGGCTCGCGGTAGGAACAGCCGTGCTCGGCCAGGCTTGGGACGGCGGCCACCAGGCCGTCGATGAAGCCGGGACCCAGGCGCGCGGTGGGCCACTGCTCCAGTTCGCCCAGGTCCAGCAGCAGCCGGATCACCGGGAAGTGCGCATGCTGGGACGGACCAACGTAGACAGAGCGTTCGAGAATGCGCATGCAGGATGTCCCCTTGTTGGATCAGGTCTTGCGGGTAGCCAGTCGGCCGGCCGAGGCCCGCCGCGTATGCAGGTTGAAGGTGGCGCCCGCGATCAATATATGAACGCCCAGCCCCAGTATGCACACGGGGTCGTCCTCGCCGGCCTGGGCCATCGAGGAGAACTGCAGGTCGTGGGCATCGACCACGGTGACCGCGCCGCTGCCCTCGACTTCGAGCGTATCGTCGGGGGAGATGAAGGCGGCGGTGTCCTCGTCCAGGCCGATGCCGATCGCGAACGGGTTGTAGCCCAGCGCCGCGGTCAGGCGGCCGAGGCGGTCGCGCTGGCGGAAATGCTGGTCGATCACGAAGCGGTTGGTCAGGCCCAGCCCGGGCGCCAGGCGCACGCTGCTGGCGCGCGGCGACGAGCCTTCGGCACCGAAGGCAATCATGTGCTCGCTCAGGAACCCGGCGCCGGCGCTGGTGCCGGCCACGGTCACCCCTTGCGCGTTGCGGGAACGGATGCTGCGCGCCACCTGGGTACCGCCGAGGATGGTGGACAGGCGCAGCTGGTTGCCACCGGTGAAGAAGATGCCGCTGGCTTCCGCCAGCCGCGCCAGCCGGCCTTCCTCCTGGCAGTCGCGGCGGGTGTCGAAGTCCAGCACCTCGACCCGGCTCGCCCCCATGCCACGGAACAGCTCTTCGTAGCGGGTGCCGGAGTCCTTCAGCCGGCTCGCGGTCGGAATGACGACGATGTCGGCGTCGGTGCCACCGCTCAGTTCGACGAAGCGCGCCAGGATGCGCGGGTTGGTTTCCTTGTCCTCTGCGCCGCCGATCGGGATGATCCAGCCGCGTTGGTCCCCGTTGACGGGTTTGCTTGGCATCGAGTGCTCCGGTGTTTCAGGTGTCTTGCGATTCGAACGTACCACGCCGCAGCACCGCGCCATCGCGCAGGTGCGGGCGGCCGCCGGCGAACACGTCGGTCACCGCGCCGGCGGCGTCCAGCGCCACCAGGTCGGCGTCGGCTCCCGCCGTGATGCGGCCCTTGCCGGGCAGGCGCAGCAGCCCGGCGACGTTGGACGTAAAGGCCGGCAGCGCGTCCTGCAGGGCGATACCGCGGGCCAGCAGCTCGCGCAGGGTGTCGAGCAGGGCGCCGGAGTGGCCGACGCCCATGCTGCACACGCGGCCTTGCGCATCGAAGCAGGGCAGGCAGCCGCCGGCGTCGGAACTGATGGTGACGCGGTCACGCGGGGCGCCGCTGTCGAGGTAGCGGACCAGCGCATCGGCCGCGCTCCACGCGTCCTCGCCCTCGTCCACCGGGAATGCGGTGATGTCGATGTTGCATCCGCGCCGGGCCAGTTCGATGGCCTCGTCGAACAGCGCCTTGCGCCGGTTGACGTGGGTCGGGTTGAACACCCGCGGCGGCAGTTCGCACTGATCGAGCGCGCGCCGCACCAGGTCCAGGCCGCGCGGGCCGTCACCCAGATGCAGGTGGACGATGCCGGCCTTGCCGGTCATCAGCCCGGCCACGTGCGCTTCAGACGCGATCCGCAGCACTTCGTCCAGGGTCGGCTGGCTGGAGCGGTGGTCGCTGATCGCCAGTTCGCCCACGCCGACCAGACAGTCGATGAAGGCCAGGTCCGTGCGTACGCTACCGGTCAGGGTGGCTGGCGGCAGGTGGTAGCCACCGGCGTATCCCCAGGCCGACAGCCCTTCCTCGCGCAGCGCGTTGACATGGGCCACCAGTTCGCGCGTGCTGCGGGCGACGTCGTCGGTGCCCAGCAGGCCGACCACCGTGGTCACGCCGCTGCGGGTGTAGCGCGACAGCGTGGGCGCCGGCACCCGGCTGGCGAAGCCGGCCTCACCGCCGCCGCCGGTGACGTGGACGTGGCCGTCGATCAGGCCCGGCAGCAGCCGGCGGCCGGCCAGATCCAGTACTTCGGCACCGAAGGCGGCGGGCAGGTCGGGCGCCTCGGTGCCGATCCACAGCACCTTGCCGCCTCCGAGCAGCAGGTCGCGGCGCCCCAGGGATTCGGGCGCGTACACGTCCGCGTTGCGGATCAGGATGGTCGTCATCAGCCGTCGACCGTCCCGTCCATGCTGCCTGCCATCTGGCGCGTGTCAGGGTGGCAGGTCCAGGTCTTCACTGCTCTCGCCTGGGGGGTGGTGACGCTGACGTCGTCGCTCATCTTCTCTTCGATCCGCTGCTGGCCCGACACGGTCGTCCGTGCGGCGGGCCAGTCTAACCGGACGGGGCTCGCTGGCGGCACCGAGCGCGTGCCTGGACAGGGTTCGGGTCTAAGACATCAGCGGCAGCGTGATATGAGGCAGCCGCGTCGACACGCCCCGGATGCTGCGGTCTTCGATTCCCGCATCGCCTCCGCAGGAGACGCACGCCGATCTTCGCCTTCCACGCGCGCTGCCGACGGCAGTGGCGTGCACCAGTTCGGCGTTCTTGCGCATCAGCTCGTTGCTGGTGTCGTCGATGGCGTTGGCCAGTTCCATCGCGTTGCGCTGGTCGGCCAGCGACAGCTGGATGGCGAACGGGTTGCGCCACATCGGGATGGTGATGTCGCGCACCGCGCTGAACTTTTCGAGCGGTTGGTCGAACTGCAGCGCTGCACGCGGTCATCCTTGGCGGCGCGCAGCTTGTCGATCAGCGGGCCGAGGATCGGCAGCTTGGAGCGGCCGTGGAAGGAGTCGAGGTTCAGCGAGCGCGCGATGCGCGCGACCTCGCCGAGCTTGTCGCCACCGCTGTCGAAGTCGGCGTTGCGGACCTTGTCCAGCAGTGGCGTGCTGAACGCGCTGGTCTTCGTCGTCGTCATGAGGCCTGCTGGGTGCGGGTGGCGACTGTCGCCTGCGTGTAACAGGAGCCGTGCAGAATCCGTCCTGCAACGAGGCTTCCCTCTCCTCCCGCGTTGCACCCGGAGCCTGGCGGAAGCCGGGCTTCGTGCTTTCCGGGCCGCACGTGGCATGCTGGCGCACATGAGGATTCCGCCATGCCGTTCCGCTGTCTGTTGCCGCTGCTGATGACCATCCTCCCCCTGTCGGCCGTCATGGCCAGCGAAACGCCGGCGAAGCCGCTCGTCATCGCCCATCGTGGCGCCAGCGCGCATCTGCCGGAGCACACGCTGGCCGCGTATGTGCGTGCGATCGAAGACGGCGCGGACCACATCGAGCCGGACCTGGTCGCCACGCGCGACGGCGTGATGGTGGCGCGTCACGAGAACGAGATCGGGGGCACCACCGATGTCGCCCGCCATCCCGAGTTCGCGTCGCGCAGACGCACGCAGGTGATCGATGGCGAAGCGGTCGAAGGCTGGTTTACCGAAGACTTCACCCTGGCCGAACTGAAGGCGCTACGCGCCCGCGAGCGCCTGCCGGAACTGCGTGGCACCGCACACGATGGCCGGTACGGGATCGCGACGCTGGACGAGATCATCGCGTTGGTGTCGGAACAGGCCGCGTGCCGCGGCCGGACCATCGGCCTGATTCCCGAGATCAAGCATCCCAGCCATTTCCAGCGCATCAGCCTGCCGATGGAGGAGCGCCTGCTGGAAGCGCTGGCGGCGCACGCGTACACGCGCAAGGCCCCGGTGGTGATCCAGTCGTTCGAACAGGCCAATCTTCGCGCGCTGCGCAAGCAGCTCGGTGCTGTGCATCCGAACATCCGCCTGTTGCAGTTGCTGGGCGCACCGGACGAGCAGCTGGGCGATGCGCTGGCGGCCGGGCAGCGGACGCGTTATGCCGACCTGATGACGCCTGCGGGACTGCAGGACATCGCAAGCTACGCCGACATCATCGGGCCATGGACGCGCCTGCTGATCCCGGTGACGGAGGACGGCGCGCTGGGAGCGCCGACAGCGCTGATGGCGGACGCGCGTGCCGCCGGCCTGCAGGTGTGGCCGTACACGTTCCGGCCCGAGAACCAGTTTCTCCCGAAGGCGCTCCATGAAGGCGATGACCCGCGCACGCGCAGCGAGGCGGGATCCGTTGCCGAAATCCGCACCTATCTCGCGCTGGGGATCGGCGGCTTCTTCACCGACGATCCGGCGCTGGGGCGTCGTGCGGTCGACGCCCGCTGAGCGGTCTTACACCCGGCCGAACACCAGGCTGGCATTGGTGCCGCCGAAGCCGAAGCTGTTCGACATCACCGTGTCGAGCGTCGCGTCGCGGCTCGCTTGCACGATCGGGAAGTCGGCCGCGCCTTCGTCCAGCGTCTCGATGTTGGCGGAGCCGGCGATGAAGCCGTCGCGCATCATCAGCAGGCAGTAGATCGCCTCGTGCACACTGGCAGCGCCCAGCGAATGGCCGGACAGCGCCTTGGTGGACGAGATCGGCGGCAGGTGGTCGCCCAGCGCGGCGCGGATCGCCTCGAGTTCGATGACGTCGCCCAGCGGCGTCGAAGTACCGTGCGTGTTGAGGTAGTCGAGCGGTGCAGTGACGCCTTCCAGCGCCATCCGCATGCAGCGCACGGCACCTTCGCCGGAGGGCGCGACCATGTCGGCGCCATCGGACGTTACGCCGTAGCCCAGCAGTTCGGCATGGATGCGCGCGCCGCGTTTCACCGCGTGATCGTAGTCTTCCAGCACCAGCATGCCGCCGCCGCCAGCGATGACGAAGCCATCGCGGTCTGCGTCGTACGGACGCGACGCATGCGTCGGGTCGTCGTTGCGCTTGCTCGACAATGCGCCCATGGCGTCGAACATCATCGTCAGCGCCCAGTGCAGCTCTTCACCGCCGCCGGCGAACACGATGTCCTGGCGTCCCGCGCGGATCAGGTCCGCCGCCGCGCCGATGCAGTGCGCGGACGTGGCGCAGGCAGCCGAGATGGAATAGCTGACGCCCTTGATCTTGAATGCGGTGGCGAGCGTGGCCGACACGGTGGAGCACATCGTGCGTGGCACCATGTACGGACCGACCTTGCGGATGCCGCGCGCACGCAGCAGGTCGGCGGCTTCGATCTGCCATTCGGCGGACCCGCCGCCGGAGCCGGCGATCAGCCCCGTACGCGGCTGGCTGACCAGCGCCTCGTCCAGGCCCGCATCGGCGATGGCATCGCGCAGCGCGACGTGCGCGAACGCGGCGGCATCACCCATGAAGCGCTTCTGCTTGCGGTCGATCTGCGCATCGAGGTCGATCTCGGGCGCGCCGCCCACCTGGCTGCGGAAGCCGAGCTCGGCGTACTGCGGGATGTGGCGGATGCCCGAACGGCCTGCGCGCAGCGCGGCCGATACGGTGTCCGCATCGTTGCCCAGGCACGAGGTGATGCCGAGGCCGGTGATGACGACGCGACGCATCAGAAATTCTCCGTCGACGTGAACAGGCCGACGCGCAGGTCGCGCGCCGTGTAGATCTCGCGGCCGTCGACCAGCATGCGGCCGTCGGCCACCGCGAGTACCAGCTTGCGGTTGATCACGCGGCTGATGTCGATCTCGTAGCTGACGCGCTTGGCGGTCGGCAGCACCTGGCCGGTGAACTTCACTTCGCCGGAACCGAGTGCGCGGCCGCGACCGGGTGCGCCGATCCACGTCAGGAAGAAACCGGTCAGCTGCCACATCGCATCCAGGCCCAGGCAGCCCGGCATCACCGGATCGCCGAGGAAGTGGCACTGGAAGAACCACAGGTCCGGATGGATATCGAGTTCCGCGCGCACCATGCCCTTGCCATGCGCGCCACCGTCCTCGCGGATCTCGGTGATGCGGTCGAACATCAGCATCGGGTCGTTGGGCAGGCGGCCACTGTCGGGGCCGAACAGTTCACCGCGCGCGCTGGCCAGCAGCTGTTCGCGCGAGAAGGAAGCGGGGGCGGTCATGGCGTCGTCCATTCTGCGAAGCCGCAAATAATGCACACATGTGCATACGCTTGTCTTGATGCAAATCAACCGGGGTTTTCCATACGCCTGCGTACCATCGGCCCGAGGCAATTGCGGCAAGGGTTTCGCGCGTTCTGCCCGCATGTCCACACGCCGCCGTATCGTTCGCGCCCGCATCCATGCGATCGCGTACGGCGGCCGATATCATCGCGTGATGCGCAAGATCATCCACATCGACATGGACGCCTTCTACGCGTCGGTGGAGCAGCGCGACGACCCTTCGCTGCGTGGACGGCCTGTCGTGGTGGCGTGGCGCGGCGAGCGATCGGTGGTGTGCGCGGCGTCGTACGAAGCACGTGTGTTCGGCGTGCGCTCGGCGATGCCGGCGGTGCGCGCGGAGCGGCTGTGCCCGCAGGCCGTGTTCGTGCCGCCGGACTTCGCGCGCTACAAGGCGGTGTCGCGGCAGGTGCGCGAGATCTTCCTGCGGCATACGGATCTCGTCGAACCGCTGTCGCTGGACGAAGCCTATCTCGACGTCACCGCGCCGAAGTCCGGTCTGCCGACGGCCACCGCGGTCGCCGAAACGATCCGCACGCAGATCCGCGAAGAGACGCAGCTGACGGCATCGGCCGGCGTGGCGCCGAACAAGTTCCTCGCCAAGATCGCCTCGGACTGGAGGAAGCCGGACGGACAGTTCGTGCTGCGACCGCACCAGGTGGAGGCGTTCCTGACGCCGCTGCCGGTCGAGCGCATTCCCGGCGTCGGCAAGGTGATGCAGGGCAAGTTGAACGCGGCCGGCATCCATACCGTGGGCGATCTGCGTGCGTATTCGCAACACGACCTGGAAGCGCGCTACGGCAACTTCGGGGGCGGCCTGTACCGGCGCGCCCGCGGCATCGACGAGCGCCCGGTGGAACCGGACCAGCCGGTGCAGTCGATCTCGTCCGAAGACACGTTCGCCACCGACCTGCTGCTGTCCGAACTGGAACCGCACATCCTGCGCATCGCCGAAAAGGCGTGGACCGCCAGTCGCAAGACGGAACGCGTCGGCCGCACGGTGGTGTTGAAGCTGAAGACGGCGCAGTTCCGCATCCTCACCCGCAGCTTCACGCCGGAGACGCCGCCAGCCTCGGCGCGGGAGTTCATCGACATCGCGCTGGCCTTGCGCGAGCGCGTGCACCTGCCGGCGGCGACGCGATACCGCCTGGTCGGCGTCGGCATTTCAGGCTTCCGCGATCGCGACGAGACCGTCGTGCAGGCAGGCCTGTTCGACCTCCGGGAAGACTAGGCGCCGGTCAGGCGGCTCGCCACTCGAAGGCGAGGTCCTCGTTGCGCTCGAAGCGACGCAGGTGCGAGGCGATCACGCCCTGCAGACGTTCGCGGGGTTCCGCTTCCGGCTGGTACAGCGTGATGACGAGCGCATCGCCATCCACGGCGAAATCGGCGGGGCCGAGGTCGCCGAACGGAATGCGCGCGTGCGCATCATCGGGACGGTCGATCTCGAACTTGTGGCGCCAGTGGTTGCACAGGGTGCGCAGCAGCTTGGCAGGATCGTTCGGGAGGATGGTGACGGAAGACGTGGGAGTCATCGGCGGATCGCAAAATGGGGGAGTGTTCCTGTTTACGTCCGGGCCTGCAGGTCGACAAGGCCGGCAACGGAACAGTCCATTGCCGGCCTCTGCGTCGACGTGCGACTCAGTCGCGCGCGCTGTAGCGCAGGCTCAGGCCGTATTCGCGGCCGGGCTGGTTGTACCAGGCGATCGTTTCGTACGCGCGGTCGAACACGTTGCTGGCGCGCGCCTGCACCGACCATTCGGCGTTGATCGCGTATTCCAGGCGCAGGTCCAGGGTGCCGTAACCGGGCAGGCGCACGCTGTTGGCGGCGTTGTCGTAGCGGTGGCTGGCGCCGTAGCCGGTCAGCCCGATGCGGAAGTCGCCGAAGGCACGGTCCACGTCGATGCGCGCGGTGTTGCGCGCGCGGCGCGCCAGCAGGTTGTCGTAGTTCAGGCCGCTCGTGTGGTTACGCGGATCGGTGTGGCTGACCTGCGCGGCGATGTCGAAGCCGGCCAGCGTCACCGCGCCGGTCAGTTCGAGGCCGCGGATGCGCGCTTCGTCGGTGTTGGCCGGCAACCAGTTGCTGTCCAGTGCGATCAGGTCGTCGATGCGCGTCTCGTAGACGTTGACGCCCCAGTTCCACGCATCGCCATGCTGCGACAGCCCGATGTCGAGCGTCTTCGAGCGTTCCGGTTCCAGTAGCGCATTGCCGGAGAACGGGTAGTACAGATCGTTGAAGGTCGGCGCCTTGAACCCGGTGCCCGCATTGACCTTCAGCTTGAAGCCGCTGCCGAAGCCGATACCCCAGCCGAGGTTGCCGGTGACGTGGTTGCCGAACTGGTCGTTATCGTCGTTGCGCACGCTCGCCTGCACCTGCTGCGCGCCGAAGCGGCCCTGGTATTCGACGAACACGCCGGTGTTGTCGCGGCGGTCCACGGGTACGCCGGTGGTGTCGTTGACGAAGTCGACGCTGCTGGTGACCTCGTCGCGCTGCCAGTCGGCGCCGGCGCTCAGCAGGTGCTGTTCGCCGAAGGCGAAGTCGCCCTGCAGCGAGGCGGTGTCGCGGCGCGTGTCGAAGGTGCTGACATCGCTGCGGGCGCTGCCCGATGCGTCGTTGTAGTAGTTGTGCGACTTGTCCGACGCGCGGCCCACCTGTGCGGTCAGCGTCGTGGCGGTGGACGGCTTCCAGGTCAGCTTGCTGCCGAGCACCTGCTGCACGTTGTCGGCCTCGTTGCCGCCGAACATGCTGCCGTCGAATTCGTTGAAGGCGTCGGCGTTCAGTGCGTGGCCTTCCAGCGTCAGCGCATCGGTCAGCCGGTAGCCGGCGCGGACGTTGAGCGACACGTTGCGGTAGCCGTCGTTGTCCGGCTCGTCGGTGAAGCAGCCCTGGAACAGCGTGCCCGATCCACGGCAAGCGTTGATGCCGTCGGTCTCCTGGTACGCCGCGTTCGCGCCGATCCAGCCGCGCTCGCCACCGTAGGCGAAGCCGCCGCTGGCTTCGCGCAGGTTGTGGCTGCCGCCACCGATGCGCAGTTCGCGCGACAGGCCTTGCGTGCCGCGACGGGTGAAGATCTGGATGACGCCGCCGATCGCTTCCGAGCCGTACAGGCTGGAACGCGGGCCGCGCACGATCTCGATGCGCTCGATCTGGTCGACCGGCAGGTCTTGGAACGAGGCCAGGCCGGCGGTCGCCGAGCCGATGCGGATGCCGTCGACCAGCACCAGCACGTGGTCGGATTCGGTACCGCGGATGTTGAGGCTGCTCAGCTTGCCCAGGCCACCCTGGTTGGTGAAGCCGATGCCGGCACGGCCCTTCAGCAGGTCGACCAGCGAGCGCGACTGGCTGCGCTCGATGTCCTCGCGCGTGATGAGCTGGGTCGGCGCCAGGCTGTCCTGCAGCGCCACGTCGGTGCGCGTGCCGGTGACGACGATCTCGTCCAGGTCGGTGGCGTCCTGCGCCTGCGCGCCGAACGACAGCGACAAAGCGACCGCGGCGGCCAGAAGGGAAAGGGAATGACGGCTGTACATCGGATTCAACTCCATCGCGCGCCCCGCGCGCATTGCTAGGCGTGGAGTTGCGACGACGGAGAGGGAACGTTGCGGACAGCGCAGCAGGCGAACGGCGGCGCGGCACGCCGCGACGCCCTCCGCATCGCAACCAGTGGACTCCCAGGCCGGTCTCCGGGCTTGCGAAGGCGTGCACAGGGCACGCTGCCGCGGCGCCTTCCCATGCGTGATCGCACAGTGGCCGATGCCGTGGTTGTCTTCGCCTACCGTTGCGGGGGCAGCGCCGGAATGCCGCCTGCGCGGACCACCGGCTTCCCGTTTCAACCCCTGGCAGGACTGCCGGGGGTCACCTGAAAGCGCGCGCAGTATACGGGATGGCGCGGATCAGTCGTCGCCGCCGCGCGAGTCGAACAGGTTCAGCGACTGCCCCGTGTCTTCTTCGCGCTCGGTGTGCGTGGTGGTCACCGGACCGGCGGCGGGGCGGCCGCGCGGCGGTGGCAGCAAGGCCGCGGCGGCGTCGTAGGCCACCAGCAGTTCGCTGCGGCGGTCTTCGGGCAACTGTTGCCAGTGGCAGTCCAGCAGCGCGCCTTCCAGCGCGTACAGCAGGTTGAGGCTTGGGCGGAAACCCGCACGCTTGACCCGAATGAAGGCTTCGACCGCGCCTACCGCTTCCAGGTCCTCCTGCGTGCGCAGGCCGACCTGGCGCAGCCAGGCAGCGGACTTGGGACCGATGTTGCGCAGCTTGGTGCCTGTCATGTCAGCGAATCCACGAAAATGGCGGCGATGCGTTCCATGCCCGCCTGGTCGTCGGCATCGAAGCGCGCCAGGCGGGGACTGTCCAGATCGAGCACGCCGACCAGTTCGTCCCCTTTCACCAGCGGTACCACCAGTTCCGAGCGCGATGCGGAATCGCAGGCGATGTGGCCCGGGAAAGCCTCCACATCGTCCACGCGCTGGGTCTGGCGAGTGCGTGCGGCGGCTCCGCAGACCCCCTTGTCCAACGGGATCCGCACGCAGGCTGGTAATCCCTGAAACGGCCCGACGACCAATTCCCGGCCATCGAAGAAATAGAAGCCCGCCCAGTTGAAGTCCGGCAGCGCGTGATAAAGCAGCGCAGCGAGGTTGGCGGCATTGGCGGTCCGGTCTGGTTCGCCAGCCAGCAGGGCGCGCGCCTGCCCGGCCAGCTGTGCGTATTGTTCCGGCTTGCTGCCGGTGAGCGTTTGCGAGGCGAATGACATGCGGTCGATTCTACTCTGCGGGTCCAGGGAGGGCCGGATATGATCCGGGCCATGAAACTGCATTACCCGAAACCGCCGGCTGCAGGACACCGGCGCGGCATGTCCGGTGCAGGACCGTGATGGAGCGCGCATTGGACCGGCTGTTCGTCACCGGCACCGATACCGGTGTCGGCAAGACCGTCGCCAGTGCGGCCTTGCTGCATGCGTTCCGTGCGCGAGGGCTGCGTGCCGTCGGCATGAAGCCGGTCGCGAGCGGCTGCGTGGCGACCGCAGAGGGCTGGCGCAACGACGACGCGCTGGCGCTGCAGGCGGCCAGCGATCCGGTGCCACCCTACGGTGACCTCAATCCGTATGCCCTGCCCGCGCCGTTGGCACCGGAGATCGCCGCGCGCGATGCCGGCGTGGACGTGCAGCTGGGCGTGCTGGTGTCGGCGTTCGAGCGCCTGCATCCGCTGGCGGACCTGGTGCTGGTGGAAGGCGTCGGCGGCTGGGCCGCGCCGCTGACCGCGACGCTGGACCAGCGGCATCTCGTGCAGGAACTGCGCCTGCCGGTGGTGCTGGTGGTCGGCATGCGGCTGGGCTGCATCAACCATGCGCGACTGAGTGCGCGCGCCATCCAGGACGACGGTGCGCGGCTGGTGGGCTGGATCGCGAACGAGGTCGATCCTGACATGGAGCGCAGGGACGAGAACTTCGCGCTGCTGTCCGCGCGCCTGCCCGTACCGTGCTGGGGGAGGTTGCCGTATGCGCCGGGCGCCGATGCGATCGCCCAGGCCCGTCATCTCCAGGTCGACCGCCCGTAGCGTGCGCCATGCGCACGACCGCATGACGCCACCCCGCATTGTGTCTACCCCTACGAAACGTGCGCACGGCGCACGCTACGCAATGAAACCCGGCGCCGAGACGCCGACCGCATCACGACCGCCAGGACATCCCGCGCCGCAGGCAATAAAAAACCCGGCAGCGTGGGAGCTCCCGGGTCGGCTGCGCGGAGGGAGGGGAGCCGCGCAATAAACCGTGTATCGCTTGTGTTGCGGGCGGGTCTTACTTGCCCTTGGCGGCCTTGGTCGCCTTGGCCACGGAGGCCTGGACGTTGTCGGTCGCGGTTTCGAACTGGGTCTTCACCAGCTGGCCGAAGGCTTCACCGGTCTTCAGACCCAGGCCGAACACTTCCTGGCTGGCGGCGACGACGCGCTCGGCGTTGTCCTTGGCGACCTGCAGGCCCTTCGGCCACAGGTTCTTGTAGCCGTCCATGTCGCGGGTCTCGGCCAACTCGCCGAAGAAGGCGCTGGTGGCGCCGATGTTCTTTTCGAACGTCTTCAGCTGCACACCGAACACGGTCTCGGCGCTTTCCAGGGCCAGACGGTTGGCGCGCGAGGCGGCGGCGGCGAACTGCTGCGTGAACTGGCTGAAGCTTTCGTTGAATTGCGTGGTCATGGCGTGCTCCTGAAAGGGGATTTCCATCTGTTGCGATGCAGCATAGACCTCTCCATGTTGCAGTGCAATAACTGGCGTATGGAAATCCGACGAACGGTCAGGAGCCGTTAAAAATCAAACGCTTGTATGGGGTGGTATGAAACCGGTTTCGCGCCTCAAGGGCCGCTGTAGCGGCAGCCGGAGGTGCAGGTTTCGTGCACCACCACGGTGCTGAGCAGCGGCAGCACCGGTTTGGCCTGGTCCCAGATCCACGTCGCGAGCTGCTCGCTGGTCGGATTCTCCAGGCCGGGGATGTCATTGAGGTAGTGGTGGTCCAGCCGGTCGTAGATCGGCTTGAAAGCCGCCTTGACGTCGGCGAAGTCCATCACCCAGCCGGCCTGCGGGTCGACCGGGCCGGACAGATGCAGTTCGATGCGGAACGAATGCCCGTGCAGGCGCGCGCACTTGTGGCCTTCCGGCACGTGCGGCAGGCGGTGCGCCGCTTCCACGGTGAAGACCTTGAAGATGTCCATGCGACGGTTCCAGGAGCAGTGGAACGCGCGGCACCGGCGAGGGTGCCGCGCGGATGGGGCGGATCAGCGCGCGGGGCGTGCCTGGCCCTGGCGGGCACCGCCGGAGCGGCCGCCGTCACGGCGCGGGCCGCTGCCGTGCTTCTTCGGGCCGGCATGGGCGTGGCGCGGTGCCTCGCTGTGCGGGCGGCGCGCATGCTTCTGCGGGCCGTTGCGGCGCGGGGTGCGCTCGCCACCGGGCAGTTCGGCCTTGCCCGGGGCGCTGTTGCCCCAGCGGATCGGCGTCTGCGGCTCGAAGCCCGGCACGTCGCGCAGGTCCACGTCGCGGCCCAGCATGCGCACGATGGCGCGCAGGTACTTGGCTTCGTCCTGCGCCACCAGCGAGATCGCTTCGCCGGTCGAGCCGTTGCGGCCGGTACGGCCGATGCGGTGCACGTAGTCCTCGGCCACCATCGGCAGGTCGAAGTTGATCACCTGCGGCAACTGGTCGATGTCGATGCCGCGCGCGGCGATGTCGGTGGCGACCAGCACGTTGATGCGGCCGGCCTTGAAGTCGCTGAGCGCGCGCTGGCGCGCACCCTGCGACTTGTTGCCGTGGATCGCCGCGGTCTTGATGCCGCTCTTGTCCAGGAACATCGCCAGCTTGTCGCTGCCGTGTTTGGTGCGGGCGAACACCAGCGTCTGCATGCGGCTGTCCTTGGCCAGCAGGTGCAGCAGCAGGTCGCGCTTGCGGCTGCCATCGACCGGATGCACGCGGTGGGTGATGGTCTCGGCCACCGTGTTCTTCGGCGTCACCTGGATCTGCTTCGGGTCGTGCATGAACTCCAGCGCCAGCTCGCGGATCGGGTCCGCGAAGGTGGCGGAGAACAGCATGGTCTGGCGGTTCTGGCGCGGCAGCTTGGCCAGGATGCGCTTGATCGACGGCAGGAAGCCCATGTCGAGCATGCGGTCGGCCTCGTCCAGCACCAGCACCTCGATGCCGGACAGGTCCACGCTGCGGCGCTCGAGGTGATCGATCAGGCGGCCCGGGCAGGCGATGACCATGTCCACGCCGCGACGCAGCGCATCCAGCTGATTGCCCATGCCGACACCGCCGTAGATGGTGGTGCTGGGGATGCGCAGGTACTTGCCGTAGCCACGCAGGCTTTCGTGCACCTGCACGGCCAGCTCACGCGTCGGGGTCAGCACCAGGGCGCGCGGCTTGCGCGGGCCGCGGGCCGAGACTTCCTGCGGCGTGGTGGCCAGGTACTGGATCAGCGGCAGGCCGAACGCGGCGGTCTTGCCGGTACCGGTCTGGGCGCCGGCCAGCAGGTCGTGGCCGGCCAGGGCCAGCGGGATGGCCTGTTCCTGGATGGGCGTGGGCTGCGTGTAGCCCTGTTCGTCGAGCGCACGCAGCAGGGCGGGCGCGAGGCCCAGGGTTTCAAACGTCATGGTGGAAGCTCCAAAGCCGGTCGGCCGGAACACGCACGCAACGCCGGCACAGCGATGTGCGGCAACGTAGGACGCGCGGAATGCGGCAAGACCGTGACTCGAAGCGTTCCCTGAAACCGCGCTGCGAGAAGGGGTGCGGAGGCGCCAAAACGGCGCTACCGAGCTTGCGCAACGAAAGAAGTCGGAGCGGGGCGGGCGCGGGAACTCGCGTGGAGTTCCTTGCGCCGGCGGACCATCGGGGAAACGAACGGCCGCAGGCAAGCGGCGCGCACTGTACCCGAATTCGGACCTGAATGGGGGAACGGACACTGAAAGCCCGGTCTGCGACCGATTGTCGCAGTGCGGAAATGCAGGGTTTCCGGGCGTATCATGGCCCTCGAAGACCCACGTAGCCTGTCGCCATGAGCCTTCGCATACTCCGCCAGAACGACCTCCCGGTGCCCCCTGCGCCTGCCGATGGCGTGGCGTGCCAGGCCAACGCCCGTGGTTGCGGAGGCTGCCTGGTGCGGCATCTGGCGATCTGCGCCGCCCTGCCCGTGTCCAAGGCGCATGCGATGGAAGCGCTGGCCGACGACGCCCGGCTGAAGGCGGGCGAGGCGCTGGTGCGCGAGGGCGAGCCCCGGCGCGGCGTGTTCACTGTCACCAAGGGCGCGCTGCGGCGCATCCGGCTGCTGCCGGACGGTCGCCGGCTGGTGGCCGGGTTCCTGATGCCGGGCGACTTCATCGGCTTCTCCGGTACCTCGCACTACAAGCACACGATCGAAGCGATCACCGACAGCACGCTGTGCGAGTTCTCGATGGCCGACATGCGCAGCCTGTGCCACGACCATCCGGAACTGGAGCGCGAACTGCTGGAGCGCGCCTGCGTGGAGCTGGATGCCACGCGCGGCAACCTGATGGCGCTGGCGCGCCTCAACCCGATGGAGCGGCTGGCCGGCTTCCTGGTCGACATGGCGCAGCGCCGTCGCCGCCAGGGCCAGGACGACAGCGAGGTGATCCTGCCGATGACGCGCACCGACATCGCCGACTACCTGGGCCTGACCGTCGAAACCGTCAGCCGCAGCTTCACCCGCCTGCGCCAGGAAGGCAGCATCGCCACCGACGATCCGCACCACGTGCGGCTGCTCGATCGCTCGCGGCTGGACGCGCTGGCGGAAGCGCGGGGCTGAGGCTGTCGGATTTCCCGATGCCTGTCGTGGGAGCGACGTAAGTCGCGATGGGTTACCGGTAGAGCTTCATCGCGACTTACGTCGCTCCCACATCGACCCAGAAGATTTCACTCCCGCGACAGTTTCCCGTCCCGCAACCGGTACCGCGCATCCACCACGCCTTCCGGCAGTGCCGCATGGCTGATGATCAGCACGCTGCGCCCATGCGCCGCTTCGGCGAGATCGCGCATCAGTGCGTCCGCGGTGTCCTGGTCCAGGCCTTCGGTCGGTTCGTCGAGCAGCAGCAGCGGCGCGTCCCGCAGCAGGGCACGCGCCAGCGCCAGCCGGCGTGACTGGCCGGCCGACAGCGTCGCACCGTTCTCGCCTACCCAGGTGTCGAGTCCCGCCTCGCGGAAGCGCTCGTCCAGGTTCACCTGCGCCAGCGCCTGCCATAGCCGTGTGTCGGTGGCGGCGGGATCGCCCAGCAGCAGGTTCTCGCGCACGCTGCCGGAGAACACGGGCGCGTCCTGCGGCAGCCAGGCGATGCGGGAATGCCACAGCGCCGGATCCAGCGACGGCAGGTCGTCGCCGGCGAAGGACACGCACCCTTCCTGCGGCGTGCGCAATCCCAGCACGAGCGCCAACAACGACGACTTCCCTTCGCCACTGTCGCCTGCCACCAGCACGCGCTCGCCGGGTGCGACATGCAGGCTGGCGCCATCGAGTACGCGGCGCGTCGTGCCCGGCCAGGCGAACACGATGCCCTGCAGATCCAGCGCACCGCGCGGCGAGGGTGATCGCGTGCCGGTCGGCGTGTCGTTCACCGCAGGGGGTGCATCGATCACCGCGTCGAGCCGTTGCCCGGAGACGGTCGCCGCGCGCCATGCCTGCCACGCTGGTCCGATCGCGGTGCAGGCTTCCAGCACGGCGATCGTCATGAAGAAGAGTCCGCCAGCGGCTGCCGCACCGATGCGTCCGGCCTGCACGGCAGACAGCAGCGCCCACAGCATCGACGGCAGGGCGATCGCGGTGACGAGGGCGTGCGCCAGCGTTGCCAGCGCGAGCCGCTGTTTTCGCCGGTCTTCCCAACGGGCGACCTCATGGCTACGCGCGTCCAGTGCCGACAGCCATGCCGCGCTGGCATCCATCGCCACGAGATCCGGCAGGCCCTCGATGCCTTCCTGCACGGCGGCCCGCAGGTGCATGCGTGCCGTCGCCCGTTCATCTTCGAGCGCGGCGACGCTGCGCTCGGCCAGCCACGGTGCCAGGGCGGCGATCAGCGCCAGCGCCACCAGCAGCACGAGGCCCGCCAACGGCAGCACCGCCATCGCCACCACTGTTGCGATCAGGCACAGCGACAGCACCGCGAGCAGGGGGCCGATCGCACGCACCAGCAGGCCGTCGACGGCGTCGATGTCTGCCATCAATCGCGCCATCAGTTCGCCGACGCGGAAACGACCGAGCCCCAGCGGCGCCAGCGGCAGCGCGCGGGCGAAGAACCATGCGCGCAGGTCGCGCGCGATCCGCAGCGTCACGTCGTGGCCGAGCAGTTTCTCGCCGTAGCGCGACAGGATGCGGACGAAGGTCAGCGCACGGATGCCGGCGGACGGGGCGAAGAAGTTGAACCCGATCGCCGCGCTGCCGGCCAGCGCAGCGGCGGTGAGGAAGTGCCCCGACAGCCCCAGCAGCGCAGTGCCCGCCATCAGCGTCAGCAACAGCAGGCCGATGGACAGCGCCATGCGGGGGCGATGCGGCGCCAGTACCTCGCGCAGGGTGGTCGGACGGTCTTCCGGTGCGCTCACGAGGCGCCTCCATCCGTGTGCACACGACCACCCCGCACCTGCCAGACCTGCGTCATCGCCGCCTGTGCGGTGGAGCTGTGCGTGGCCATCACGATGGCGCGGCCACGTCCGAACTGCGTGATCGCGCGCAGCACGGCGGCTTCGGTATCGGGATCGAGGAACGCGGTGGGTTCGTCGAGCAGCAGCAGGTCGGGGTCGCGCAGGAACACGCGCGCCAGCGCCACGCGCCGCGCTTCGCCGCCGGACAGGCCGAAGCCGCGCTCGCCGATCACCGTGTCCAGCCCTTCCGGCAGTCGCATCGCGAAGCGCGAGACCTGCGCCGCCTCGGCGGCCTGCTCGAGTTCCGCGTCGTTGGCCTCCGGCTTCGCCATGCGCAGGTTGGCGCGCAGGGTGCCGGCGAACAGGAAGGGACGCTGGGGCGCGTAGCCGATGCGCAGGCCGGACGCACGATACAGCGTGCCTTCGCGCACGGGCAGCCAGCCTGCCAGTGCTTCCAGCAAGGTGCTCTTGCCATCGCCGCTGGCACCGACCAGCGCGATGTGCCGATCGCGGCGCAGGTCCAGCGTGATGTCGTGCAGCACGTCGCGCGTGGCCGCAGGATGGCGCAGCGCGATGGCGCGCGCGCTGACCAGCGCGGACGGGTCGACGGAGGCGTGCGCGGTCTCAACCGATGGCGGAGCGGACGCATCGCTGTCCAGCACCACCGCGATCTCGTCCATCGCCGCCAGGGCCGCTGCGCGGTCGTGGTAGTGGGTGGCGAGCCGGCGCAGTGGCGCGTAGAACTCCGGCGCCAGCAGCAGGCAGAACACGCCCATGCCGAGCGTCAGCGGCGTGGCGCGCAGGTCGAGCATGCCGAGATAGCTCAGGCCGAGGTACAGCGCGATCATCGCCACGCTGAGCGAGGCGAAGAACTCCAGCACCGCCGACGACAGGAAGGCGATGCGCAGCACGCGCAGGCTGCGCACGCGCAGTTCCTCGGCCGCGGCGCGGATGCCCTGCAGCTCGGTCTCGCCGCGACCGTACAGCCGGATCAATCCCAGCCCGCGCAGGCGGTCGGCGAAGTGTCCGCCCATCCGTGCCAGCGCCTGCAATTGCCGCTGGCTGGCCGCTTGCGCGCCCCAGCCCACCAGCATCATGAAGACCGGCACCAGCGGCATCGTCAGCAGCAGCACCAGGCCGACGGTGCGGTCGACGAAGAACACGGCGAGCAGGATCGCCAGCGGCACGCCCACCACTTCCGCCCGCAACGGCACGAAGCCGCCGAAGTAGCCTTCCAGTGCGTCCACGTGCACGCCCATCCGTTCGGCCAGCGCGCCGCTCTGCTGCGACCGCACCCAGACCGGCCCGCGCGCGACCAGGCCACGCGCGATGCGCGCACGCAGGTCCACGCGGATCGACTCGACGGCACGGTCGGCAAGCCGGCGGCTCGCCCATCCCAGTCCGGTGCGCAGCAGCAGCGTCGCCAGCAACGCGCAGAGCAGCGGCAGCAGCGTGGCGGGCGCGGCGCCTTCGACGAACGCGCGCTGCAGGCACAGCGCGATCAGCGCGGCTTGTGGCACCAGCAGAATCCCGCCGATCACGCCCAGCGCGCCGGCCCCGCGCAGCGGCGTGCGTGCGACGGCGCCCAGCGCCTGCAGCCGCGCTTTTGCCGTCATGCCCGTCGGCGCCGCCATCGTTTCGCCGCTCATGTGGCCAGCGGCTGGCAGCCGAGCGCCGCCAGCACGCCGTGCAGCGCGGGATGCCGCATCAGCCACGGCGAGGCGATCGTCAGCAGGCCGGCGAACAGCACGAAGCCGGCCGCCGTGCGGCGCACCGACGCACGCTGCCAGTGGCGGCCCAGGCGTGCGCCGGACCAGGTCAGCGTCACCATCATCGGCAACGTCCCCAGGCCGAACATCGCCATCGTCAACGCGGCATCGCGCGCATTGGCCTGCAGCCACGCCACCGTCAGCAGGCTCAGGCTCAGCCCGCACGGCAGCCAACCCCACAGCGCGCCTGCCGCCAGCCGGCGAGGCAGCGTGTTCGCCGGCAACACGCGCGCATGCAGCGGGCGCAGCGCCTGCCACACCCTCGCGCCGGGACGGGTGAGGAAATCGAGCCGGCCACGCTGGTCGAGCAGGCGCAGCGCCAGCACGACCAGCGCCAGTCCCACCCCGACGCGCATGGTGAGCACGGCGGTGTCGTGCCGCGCCAGCGACAGCAGGCCGCCGCCGAACGCGCCGACCAGCGCACCCGCCAGCGTGTAGCCGGCGACGCGTCCGAGATTGAGTTGCAGCGCGCTGCCCCAGCCGGGGCGGGACGACACCGCGGAAAAGCCGGTGGCGATGCCGCCGCACATCACCGCGCAGTGCGTACTGCCCACCAGGCCGGCCAGCAGCGCGGCGAGCAGGACCGGAACGTCAGGCGCCATCGTCGCCTTCGCGGACGGGCGGCGCGGCCGGCGCATGCGGCTTCGCCGGTGCGTCGTCGAGGATGTCCAGCGCGGGCGTGTCGAGATCGTCGAACTGGCCCTTGCGCACCGCCCACGCGAACGCCGCGATGGCCAGGCCCAGCAGGACCAGGCTGATCGGCAACAGCATCAGCAGGATGTTCATGCCGCCATCTCCGTGGAGGTGCGCGCCAGTCGGAGCGCATTGAGGGTGACCACCAGCGAGGATACCGCCATGCCCAGCGCGGCGATCCACGGCGTCACCATGCCGGCGGCCGCCAGCGGCACCGCGAGCAGGTTGTAGCCGGCGGACCAGGCCAGGTTCTGCTTCACCAGCCGGCGCGACAGGCGCGCGATGCGCACGGCATCGGCGATGCGCAGCAGCGACGGGCCGGTGGCGACGAGATCCGCCGCCTGTTGCGCGAGCGGTGCGCCTTCGCCCATCGCGATGGACACATCGGCGCCAGCCAGCACCGGGGCATCGTTCAGGCCGTCGCCGACCATCGCGACGATGCGGCCTTCCGACTGGAGTTGCCGCACGCGTGCCAGCTTGTCTTCCGGGGACTGGCGGGCGAGCGTCGAATCGATCCCGAGGGCCTGAGACAGCCGCCGCACCGCCGCGTCGCCATCGCCGCTGGCCAGGTGGATGCGCAGGCCTTGCGCGCGCAGCGCCGCGATGCCGGCCGCGGCATCGTCGCGCGGCTTCTCGTCCAGGGTGAAGCGGGCCACGCCATGCTGGCCTTCGCCCAGCCACAGTGCTCCGTCATCGTCGCGACTTGCCGCCCAGTCGGCGCGGCCGAAGCGCCAGTGGCGGCCATCGACGTCGCCTTCCACGCCCAGGCCTGCGCGGGCGACGACGGACGTGGCGGCATCGCGCGCGTCGACATCCGCGAAGGCGGTGGCGATCGGATGTCCGCTGTCCTTCTCCAGCGCGGCGACCATGCGCGTGGCCGCGTCCGCGTCCAGGTCACCGAAGACGTCCACGGCCACCCGCGCGGGACGGCCGTCGCTGAGCGTGCCGGTCTTGTCGAATACCATGTCGGTGGCGCGCGCCAGCGTGTCCAGCGCTTCGGGTCGTGTAGCGAGCACCCCGCAGCGTGCCAACGCACCATGCGCGGCGGCGAGCACCGCCGGCACCGACAACGACAGCGCGCAGGGGCAACTGATCACCAGCAGGGCCAGTGTCACTTCGAAGGCGCGTTCCGGCTGGTAAAATCGCCAGCCGGTGTAGACGGCGACCGCGAGCACCAGCAGGCTCACGACGAAATGGCGGCCCACGCGATCCGCCATGCGGGCCAGGGGAGGGCGGTGGCTCTGTGCGCGATCGACCAGTTCCGCCAACTGCGACAGGCGCGTCGCGGTGCCGGTGGCGGTGACGCGCAGGCGGGCGGGACGCTCGCGGCAGGTGGTGCCGGCATAGACCGTCTCGCCGGCATGGCGGCGCACCGGGCGGGATTCGCCGGTGAGCAGCGCTTCTTCAAAATCCGCTGCGCCATCGAGCAACACGCCATCGGCGGGCACGCCGTCGCCGGCGGACACGCAGACCACGTCGGCCACGCGCAGCGCCGACGGTGGCACCGATTCGCGCGTGCCATCCTCGCGTTCGCGGATCGCGAACACCGGTTGCGCCCGCGCCAGCGCATCCACCTGCGCGGTGGCCACGTTGCGCGCGCGCTGCTCCAGCATGCGCGCGGCCAGCAGCAGGAACACGAACATCACCGCCGCGTCGTACCAGACGTGCGTGCCGCCGCGGATGGTCTCGATCAGGCTGGCGAAGTAGGCGAGCAGGGTGGAGCTGGCGATCAGGGTGTCCATGCCCACGTGGCGCGCGCGCAGTTCGCGCGCCATGCCGGCCAGGAACGGCCAGCCGCTGTAGAACACCACCGGCGTGCTGACCAGGAAGGTCAGCCAGCGGAACAGGTCGCGCGTCGGCAGCGGCATGGTGGCGTTGACGTCGAGGTAAAGCGCCTCGGCCAGCATCATCGCCTGCAGCGAACCGAGGCCGGCCACGCCGAGCCGCAGCAGCCAGCGGCGGCGCTCGGACAGGCGGGCCTGTTCGCGGGCATCGCCGGTGGCCAGGTACGGCCGGTAACCGAGCATCGCCAGGCGCTGCAGCAGGGCGGAGAGTTTCGTTCGTGCCGGATCCCAGGCGATGCGGATGCGGCCGGTAACGGCATTGGCGGTGGTGTCGAGCACGCCGGCTTCGCGGGCGAGGGCGCGGTCGATCAGCCAGGCGCAGGCGGCGCAGCGCATGCCGTCGGTGAGCAGCACGATCTCGCGGCCGCCATCGATGGCGCGGCTGTGTTCGTCCAGCAGTTCGGTGCGGTCCCAGCTTTCCAGGTCCAGCCGGTCGGCCTGCACGCGATTGGCGTTCGCGCTGCGCAGGCGGTAGTAGCTGCCGAGGTCGGCATCCTGGATCCACGTCGCCGCCGCGGCGCAGCCCTCGCAGCAGAATGCATGTTCGCCTGCGGTCACCGGATGTCCGCCGGCGACCGGCTCGCCGCAGTGATGGCAGGACACCACGGGCGCGTCCATGGCGACGTTCAGCCGCCTCCGAGCGCGGGCGCCAGGCGCAGGGCCTGCGTGTCCTTCTGCAGGCGGCCACGGATGCGCCATGCGCGGTTCTCGGGCCGCAGCTGCACGTTCCAGTCGTGCCCGGTGTCGATCTCGGCGGGCGCGGTCCAGCCCGTGGTCGTGCGTGCCAGCGGCAGGTGCAGGTCCTGCGCGGCCTGGGTGGGGTGCGTCAGCACCAGCACGAGCGAGGTTTCGCGCTCGAACTCGCCGGTCACCGCGGTCAGTTCCACGTGATCGGGGCGGATCTGCACGATGGCGCTGAGGTTGCGCTGCGCCGCGCGTTCGTCCGGGCCCAGGTCGGTGGTCTGGATCTGCGACACGCGCTGCACGTCGTCGATGACGGGATCGGCACCGCCGGCGCGCACGGCGGTCACCACCAGCCAGAGGCCGGCGACGACCGACGCCAGCGGCAGGCCCCACACCAGCCACACCATCGGCTCTTTCCAGAACGGGCGGGCATTGCCGGCGGAGGCATCGGGGTTCGTGGTCATTGGATCGGTCCGAAGTAACTGCTGTCCACGGTCTTCTCGGTGCCGGTGTCGACGTCGCGGACGGTGAACGTCACGGCATGACGGCCGCTCAGCGTGGCGGGTGCGGTGGCGGTGACCGCCAGCGACAGCACTTGCTCGGGCGCCGCGCTTGCGGTCATCTCGCCATCCCGCAGGCGGATGTCGGGCGATCCCGACACCAGCGTCACGACGTAGCGATGCGATTGCTGGTCCTTGTTGACCAGCTTGAGCGTGTAGCTGTTCTCGACCTGTCCGCCGGCCACTTCGCGGTACAGCGCATTGCGGTCGCGCAGGACTTCCGCGATCAGCACGTCGCGGTGGAACACGCCCCAGCCCCACGCGGCCACCAGCGCCAGCAGGATGGTGCCGTAGACGAAGATGCGCGGCCGCAGCACCTTCGACGGCTTGCCGTCGATGGCGTTCTGCGTGGTGTAGCGGATCAGCCCCTTCGGGTACCCCATCTTGCCCATCACGTCGTCGCAGGCGTCGATGCAGGCGCCGCAGGCGATGCACTCGTACTGTAGGCCGTTGCGGATGTCGATGCCGGTGGGACAGACCTGCACGCAGATCGTGCAGTCGATGCAGTCGCCCAGCTGGTCGGGCACGAACTTCGGCAGCGGCTCGATCACCGCGCCGGCACCGGCGAAGGTGATGGTGCCGTGCGCACCGAGCCGCTGGTCGGCCAGGCTGGGGTGCGCGGCGGCACGCATCACGTAGTCGTAGGCGGTGGTGTTCTGCAGCAGGCCGCGCGCGCGCTCCAGCACGCTGCCGAGGCCACGCTTGCGCGGGCCGCGCGGTTCGCCGCGCATCGGATCGTAGGCGATGATCAGCGTGTTGCGGTCGAACATCGCCGCCTGGAAGCGTGCGTACGGGCACATGTACTTGCACACCTGCTCGCGCAGGAAGCCGGCGAAGCCCCACGTGGCCAGCGCGTAGAAGAACACCCAGAACGTTTCCCAGCCGCCCCACGCGAACGGCCACAGGCGCGCGCCGAGATCGGTGATGGGGGTGAAGAAGCCGACGAAGGTGAAGCCGGTCCACAGCGCGAACACCGCCCACAGCACGTGCTTGCCGCCCTTGCGCAGCAGCTTGTTGGCGCTCCACGGCGCGGCATCCAGCTTGATGCGTGCGCTGCGGTCGCCTTCGGTCCAGCGTTCCATCCACAGGAACACTTCCGTCCATACCGTCTGCGGGCACGCATAGCCGCACCACAGGCGCCCGGCCAGGGCCGTGAAGAAGAACAGCGACAGCGCCGCGATGATCAGCAGCACCGCCAGCAGCAGGAAATCCTGCGGCCAGAACACCAGGCCGAACACGTAGAACTTGCGTGCGGGCAGGTCGAACAGCACGGCCTGGCGGTCGTCCCACTTCAGCCACGGGAACAGGTAGTACATGCCCAGCAGCCACCACACCGCCGCCACGCGCAGGCGGTTGAGCGTGCCCGCCACGTCGCGCGGATAGACCTTGCGTTCGCTGACGTAGAACGAGTTGCCCTGGGCATCGACGACATCCAGCGGGATGCGGCGCTTGCCGTCGGGCGTTGTGGAAGGAGGCGATGCTGGCGTGGACATGGCAGTGTCAGTCTTGGCTGGCGTCATGCTCGCGCTGCATGCGCGTGCGAGGGAGCGACGGTTTGTCGCAGGGCGCGCCATCGGCGCGCGCGGGCGTGCTCAGTCCGGCGGCAGCGCGCGGTTGAAGCGGCTGGCGGGGCGCAGCAGGATCCAGGTGAACAGGCTGCTGGCGGCGGTCGCCAGCCAGAACATGAAGAAACCCAGCGTGTAGCCGAGTTCGCGGCTGATCGCCAGGTCGGGGAAGGTCATGTCGCGCAGCGTCAGCGGGTCGACGAAGGCGAAGAACACCATCGTCGCCACGCCGGCGGCGAAGAAACTGGGCCAGAGCACCGCCCCGGCGCGCTGTGCCAGCGGCCGGGGCGGATGATCGAGGCGGGGTTCGGTGAAATCGGTCATTTCGCGCCGGCGGCAGCCCGACCCTCCTTCGAGAGCGACCACACATACGATGCCACCAGGCGCGCGCGCGTCTCGCCCAGCAGTTCGCGATGGGCGGGCATCACGCCGTGACGGCCCTTGGTGATCGTCGTGCGCATGCTGTCCTTGCTGTTGCCGTACAGCCAGTAATCGTCGGTCAGGTCGGGTGCGCCCAGTTCCTGGTTGCCCTTGCCGTCCACGCCATGGCAGGCAACGCAGAGGCCATCGTACAGCGGCTTGCCCTGGGCGGCCATGAAGTTGTTCTTCATGCCGTCCTGCGGATCGCCCAGCACGTTGACGTACGCGATGACGTAGTCGACGGCGTTGGGGCCGCCCATGCTGGTGAGCGCGGTGCCCCATTCCGGCATGACGCCTTCGCGACCGTCCAGCACCGTCTGCAGCACCAGGTCCGGCGTGCCGCCCCAATGCCAGATGTTGTCGGTCAGGTTGGGATAGCCGATCGCGCCCCGGCCGCTGGAGCCGTGACAGGTGGCGCAGGTGTTGTTGAAGATGGACTGGCCCAGCGCCAGCGCCTTCGGATCCTCGGCCAGCTGGTCGATCGGCTGGTTGGCGAACGGCGCGAACGTGGCTTCCAGCTTCTTGTCCTGCACGGCCTTGGCCTGGTCGTGCTCGCCGGTGGACGACCACTTGGCGTAGCCGGGAACGATGCCCAGGCCCCCGTACCACGCGATGTAGCCGATGCTGAAGACGATGGTGAGGTAGAACAGGTTGATCCACCAGCGCGGCAACGGCTTGTTGTACTCGGTGAGGTCGCCGTCCCACACGTGCGAGGTTTCTTCCGGTGCCGGGTCGCCGGGCCGGCGGCGGCTGCTCCACCACAGCAGCCACACGCAGCCCAGGATGTTCAGTACGACCAGCGCGACGATGAATCCGATCCAGCCTGCGCTCATGGGTTGTGCTCCCCTTCCTCACCCAGCGGCATGCGTGCCGCATCCTCGAAATCCGCCTTGCGGCGCGGGCTCCACGCCCACGCCCAGCCGGCGATGAACAACACGATCAGTACTCCGGTCACGATCCCCGACACCATGGCTCAACCTCCCCTCGGCGCGGCCTTGCCCAGCCCTTGCAGGTAGGCGACCACGGCGTCCAGTTCTGTGCGGCCTTCCACGTCGGCCGCGGCGTTTCCGATCTCTTCGTCGGTATACGGGTCGCCGATCCGCTGCAGCGTCTTCATGCGCTGGGCGACCTCGGCGCCGTCGACCTTGGCGTTCTCCAGCCAGGGGAAGGACGGCATGTTCGACTCCGGCACCACGTCGCGCGGATTGGTCAGGTGCACGCGGTGCCAGTCGTCGGAGTAGCGGCCGCCCACGCGGGCCAGGTCCGGTCCGGTGCGCTTGCTGCCCCACTGGAACGGGCGGTCGTAGACCGATTCGCCGGCCAGCGAGTAATGGCCGTAGCGCTCGGATTCGAAGCGCAGCGTGCGCACCATCTGCGAGTGGCAGTTGTAGCAGCCTTCGCGGATGTAGATGTCGCGGCCGGCGAGTTGCAGGGCGGGGTAGGGCTTGACGCCTTCCAGCGGTTTGATCGCCTCGGCCTGGAACATCAGCGGGACGATCTCGGCCAGGCCGCCGAACGATACGGCGACCGCGATCAGCACCGCCATCAGGCCGACGTTCTTCTCGACTTTCTCGTGTGAATTTCCGTTGCTCATGTCGGTTCCTCAGGCGCGCGCTTGGCTGGCATCGGGCGGCAGGATCGGCTGCGGCGCGGTGGACCTGGCGGTCTGGAAGGTCTTCCAGGTATTCCAGGCCATCAGCAGCATGCCGCTGAACACCAGCAGGCCGCCGCCCAGGCGGACCAGGTAGTAGGGGTAGGTGGCGTTCAATGCTTCGACGAAGCTGTAGGTCAGCGTGCCGTCGGCGTTGGTGGCGCGCCACATCAGGCCCTGCATGACGCCGGCGATCCACATCGAGGCGATATAGAACACCACGCCCAGCGTGTGCAGCCAGAAGTGCGTGTCGATGGCCTTGATCGAATACATCTGCTCGCGGCCCAGCAGCTTCGGCAGCATCGCGTAGACCGAGCCGATGGTGATCATCGCCACCCAGCCCAGCGCGCCGGCGTGCACGTGGCCGATGGTCCAGTCGGTGTAGTGGCTCAGCGAGTTGACCGTCTTGATCGACATCATCGGTCCCTCGAACGTGCTCATCATGTAGAACGAGAGCGAGACGATCAGGAACTTCAGGATCGGGTCGGTGCGCAGCTTGTGCCACACGCCCGACAGCGTCATCACGCCGTTGATCGCGCCGCCCCAGCTGGGCGCCAGCAGGATCAGCGAGAACACCATGCCAAGGCTCTGCGCCCAGTCCGGCAGCGCGGTGTAGTGCAGGTGGTGCGGGCCGGCCCACATGTAGATGGCGATCAGCGCCCAGAAGTGCACGATCGACAGGCGGTAGGAGTAGATCGGGCGGCCGGCCTGCTTCGGCACGAAGTAGTACATCATCCCCAGGAAGCCGGCGGTCAGGAAGAAGCCCACCGCGTTGTGGCCGTACCACCACTGCACCATCGCGTCGACCGCGCCGCTGTAGATCGGGTAGGAATGCAGCAGGCTGCTCGGCAGCGCCAGGCTGTTGACGATGTGCAGCAGCGCGACGGCGATGATGTAGGCGCCGAAGAACCAGTTGGCCACGTAGATGTGCTTGACCGCGCGCTTGGCGATGGTGCCGAAGAACAGCACAGCGTAGGACACCCAGACCACCGCGATCAGCACGTCGATCGGCCAGATCAGTTCGGCGTACTCCTTGCCCTGGGTCAGGCCCAGCGGCAGCGAGATGGCGGCGGCCACGATGACCAGCTGCCAGCCCCAGAACACGAACGCCGCCAGCTTGTCGGACAGCAGCCGCACGTGGCTGGTCCGCTGCACCACGTGCAGGCTGGTGGCGAACAGCGCGCAGCCACCGAACGCGAAGATCACCGCGTTGGTGTGCAGCGGGCGCAGGCGGCCGTAGCTGAGCCACGGCAGGTCGAAATTCAGGGCCGGCCAGTACAGCTGGGCCGCGATCAGCACCCCCACCAGCATCCCCACGATGCCCCAGACCACGGTCATCACCGTGAACTGGCGCACCACCTTGTCGTTGTAAGTCCCCTGGACGCCTTGCATGCGGCCTCTCCTATTCTGGTACGGTGGATTCTCGACCCCGTTCAGCCGGGCCGCATTGATCAGGATCAACCCCTTCCCCATGGCCGGCAGGCCGCGGGGCGTGCAGGATGCCGCAGCGCCGCGCCGTGGGGGGTGCGACAGATGGTCGCCCCTGCCTGCGGCACGCCGGGGGCTAGAATCCCCGCCAGACAACCGGGAGCCGTAGTGCCATGCCGGACATGACCGTCGTCGAGCTGTCCCGTCTGCAATTCGCGCTGACGGCGATGTACCACTTCCTTTTCGTCCCGCTGACGCTGGGGCTGTCCTTCATGATCGCCATCATGGAGAGCGTCTACGTCATGACGGGACGCGACATCTGGCGCCGCATGACCCTGTTCTGGGGCACGCTGTTCGGCATCAACTTCGCGATGGGCGTGGCCACCGGCATCGTGATGGAGTTCCAGTTCGGCATGAACTGGTCCTACTACAGCCATTACGTCGGCGACATCTTCGGTGCGCCGCTGGCCATCGAGGGCCTGATGGCGTTCTTCCTGGAAGCCACCTTCATCGGGCTGTTCTTCTTCGGCTGGGACAAGCTGAGCAAGGTGCAGCACCTGGTGGTCACCTGGCTGGTGGCGCTGGGATCGAACTTCTCGGCACTGTGGATCCTGGTGGCCAACGGCTGGATGCAGAACCCGGTGGGCGCGGTCTTCAACCCCGAGACCATGCGCATGGAGATCACCGACTTCATGGCGGTGATCTTCAACCCGGTGGCGCAGGCGAAGTTCGTGCACACGGTGTCCGCGGGCTACGTGACCGGCGCCATGTTCGTGATGGCGATCAGCGCGTTCTACCTGCTGCGCGGACGCAATGCCGACTTCGCCAAGCGCTCGATGGCGGTCGCTGCCAGCTTCGGCCTGGCGGCGGCGCTGTCGGTGGTGGTGCTGGGCGACGAGAGCGGCTACGCCACCAGCGAACACCAGAAGATGAAGCTGGCCGCCATCGAGGCGATGTGGGAAACCGAACCCGCGCCAGCAGGCTTCAATGCCTTCGCCATCCCCGACCAGAAGCACCAGACCAACCACTACGCGCTGCACATCCCCTACGTGATGGGGCTGATCGGCACGCGTTCGTTCAACACCGAGATGCCGGGCATCCTCGACCTGGTCGAGCGCGCCGAGGGCCGCATCCGCAACGGGCTGCTCGGTTACGAGGCGTTGCAGAAGCTGCGCGCCGACCGCCACGATGCGCAGGCACGGCTGGTGTTCGAGGCGCACTGGCGCGACATCGGCCATGCGCTGCTGCTGAAGCGCTACCGCGAGGACATCGGCAACGCCACCGAGGAGGAGGTCGCCAAGGCCGCGCACGACACCGTGCCGCACGTGGCGCCGCTGTTCTGGAGTTTCCGCCTGATGGTGGGGCTGGGCTTCTACTTCATCGCCTTCTTCGCCGTTGCGTTCTACCTCGCCAGCCGGCAGCGGCTGGACCGGTACCGCTGGTTCCTCAAGGTCGCCTTCTGGAGCCTGCCGCTGCCATGGCTGGCGATCGAGGCGGGCTGGCTGATCGCCGAATACGGACGGCAGCCGTGGATCATCGATAGCGTGCTGCCGACCTTCCTCGCGGCATCGGGACTGAAGCTGCACCAGATCGTCATCACGCTCACCGGTTTCGTTCTGGTTTACACGGTGCTGGCCATCATCGAGGTCTGGCTGATGCGCAAGTTGATCCTGAAAGGCCCCGAGCACCTGTCGGAACCGGCGCCCGACGGCGACGGCGTGCCACAACCGGCCCACGCGGGCTGACGGGAGACGACGCATGGACACGATTCCCCTCGACTACGCCACGCTGCGCCTGATCTGGTGGCTGCTGCTGGGCATCCTGCTGATCGGCTTTGCGGTGATGGACGGCTTCGACCTGGGCGTGGCGACGCTGCTGCCCGCGGTGGCGCGCACCGACGAGGAGCGCCGCATCGTGCTGAACGTCATCGGCCCGGTGTGGGAGGGCAACCAGGTGTGGCTGATCCTCGGCGGCGGCGCGATCTTCGCGGCGTTCCCGCCGCTGTACGCGGTCAGCTTCTCCGGGTTCTACCTGGCGATGTTCCTGATCCTGTTCGCGCTGATCCTGCGCCCGGTCGGCTTCAAGTTCCGCAGCAAGGTGCCGGACCCGCGCTGGCGCGCGGCGTGGGACTGGGCGCTGTTCGTCAGCGGGCTGGTGCCGGCGCTGGTATTCGGCGTGGCGATGGGCAACGTGCTGCTCGGCGTCCCGTTCCATTTCGACGACACCATACGTGTGTTTTACGAAGGCGGGTTGTTCGGGTTGCTCACTCCGTTCGCATTGCTGTGCGGCCTGGTCAGCGTGGCGATGCTGGTGATGCATGGCGCCGGCATGCTGGCGATGAAGACCTCCGGCGAGATCGCCGCGCGCGCGCGGCGTTACGGCAGCATCGCGGCGCTGGCGACGGCACTGCTGTTCGTGCTGGGCGGCGTGTGGGTGTCCGGCATCGACGGCTATGCCGTGCAGGTCGCGATGGATCCTGGCGGCGCGTCGAACCCGCTGGCGAAGGTCGTGGTCGCGCAACCCGGTGCGTGGATGGACAACTACGCGCGCTGGCCGCTCGCCTGGGCATTGCCGCTGCTCGGCGTGGCGGGTGCGCTGCTGAGCGCGGTGCTGCTGCGCGCCGGGCGCGCCGGCCTGGCCTTCCTGTCGTCGGCGGCCAGCATCATCGGCATCATCCTGACCGAAGGCGTGGCGACCTTTCCGTTCCTGCTGCCGTCGTCCACGCAGCCCGGTTCCAGCCTGACGGTGTGGGACGCCTCGTCCAGCCACATGACGCTCTTCATCATGCTGCTGGCGACGGCGTTCTTCCTGCCCATCGTCCTGCTCTATACCGCCTGGGTCTTCCGCGTACTGCGCGGCAAGGTCGACCAGGACGGCATGGGGCGCAATCCCAACGCGTACTGAGGAGCATCGCATGTGGTACTTCAGCTGGATCCTGGGCGCCGGGCTGGCCGCGAGCTTCGCCATCCTCAACGGCATGTGGTACGAGATGCGCGAGAACGACCGCGCGAACGAGCGCGGCGGCGGGGCCGACGCACAAGGCTGATCGCAGCGCCTTCCGTCGGCCCTTCGGGATCGCGCGGTCAGCGTCGCAAGGCGCAAGGTCCGAAGGTGTTGCCGATTAGGCCGCCTGTTCCGGATGCAGGCCGTGCCCTCGCTGGTCTTCCTGGTGCTGCTGCTGACCATTGCGGAAAGTCCGCGCTATCTGGTGGTGAAGCGCCGCAAGGACGAAGCCCTTCGCGTACTGACGCGGCTGTTCGGCGGGGCCGGGGCGCAGGCCGGGCTGGCCGGGATCGATGCCTCGCTGTCGGCCGATCACCATCGCCCGCAACTCTCCGATCTGAAGAACCCGGCGACCGGCAAGATCCGTCCCATCGTCCGGGTCGGCATCGGCCTGGCGACGTTCCAGCAACTGGTTGGCATCAGCGTGGTCTTCTACTGCCGCGCGGCGCTGTGGCAGGCCATGGGCTTCTCCGGGAACGATGCGCTGATGATCAACGTGTTGTCCGGTGCGCTGAGCATCGGCGCCTGCATCGTCACCGTGCTGCTGATCGGCCGCATCGGCCGCAAGCCGCGGTTGTGGATCGGCTCGGCCGGGTAGCGCGGTTCCGCAGCGATCACCCGCTGCATCCCCCGCAACATACCGAGGGCAGGCGTTCGATGGCCTCCGGCGCCACGCGGTAACCCGCGGCGGCGAAGGCCTGCGACAATTCCTGTGCCATGGCGCTGGTCGAGCAGCGCAGCGCGCCGGTCGCGGCATCGCGATCGAGGACCATGGCGGGATCGAGATCGACCAGATGCCGCTCGATGTCGGCCAGGTCGGCCGTGGCATCGGCCAGGCGGATGACGTATTCCATGACCGGGCTCCGGAAAGCGCTGCACCGCGTGGAAGCGGCGCAGCGTGTCGTGCTTACTTGGTGACGACCAGCTTGCTCTTCATCAGGGTGGAGTGGCCGGGGAAGCTGCAGAAGAAGCTGTAGTCGCCGCCGGCGGTGAGCTTCTTGCCGGGGAAGGTGATCCTGGTCTTCTGGCCGCCGCCGACCAGCGAGGTGTGCGCGATGACGCGCGCGTCGTTGGCCTGCACGTACGCACCGGCCGCGCCGGCCTTCATGCCGTCGCGGGCGATGCCGGCCAGGTCCGGGGTCTTCGAGACGACAACGTTGTGGCCCATCGCGGTGACCGGCAGCTTGCCGCTGTGGGTCAGTTCGATGGTGATGGTCGGGCAGCCGGCGGAGACGGTGGCCTCTTTCAGGTCGAACTTCATGGCGTCGTCGCCCTTGAGGCTGACGGTGCAGTTGCCGGCGGCCTGCGCCATGCCGGCGGCGCTGAGCAGGGCGATGGTGGCGAAGGTGCGGGAGAGCTTCATGGTGGAACTCCTTGGGGAAATGATCGGATGAGGGAGCGGTGTGGGTGCCATGTCATCACGGCCCGGCGAGCAACGCCTTGACCTGGATCAGGAAGGCAGGATCGGCGGTGGCGCCGTTCACCTCGCTGCGGGCGCGCACCCGTCCCTCGGCATCCAGCAGCACCAGCATGCTGGTGTGGTTGATGCTGCCGTCCTCGCGGAATCGGTAGCGCACGTCCAGCACGCTGGCGATCGCACGGACGTCGTCGGGAGCGGGCGTCAGGAACTGCCAGCCGTCCGGCACGCGATGGCGCTGCGCGACCTCGCGCATCGCGGCGGGGGTGTCGCGGACCGGGTCCAGGCTGACCATGACCAGACCCAGCCGCCGGCGTTCGTCCGGCGTCAGCTGCTTCTGCACGCTCTTGGCGTTTTCCAGGATCAGCGGGCACATCAGGTGGCAGTGCGTGTAGAACATCGACACCAGACGCGCCTGGCCGCGCAGCGAAGCCCAGGCCACGGGCGCGCCATCGGCGTCCTGCGTGGTGGCCTGCAGGTGGTAGACCGAATCGCCCGGCAGCGACTGCGCGTGCAGCGGCGCAGCGGATGCCAGCAGGACGGAGAGGAACAGGGAAGCGATCTTCATGGCGTACTCCTTGCACAGCGGAAACCGAGGTTGCCCAGCGTGGCTGCGGGCTGCAGTGCCGACAGCAGGACGAAGCGCTTGACCACGCCGTAGTCGCCGGGATCGTTGAAGCTCATGGCGGTGGCGCCGCAATAGCGCAGCGCGTCGCCATCCTGCTGGCCGCGGCGGTCGCCGTCGCCGAGCAGCGAGGCAAAGTCCTCGCTCCATTCCCAGTGCGCGCCATGCAGGCCATGGATGCCGTAGGCATTCGCTGGCGCGTCGGGCGCGGCATCGAGCGCATGCGGCGTGCCGTCGTTGACCTGGCGCATCCGCCATGCCGCGTCGCGTCGCGCATCGCGACGCGTGGCATCGGCCGCCGCCGCGTACTCCCATTCGACGAAGCGCGGCAGGCGTGCCTGCCGGGCGCGGCAATAGGCATCGGCGGCGTACCAGTTCACGTGGGTGACGGGTGCGTCGGGATCCACGCCATCGCCAGGCGCATCGGCGCCGGTCCAGTGGCTCAGGTACCCCGGGCTGGCGAACACCGCGGGAATGCGGTCGCGGCGCCATTGCGGCTGGCGGGCGAGGAAACCGGAAAAATCGCGGTTGCTGACGGGCCGCTCCATCAGCGAGAACGAGGCTACCCGCACCACGCGGGTGGCCTCTTCGAAACGCACGGAAGAACGGAAGTCGCCGCCCTCGACCTGCCGGTACGCGTTGCCGGCATCGCCGGCGACAGCGAAGGCCGGTGCCAGTGCGAGCAGCAGTGCGGTCGGGAGCGGCGTCCGTGTCATCCGCGCTTCACTCCCCGGCGGCCGGCTTGGCTTCCGGATACTCGATGTCGTGCTGCTGGCCCGTGTAGATGTCCGGGTTCTTCGCGCCCTCGACCTTCAGGATGCCCAGCGAGCCCTTGTGGAACGTGCGGAAGATGCTGTGGTCGACCAGCACGAAATTGCCGGGCACGTCCGCCTTGAACTCGACCATGGCCGAACCGCCGGCCGGGATCAGCGTGGTCTGCACGTTCTCCTGGTACTTGCTGCCGCCTTCGGTGTAGACCTTGTCGAAGATCTCGCCGATCACGTGGAAGCTGGACACCAGGTTCGGGCCGCCGTTGCCGACGAACATGCGGATCGTCTCGCCCGCCTTGGCCGTCAGTGCGTTGTCGCCCTGCAGCGCATCGACCGAACCGTTGAACACCACGTACGTCGGATGCTCGTCGATCGCCTTTTCCAGGCTGAAGGGCTGCAGGCCCGGCTCGCCGTAGGCGCCTTCGGTGTAGAAATCGCCCTGCACCACGTAGAACTCCTTGTCGACCGGCGGCAGGCCTTCTTCCGGCTCCACCAGGATCAGGCCGTACATGCCGTTGGCGATGTGCATGCCGACCGGCGCCATCGCGCAGTGGTAGATGTACAGGCCGGGGTTGAGCGCCTTGAACGAGAACTGCGTTTCCTTGCCCGGCAGGGTGAACGTGGCCTCCGCGCCGCCGCCCTGGCCGGTGACGGCATGCAGGTCGATGTTGTGCGACATGTGCGAGTCGTGCCGGTTCTTCAGCTTGAACTCCACCGTGTCGCCCTTGCGCACGCGGATGAAGCTGCCCGGCACGGTGCCGCCGAACGTCCAGAAGTTGTAGGTCACGCCGTCGGCCATGCGCATGTCCTTCTCGATCATTTCCAGATCGACCACGACATGGGCGGGCGTCTTGCGCGTGATCGGCGGCGGCACCATCGGCGGCGCCGTCAGCACGGCGTGGATGGTGTCGCCGGCGGGGGTGATCTGGCCGCCTTCGGCGAAGGCAGGGCCGGCGAACAGAGCGGCGAGGGCGCAGGCGAGCAGGGAGTGATGCAGGCGTTTCATGACGTGTCCTTCGATGGGCGCTTGGGTGTGCGGCCATGGTGGAAACGCCATGCAAACGCGACGTTGATCTGGATCAATCCGAAGGGGGCGAACGCGCGCATTCGCGTGCCGGCTTGACCAAGGTCAAGTGCGATGGACGATGCGACAACCGGTCGCATCTTCATGCCGGGAGGCGTCTCGAGAATGACGGCATCACACGAGGAGATGCGTCATGAACCGTCATCTGCTGACCGTCGCCCTGCTGGGCGCGCTCGCGAACATGCCGCTGGCGCATGCAGGCGAATCGCATGCCGCGATGCCTGTCGATGCGATGGCGACGACCACGCTGGACGGCATCGTCGTGGTCGGCGTCGCGCCCGCGATGGCCACCACGTTCGTCACCGATCCCAGGCTGCCGCGCCAGCCGGTGCCGGCCAGCGATGGCGCGGATTATCTGAAGACCATCCCCGGCTTCGCCACGCTGCGCAGTGGCGGCACCAACGGCGATCCGGTGCTGCGCGGCATGTTCGGTTCGCGCATCAACCTGATGACCAACGACGGCGCGATGAGCGGCGCCTGCCCGTCGCGCATGGACAATGCGCTGTCCTACATCGCACCTGAAACCTACGACCGCCTGATCGTCATCAAGGGGCCGCAGACGGTGCTGTGGGGCGGCGGCGCGTCCGCCGGTACGGTGCGCTTCGAACGCGAGATCCCGTATTTCGCCGAACCCGGCGTGCAGGCCTCCGGCAGTGCGCTGGTGGGTAGCGCCAACCGCAACGACCAGGTGCTCGACATCAGCGCCGGCACGCCGCGCGGTTATGCGCGCGTGTCGGCCAATCGTTCCGAAGCCGACGATTACAAGGACGGCAACGGCGACGTGGTGCCGTCGGCCTGGAAGAAGTGGAACGCCGACGCCGCGCTCGGCTGGACGCCGGACGAGGACACGGTGCTGGAACTCAGTGCCGGCACCGGCGACGCGCAGGCGCGCTATGCCGGCCGTGGCATGGACGGTGCGCAGTTCAAACGCGACAGCCTGGGCCTGCGCTTCGAGAAGAAACACATCGGCGGCGTGCTCGATGCCGTGGCGGCCAACGTCTACCAGAACGACGTGGACCACGTGATGGACAACTACACGCTGCGCGATCCGGACCCGAACGGCAGCATGCCGATGCCGATGGCCAGCAACGTGGCGCACCGCACGCGCGGTGGTCGCGTGGCGACCACCTGGCAGGCGGATCGCTGGGAGGTCACCGCCGGCGTCGACCTGCGCGCGAGCCGGCACAGCCAGCGCAGCGCGTCGGGTCGCGGCGCCTATCGGGCGCTGCCGTGGACGGTGGATGCGAAGTTCCAGACCTGGGGCGTGTTCGCCGAGTCGCACTGGCACATCACCGAGCAGCATCACCTGATGAGCGGCCTTCGCTTCGATCGCGCGAAGGTGGACGACCTGCGCCTGCGCACGGGCGGCATGATGCCGATGCCGAACCCCACCGCCGGCATGGTGCGCGAGGAAACGCTGCCCAGCGCGTTCGTCCGCTACGAGTACGACATGGGCGGTCGCTGGGGCGCGTACGCCGGCCTCGGCCACACGCAACGCATGCCCGACTACTGGGAGCTGTTCTCGCCGACGCGCGGCCCGGCCGGCGCGCCGAATGCCTTCGCTGGCGTGAAGCCCGAACGCACCACGCAGATCGACATCGGTGCGCAGTACAAGGGTGCCAAGGTCGACGCCTGGGTATCGCTGTACGCCGGACGCGTGCAGGACTTCATCCTGTTCGACTATGCGCGCGGGATGATGGGTAACTCCACGCAGGCGCACAACGTGGATGCCCGCATCCGCGGCGGCGAGGCCGGCATCGACTGGCGCCCCGCCGACGGCTGGAAGCTGTCCGGTGCACTGTCCCATGCCTGGGGTGACGTGCGCGACACGGGCACCGCACTGCCGCAGATGCCGCCGCTGGAGGCGCGCCTGTCCGCGAGCCGCGAACAGGGCGCGTGGTCGTGGGGCGCACTGTGGCGCGTGGTGGCATCGCAGGATCGCGTCAGCACGCGCCAGGGCAACATCGTCGGCCGCGACCTGGGACCGAGCGCCGGCTTTGCCGTGTTCTCGCTCAACGGCGGCTACCGCTTCAACGACCGCCTGCAACTCGCCGCCGGCATCGACAACCTGTTCGATCGCGCCTACAGCGAGCACCTCAACCTGGGCGGCAACAGCGCCTTCGGTTATCCCGCCGATCCGGTGCGGATCGGCGAGCCGGGCCGCACCGCGTGGGTGAAGCTCAACCTGCGTTACTGACCGTTCGGCGCACGGGTCCGGCGATCAGCCGGAACCGTCGGCCTGCCACGTCCACGCCTGCCGCCAGCACCGCCATTGCGCATGCAGGCTCACCGCATACGCCAAGCCGAGGGCGACGCCCGCAAGTCGAGCGAATGCGGGCGCGAGCATCGCGATGATGAGGAGTCCGCCGGTGACCGCATGCAGGAGGAAGGCTCGCCGCTTGCGTGCTTCCACGAACAAGCTGCCTACACCCGGTACGCGGATGCCACGGGGTATGCGCTGGCGCAGCGCGATCCAGGTCAGGAAGCCGGTGATCTCCAGTGCCATGCCGACCACCAATAGCGGCAGGCCGATGCCGAGGGCCAGCGCGCCGGTCAGCATCGGCGATGGATCGGGCCACGCAACGACCACGCTCGCCGCGAGCAGGCACGCGCAGCCTGCCTGCCAGAAGCGGCGCAGCGTCGGATTGCGGCGGTGCGGGGCACGTGCCTGCAGCACGAACACGGCCAGCGCGAACACAGCGAACGGCCAGGCTGCCACGCGCACGGCGGCATACGGCAGCGCACCCGCCTGCCACGCGACCATCAGCCCCAGCGTCGCCAGCAACGCCACCTGCCATGCACGCACGCCTGCGGGCGGTGGCGTGCGCGTACCGTGCAGCATCGGCAACGTCACGCTGCCGACGGCCGCGAGCAGCCCGAGCATCCAGCCGATGCCACCGATCGCGGCATGCAGGTCGACCAGGCCTGGCGTCGCGGGCGCACGCCATCCGGTGCGTGCGGCGAGCAGCACCAGCCCGAGGATCGTCGTGGCCACCAGCGCGATCAGCGCCAGGCCGATGCCGTCACGCACCACGCGCTCGCCGTTGCCGCGCGCCACTGCGGTCAGCGCGAGCACGGCGAACATCACCAGCGACCCGCCGAGCAGTCCGCCTGCCGGCCACGCCAACGCGCGCACCTGCCACGCCAGCGTGATCAGCAACGCCACCAGCCCCACGTTGAACGCGGCATGCAGCCAGGGAACGCATCGCAGGCAAGGCAGCGGACTGCCGGCGGCGACCGGCAGGAACTGCACCAGGCTGCCAAGCATCGTGTTGCCGAGCAGGCCCAGTGCCAGCATATGCACCAGTACCAGCGCGGCCGGCGTCCAGCGCGAAAGCACGACGGCGTCGCCTTGCCACGCCAGCCACAGGCCGGCCGCGATGCCCCAGCCCAATGCAATGGACAGGAAACGCATCGGCAGCGCCGGTGGCGGCGCCTGTGCGAACGCGAGCCCACTCATGCGGCGCGGGGTGGACGCAGTGTGTCCTTGTCCTCGGCGTGGCAGATCGCGATGCAGGCTGTCCCGGTAGCCGCCGCGTATACGTGGTACGCGAAGCCGCCTTCATCGAGGATCGGCAGCAACGGTAGGGGTGGTCGCGGCGTCAACGCCACCAGCCGTTCGCCGCGCCGCAGGGTGTCGAGGCATTCGAGGATACGTTCCAGCGGCTCCGGCGCCGGCAGGTCGCGCAGGTCGAGGCGAAGCATGTTCACTCCATGCGCCATGCATGCATCTCCGTGTCGTCCGGCGCTGGCCTGCAGTCGAGCGACAGGCCAGCCGCGTCCAGCGATTCGCGCACGCAGCACGCACACGTGCCGAACGCTTCCGGCAACGTCGCGGTATCGAGTCCGGTCTGCATGCCTGTCAGCCGACCAGCCACAGCAGCCAGCCCCAGGGATCGTGCGCCCGCGCGATGCCGTACACCTGCAGGAAGCACAGCAGGGCGGCGGCCACCAGGCCTGCGCGCGTACCGAGGCTCCACGCGGGATGGAACGCGGCGATGCCGAGGCCGACGTAGGCGATGACGAACACGATCTTCGCCAGCAGCCAGCCGTTCGCGAACAGCCCCGCCGGCAGGAGCGTCAACAGCATCATCGCGCCGGTCAGCAGCACGGTGTCGATGGTGTAACTGGTGTAGCGCACCACCGCCGCGCGCGGCCAGCGCATGCCGGCGAGCAGGCCGAGCGCGCGCAACGCGAACAGGGTGCCGCTGGTCATCGCCGCCGCCACGTGGACCAGCTTGATGTCGGGATAGAAGGCCATCATGGCGCTCATCCCGGCCGCCCGTCCGCGCGCGGACCCAGGTAGATGCCACCGATGCGGCCCACCCACGGCGTCAGTGCCAGCAGCCAGCCGATGGCGGCAGCCGCCTGCCACGCCATCGCATCCGGTGCGAGGTCGGCCACGATGCGCATCACCGCGACCACTTGGATCGCGACGAACGCGAACCACGCCACCTTCGTCATCGCCAGCGGTCGCCCCGAGTGGCCCTGCGTCACCCGCGTGACCATCGCCACCAGCAGGCTGCCGAAGAAGCCGATGAACATCGCATGCATCGGGGCACGCCCCAGCACGAATTCATCCGTCGCCAGGAACGTCACGCTCTGCACCACGTACAGCAGGAAGGTGATCGGCAGCCACGCCGTGCCGATGAACAGCACCGCCAGCAGCCCCGGCATGCGCCCGCGCGGCCACCAGCGATGCACCGCCCACGCGGTCAGCACCAGCAACGGCACGTCGGCCAGCCACAGCCACGCATACGCATGCATCAGTTCCAGGCCCAGGTGCGCCATCAGCAACGCCCACACCGCGCCCAGCCATGGCAGCGAGCGCCACGGCACGTAGCCCGGCACCACGTTGCCGGCGAAGAACGGGAACATGCGGTGCGCCACCGTCACGTATACCGGCAGCAGCAGGCCGAAGCCGCCCAGCTTGATGCTGGCGAACGCCCACGTCGGCGACGCGCCCAGCGTGAAGGCGATGAACATGAGCAGTCCCAGCCAGCCCAGCACCAGGCCGGCGAAGCACGAGCGCGCATGCCAGGTCTTCGCGGTGTCGTCGGCGAGCAGGCGGCCCAGCGTCAGCAGCGCCGCGGTCCAGCCGGCGAGCGCCATCCACAGGCCGACGGTCAGTCCCGCCTGCCAGCCGGCGACGCCCAGCAGGATCGCCAGCTGCCCGGCCATCAGGCCCAGCCCGACCGGCACGTAATGCCAGCGCTTCAGGTCGGCCATGCCCATCCAGCGCGGGAACACGGTCAGCAGGAAGCCGAAGATGAAACTCGGCAGCACCAGGTACTGCATCAGGAACGCATGCAGCCAGCCCGCATAGATCGGCGTCTCGGGCATCGTCCACAGGCCCCAGCGCGTGGCGACCAGCCACAGCGTCCACCACAGCATCGCCAGCAGCACGTTGCCGGCACCGATGAAGAACATCAATCGGTGCGGCGCATGCGCCAGCCACGCGGGCGAGAGGCCGGGCAATGCGGGTGTGGTGCGCGGGCGGGGTGGGGCGACGATGTCGATCTTCATGCGGCCAGCTTGCGCGGCGGTGCGCCGCATCGCCTTGACGTGGATCAGGCCGGCGGCGATTCGCCGCCTGCGGCGGCCTTGATCCGGGTCAAGGCCCGGTGCGCAGCGACGGCCTACAGTCCGGTCACCCGCGCCGCCGCGCGCCGATCATTGCGACCACAGGAAGCCCGATGTCCGACGATTCCCACGCCCCGACCGAACAACGCCGGCAGGCCATGACCGAAGCCCTGCGCGCCTGGGACCCGGAAGCCGACGTCACCCTGGAATCCGGCACCGGCCGACTGAGGGTGATGACCACGCTGCCGACCGAGCGCGTGATCGCCATTCTCAAGGACGTAGGCGAGCATGCCGAAGCTGGCGAAAGCGAACCGCGCGGGCACAAGGCGGGGCAGTGCTGCGGCGGGTGTTCGCATTGATCAAGGGTTGATCTGAAGGATTTCCCACACCTCGTCCCGGACTGTCAGATCGCGTCCAGGATGCTGCACTGGCCGAATCCGCCGTTGTCGATAGGCGGCTTGAAGTGGGGGCATTCACCGATGGACGGTTGCAGCACCTTCCTCTTCCTGTGGTCCCGGTCGGGGCAGGACTGGAGCAGGTAGACGCGTCCGTGGGCGTCTCCTGCGTACGCGACGAGATTCGGGCAGTACTCAGACCGTTGTTCCGTCACGAGGGTGAACGCATGCCGTGCCGCCCAAGCATCTGCAACGCAGGCGAGGGCAAGGGCATTGCGTCCGGGAGCCTCCAGTGTGCCGCACGGCTTGGCGTCTGCGCCCGCGATACGCTCCATCTCCGCCATGAAGTGGACTTTGTCGCGTCCGTAAGTGTCGTCGTCGATCGGTGCGACGACAGTGCCGCACGCGACGACCCCGAGGGCGATGGCGCATCCGAAAACCGCGTCATGGAAGTGCCGCATGGGTTTCTCCTTGATCATGGTGCATGGATGGCTAAAGGATCTCGGGTAGCGCTTCTACATGAGGCTTGCAGAAGCCCTCGATTAACTCATGGATTCGGGTGAGCTTGCGAACTCCGTGGGTCTGCATGCGTCCTCGCTCGCGTCACCCCGCCGATCGATCAGTGCCAGTGCTCTCTGCGGGGCAATGCAGGTAGGAGGAAAGTGCCTGCTCCCATCCCGCGGCTGCATCGAAGGCCTCATCGAGCCAACTGCCGCCGTTCGCCGAGAAAGCGCCCATACCATGCTGAACCATGTAGCGGGGCACATAATCCGGCGGTCCAATCCGACGGATTTCGATACACAACGCCTGCAGACGCGCCGGGTCCTCCGTCATTGTCATGATGGTCTTCCGGAACCTGTCAGCCCTTTCCTTCGGTAACGTTCCCAATGCCTGCATCTGCAGCACAGGGATCGCCTGGTGCGCGCTTCTGTCGGTGACGCGAAGCGTATCGAAGCGGCCATAAGCTCCTGCAAGCGCATACAGCACGGCGCCGCTCTCGAGATCGTCGGCAGAAACACAGGCTGCCACGCCCTGATAAAGATCAGCTGGCGTATATGTATTACTGGCCATGGTGGAATCGATACACCCTATTGGATTATTCGATTCGAGATTGCCTTGGGCCTGATGATCGACGACAGGCGCGGTGGCGGTCTGCGTGCAGCCCGCTTGCATCAGCGCAGACGAAAGCACCATGAAAGGAAGTGCTGTCTTTACGAAAGCCATGGGGTCTTCCCGGGAAGACGGATTCTGGGCCTGGACAATGCCAGTCGGATTCGTGCCTCGAAGATTGCCGTCATGCCCCTCCCCTCCACTGCCGAGAGCATGGCCTGGATGCATTCCGAGCGTTCAAGGCTCGCAGCCTCGCAGCCCGAGGTTGAGCATCCCCCCTTCGGGGAAAACAAACATGCTGAGAAGCGCCACCAGGAAGGCGGCAAGAAGGAGCGAAATCATCGCGTAGGCGATGGCGTTCGTGCGCGCCCACCAGCCCGTGTGCACGCGAGTTCGGAAGAGCACCGATGTGCCGGGCGCGGGATACTGTCCGGACCGCCATATCCTGAAGGCGCTTCGGCCACACAGATAGGCAAAACTCGCCACCACCATCGTGGCCATCACGACGACGACCCACATCCATGGAAGCTGTTTGCAGAGGGGCAGGTCGGCCGCATTTCGATCGTAAAGGCGCGCCGTCAGGAAGATTGTGGCGCCGCCGAACGGCGGAAGAAGGGCCTTGCCGAGCGCGATCAGGCGTTGGCGCGGCGTCGGGATGATATAGGCATTCATCATGGAGTTCGGCGGTGTTGTCAGTGGCTGATGCGGGAGCCGATGTAGTTGTAGCAACCGGCGGCGATGATCGCCACGACCAGGGTGATCAGGCCCACGCCTTCGATGTCGAGGTCGGCTTTGAGGATCCTGCGTCGCCAGGAGGGCACCAGCAGGCATGGCGCGATGACCGCCAGGCCGGCGCCGAGGCTGATCAGCCCAAGCCAGAACTGCCACTGCCAGAATTCAACAAGCTGTTCTGCCATTTCCTGATGTCCTGCAGTGCATGGGTGCTGGGTGAGCAACCGTACGGATGGCATTCCGGTGCGGCGTGGGCAGCGATGAACGATAACGCGCGTCAGCGGCTAACTGCACCACTGGTTCTCGCACGGAACGCCATCCCGGTCGCCATCCATCTTGGTGTTCGGACAGTGCTGGATGAAGTACGTCGCTTCTGCGCAGGATCGCATTTGCGAGCAATGCGTTCGGCCATCGCAGCGGTACGAGGATGGGCGTGAGGGAGGTGGCGAACCAGCCGATGGCTGTCCCCAGCGTCGGTCAAACTGTGATGGCGCGGGTGCGACCTGCGCAGTGTTCGCCGCTGGTGTCTGGGTCGCGCGCTTTGTCTTGTACACGTCGTAGGTGTACACGCTGGCCACACCGACGGCCATGAGCAGGAGCAGGCTGGTCAACTTCATGGCGGCTCCTGAGCGAGTGGCTCGGGCAAGGTCGCATGGTTGGCGATCCTTGCGGTGACGGTGCAGGATGGCGGCGTGGCGACAGCCTCGTCAACAAACAAAAAGAGAGCCGCTATCGCGGCTCTCTTGCTGCAACCCGCAGCAGGTGGCCCGGCCTCCCCACCCGGAGGGGCCGGTTCCAGGGTCAGGCTTCGTTCGGTTGCGCGACGGGCAGTGGCTCGCGGCGCGGGGCCAGCCACAGGCTGGCCACGAACCACACCAGCGACAGGGCGCCCACGCTGAAGAGCGTGTCGGCGGGCACGCGCATCCACACCAGCATGTCCACGATCGGCTGCTGCATGAACTCCGCCGAGCGCGCGAACCAGTAGCCGTGCTCCAGCGCCGCGTTGAGCTGCAGGATGCCGAGCGGCAGCAGCGTCAGCAGCGACATGCCGGCCAGGCCGATGTTGAGCGACCAGAATGCGGTCTTCAGCAGCTTCTCGTTCCACACCACGTCCGGCTTCAGGCCGCGCAGGCAGAACAGCATCAGCCCGATGCCGAGCATGCCGTACACGCCGAACAGCGCCGTGTGGCCATGGTTGGGCGTCAGGTTCAGGCCCTGCATGTAGTACAGCGGCAGCGGCGGGTTGATCAGGAAGCCGAACAGGCCGGCGCCCACCAGGTTCCAGAACGCCACCGCGATGAAGAACATGATCGGCCAGCGGTAACGCTGCATCCACGGCGTGGCCTTGCCCATCTTCCAGCTGTGGTACGCCTCGAAGCCCACGTAGGCCAGCGGCACCACTTCCAGTGCGGAGAAACTCGCGCCGATGGCGATCACCGCCGTCGGGGTGCCGGCGAAGTACAGGTGGTGCAGGGTACCCAGCACGCCGCCGGCCATGAACACGATGGTCGCGAACAGCACGGCGACCGTGGCGCTCCTGGTCTGCAGCAGGCCCAGGCGGGTGAACAGGAAGGCGATCACCGCCACCGCGAAGACTTCGAAGAAGCCCTCCACCCACAGGTGCACGACCCACCAGCGCCAGTACTCGACCATCGACAGGTGCGTGTGTTCGCCCCACATCAGGCCGGCCGCGTAGAACAGGCCGATGGCGACGGTGGACAGGAACAGCAGGCTGACGATGCTGCGCGACTCGCCGCCGTGGCGGATCGCCGGCCACAATGCGCGGCCCACCAGCACCAGCCACAGGGTCAGGCCGATGAAGAGGAACCACTGCCAGAAGCGGCCGAGGTCGACGTATTCCCAGCCCTGGTGGCCGAACCAGAAGTTGTGCTCCAGTCCCAGCTTCTGCATCACCGCGAACCACTGGCCGGTGAACGCGCCGACCACGATGATCAGCAGGCAGGTCCAGAGGAAGTTGACGGCCAGGCGCTGGAACTTCGGTTCGTGCCCGGAAATCGCCGGACCGATGTACAGGCCCATGCCGAGCCACGCGGTCGCAATCCACAGCACCGCGAGCTGTGTATGCCAGGTACGCGTCAGCGAGTACGGCAGGATGTCGGCCAATGCGAAGCCGTAGGCCTCCTGGCCTTCCACCTGGTAGTGCGCAGTGATCGCGCCCAGCAGGATCTGCACGACGAACAGCGCGATGACCACCCAGAAGTATTTCGCGGTCGCGCGCATCGACGGGGTGATCTTGATCTTCGCGAGCGGGTCGGTCTTCGGCAGCACGGGTGCCATCTCGTCGCCGTGGTTGACCGCGTAGTGCCAACCCAGCAGCGCGACGCCGAGGATCAGGAACAGCACGCTGAAGACCGTCCACAGGAAGGCACTCGGCGGCGGCGTGTTGCCGACCAGCGCGTCTGCCGGCCAGTTGGCCGTGTAGCTGATCGCCGCGCCGGGACGCTCGGTCACCGACGACCACGCCGCCCACCAGTAGAACGCAGTCAGCTGGCGACGGTGTTCGGCATCGGGCACCGTGTTGTTGCGCATGGCGTAGGCCTCACGCAAGTCCGCGGTACCGGGTTCGTCGCTGAACAATGCGGTGTAGTGCGAGGCCACCTGCGCGATCGCCAGCGCACGGTCGTTGCTGACATGCACCGTGCCCGTGGCTTCGTCATAGGTGTTCGGCCGCAACAGCTGCTGCACGCGCTTGGCGTAGGCCGCCTGGGTGGCTTCGTCCAGCTGCGTGTAGCTGTCGAGTCCGGCGTCGCGCCTGGCCCACAGGTCCAGCACGGCCACCGCTTCGCGATGCAGCCAGTCGGCGCCCCAGTCGGGCGCGACGTAACCGCCGTGGCCCCAGATGGAGCCGAGTTGCTGGCCGCCGATCGACTGCCAGACCTGGCGACCGGTCTCGATGTCCTGGCGGGTATAGACCACCGTGCCGTCGTCGGCGACGACCCGCTCCGGTACCGGTGGCGCCTGGCGGTGGACTTCGCTGCCGACCCAGAGCAGGACGGCGAACGACGCAATGAGCAGGGCCGCCAACCCCACCCACAACTTGCGTGTCGAATTCATGATGCGGCTCTCCTGGAGGAACGGCCGCATCATCGGCGCGCCGGCCGGGGGCCTCCATGACGCAGGTCAAGCCGGGAGGGAATCGCACGATCTGCCTTCTGTAGGAGCGACGTCAGTCGCGACCGGAGCCTGTCCGGTCTTCGTGGAGCTGATCGGCAGTCGGGCCGTGCGGTCGCGACTGACGTCGCTCCTACAGGGATCCCGTCCCTCACTCCCGCAGCACGGTCAGCGCGAGGGCTTCCAGGCGGGGCAGGTCGAGGATCTCGACGTCGCGTTGCTTGATGTGCAGCAGGCCATCCTGTTCGAACCGGCGCAGCACGCGGCTGACGGTTTCCGGTGCCTGGCGCAGGTAGTTGGCGATGTCGGTGCGCGCCATGGTCAGCTGGAAGCGGCGTGGCGAGAAGCCGCGTGCGGCCAGTCGCCGCGACAGGCCGATCAGGAATGCCGCCATGCGCTCGTCGGCGGTGTTGTCGCGCGCGAACAGCGAGGCCACGCCGATGTCGTGGCTCATCAGCTTGAACAGGTGCTGCTGCAGGTTAGGCAGGCGCGCGGCCAGCAGCGCGATCTTGGGGAACGAGAAGCGGCACAGCATCACCGTGTCCAGCGCGATCGCGTTGCACGGGTAGCGGTCGCCGTGGATCGCGTTGAGGCCGATCACTTCGCCGGGCAGGTGGAAGCCGAGCACCTGTTCGTGCCCGTTGCGGTCGATCTGGTAGGTCTTCACCGTGCCGGCGCGCACCGCGGCGATGGCGCCGAACGTGTCGCCTTCGCGGAACACGTGCTCGCCCGCGCGCAGCGGGCCGACGTGTTCGACCAGCACGTGCAGGTCCATCAATGCGCGCTTGTCCATGCCCTCGGACAGGCAGGCCTGCGAGAACGCGCAGGTGGAGCAGAAGTTCAGGGCGTCGCCGTCGTCGGCGACGATGCTCGCGTCGGTGCGCGGAAAGACCAGCGGTGAGGTCATGCGGACACTCCCGGATGGATCAGACCGTGCGCGAGTAGCGAGGCGTCGAGGCTGCGGTGGCGGGGAGGTAGCGATCGAAGCACATGGCGATGATACGCAACAGCAGCCGTCCCCGCGAGGTTGCCTGCAAGCCATCGGCGGCCAGCTGCACCAGCCCGTCGTCCTGCAGCGGACGCAGCCGTCGCAATGCATCGTCGAAATAGGTCGTGAAGTCGATCACGTGGCGGCGGCCGAGGTCGCGGTAGTCCAGCACGCCGTGGCACATCAGCTGCTGGATGACGTCGGCGCGGATCACGTCGTCTTCTTCCAGCCGCATGCCGCGCCATACCGGCAGGTGGCCCTGGTCGATGGCCTGCTCCCAGCTGCCGAGGTCGCGCGGGTTCTGGCTGAAGCTGGGGCCGATGTGGCTGATCGCACTGACGCCGAGGCCGATCAGGTCGCTCTCGGCATGCGTCGTATAGCCCATGAAATTGCGGTGCAGCCCGCCATGGTGTTGTGCGATGGCCAGGCTGTCGCCGGGCAGGGCGAAGTGGTCCATGCCGATGTAGACGTAGCCGGCCTCGCCGAGCTTGTCGATCGCGCATTGCAGCAGGCCCAGCTTGTCCTCCGGTGCCGGCAGCTCGTCGGCGTTGATGCGCTGCTGCGGGCGGAACAGCGAGGGCATGTGCGCATAGCTGTAGATCGCCAGCCGGTCGGGCCGCGCGTCGAGGGTGATGTCGAGCGTGCGCGAGAAGCCGGCCAGTGTCTGCTTCGGCAGGCCGTAGATCAGGTCCACGTTCACCGACTGCAGCCCGTGCGTGCGGCAGGCCTCGATGATCGCCAGCGTCTGTTCGACGCTCTGGATGCGGTTGACCGCGCGCTGCACGTCCGGATCGAAGTCCTGCACCCCCAGGCTGGCGCGGTTGAAGCCGGCGGCGGCGAGTTCGCCCACATCGTCGGGGGTAATGAAACGCGGATCCAGTTCGATCGAGCAGTCCAGCCGCGACGCGGGGGCGAATGAGTAATGCCGGCGCAGTACGTCCATCGCTTCGGCGATCTGCGCCGGCGACAGGAAGTTGGGCGTGCCTCCGCCGAAGTGCACCTGCTCCACGTCGCGGTCGCGGTCGAACAGCGCCGAACTCATCGCCACTTCGCGGTACAGGCGGGTGAGGTAGGACGCGCCGCGCGCGGTGTCGCGGGTGATGATGCGGTTGCAGCCGCAGTAGAAGCACGGGCTGGTGCAGAACGGGATGTGCAGGTATAGCGACAGCGGTCGCGGAATGGGGTCGCCATTGCTGATCGCGGCCATCGCGCGCAGGTCGGCTTCCTGGAAGCCTGGCGAGAACTGCGGCGCGGTGGGATACGAGGTGTAGCGCGGTCCCGGCGTGTCGTAGCGCCGCAGCAGGTCGGGATCGAAGAGGGAGGACAGGCTGGCCATGGGGGCAGACTAGGCAGGTGGCCCCGCGCTGTCCTTGACATGGGTCAACCGGCGGCGGCGTGCCGTCGCAGGCTTCAGCGTCGTGAAGCGGGCGGCCTGGACCGGGATTGGCAAGCACCCGGCGCGGCACTAGGCTGGGTCCGCCGTGGAGATCGCGGACAGGGAGCGGCAATGATCGGCTATCACGAGGCAGTGGCGCGACTGAAGGACGGGGCGGGCCGGTTGGCCACGCAACGGGTCGTGCTGGCCGATGCGGTCGGTCGCGTGCTCGCCGACGACGTCGTCGCCATGTTCGCGCTGCCGCCGTTCGACAACGCCGCGATGGACGGTGTGGCGCTGGCGTCGACGGGTCGGGTCGCGAGCGCCGGGAGCGAATGGGAGATCGGCGCGTGCATCGGCGCCGGCGACACGCCGCCGCAGGACGACGCGTCCGCATGGGACATCATGACCGGCGCGGCGCTACCCGCACGCGCCGACACGGTCGTGCCGGTGGAACGCATCGACAGGCTGCCGCCGCACGTGCAGGAACACGCGCCGCGCGTGCGCCTGCTGGCCGATGTGCTGCCTGGCGCGAACATCCGGCGGCGCGGCGAGGACGTGCTGCCGGGGCAGCGATTGTTCGACGCAGGGACGCTGATCGACGCGGCGCAGCTGATGCTGCTGGCGGGCGCGGGCATCGACCGCGTCGAGGTTGCGCGACGTCCGCGCATCGCCTTGCTGGCGACGGGGCGTGAAATCGTCGCGACCGGCGCACCGCTGCCGGCGGGCGGCATCCACGATGCGACCTCGCCATACCTCACGGCGGCGGTCGTCGCCGCCGGCGCGGAGATGGTCCAGGTCACGCATATCGGTGACGACGTGGCGACGTTCCAGGCCGCCATCGATGCGGCCGTGTCGTGCGGCGCCGACCTCGTGCTCAGCACGGGTGCGGTGTCGAAGGGATGCTACGACTTCGTGCCCGCTGCGCTGGAAACGCGTGGCGCAGAAGCGCTTTTCCATGGCGTGGCGATGCGGCCAGGAAAACCGGTTTTCGCCGCACGGTTGCGCGAAGGCCCGCATTTCGTCGGGTTGCCGGGCAATCCGTTGTCGACGGCAGTGGGTTTCCGCTTCCTGGTCGAGCCGTTGCTGCGTGCGTGGCTCGGCATGGCGCCCGAACCGGTGCGCCGACTGCCGCTGGCGATGGCCTGCGGCAAGCGCGCCGGCCTGCACGCCGCGTTCCACGGCACGCTGCATTGCGATGGCGAGGGCCGTTTGCAGGCCTGCATCGCCGAGGCGCAGGCGTCGTTCCGGCTGCTGCCGTTCTCGCACTCGTCGGTGTGGATCACGCTGCCGGCGGACGCGGATCGCATCGAGGCCGGCGCACTCGTGGGCGTGCATGGCCATGGCCACCTGCGCCCGCCGACGTGGTCGCCGGCATGACACAGGCATGGCGCGCCGTGCTGCTCGCCGGCGGGCGTTCGTCGCGCATGGGCACCGACAAGGCGCTGCTGCCCTGGGGTAACGGCACGTTGCTCACCCATATGCATGCGCTGCTGTGCGCGGCAGGCACGGCCCAGGTGATCGTCAGCGGCACTCGGCCGAGTGTCGATGGCGTGCCGGACGCGCTTCCCGACACCGGCCCCATGGGGGCGCTGGCTCAACTCGCTCCACGGCTGAAAGACGGCGCGTGGTTGATCGTGCCGGTGGACATGCCCCTGCTTTCACAGGGCCTGATCGATGCGTTGCTGGCGACCACGTCGGCCTGCGCCTGCGTGGAGCACCACATGCTGCCGATGGTGTTGCGGATCGATGACGGCGTGCGCGCGGTGATGGCCGATATCGGCGGCCGTCCAGGGCGCGAGCGCTCGTTGCGCGCATTGCAGCAGTCGCTGGGCGTGGAACACCTGCCTGCTTCCGTCTGGCAGCATGCGCTGCGCAACTGCAACACGCCGGAAGACTGGGCCACGCTGCGCAAGATGGCCTGAAAACGCAGCGTCCGATGACCGGACATGGCCTGCCGGATGAATGTGATAGCCTGCGGCCGCAGCATCGTCGCACCCAGTACCCACCCGCAAGGTAGGCCTCATGGAGCAGGGCGAAGGAACAGCCGTTGCGAGCAAGCAACGGGAGCGCACCGCGTTCCTGCTGCTGACGGCCGTCGTTTTTCCGTTGATGGCGGTGCTGATCGTGGCGGGGTACGGCTTCCTTGTCTGGATGTGGCAGCTGATGTTCGCCGGTCCGCCGACGGGGCCGTGAGCGGTGGATGGCGTGCGCTCCCTTTCGCGACGCACCCTGTTGTTCGGCCGCGCCGTGTCCGTTCCGGTTGCCGCTGCCTTCCGCCCGCCCTGGGCCAGGCCCGAATCCGGATTCGCCAATGCCTGCACGCGATGCGATGCCTGCGTGCGCGCCTGTCCGCAGCAGGTCCTCGTGCGCGACGCCGATGGTCTGCCGCACTTCGATGCGCAGGCCGGTGAATGCACGTTCTGCGGGGATTGCGCCGCGGCGTGCGACAGCGATGCCTTCCTGCCGACCCTCGATCCGCCGTGGACGCTGTCCGCGCGGGTCGCCGACACCTGCCTGTCCGCGCACGGCGTGGTCTGCGCCAGCTGCCGCGAAGTCTGTCCGACGACCGCGATCCGCGTGCCGCCCGCCGCGCGTGGTGCGGCGGTGGTCGATGCCGAAGCCTGCACGGGTTGTGGTGCATGCGTCGCCATCTGTCCTGCCGGTGCCATTTCCCTGCATCACGCGCGAGCCACGGAGGCCATCGCATGAACCGCCAACGTCCCGATGCCGACATCCATATCGCCAGCTTCGTCATCCAGCACCGCGACACGGCCGCGGACGCGCTCGCCGCGATGATCGCTGCGCACGACGATCTCGATCTCGCGCTGCGGGGCGGAACCCGCAGCGTGGTGATCTGCGAATCCGCCGATCGCCATGCGGTGATGGAACGGGTGGATGCGCTGCAGGCCGTGCCGGGCGTGCTCAACGTGCTGCTGGTCTACCACCATGCCGAGCCGGCGCACGCACTCGACGAACCGCTTCCTTCCCTGTCCATCGTGTCGGCGACCGGAGATGCCCATGAGCACACGTCGTGACTTCATCCGCCACAGCGCACTGGCCACGGCCGCGGCGGCGGCGGGCCTGCCGCTCACCGGTACCGGCAGCAATGTCGTCACCGAAGGCGACCTGACCGCGCTGAAATGGGACAAGGCGCCCTGCCGCTACTGCGGCACCGGCTGCGGCGTGAACGTCGCGGTCAAGGACGGGCGCGTGGTCGCCACGCATGGCGACGTGCATGCCGAAGTGAACCGCGGCATCAACTGCGTCAAGGGCTACTTCCTGTCGAAGATCCTGTACGGCGCCGACCGCCTGACCAAGCCGCTGCTGCGCAAGAAGAACGGCGTGTACGCGAAGGACGGCGACTTCACCACCGTGGAGTGGGACGAGGCCTTCGACGTGATGGCCGCGCAGTTCAAGCGCGTGCTGAAGGAAAAAGGCAGCGACGCCGTCGGCATGTTCGGCTCGGGCCAGTGGACGATCTTCGAGGGTTACGCCGCCAACAAGCTGATGAAGGCGGGCTTCCGCAGCAACCACATCGACCCCAACGCGCGCCATTGCATGGCATCGGCGGTGATGGGCTTCATGCGCACGTTCGGCATGGACGAGCCGATGGGCTGTTACGACGACATCGAGGCCGCCGACGCGTTCGTGCTGTGGGGTTCGAACATGGCCGAGATGCATCCGATCCTGTGGACGCGGGTGACCGACCGGCGGCTGTCGCATCCGCACGTGAAGGTCGTGGTGATGTCCACCTTCGAACACCGCAGCTTCGAACTGGCCGACATCCCGATCATCTTCAAGCCGCAGACCGACCTGGTCATCCTCAACTACATCGCCAACCACATCATCCGCAGCGGCAAAGTCAACCGGGACTTCGTCGGCAGGCACACCACCTTCAAGCGCGGCAACGAGGACATCGGCTACGGCCTGCGGCCGGAGCATCCCCTGGAAGTGAAGGCGAAGAACGCGAAGGATCCGAACGGCGGCCAGCCGATCAGCTTCGAGGATTTCGCCGCCTTCGTCGCACCGTACACGCTGGACAAGGCGGTCGAGATGACGGGCGCCGAGCGCGGCTGGCTGCAGCAGCTGGCCGAGCTGTATGCGGACCCGGAGACGAAGGTGATGTCGTTCTGGACCATGGGCTTCAACCAGCACACGCGCGGCGTGTGGGCCAACAACATGGTCTACAACATCCACCTGCTGACCGGGAAGATCGCCACGCCGGGCAATAGCCCGTTCTCGCTGACCGGGCAGCCGTCGGCCTGCGGCACGGCGCGCGAGGTGGGCACCTTCAGCCATCGCCTGCCGGCCGACATGGTGGTGACCAATCCCGAACACCGGAAGCACGCCGAGGCGATCTGGAAGCTGCCGCCCGGCACCATCAATCCCAAGGTGGGCTACCACGCGGTGGAGCAGAACCGCGCGCTGAAGGACGGCAAGCTCAACGCGTACTGGGTGATGGTCAACAACAACATGCAGGCGGCGGCGAACCTGCGCGAGGAAACCTGGCCGGGCTACCGCAATCCCGACAACTTCATCGTCGTTTCCGACGCCTATCCCACGGTGACCGCACAGGCGGCGGACCTGATCCTGCCGGCCGCGATGTGGGTGGAAAAGGAGGGCGCCTACGGCAACGCCGAACGCCGGACGCAGTTCTGGCACCAGTTGGTGAAGGCACCCGGCGAGGCGCGCTCGGACCTGTGGCAGCTGATGGAGTTTTCCAAACGCTTCACCACCGACGAGTGCTGGTCGGCCGAGTTGCTGGCGGCGAATCCGCAATACAAGGGCAAGACGCTGTTCGACGTGCTGTACCGCAACGGCAACGTGGACCGGTTTCCGACCACGGAGATCGAAGCCGGGTACGCGAACGACGAATCCGCAGTGTTCGGCTTCTACGTGCAGAAGGGCCTGTTCGAGGAGTACGCCGCGTTCGGCCGCGGCCATGGCCATGACCTGGCGCCATTCGACGATTACCACAAGGCGCGTGGACTGCGCTGGCCGGTGGTCAAGGGCAAGGAGACGCGCTGGCGCTACCGCGAAGGGGCCGATCCTTACGTCAAGGCGGGGAGCGGCTTCGAGTTCTACGGCAACCAGGACGGCAGGGCGGTGATCTGGGCGCTGCCGTACGAGCCGCCGGCCGAGTCGCCGGACGACGAGTTCAACCTGTGGCTGGTGACCGGGCGGGTGTTGGAGCACTGGCATTCCGGGTCGATGACGATGCGCGTGCCCGAGTTGTACAAGGCGTTTCCCGCCGCGGTGGTGTTCATGAATCCGGACGACGCGAAAGAGCGTGGCCTCAAGCGCGGCGACGAAATCATCGTGGCCTCGCGGCGCGGCGAGATGCGCTCGCGGGTGGAGACGCGTGGCCGCAACCGCATGCCGCGCGGGGTGGTGTTCGTGCCGTGGTTCGACGCGGGGCAGTTGATCAACAAGGTCACGCTGGACGCGACCGATCCGATCTCGAAGCAGACCGACTACAAGAAGTGCGCGGTCAAGGTCGTCGCCGCCTAGGAGGCTCGTCATGCAGAACAGGCATCTCTGGATCGCGGTGGGGCTGACCGTTGCCCTGATGGCGCTGGTGTTCGTGGCGGGATGGATGGTGGGACGTCCCGCGAAGCACGAGGCGCCGGTGCCCGTCGCGGCCACGCCGGTGGATGCACGCGCGGTGTTCGTGCCCGGCGCGGGCCAGATCGACGCGATCCGTCGCGGCGTGCCGGTCGACCAGGAGGGCCATCCGCCGCCGATGGCGCACGTGGAGAATGCCGACCTGAAGCGGACCCGCGCCTATCCGATGCAGCCGCCGACCATCCCGCATGCCATCGACGGGTACCAGGTCGACAGGAACAGCAACCGATGCATGCTCTGCCATGCGCGCGCGAACGCGGCGACGTTCCAGGCGCCGCCGGTCAGCGTGACCCACTACATGGACCGTGACGACCAGTTCCTGGCGACGATTTCGCCGCGCCGGTACTTCTGCAACCAGTGCCACGTGGTGCAGACCGACGCGCCGGTGCTGGTCGCCAATGGATTCCGCGACATCGACAGCGTGCTGTCGCCACCGTCGACGACGAAGGAGTAGCCGCCCATGTGGTCACGGATGAAGCGGGAGGGACTGGCCTTCTGGCGCACGCTGCGGCTGCCGAGCCGGCACTACAGCCTCGGCTTCCTGACGGTGGCCGGCTTCCTGGCGGGCGTGATCTTCTGGGGTGGTTTCAACACCGCACTGGAAGCGACGAACACGGAAGCGTTCTGTACCAGCTGCCATGAAATGCAGGACAACGTGTTCGAGGAACTGAAGACCACCATCCACTACACCAACCGCTCGGGCGTGCGCGCCACGTGTCCCGACTGCCACGTGCCGCACAACTGGACCGACAAGATCGCACGCAAGATGCAGGCGTCCAAGGAAGTCTGGGGCAAGGTCTTCGGCACCATCGACACGCGCGAGAAGTTCCTCGACGAACGCCTGATCCTGGCCACGCACGAATGGAACCGGCTGAAGGCGAACGATTCGCTGGAATGCCGCAACTGCCACAACTACGATTCGATGGACCTGACCCGGCAGGGCACGCGTGCCGCGCAGGTGCACAAGTTGTGGCTCGGCACCGGCAAGAAGACCTGCATCGACTGCCACAAGGGCGTCGCCCACCACCTGCCCGACATGACGGGCGTGCCGCAGGGCTGAGCGCCGCGCGACGAAGTCAGCCGTGCAGCTTGATCGCGGTCTCCGCGACCACGCGACCCTGGTAGCGCGCGCCCTGCAACTCGTTCTCCGACGGCTGCCGCGAGCCGTCGCCCCCCGCGATCGTGGTCGCGCCGTACGGCGAACCACCGGTGATCTCGTCCAGCGTCATCTGCCCGGCGTGGCCATAGTCCAGGCCGACGATCACCATGCCGAAATGCAGCAGGTTGGTGATGATCGAGAACAGCGTGGTTTCCTGTCCGCCGTGCTGCGTGGCCGTGGAGGTGAAGGCGGCACCGACCTTGCCATGCAGCGCCCCACGCGCCCACAGGCCACCGGCCTGGTCCAGGAAATTCGCCATCTGCGAACTCATGCGGCCGAACCGGGTGCCGGTGCCGACGATGATCGCGTCGTAGTCGGCCAGCTCCGCGATCGTGGCGACCGGTGCGGGCTGGTCCAGCGCGTAGTGCGATGCGCGCGCGACGTCGTCGGGCACCAGTTCCGGCACGCGCTTGATGTCGACCTGCGCGCCCGCGCCGGCCGCGCCCTCGGCGATCGCGTGCGCCATGGTTTCGATGTGCCCGTAGGCGGAGTAGTACAGCACCAGGATTCTGGCCATCGCGGGTCTCCTCAGGAATGCGCGTGTGCAGGTTCGCTCAGGCTCAGTGTGCGCGCCGCACCCGTCGTGCCGGTGTGATGGCACCGGCGCGAGCATTTCTCCTTTGCACGTTCCTGGCAGCCCGTGGCCGAAGGAGCCGCGCGGCATCCTGCAGGTGAAAGCGGCGGACGCGCAGCACCTGTTCGATGCCGATACGCTGGCGCACGAGCCATTCGATTTCCTCGACGGCACGCCCGGCGTACCGGCCCCGTCCGATCCATCCCGACCGCGGCGGACGTAACGGATACGCGTGGTTTGCCATCGCCCTTGGCATGGCGGCAATCGATCCGGTGGCCCACCCTGACCCCTCTGGTCAGAGACGAATCCGCTTAGCGCGTGCCTTCCAGTGTGTGGGGGGCAAGCAGCTGGCTTAGCCATTCGGCGAGCACGGAAACGGGGCGGGACTTCCTTCGGTCATTCGTGTGGATCAGGGAGATCGAAAGCGGGGGCGCCTGGTACTGGCGCAGGATCTCGATCAATCGTCCTGCATCGAGGAGATGCTGTACGTCGAAGCGTGGCACCTGGATGATCCCCAGGCCGGCACAACCACAGGCGATGTAGTTTTCGGCGTTGTCGACGGTGGCTCTGGCCTTCACTTCGATCAGTTCGACCTGTCCGGAGTCCGTCATGTACTCCCAGTGGCCGGGTTTGAAGTCGGCCGTGTTGTCGTACCCCACAATGCAGTGCTCGCGCAGATCCGGCGGGTTCTCCGGTATTCCCAGATGGTCGAGGTAGTCGGGACTCGCGCAACTGATCACGTCGAGCGCGCCCAGCTCCCGTAGCGTCTGGTGCTTGCCGTGGCTTCGTGCTTCGCCCACGCGAACCACGCAATCGATCCCTTCTGCGACGGGGTCGACAAAGCGATCCGTCGAACTCAGATGCAGCTCCAGATGGGGATGCTGTTCGAGGAGCTGCGGCAGGCCTGGCGCAATGAGTCGCCTTGCGATCCGGCTTGGAGCGTCCACCTTCAGTCGTCCGGCCACCGCGTCATCCCGGTCCAGGAAGCGCCGTTCCAGCGCGTCGATATCCACCAGTACGATGCGCGCCCTTTCAAGGAGCTCTTCGCCGTCCGCAGTGAGGCTGACCCGGCGCGTCGTCCGGTGGAAGAGTCGCGTCCCGAGACTGGCTTCCAGTTGCTGGACAGCGAAGGATACCGACGCGCGCGGAATGCGAAGGTGTTTCGCCGCGGCAATGAAGCTGCCCAGTTCCGCCACGTAGAGGAACGCGCGGTAGCGATCAATCTTGTCCATCGGTCGTGCCTTGGCGGGTCGGTATGTGGGTCCGCGATACGTCTGGTCGCGTCATGCAGGGGCAGCGGTTCCTGGCGCCGGTCGGGTTGCGCAACCCCCGCCAGGCATGTCGGCCAGGCGGCATCCTGCGACCGACCGCCCATTTCAGTACGCATCAGTATTGTGAGATCAGCAATGATCCGATTGTCCATGAAATTGGACCAATAAGAGCATGGAAGCCTGATTCCCTCAGGAAAATTCGAGCGGATTCACCGTTTTTCCAACGATTGGCTTTGAATTCACCCCAATCGGTTGACTCCACTATTGTGAGATAACAATAATTACATACGGGGTCGCCCCGGCCGGAACGGCGGGCGCAAAAGAAATTCGGTCAAGAAGTGCTCACAAGACGTCCTAGACCTGAGTAACGGTCTAGTTGTCGAGCGACTGCCACGAGCAGTCGCACAGGGGAAAATCAGGTGCTCAAGAAATCCGTCTCGGCGCGCGAGCTGGTATCGCGCACGCGCTCACTTTTGTCTGCCGTCAACAAGGGCGGCGTCCTTGGCAGTGGCATGGCACGCGCTGCGAAGCGCAGCCTCGCACTCCTCGTGCTGTGCGGTGCGTCCTCGGTCGGCCTTGCCGCAGACCTGCAGATCAGCAATCTGTCCGACACCGGATACGACCCGACGCCGGTCGGCGGCCCCGTGGTCTATCACGTGGTGGTCGAGAACGGCGACATCGACACGGTGGCCGACGCGGTCGCGCTGTTCGACCTGCCGGCCGGCGCCACGCCCGGCACGTTGCCGGCGTTCTGCGCCAGCCTGGGCGGCTCGCCCGTGCGCATCCGCTGCAACATCCCCACGCTGACGCAGGCATCGTCCTCGGTCGCGTTCGACATCCAGATGAACACCACGGGGATGACCGCGGGCACCGTGCAGATCCACGGCGCGGCCGGCTTCGCCGGCAGCCTGCCGGGCGCCGCAGAGCCGCTCGACACCCTGTCGCCCACGCATCCTTTCTACGGCAGCGACAGCGACACCGACAACAACTACCTAAGCCAGGGCACCACGCTGCAGCAGTCGGGGGACCTGCGCCTGCTGAAGACCGCGACGCCGTCGCCGGTGATCGGCGGCGCCGAAGTCACCTACACCCTGCAGGTGTTCAACGACGGCCCGAACGCATCGGCCGGTTTCAACGTGGTCGACACGCTGCCTGCCGGCGTCACGCTGATCGCGGGCAGCTTCGTGGGGCCGGGCTGGACGTTCAACGCGGGCACGATGACGGCGACCCATGCCGGATCCGTCGCCAATGGCGGCAGCGCGTCCTTCAGCTTCCGCGGCAAGGTCAACGTCGGCAGCGGCAACATCACCAATGCGGCCGTGGTCAACGCTGGCGCGATGCCGGACCCGAACGTGGGCAACAACACGGCGGAAGTGACCACACCGGTCACGCCCGGTGCCGACCTGATGATCAGCAAGAGCGCCAACCCTGCGCCTGCGATCGCCGGCGAGCCGGTCACGTTCAACATCCAGGTGCGCAACCTCGGCCCCAGTGCCGCGACCAATCCGCGCTGGACCGACACGATGCCGGCGGGTTTCACCGTCACCGGCGGCAACCAGCCCCCCGGATGGACTTGCACGACGTCCGGCGGCGACACGGTGCGCGGATGCACGTTGGCCGGCAACCTGGCGGTCGGCACGATCGTCAACTTCACGGTGACGGCCATGGTGCCGTCCAACGGCACCAACAGCAGCGGCAACGTCACCAACACGGCGACGGTGGCCTCGGACACGCCGGATGCGGTGCCCGCCAACAACACCGGCAGCACCACCTTCAGCGTGGTGCCCGACGGTGCCGACCTGGGCCTGGCGAAGCGCAAGGCGCCCGCGCTGGTCGCGATCTGGCCGGGCAGCGGCGACGACAGCGACAGCCGCATGACGTCCACCATCGAGGTGCACAACTACGGTCCGCGTGCGGCCACCGGCAACGTGCGCGTGGTCGATACGCTGGCGCCGGGCGAGGAGTACGTGAGTGGCGGCAACCCGGGCGAGTGGACCTGTTCGGTCGCGCCGCCGACGTGGAACGTGGGCGGACCCACGCAGGTCGTCACCTGCGACCTGGACGCCTCGCGGTATCCGCTGGCGAGGAATGCGGATGCGCCCGCCCTGCGCATCATCACCCGCGCGCGCACTGCGGACATCGCGCTGACCAACAACGCCTGCACGGGCGGTTCGGGCGGTTCGCTCGAGCCGATCACCGGCAGCATCGACGAAGACCGCAACACCAACAACGATTGCGCCGGCGACGGCACGCGCACCACCAACGACCGCGTCGACCTGCAGATCGAGAAGTGGACCAACGCGCCCGGCGCGGGCGACAACACCATCGCCGTCGGCGTCGGCAGCTTCACCTACACGCTGCGCGTGACCAACCTGGCCATCACCGACGCGGTGCCGGCCACCGGCATCGTGGTGAACGACACGCTTCCCGGCTTCGTGCCGGCCTCCGGCGGCCTGCCCAGCACGGGCATTTCCGTCAGTGCGCCCGCCGGCTGGAACTGCCCGGTCACGGGTGCATCGATCGTCTGCCGCTCGGGCACCACCGCGCTGAATCCCGGCACGTCCGCGGACATCGTCGTCACGGTCACCCGCCCGCTGTTCGACAGCCTGGGCCAGAGCCCGGGCAGTTGCGGCGTCGGCGCGCCGGCCACCGGTGCGTTCTGCAACACCGCCGGCGTGGCGGTGGACCCGGCAGTGCCGGATTCGGTCGGCGAGATCAACGGCGCCAACAACCAGGCCAGCGACTGGGTGAGCATCGAGCGCGAGGCCAACCTGCGCACGACCGCCAAGAACATCACCACGGGCAACGTCGGCCGCGCCGGCGTGAACAGCCAGTACGTGATGTCGTACCTCAACGAAGGCACCGCGACGGTGCCGGGCGTGGTGTTCCGCGACACCTTCACCATCCCGGCCAACGACGCCGGCTTCGTGCTGGTCTCGGCCACCCGTACGCCGGGCACCGTGGCCTGTACCGCCATGCCCGCCGGCGGCCTGACCGCCACCGGCACGGCCGGCGGCATGTCCTACGCCAATCCCACCGGTGCGCCGCTGGCACTGACGATCGAGTGTCCGTCGCTGTCGATGTCGCACCGCCAGAGCGAGGACATGCGGGTCACCATCCGCCCGAACGTCAACAGCGGCAACAACCCTGCCGGTCGCCAGTTCGACAACCTCGCCACGTTCGCCATCACCGGCGGCGCCACCGGCAGCGACGCCAATGGCGCGTTCGACTACAACACCAACACCAGCGCGGCCGACGACCAGAAGACCGCGTCGCTGACGTTCGAGCAGGGCGTCGCCGACCTGATCGTCAACAAGACCGACCTGGGATTCACCGGCGGCGTGGATCCGCTGGGCTACGACGCCCTCAATCCCGCCAACAATCTCATCACGTACCGCATCTCGGTGCGCAACGTCGGTCCGTCCGTCGCGACCAGCGTGCGCATCCACGACACCTACCGCGTGCCGAACGGCCGTCAGGTGCGCTTCATGGGCATCGCGCCGGGCCCGATCGGCGGGCCGTCGACGGCCTTCAGCACCGCGGGCTGCACCGTCACCAGCGCCAATCCGTTCACCGGCACCGGCACGACGCCGGGCGATGCCGGCCTGAGCATCGAATGCGACGTGCCGGGCGCGGGCTTCGGTGGCAGCAATGCCCCTGGCGTGCTGGGCGTGAACGCGACCAGCTTCGTGTACGTGCAGTACCGCTACGAGACGCCGCCCGGCGCCAGCGGCGACACCGCCCGCAACTACGTCAGCGTGGTGCATGCCGAGACGGATCCCAATACCTCCGACAACAGCGTCGACGAGCAGACCTCGATCCGCGCGCGCGCCGACGTGGGCGTCACCAAGCACGTGTTCACCGACCTGCCGGACAGTGATCCGGATGTCGCGTTGCCGGCATCGCCGGCCACGACGGTGGCCTTGCGCCAACCGTTCTACTGGGTCATCGAGGGCACCAACAACGGCCCGGGTGCCAGCCTGTCGCGCGACCGCACCGGCACCAGCCCGTTGAACGGCACCGGCACGGTCATCACCGACACGCTGCCTGCCGGTCTGGAGATCCTCGGCGCGGCGACGTGGCAGAAGAAAGGCCCGTCGCCGGGTGGCGACGAAGTGCCGAACGGCAGCGGCAATTGCGCCGCCGTCGGCCTCGCGCTCACCTGCCACCTGGGCGACGTGACCGTCACGGGCAAGGCGCGCGTCATCGTCCCGGTGCGCTGGACGACGTACCCGGGCGCCGCGGCGCAGGTCAACACCACCAGCATCACTACCGAACAGGTGGATCCGAACCCCGGCAACAACACCGGCACGGAAGACATCCTGGTCACGCGCTCGTCGCTGGAAGGCCTGGTGTTCGAGGACCGCGACCGCGCCGCCGGCAACGGCGGCACGCACCAGGGCATCGCGACCGAACCCGGCGTCCCCGGCGTGACCATCACGCTGACCGGCACCGACGCCTACGGCAACGCGGTCAACCGCACGGCGACCACCGATGGCAACGGCGCCTACAGTTTCGCCGATCTGTCGCCGGCCGATGCCGCGGGCTACACGCTCACGCAGACGCAGCCCGCGGACTTCGTGAACGGTCCGATCGACCCGCCGAACGCGGGTGGCAGCGCGCCGTCGCTGGGCGGCACGTATGCAGCGGGCTCGCCCAACTCGGTGATCAATGCGATTCCCGTCGGCGCCAACCAGGCCGGCGTGCGCTACAACTTCCCGGAAGTGCGTCGTCCCTCGCTGTCCGGCTTCGTCTACGTCGACGGCAACTTCAACAACGTGCGCGATGGTGGCGACGGCGCGATCGCCAATGCCACGGTCGAACTGCTCAATGCCGCCACCGGCACCGTCGTGGCCGCGACCACGACCGATGCCGGCGGCGCCTATAGCTTCACCGGTCTCGATCCGCTGATCGTCTACACGCTGCGCGAAGTCCTGCCGGCCGGTACCTACCAGAACCGTCCCACCGCAGTGAATCCAGGCCTGATCGGCGGCGCGGCCTGCGTCACCGGCTGTACGCCAGGCACCGGCGTGGGCGGCGATGCCGCCACCACCGACCGCATCAGCACCATCGACCTGGGTGCGGGTGTCGACGGCACGCAGTTCAACTTCGGCGAAGACGCGGTGTCGGGCATCAGCGGCCACGTCTACGTGGACCGCAACGGCAACGGCGACTTCGATGCCGGCGATGCGGGCACGGTCAATTCGCGCCCCAACGGCGGCCTGCAGGGCGTGACCATCACCCTGACCGGCGCGGGTGCCGACGGCATCTTCGGCAATGGCGACGATCCGGCACCGGTGGTGCTGCAGACCGACGCCGACGGTGCCTACCAGTTCACCGGCCTGGTGGTCGGCCAGAACTACCGCGTCACCGAAACGCAGCCGGCCGGCTACGGCAACGGCACCGAAAACGCGGGCAACGTCATCGACGTCAGTGCATTGCCGCTCGCCGGTGTATCGGATCGCGACTTCGGCGAAACGCTGGGCTCGCTGGCGGGCGCGGTGTTCGAGGACTTCTCGGCCACGCCGGCCAACAACAACAACGGCAGCTTCGACAGCGGCGAGAATCCGATCGCCAACGTCACGGTGGTGCTGACCGGCACCGACCTGCTCGGCAACCCGGTCAACGTCACCGTGCAGACCGATGCGACGGGCGCGTACGTGTTCCGCGACCTGCTGCCGCCCACCGGCAGCTACACCATCACCGAGACGCAGCCGACCGGCTACATCGACGGCCGCCACACGCCGGGCAACGCGGCGACACCGGGCAGCGCGACCACGCCCAACGTCATCGACGGCATCGTGATCAGCGAAGGCCAGGTGGCGACCGGCTACCTGTTCGGCGAACTGGCCAACGCCGTCATCAGCGGCACGGTCTACCTGGACCGCGGCGACGACGGCGATCGCGATGCCACGGATCCGGGCATTCCCGGCGTCACCGTGGTGATCGAAGGCGCGGGTCCGGATGGCGTGTTCGGCACGCCGGACGACCTGCCGCCGGTCACCCTGACCACCGACGCCAACGGCGGCTACAGCTATGGCGGTGCGATCACCGGCCAGAACTACCGCATCGTCGAGACGCAGCCCACCGGGCTGGCGAACGGCCAGGAAAATCCGACCAACACCATCACCGTCACCAACCTGCCGGCGAGCGGTTCCAGCGACAACGACTTCGGCGAACGCGCCGCGTCGCTGAGCGGCAGCGTGTGGCTGGATGCCAACAACAACGGCGTGCGCGATGCGGGCGAGAACGGCATCGCCGGCGTCAGCGTCTCGCTGCCGGCGGGCACCGTGGACGCGCTGGGCAACGCCGTGACCGCGGTCGTGACCGACGCGAACGGCAACTACCGCTTCGACGACCTGCTGGCCGGCACCTACACCGTCAGCGAACAGGCCGCGCAGCCGGTGGTCGGTGGCGTGACCACGATCAACGGCACCACCGTGGCAGGCACCATCGGCGGCAGCGCCAGTGGTACCGCCACGCCGGTCGCGACCGTGCCCAGCGCGGTGGCCGGCATCGTGCTGCCTGCGGGCGGCGCGTCGATCGACAACAACTTCGGTGAAACGTTCGGCGTGGCGCTGTCGGGTCGCGTGTTCTTCGACGCCGACAACGACGGCGTGCAGTCGGGCGCGGCCGAAACCGGCATCGACGGCGTGACCATCACGCTGACCGGCACCGACGACACCGGCGCGAGCGTGTCGCTCACCACCACCACCGATGCCAACGGCGACTACGCGTTCGACGGCCTGCGCCCGGGCACCTACACGGTGACCGAGCCGACCCAGCCGACCGGCACCAGCAACGGCCAGACCGTCGCGGGCACCATCGGCGGCACACCGTCGGGCACCGCCACGCCGATCACCACCGTACCCAGCGCGATCAGCGCGATCGACCTGACCACGCCGGGTGCGAACTCGGTGGGCAACAACTTCGGCGAGATCCCGCTCAACAGTTCGATCAGCGGCCGCGTGTGGCGCGACAGCGACAACGATGGCGTCGTCGATCCGTCGGAAGAAGGCATCGCCAATGTCGTCGTGCGCCTGACCGGCACCGACCTGGCCGGCAACCCGATCACGCGTGAAGTGACCACGCAGCCGGACGGCACCTATGCCTTCACCGAGCTGCCGCCGGGCACGTACACCATCACCGAACCCGAGCAGCCCGCGGGCACGCTCAACGGCATCACCAATGCCGGCACCGGTGGCGGCACCGCCACACCGCCGACCAGCACCCCGTCCGTCATCAGCGGCATCACGCTGGGCGTGGGCCAGGACGTCACCGGCAACGACTTCGGCGAAGTCCCGGCCGGCACGATCAGCGGCCGCGTCTACAACGACGGCAACAACAACGGCGTCATCGACGCGGGCGAGGGCGGTTACGCGAACGTGCAGGTGGTGCTGACCGGCACCGACGACCTGGGCCAGGCGGTGAACGTCACCGTCACCACCGATGCCGATGGCCGTTACCGCTTCGACGACCTGCGCCCGGGCACCTACACGGTGACCGAACCCACGCAGCCGGCGGAGACGCTCAACGGCATCACCAGCGCGGGCACCATCGACGGCACCACCGTCGGTACCGCGACGCCGGTAACGACCACGCCGTCGGCGATCAGCGGCATCGTGCTGCCGCCGGGTGGCGAGTCGATCGACAACAACTTCGGCGAGATCGGCGATTCGCCCGACCTGGTGGTCAGCAAGACCGCCACGCCGGCCGTCTTCACCGTCAACAACGCTGCCACCTACACGCTGCGCGTGCGCAACATCGGGCAGCAGCCCAGCGCGGGCGAGTACGTGGTGGAAGACCGCCTGCCTGCCGGCCTGACGCTGGCCGCGACGCCGGTGGGCACGGGCTGGACCTGCACCGGCGCACAGGGCGACAACCGTTTCCGCTGCGCGAGCAGCATGGTGATCGCCGCCGGTGCCACCTCGGCCGACAGCATCATCGCGTCGGTGCGCGTGGCCGCGAGCGCCGCCACCGGTTCGCCGGTGAACAACGCGGTGATCGTCGAAGGCGGTGGCGAGAACGAGTTCCGCACGCCGACGCCGGACGAACGCGCCGACTTCGAGGGCAATCCGGGCGACCTGCCGGTGTGCGACCCGGCGATCACGCAGAACGCGTGCCGCCTGCCGACGCCGGTGCAGTTGTCGGCCTCGGTGTCGGGCACGGTGTGGTTCGACCAGGGCAGCGACTTCGGCCATATCGACGGTGGCGACCGCCGCCTGTCGGGCTGGATCGTCGAGGTGGTCAACGGCAGCGGCCAGGTCGTCGGTACGACGACCACCGGCGCCGATGGCACGTACTCCATCGCCGACCAGGTGCCGGGCATTCCGCTGGGTATCCGCTTCCGCGATCCGGCGACGGGCGTGGTATGGGGTCTGCCGGTGAGCGGCGAGACCGTCGCCGGTCCGCCGGTGCCCTGCGACGCCACCAGCGCGATCGCCAACGGCACGGCCAGTTCCTGCCGCAGCAACGAGGGTGGCAACACGCACCTGTCGGTGGTGCTGGCGCCGGGCGCGAACCTGCCGCAGCAGAGCCTGCCGCTGAATCCGGGTGGCGTGGTCTATGACGCGACCACGCGTACGCCGGTCCCCGGCTCGCGCGTGACGCTGACGCCGGTCGGTACCTGTGCGGGCTATTCGCCCGAGCAGCACGTGCTGAACGTCGCACTGGGCGGTTACACCGTGCAGGGCACGTCGGTGTCGATGACGGTCGGTGCGGAAGGCTTCTACCAGTTCCTGCTGGGTTCGGACGCACCGGCGTCGTGCCGCTTCCAGCTGGCGGTGACGCCGCCGGCCGGCTACACGTTCGAGTCCGGCATGATCCCGGCCGAGACCTCGCCGCTGACGCCGCCGTCCACGCCGGGCGAAGGCTATCCGGTGCAGACGAACGCGACCGCGCCGACCGGTCCGGTCGGTACGTCGACGACGTACTACCTGGAGCTGACGCTGGGTTCGGGCGTGGCGGTGCCGGTGCACAACCACATCCCGCTGGATCCGCAGGTCGCGCCGGGCCTGGTCATCACCAAGACCGGCGACCGCAAGACGGTGGAAGTGGGCGACAGCCTGGTCTACACCATCACCATCCGCCAGACCGCGGGTGCGTCGATGGGCACGGTCAACGTGATCGACCGCCTGCCGCACGGCTTCACCTTCATCGATGGCACCGCGCGCGTCGACAACGCCGGCATCGCCAATCCGCTCGGCAAGCCGGGCCCGACGCTGGTGTTCGACGTCGGTCCGCTCGCGGTCGGCCAGCAGAAGGTGCTGACGTACCGCGTGCGCGTCGGCGTCGGCAGCCAGCAGGGCGACGGCATCAACCGTGCGCGTGCCTGGGGCTGTTCGATCGATGGCGGCTGCGTGGATCCGACCACGCTGACGCCGTATCCGAACGGTGGCGTGGTGCCGTCCAACCCGGCCGAGTACCGCGTGATCATCAGCGGCGGTGTGTTCGCCGACGAAGGCTGCGTGCTGGGCAAGATCTTCGTGGACTGCAACGTCAACCACGTGCAGGACAAGGAAGAGCTGGGCATCCCCGGCGTGCGCATGTACTTCGAGGACGGCACCTGGATGGTCAGCGACTCGGAAGGCAAGTACAGCTACTGCGGCCTGCCGCCGAAGAGCCACACGCTGAAGGTCGATCCGTCGACCCTGCCCGTGGGTTCGCGCCTGACCACCAGCAGCAACCGCAACCTGGGCGATGCGGACAGCCTGTTCATCGACCTCAAGAACGGCGAGCTGCACCGCGCCGACTTCATCGAGGGCAGCTGCTCCAACCCGGTGATCGAACAGGTGAAGGCACGCCGCACGCAGGGCGAGATCCGCGCGCCGGAAACCGAGCGCAACCAGCAACCGTTGCGCTTCGAGAGCAAGCCCGCACGCGCGCCGCAGCAGGGCACCGATTCGGCCAACCAGCGGCCGATCGTGGATCCGAGGCCGACGACGACGGATGGCGCACGCAACGGGGAGGTGCAGCCATGAGCCGCTTCGCCCCGCGTCCGTCGACTTCCCTGGAATCCCGTGCCATGCGTGCTTCGCGTCCTTCGTTCCATCCCCTCGCGCTGGCGCTGGCCCTGGCGGTGACGCCGGCGCTGGTGCAGGCGCAGGCCGTGTCCGGCGACCGGCGCTTCACGCCGGCGCTGGGCCAGGCCACGCCGCTGTACCCGCAATCGCCGGAATCGCAGCGCACCGCGCCGCAGCCGCTGTACGCGCAGCCCGGCAATGTCGACTACAGCGTCAACGCCGGCGTTGATCGCGTCGTGGTCGAGGTCGACCGCGATGGCGTGCCGGCCGATGGCCAGTCGCCGGTCAAGGTGGTCGTGCAGTTGTACGGCGCCGACGGCAAGCCGATGGCGGGCGACGCGTTCGCCACCATCGAACACAGCGGCGGTCGCATCAAGCTGGCCGATGGCCGCACGGACGAATTCGGTCCGGGTCGCCTGGACGCCGACGAAGTCACGCCCGGCATCCAGCTGGCCGTGCGCGACGGCCGTGCCGAGTTCGAGCTGCTGGCGCCGCACGATCCGCAGGACGTGCTGCTGCGCGTGACCTCGGGCAGCCACAGCGCGGAAGGCGTCATCGGCTTCGTGCCGGAAATGCGCGAGCTGATCGCCACCGGCCTGATCGAAGGCGTCATCAACTTCCGCCGCAAGGGCGACAACCTGGTCAACGGCACGCAGCGTGGCGATGGCTTCGAGCGCGAGATCCGCCGCTGGGAGAAGCAGTTCAACAGCGGCAAGGCGAATGGCGCGGCGCGCGCGGCGTTCTTCGTCAAGGGCACGATCAAGGGCGAGTACCTGCTGACCGCCGCCTACGACTCCGACAAGGAGGTGCGGGCACGCCTGCTGCGCGACATCCAGCCGGAAGAGTTCTACCCGGTGTACGGCGACGCGTCGCTGCGCGGCTTCGATGCGCGCTCGGCCGAACGCCTGTACGTGCGCGTGGACAAGGACCGCAGCTACCTGCTGTACGGCGATTTCCAGACCGGCGACAACATCGCCACGCAGACCGGCGTGGATTTCGGCGCACAGGCAGGTCAGCGCGTGCTGGGCACCTACAACCGCACCGCCACCGGCCTGGGCTGGCATTTCGAGAACGCGCGCGTGCGCGGCAACGTCTTCGCCATCGAAGACTCGCTGCGCCAGGTGATCGAGGAACTGCCGGCCGCCGGCAGTGGTCCGTACGGCCTGCGCAACAATGCGGTGCTGGAAGGCAGCGAGCGCGTGGAAGTGGTCGTGCGCGACCGCAACCAGCCGTCGCGGATCGTGTCGGTGCGTCCGCTGGGCCGGCTGGTCGACTACAGCTTCGAGCCGTTCTCCGGCCGCATCCTGCTCAACAGCTTCCTGCCTTCGTTCGACAGCGACCTCAATCCGGTGTCGCTGCGCATCACCTACGAACTGGACCAGGGCACCGAGAAGTTCCTGGTGGTGGGCGCGGATGCGCAGCTGCGCGTCGGCGAGAAGGGCGAGATCGGCGGTTCCTACGTCGATGACCGCAATCCCTTCGCCGCCTTCGAGATGGGCAGCGCCAACGTCGGCTACAGGTTCGGCGCCAACACCTGGCTGGTGGCCGAAGCCGCGCGCACGCGCAGCGAGGTCAACACCAACAGCGTCAACCAGTACGGCACGCCCGGCCTGCAAGGGTTGAGCGGCCTGGTGGAAGGCGATGCCTGGCGCGTCGAACTGGGCCACGCCGGCAAGGCCGTGGACCTGAAGCTGTTCGCCGGCCAGTCCGATCCCGCGTTCAACAACCCGGCATCGCCGTTGTACGGCGGCCGCGGCGAGTACAGCGTGACCACGCGCTGGCGCCTGACCGATCGTTTCGAGCTGTATGCCGAAGGCCTGCGCAGCGAGGACCGCAATCCCGACGGCGGCGAACGCGAAGCGGCCAGCGCGGGCACGCGCGTGAAGGTCACCGACAAGCTGACGCTGGACTTCGGTTATCGCGCGATCCGCGAAACCGTCGGCGCCTACTACACGTGGGCCACCAGCACCGGCTACGGCAACATCGGCGGACTGTCGGGTGGCTACGCCACCGGTGCCGGTGGTGGTGCGCTCGGCTACGGACAGCAACCGCTGGATCCGCTGACCGGCCTGCCGATCATCAGCAGCGGCAATCCCAACGACGTGGGCAGTGGCCTGCCGGTGGGCACCGAGCTGTCGTCGGACATGCTGCGTGTCGGCGTGGGCTACCGTGCCAGCGACCGTTTCAGCATCGGCGGTGAAGTCGAGCAGGACATCCACGGCGAAGACCGCAACCGCGTGGCGCTCGGCATGGACTACCAGCTGCGCGAGCGCAGCCGGATCTATGGCCGCTACGAGAAGCAGACCGGCATCAGCGGCGTGAACGGGCTGACCCAGGACGGGCGCGAGGCCGATACGGTCGCGCTGGGCGTGGACACCAGCTTCATCAAGGACACGCAGCTGTTCTCCGAGTACCGCCTGCGCGACGCCATCGCCGGCCGCGACATCCAGGCCGCGTCGGGCATGCGCAATCGCTGGGACGTGCGCGAAGGCCTGCGCCTGGACACGACGCTCGAACACACCAACGTCATCTCCGGCAACATCGGCGATTCCACCGGCATCGGCTTCGCGCTGGACTACAGCGCCAATCCGCTGTGGCGCGGCAACGTGCGGCTGGAACACCGCATCTCCGACGACGTCGCCGGCACGCCGACCAACGAGGGCTATAACACCACGCTGCTGCAGTTCCTGGCGGCGCGCAAGCTGAGCCGCGACTGGACGTTGCTGGCGCGCAACTACCTGCTGCGTACCGAGTACGACGCGCGTGGCGATGTGCTGCAGGACCGCTTCCAGATCGGTGCGGCGTACCGCGACACGGACACCAACCGCGTCAACGCGCTGGCCCGCTACGAGTACAAGCTGGAGAAGGACGAGAGCGGCATGGACGGCACCGGCTTCGGTTCCGACACCGGCCAGGACATCCGCAGCAGCGCCCACATCGTCTCGGCGCATGCCGACTGGCACCCGTCGCGGCCGTGGTGGCTGACCGGGCGCGTGGCGGCGAAGTGGCAGCAGGACAGCTTCTTCTACGCCGACACCGGTCGCGTCGATGACGACTTCAATGCGGTGCTGTTGTCCGGCCGCATCGTCTACGACATCACCGAGAACTGGGACATCGGCGTGCTGGGCTCGACCTTCCGCGGCCAGGACGGCGCCAACCAGTACGCGTTCGGCATGGAAGTCGGCCGCCTGCTGCGGCAGAACCTGTGGCTGTCGGTGGGCTACAACGCCACCGGCTTCCGCGGCGACGACGACCTGGCCGGTTACGAGTACACGCAGCAGGGCGCGTTCATCCGCCTGCGCTTCAAGTTCGACGAAGACCTCTTCCGCAGGGAAGACGCCCGCTACCGCGATCCGGTGCGCTGAGGATTACCGACATGACCACAACGAAGACCTCCCTCCTGTGCGCCGCCGTGCTGGCCGGCCTCGCCTTCACCGCCGGTGCGCAGCAGACGCAGCTGGTGCCGGCGCGCGACCGCATCACCGACGAGGCGATCCACGCCGACCTGTCCGGCTACGAGCGCACCCAGGGCCGCATCCAGGCGTTGAACGACGGCGGTCGCCCGATCCGCGACTACCACCTGTCGAAAGCGCAGTGCTGGCTCGACGTGTCCTTCCACGAGTACTCGCGCAACGACCGCAGCGCCTTCCCGCAGGAAGCGCTGACCGAGTCGGAGAAGCTGATCGTGGGGATGGAGCAGGGCGTCACGCCGCTGCCCACCGACACGCCGCTGGTGAACAACGCCGCGCGCGTGCGCGAAGATCTGTGGAAGCGCCTCGGCGCGATCCACGGCACCCCCGGTTTCGCCTGCGCGCAGCAGGCCGTCGCCTGCGGCGAAGTGGAGCTGGTGCATGCCGGCAACGAGTTCAACCAGCAGCAGTGGCGCCATGCCAAGCCGTACATCCAGATCGCCGAAGACTGGGTGAGCGACGCCGAAGCGCTGTCGCGCCAGTGCGGCGCCGCGCCGAACCTGCCTGCCGCCCTGCCGGTGGATACGGTGCTGACCGCGAACGTGCTGTTCGAATTCGACCGTTCGGGCCGCACCGACATCCGTGCCTATTCGCTGCAGAGCCTGGACCGTGAACTCGGCCGCCTGCGCGAGGAAGGCCTGACGTTGACCGGCGTGGAACTGGTGGGCCATGCCGACCGCCTGCAGGGCCGTGGCCACGACTACAACCAGGCGCTGTCGGAGCGCCGCGCACAGACCGTGCGCGCGCTGCTGGTCGAGCGTGGCGTCGACGCCGGCAAGGTGACCTACGGCTTCAAGGGCGATACCGAACAGGTCCAGCAATGCGCCGGCGTGAAGCCGCAGGCGGCGCTGCGGGAATGCCTGATTCCGAACCGGCGTGTCGAAGTCCGCCTGCACGTCGCACGCTGACATGCCTGCTGCACGATGCGCGCCACGGCCCTGATCCGTGGCGCGTGTCGCGCGGTGATGTCGATCCGCACCATGGCGTGCGGAGTGCGCTTCCCGAACGAAGCGACGGGAGTTCGATTCCATGGAAGGACGCGCCGGGCCAGTCCCGCCAGGACCTTGATGCGCATGGATCCGCACAGACGCGCAGTGCCGTCCGTAACGGCAGGGCGCCGGGAAATTGACTCCATGTCACATTCCGACCATGCTTGCCGCTCAGCCATCCCAGCCAGCCGATCGAGGCTTGATGCTGCGCCACGTGCGGGAGGCTGAAGGAATCGAATGGCTAGGTGACCAGTGGTCGAGAAGGCTTTGGGAGACGTCGCCGGTGAAGTGACGCAGTTGCTGGCCGCCGCTCGCTCGGGGCAGACCAGCGCGTGGGGTCAGATCTATCGCCTGCTTTACCGCGACCTGCGCAATCAGGCGCGCGCGCAACTGGGAAGGTCCGCCCAGCAGACGCTTTCTCCTACCGCACTGATCAATGAAGCCTGGATCAGGCTGTCCGGGATCGACGTGGGAGCAGAGAACAGGAGGCAGTTGATCGCCCTCTGCATCACGGCCATGCGTTCCGTCATCGTCGACCAGACCCGCCGCAAGTTGAGAGAGAAGCGCGGAGGTGGCATGCAGGTCCTGTCGCTGTCCGATGGGTGGGACAGTGGTGAGGACTCGGGGCTTGAGCAACTGGTCGAACTCGATGCGGCGCTCGCCAAGCTCTCGAAAAAGATGCCGCATCTGGCAACGGTGGTCGAGTGGCGCTACTTCGGCGGGCTGTCGGAAGAGGAGATAAGTCGATTGCTGGACGTCAATGTACGCAAGGTAAGAAGGGATTGGCTTACCGCCCGGGCATTTCTCCTGCGCGCGCTGGGCTAACGCCCGCTCTCTGCCATGGCCCGCTCTGATGCCGACGACCACCTCGAACCGTTCGCGCTGAAGTGGGCGAGCCGCCTGATGGGGTTTCCCTCTCCCGCCAGGAGGGCTGTTCTGTGGGTGCTCGCGGTTGGAAACCCCGCGGGGGCGGCCATCGTGAGGGAACTCGTCTCCGGGCGGACCGTTTCAGATTCGATCCTGGATCGCCCCCTCCAGTCCGCACTCGGTAGCGCGGGCAACGAAGGCCAGGAAGACGCCAGGGTCGACGCCGGCAAGCGCATCGGCTCCCGGCTGGGCGCCTGGCGGGTCGTGTCGCTGCTTGGCATGGGAGGCATGGGGGTCGTATATCTGGCCAGGCGGGACGACGGCTCGTACCAGCGCGACGTCGCACTCAAGTGCATGCAGGGCAAGCTCACGTCGGAAGAGGCCATCTCGGCATTCCAGACCGAGAGAAACGCGCTCGCGAAGTTGAATCATCGCGACATCGTGCCGATCATCGACGGCGGCATCCACGACGACGGCACGGCATGGTTTGCCATGCCGCTGCTGGAAGGCGACCGGATCGACGAGTGGTGCGACCAGCGGTCCCTCGATGTCCGTCGACGGGTCAAGCTGCTCATCGACGTCTGCGAAGCGCTGTCTCATGCGCATGAGCGGGCCGTACTCCATCTCGATATCAAGCCATCGGCCATTCTCGTCGACGTCGAAGGGCATCCCAAGCTGCTGGATTTCGGCGTGGCGGAGATTTCGGATGCGGGCCGAGTCGCCAGCGAAGGATCGTCATCGCGGTTGGCCGCCTTCAGTCCTGGATTCTCTGCGCCCGAGCTGATGGCGGCCGGAAGAGGCTCGGCGGCATCCGATGTGTACTCCGTCGGTGCGCTGATGTACGTCCTGCTTTGCGGGCAACCGCCTGTCAGTGCGAACGCGCTCCAGGCCCAGATCGCGATTGCCTCGAGAAGTGCCGCGGCCCCGCCCAGCGCGATGGCATCCCGGTGCGCACCGTCCGTTCATGCGGCCCGTTCGTGCGGTACGGCGCGGCAACTCGGCAAGCAACTGGAGGGAGATCTGGACGCTATCGCGATGCGATGCGTGGCGTTCGAACCCGACGCCAGGTACCGCTCGATGCTGGCCTTGCGCGATGATCTGGCATGCTGGAGTGCCGGGAAGCCGATTTCGCTGAGGAAGACGTTCGGCTATGCCGCGGCCCGCTTCGTTGCGCGCAATTCGCGGCTGGTATCGCTTGCGATCCTTTTCGCGCTGGTGACCCTGACGCTCGGTGCCGTCCTGGCGTGGCAACACCATGAAGCCGTGCGGGAAGTGGAGATATCCACGCGCGCAGAACAGATATTCAGTCAATCGTTGGCTTCGGCTGCCTTGAGGCAAGCCGGCGCGCCCGTGGGTTCCGCCGCATTTCTCGGTCGCACCGAGGTCAATTTCCGACGCTATGCCGACAAGGATCCGCCGGCCGTGCTGGCAAGGGGACTGTCTGCATTGGCGCGTAGCCAGACTGAGGCGGGCAACTATGATGCCGCCCATCGCCTGGCGGCGGAGTCGGCGACGCTCGCCAGTGGAGAAGGGCTTCAATTCGCCTTCAATCAGGTGACGCTGGCGCGCCTCTACAATCTCCGCGCGCAGCATGCGGCTGCAATCACCGCCGTCGAGGTAGGCCGCAAGCGGCTAGGCTTTGTGTTCACCGACCAGGAGAAGCTCGCACGCTTGCAACTCGATACGCAGCTTGCCGTGGCCCACTATGGAGCAGGGGCCGCCGCGAAGGCGCTCAGGATTCTCGGCGACTCGATTTCCGAGTGCGAAGCCCTGGATACCTCGGCAAGCAGGTTGGCGCTGGCTCAAATGCTCATCCTTCGCGGAAGCTGGTATCGGCAGCGGCTCCTCGTGGAGGCTTCCGAGCGCGATCTCGCGCGCGCGATGTCCCTGGCCAGCACCACCGATCCCCGCATCATGGACGATGCGCGAGAAGTGCTTGTCAGGACGATACGTTCATCAAGCTCGGAGAGTAGGGAGAAGCGCGCGCTGAAGGTGGCCACCGACCTTCTCGCGAGCCGGTCCAGTACCTTGGGTGCGCAACACCCTCAAACCGGCATCGCCTGGGTGGAACTGGCGTCGATGCAGATGCTGGCGCAAGACAATGCGCGAGCACAGGAATCCGTCGGGCGCGCGGAGCGCATATTGGCGTCGACGCTGGGCAAGCACCATCCTGCGTACGCGAAAGTCCTCGTGGCCCAATCGCATCTGCGGATATTCCAGTCGAAGCTGGGGGAGGCGGTCGCACTGACGGAGGCGGCCCGCGGGATACTTGCGCGACACCATGGGGAGGCGCATGAGCTGACGCTCGACGTGCGCTTCCTGCTCGCCAACGAGTACTGGTGGATGGCTCGCCAGGACGCGGGCTACATGGACAAGGCGATGAAAGAGATGCGCGAGACGATTGCGATCTATCAGCATCGCAACGGCGAGGTTCCTGCGCTTCATCGGATGGCTTTCGCGGACATGCTGCATCAAGCCGGCGAGAACGAAAGCGCGGAAAGGGAGATTGCGCAGGCCGAGCGTGATGCCGTGCGCCAGTACGGTCCGCAAAGCGAGGAGGTGCTGTCGGCGCAGCACAGTCGCTGGGAGATGGCCACCGAGAGGACGGGCTTCACCGCCGAACGTTCCAGCGCGCTGGATGCCTTGATTGACGGCGCAGCACGCATCGACTCGCTGTATGCCCGGTCCATCCTCTTCACGCTGCTCTTGTCCAAGGCCGAGTGGCATGCGAAGGCGGGCAACAGCGATGAGGCGCGAAGCGCGGTCATGGAGGCGGAGCGTCTTGCCGGAGAAGTGAAGATTCCGGCGTGGTTGGACAAGGCAAGGCAGGTCGCAGGAGAGATCGCGGTGCCGCAGGGTGAGCCGAGTCCGGTTGGCCATTGAGATGGTCGACGTGGATGCGGGAGATCCCGCCGACCTCCGTCGCCGGCATGGCCGGCGTGCTCGCTTCCGCATGGACGGCTGTCTTGCACGCGTCCCGGTGAGTGCATCGACCAAGGGCTTCGACAGGAAGAAAGCGCCGGATTCCTCATGGTCGCTTCGATGCGGATGCTTCATCTGGCACCATCCGGCTGCACCCACTGGCTCTACGGCTTTCCCGGGATCACCATCACGCTAGAGTCCAACTTGACGCGTACGGGGTGGATCTTGCTCAACCACGAGTGGATGGGACGGCGGAAGGCGAGCATCCCTCGCGGGGTCGGTACGGCCATGGGCATCTTCATCGATCGCGCGGAGAACGCCGAGGTGTGGGATGTGGAGGGCCGGCGCTTCATCGATTTCGCCTCCGGGATCGCGGTCCTCAACGTGGGCCATCGCCATCCGCGCGTGATGGAGGCGGTCGAGCAGCAGTTGCGCCGGTGCACGCATGCCGCGTTCCAGGTGGCCGGCTACGACGCATACGTCGCACTCGCGGAACGCCTGAACGACATCGCCCCCATCGAGGGTCCGGCGAAGACCATCCTGTTCTCGACGGGCGCGGAAGCCGTGGAGAATGCGGTCAAGATCGCCCGTGCGGCCACGCGACGCCACGCCGTGATCGCTTTTTCCGGCGGCTTCCATGGCCGCAGCTTCATGGCCATGTCGCTGACCGGCAAGACCGCCCCCTACAAGCGCGGCTTCGGTCCTTTGCCCGGCGGCGTCTACCACGTTCCGTTCCCGGCCGCGCACAAGGGCATAACGGTGGCGGACAGCCTGGACGCCATCGAAGGGCTGTTCAAGGCCGATGTCGCCGCCGAGGACGTGGCGGCCATCATTCTGGAGCCGGTGCAGGGCGAAGGCGGCTTCCTGCCCGCTCCAACGGAATTGCTGCAAGCGTTGCGCCGCCTGGCCGATGCGCACGGCATCGTGTTGATCGCCGACGAAGTGCAGACCGGCTTCGCGCGCACCGGGCGCGTGTTCGGCATCGAGCCTTCGGGCGTCAAGCCCGACCTGATTACCGTGGCCAAGTCCCTGGCGGGCGGATTTCCGCTCTCCGGCGTGATCGGCCGCGCGGAGCTCATGGATGCGGTCGAGCCGGGCGGACTGGGCGGCACCTATGCCGGCTCGCCGGTGGCATGCGCGGCAGCGCTCGCGGTGCTGGACGTCATCCAGGACGAGAAGCTGTGCGAGCGCGCGGATGTGCTGGGTGCGCGTGTGGCCGACCGCTTGCGCGCGCTGGCGCAGCGCGAGGATCTGCGCCCGATCGGGCATGTGCGTGGTCCGGGTTCGATGATTGCCTTCGACCTGCTGCAGGAGCGGGGCGGCACCACGCCAGACCCGGTCGCCGCGCGTGACGTGCTGCAGCGTGCGCATGCCGACGGACTGATGCTGCTGGGCTGCGGCAGTCTGGGCGAATCCGTGCGGCTCCTCTATCCGCTGACCATCCCGGATGAGGTGCTCGATGAAGGCCTGGACCTGCTGGAAAGCGCGCTACGCTTGCCCGGTGCATAGGGCGCGGAAATGAGGCGCAACCTCTCCCGCGCGCATCGTGGCCGGCGCTGGCGCTAAAGTGCGGCGATGAAACGCGAACCCCGCGCCGCCGACAGCCTTCATCTTGTCCTGGATCCTTCCGACCCGCTGAGCCTGCAGCTCCAACTGCGGCAGAAGCTGGTCGGTGCCATCCATCGCGGTGTACTGCGGGCGGGCCAGCGCTTGCCCTCCTCGCGCCAGTTGGCGATGCGCATCGGCGTGTCGCGCAACACCGTCAGCCTGGCCTACGACGCCCTGCTGGCGGAAGGGCACTTGGCGAGTCGCTCGCGCAGCGGCATCTACGTGGCGTCGGCGGTGCCGGGCGCGCGGCTCGGCAGGGTCCAGCGCACGCTGGATCCGGAGTCGCCGCTGGCGTCGCGCCTGGTCCCGCTGGTGGACGACGGCAGCTTCCGCTGCCCGCAACACTGGCATCGCTACCCGTTTCCGTTCATTGACGGCCGCGTGGATGCCGAACTCACGCCGGTATCGGAATGGACGGAGGCGATACGCCTGGCCGGGTCGCGCCATGAGGTCATGAAGTGGCCGCTGGAGAGCAGCGAAGCCGATGATCCGATGCTGATCGACGAGATGCGGGGCAAGGTGTTGCCGATGCGCGGCATCGACGCCGGTGCCGACGAACTGCTCATGACCCTGACCAGCCGCCATGCGTTGCAGATGGCCGGCGAACTGCTGGTGCGCCGCGGTACCCCGGTGGTGCTGGAGCAACCCACGGATCCTGAATTCGAACGGCGCCTGCGCGAACGCAATGCCGATGTCCATCTTCTGGACCCGGAGTTGCGCTCACCGTTGCCACCGGGCGCCGTGGTCGTGACCAGCGGTCGCCACGGCTTCGCCGCGGAATCGGGTTATCCGCGGCAACTGCTCGCCCAGGTGGTGGCCGCGGACGGCCTGGTGGTGGAGCACGATGTGCCGGCAGGCGTGCAGGACGGTGGCCGCGTCGCGCCTGCGCTGCGTGCGTTCGACCGCGACGGACGCGTGATCTATGTCGGCGGGCTGGCGCCGACGGCATCGTGCGGCGAGCCTCCCGGCGTGCTGGTCGCTCCCGCCGTCTTCATCGAGCGTGCCCGGCAGTTGCGCCGCAGCCAGGGCACGGTATTGCCACGCATCCTCCAGCGCGCATGGGCGTACTTCATCGGCCTGGGGCACTACTCGGCGTGCCTCGTGCGTGCCGGCCGCGTACTGGCCGAACGACGCATGGCCCTGCGCGATGCGCTCAACCACTACCTGCACGACCGCATCAGCATCGAGACGTCGGCCGGCGCGAGTGCCTATTGGGTGAGCATGCCGGGGGGCATGGATGCCCGCGATCTCGCGCAGCGGGCCGCCGTGCTCGGCATCCTGGTGGAACCCACGCGCTGTGCCGATGGCCGGGAAGCGCTCTGCATGGGAGTCACCGGCATCTCCGCTGCGCGAATCCGCGAAGGCATCCGCACGCTGGCGCGCCTGGTGCGCGACGACCCGTCGCCATCTTCGCGGCGTATCCAGGACGAACGGGAGCCGCCGCTGGGTGGGCGCGCACTGCGCCGCACGATGGCGGGGGCCACGCTGCTCTACCGCACGGTCTACGGCGAGCCTTGCACCCTGGAAATCCACGCCGACGGAAACCTGGTCGGTACCGCCGGCTACGCGGGCGAAGATTGCGACCAGGGCCATTGGTGGCTGCAGGGCGACCGCTGGTACCGGCAGTGGCGCCAGTGGGCCTATGGCGAAGCGGCGGGCTACGCGGTGGTCGTGGACGGCGACCAGATCCGTTTCTACGGCGAGGATGGCGTCATGGTCGATGCCGCGGTGCTGACGCGTCCGATACCGTCGCGTCGACGCGACTGAGGCCTCTGGCACCATCGATGGGGCTGGACTGGATCTAAGCGCGGCTGCGGACAGGCACTACCGTCGCAGCTACACCGCCTTGCGAGAATCCCCTTGGAATCATCCGGCTCCCCCCGAAGCTTTGGCATCGCCGGCCTCCAGTTGGCCTATGGCCCGGGCGACAACCTGCAGCGGATCGCGGCGGAGGTCGGGATGGTGGCCAAGCGCTTTCCCTGGGTGCGCATGGTGGTGGTGGGCGAACTGTGCGGCTTCGGCGCCCATCCCGAGCATGCCCAGTGCATGCCCGGTGATGCCGAGACCTTCCTGTGCGGCGTCGCCAGGAAGCACGGTCTGTGGCTGGTTCCCGGTTCGCTGTATGAGCGATGCGGCGACGCGATCTTCAACACCACGCCCGTCATCGATCCGGCGGGCCAGGTCGTCGCGCGCTACCGCAAGCTGTTTCCGTTCGCGCCCTACGAGCGCGACATAGCCGCCGGCGACGAATGCGTGGTCTTCGACGTGCCCGGCGCCGGCCGGTTCGGCATGTCCATCTGTTACGACATGTGGTTTCCCGAAACCACCCGCTCGCTGGTCAGCCTGGGCGCGGAGGTGATCCTGCATCCCACGATGACCAATACCATCGACCGGGAGGTGGAGATCGCCATCGCGCGCGCCAGCGCGGCGACCAACCAGTGCTATTTCGTCGACATCAACGTGGCGGGCGACCTGGGCGTCGGCCAGTCCGTGATCTGCGGACCCGGTGGAGAGGTGATCCACCAGGCCAGCATCGGGCGCGAAGTCATCGCGTTCGAGGTCGACTTCGCCTACCTGCGCCGGTGTCGTGAACGCGGCTGGCACGGCCTGGGACAGCCACTGAAGAGTTTCCGGGACCACCCCATGGTGTTCCCGGCCTATGGAGCCGCCCGCGCGCCTTCTGCAGCGCTGGATGCGCTCGGTCCTCTGCAACTGCCAGACGCCTGACTTTCGCATCCATGCACCGCCAATCCATCGCCATACGCCACGGGGAGAGCAACGCCATGATTCCGCACCACGGCCACACGACGCATCGTCAACACCCACTGCCACGCCGCTCCCTGCTTGCGGGCGCCGTCATCGCGGGCCTGCTGGCCCAGGCCATGCCGGCCCTGGCGCAACAGGCGGCCGACAGCGATGCCTCGCCCACCGAACTGGACACCGTGGTCGTCACCGCGCAAGGCCGTGAGCAGGACATCGTCGCGGTGCCTTACAACATCAGCGCCGTTTCCGGCGAAACGATAGAGCAGCAGAACATCCTCGATACGGCTGAACTGATGCGCGGCGTGGCGGGCGTGGCCGTGGTCGACCGTGGCGCGCGCAATTCCAGCGTCGTCAGCGGCCTGCGCATCCGCGGCCTCAACGTCGACAGCTCGGCCCTGGGGGACTACGCCGTTTCGGCGACGTCCACGGTCGCCACCTACGTGGACAAGACTCCGCTGTTCGCCAATTTCCTGCTGTCGGACATCGATCGCGTGGAGGTGTTGCGCGGTCCGCAGGGCACGCTGTACGGCTCCGGCGCGCTGGGCGGTGCGGTGCGCTTCCTGCTGCGTCAACCGGAACTGGGCGCCTGGGACGCACGCCTGAGCGGCAGCGCCTCCAGCGTTTCCGAGTCCGGCAGCATCGGCTGGTCGGGTTCTGCGATGCTCAACGCACCGGTGTCGGACACGGTCGCCATGCGCTTCAACGTCACGGTCAACGATTTCCCCGGGACGACCGACTACCGCAACGTCTACAGGCTGGACGCGGACGGGTTGCCGACTGCGCCCGGTGGCGTGCTGGACCCGGCGGCGGAGTACGAAAAGGTCCGCGACGCCGACTTCGTGCGCCAGAACTACGGCCGCGCCTCGTTGCTGTGGAAACCCAGCGACCGCCTCGATGTCACCCTGAGCTACATGGCCCAGGCCGACCGCTTTGGCGGCCGGCGCGCCACGACCCTGGGCAGCGATGGCTGGGGCGTGCCGTACCGCGACCTGGAGGTGGGCTCGGTGCAGCGCGAGCCGGCCGCACGCCACGTCAACCTCGCCAGCCTGGAGGCCAACATCGACCTGGGCTTCGCCACCCTGACCTCCAGCACGTCCAGCTACAACCACGAGGGCGACATCACCAGCGAGAACACCGGCTTCTACGCGCAGAACGGCTGGCTGGCGTTCTACTACAACTACCCGCGACCGCTGGCCTCGGCAGTGCGCGGGTACGGGGAGAAGGCGTTCACGCAGGAATTGCGCCTGACGTCCAAGTCGGTCGGCAGTTTCGACTACGTGATGGGCGCCTACTACCAGGACCAGGACCGGTTCGCCACGCAGGTCAGCTACCTGCGCGGATTCAAGCGCTGGTGGGACGCGGCGTTTCCCGGCTTCGAAGGCGCCGTCATCAGCGACGTCGACTTCGACTATCGCCAGGACGAACGATTCAAGGAAAAGGCGCTGTACGGCGAACTGACCTGGCATGCGACCGATCGCCTGCAGTTCACCGGTGGCTTCCGCCACTTCCGGCATGACGCCGACACGACCGTGTCGCAGACCACGAGCAACTGGGCCTCGCTGGTGGACAGCTCGCGCTCGCATGGAACCGAAAGCGACACGCGCACGCTGTTCAAGGGCAACATGTCGTGGTTCTTCACCGATGCGAGCCAGCTCTACGCCACCGTTTCCGAAGGCTACCGTCGGGGCGGCACCAACGGCACGCCGACCACCGGCAACTTCGCCGAGGATCCGGCCTGGAGGACCTACCGGTCCGATACCGTGCGCAATCACGAGCTCGGCGTGAAAGGCCGTGTGGGCAAGGCCATGTACAACGCCAACCTGTTCTATGTCGACTGGAAAGATCCGCAGGTCAACAGCGCCACCACCAACTGGGGCTTCTTCGCGGTACAGAACGCACCCAAGGCAAGCACGCGCGGCGTCGAGCTGGAGCTGACCGGAACCGTGGGCGAGGGCTTCACCTACAACCTCGGCTATACCTATACGAAGGCGCAGCTGGAGGCCGACGCGCGCGCGGTCGACGGCACCTATATCTACGGCCGCAAGGGCGACACCCTGCCCGGCGTGCCGGAACACCGCTTCAATGCGGCCGGCAGCTACGGGATCCCGCTCGGCAACGGCCTGCTGACCCTGCGTGGCGACGTCTACTACCAGTCCGAGTCCGAGAACGCGCTGAGCCTGAATCCGAAGTTCCGGCGCACGCTGGACGGATTCCCCATCCTCAATGCCTCGGCGACCTACAGCATCGACGCATGGGACGTGACGCTCTGGCTGAAGAATCTCGCCAACGAGGAAGGCATCAGTGGCGTCTACACCGAGCAGTACATGGGTACCGCGCCTGCGGAGGGCTACTACGGCAACGGCTCCAAGGCGCTGGTGGCGCTGCCGCGCACGCTCGGCGTGACCGTCAGCTACCGCTTCTGACGTGCACGCGACGGCCGCGCCAGAGGGATCGTTGACGCACGCCGATGCGCTGCGGCGCATCGACGGGCACCGGCAGTCCGGCGACACCGCCGGCTGCATCGCGGCATTGGACGCATTGGCCGGGGCCGCCGACGGCCAGCCCGACCTGCTGCAGGAACTGGGCCTGCGCTACACCCAGCTCGGCCTGCACCGGCAGGCCGAGCGCTGCTACGCGCAGGCCGTCGCCTTGCGGCCAGACGATCCCGGCGGCCTGTACAACCACGCCACGGCGCTGATCGCCATGGGCGAGCTGACCACCGCCGAGCGCCTGCTCGATCGCACGATCGAACTGGCGCCGGAGGACGATGCCGCCTGGTACAACCGCGCCACGCTGCGCAGGCAACGTGCGGACGACAACCACATCGACGCACTCGAAGCGCAACTGGCCAGGCTGCCCGACGGCCATCCGGCACGGATAGGCCTGCACTACGCGCTGGCCAAGGAACGCGAGGACCTGGGCCTGCATGCCGGCGCCTTCGCGGCGCTGCGTGCGGGCGCCGATGCGCGGCGGGCGCGGCTGCGCTACCGCGTGGAAGACGACCTCGACACCCTGCGGTTGATCCGCAGCACCTTCGACGAAGGCTTCTTCGCTCGCAAGCGGAACGGGTGCGACGATGCGCGTCCGCTGTTCGTGGTCGGGCTGCCGCGCAGCGGCACCACGCTGGTCGACCGGATCCTCGGCTCGCACGGCAGCGCGTTCAGCCGCGGCGAGAGCACCGATCTGGCGCAGGCCGTGGTGCGGCTGGCCGGCCCGGTCCGCGACAAGTCCGAGCTGATCCGTCGCTGCGCCGACATGGACTTCCGCGCGCTGGGCCAGGCCTACTGCGAGACGCTGCCGGCAGAACCGGCGCTGCGGGTGATCGACAAGACGCCGGCGAACTTCCTGTACCTGGCGCTGGTCACCGCGGCCCTGCCGCAGGCGCGCATCGTCCACCTGAGGCGCCATCCGATGGATGCCTGCTATGCGATGTACAAGACGTTGTTCCGCATGGCGTATCCGTTCTCCTACGACCTTGCCGACCTGGGCCGGTACTGGCTGGGCTACGACGCATTGATGGCGCACTGGCGCCGTCTGTTGCCGGCAGACCGCTTCCTGGACGTGTCCTACGAAGCACTGGTGGCCGACCAGGAAGGCGTCAGCCGCAGGCTCGTCGCCCATGCGGGTCTGCCATGGGAAGCCGCCTGCCTGCGCTTCGAGCAGAATCCGCAGCCCACGCTGACCGCCAGCGCGGCACAGGTGAGGCAACCCATCCACCGCGATTCGGTGGGACTGTGGCGGCGCTACGAGCAGGAACTGTCTCCGTTGCGGCAGTACTTCGAGCAGGCCGGCGTGTGCCTCGACGAGAACCGGGAGCGCGCCGCATGAGCGCACCCACGCACGTCGCGGGCGGGGACGCGGCAGACCGCCTGTGGCTGTATGGCCTGCTGGCGCTCGTGGCCACCGCCGGCTTCTTCTACGTCAACATCATGGCCGCCATCGTGGATGGCCTGGTGACCGGCCTGGGTTTCAGCAATCCGCAGGCCGGCACGGTCGGCGCGGCGAACATCTACGGCGCCAGCGTCGGCAGCTTCCTGGCCGTGCTGGCGATCCGGCGCATCGCCTGGCGACCGGCACTCTTCGTGCTGCTCTCGCTGCTGCTGGTGCTGGACCTGGGCTCGATCGCGATCCGCGAACCGGGCGTGCTGATCGCGATGCGCGCGCTGCACGGGCTGGTCGGTGGCATGGCGGTCGGCGTGACCTATTCGGTCATGGCGCGCACCCGTTCTCCCGACCGCGCATTCGGCATGTTGCTGCTGGTGCAGTTCGGACTGGGAGGGCTGGGCGTGATGTTCCTGCCGACCCTGGTCCCCGACTACGGCACGCGCATCCTGTTCCTCTCCCTGGCGGCATTGACCGCTTGCGCGCTCGTCGCGCTGGCGCTCGTGCCGCGTCTCGACGGCGCGCGCCAGGCCAACGCCGCTGCGGCAGGGAAACTGCCTTCCTCGACGCGGACCACGGCGACGATCGTGCTGCTGGCGCTGTTCCTGTTCCAGGGTGGGAACATGGCGCTCGGGGCTTTCATCATCCGGCTGGGCGAGCACTTCCATCTTGGCCGCGACTTCATCGGCCACGCACTGGGCTGGGCCACGTGGATCGGTGCGGCCGGCGCGGGACTGGTCATCATGATGGGCGCACGCTTCGGTCGCGCGCGGCCCCTGTTGGTGGCGATGCTGCTCACGCTCGCCGGCACGGCCGGCTTCTACTGGAGCGGACGTCAGCCGGTGTTCTTCATCGCCAACATCGGTACCGCCATCACCTGGTCCTTCGTCGTGCCCTACCTGTTCGGCATGCTGTCGCGCCTGGATCCCTCCGGTCGACTGGCGACGCTCGGGGGCTTCCTCTCCAAGCTGGGTCTCGCGTCCGGTCCGATGCTCGCGGGACGGTTGCTGGTCGACAACGACTTTCCCCTGCTGATCACCGTGGCGATCGTCGCGCTGGCGGCGTCCGCCGTGGCGATGCTCGTGGCCGCGTGGCGCGTGGATCGATTGGATATCACTGCATGAATGCTCCCTTGTTGCCCCCGTCTCCGCTGCTGCTGTCCGATCCCGAGCTGCTGCGCATGCAGTGCTTCATCGGCGGCCGATGGAAGGACGCGGAGGGTGGAGGCACCTGCGAGGTGCACAACCCGGCCACCGGTGCGGTCCTGGGAACCGTGCCCGACATGGGCGCGACCGAAACCAGGAACGCCATCGAAGCCGCCCATGCGGCGCAACCCGCCTGGGCGGGAAAGACCGCCAGGGAGCGCGCGCAGATACTGCGGCGGCTGCATGACCTGATGCTTCGACACCAGGACGACCTGGCGCTGCTCATGACCGCGGAACAGGGCAAGCCGCTCGCCGAGGCCAGGGGTGAAGTCGCCTATTCGGCCAGCTTCATCGAATGGTTCGCCGAGGAAGCCAAGCGCCTGTATGGCGACACGGTGCCGGGCCATGCCGCCGACAAGCGGATCCTGGTGTTGCGGCAGCCGGTCGGCGTGGTCGCGGCCATCACGCCCTGGAACTTTCCCTCTGCCATGCTGGGTCGCAAGCTCGGCCCGGCGTTGGCCGCCGGCTGCACCGTGGTCTGCAAGCCGGCGCTGCAAACGCCGTACTCCGCGCTCGCCATCGCGGTCCTGGCCGAGCGTGCGGGCGTGCCTGCCGGCGTGCTGAACATCGTCACGGGCCGGGATGCCGTCGCCATCGGCGGTGAAATGACCTCGCACCCGAAGGTCCGCAAGCTGAGTTTCACCGGCTCCACCGGCGTGGGGAAAAAGCTGATGGCGCAGTGCGCCGACGGCATGAAACGCCTCTCGCTGGAGTTGGGTGGCAACGCTCCCTTCATCGTGTTCGATGACGCCGACCTGGATGCGGCGGTCGACGGTGCCATCGCCAGCAAGTTCCGCAATACCGGGCAAACCTGCGTCTGTGCCAATCGCCTTTTCGTGCAGGACGGCGTGTACGACGCGTTCGCGCGCAAGCTGGTCGAAGCCGTGGCCAAGCTGCGCGTGGGCGATGGTCTGGCCGGTCCGACCGACCAGGGGCCGCTGATCGACGCCAACGCGCTCGCCAAGGTGGAACAGCACGTCGCCGACGCACGGGCCAAGGGGGCCAAGGTGGTCGCCGGAGGCCAGCGGCACGCGCTCGGCGGCACGTTCTACGCGCCGACCGTACTGGTCGACGTCGATGCGAGCATGCAGATCGCGCGCGAGGAGACCTTCGGTCCGGTCGCGCCGCTGTTCCGCTTCCAGCGCGAAGCCGATGCGGTCGCGCTGGCCAACGATACCGAGGCCGGCCTGGCGGGCTACTTCTATACCCGCGACCTGGCGCGCGCCTTCCGTGTGGCCGAGGCGCTGGAATGCGGCATCGTCGGCGTCAACACCGGACTGATCTCCACCGAGGTGGCGCCCTTCGGCGGAGTCAAGCAATCGGGCGTGGGCCGCGAAGGCTCGCGCTACGGCCTGCACGACTACACCGAACTCAAATACGTCTGCCTGGGCGGTATCGGCTGACGCGCACGACCGAATTCCGCACGGGATCCCGTCGCGGGGGCCAGGAAGGCCGGAAGCATCTCGAACGAAGTTGCTGTTGCCCGTCAACCGTATACGCAAGAGAGAGGAGATCCGGATGAACGTGATGCACCCGTTGCTGGCGCTGGCAGCGTTGTGGGCGAGCTTCATGTGCGCCCCCGCGAAGGCACAGACCACCACGCTGTTCAGCGACAACTTCCAGAGTGGCAGCTACGCCGGCTGGACCATGAGCGGCACGGGCTACGACGCCGTCAACACCTACCAGGGCAATGTGTCGATGCGCCTGGACGGCCTGCGTCAGGGCGCCCGCGCCATGTCGTCGCTCGGGTACACCAACGTCTCGCTTTCCATGGACATGGCCGCGCTCTACCTGGTCCAGGGCGACTATTGTTACGCCGAGTATTCGACCAACGGCGGCACGAGCTGGAACACGCTGGTCCTGGTGGGCGACGGTGAAGATACCGGGGCGCTGAAGAGCGGCACCCTCTCGACGGGCCTGGACAACAACGCCAACCTCCGCGTCCGGCTGCGTGCCTATACCTTGTACGGGCACTACTGCTATGGCGACAACGTGGTGCTGACGGGCAGCCCCCTCTCGGGCGCGACGTGGCCTGCGATTGCCGTGACCGGCTCGGGGACCTTCGGCTCCGTGGCCGTCAGCAGCAGCAGCACCAACACGCTGACGATCCACAACGACGGCGATGCCAACCTCGTCATCGGCACCCTGGGTGGACTCGCCGCGCCCTTCAGCCTGGTCAACAACACCTGCTCCGGCCAGACGATCGCGCCTGCCGGTTCATGCACCGTCGGCGCGCGCTTCGCGCCAACCGCGACGGGCGCGTTCTCCGACACGCTGGACATCCCCTCCAACGATGCCGACGACCCCACCGTTGCGGTCGCCGTCAGCGGCACCGGGACCAGTGCGGGAGGCATCTACGATCCGCTCGCCGGCACCGGCAACGTCAGCCGCACGGCATTGAGCGCGAGCTTCCTGACCGGGAGCGGCACGCTCAACCTGATGAATTTCAGCCACTACGGATTGCCCGCCGGTGCGGCCAATCCGGCCAACACCTTCCAGGGCCGGCTCACCCTCTTTGGTGAAGCCAGCAATGGAAACGCCACCGAGGTGGGCGGCAACAACAACCTGCAGTACTACTCGCAGGCGCGGTATCTGCCGGAGTTCGAATTCGACTTCGTGCAGCACGGCACGCACTTCATCCCCGTCACGCGCGGCAAGGTCGCCGGCACGCATCCTTCCTGGGTCTACATCCTGGAGCCGGGTCGGGTCTGGAACGAGAACGGCGATGGTGGCTATTCACGCGTCGCGTTCCCGTTCGCGCTGCAGGAGCGCGGCAGCGACTGCCTCTGGAACGGCGTGATGACCTTCCTGTTCAAGGACGATGGCTCGGTCTCGGACCTGGCGTACCAGATCGCGAGCGAAACCTGCTACTACCTCAAGGTGAATTTCTGGGGCCGGCTGGACGCGACCTACACACCGGCGGCGATCAGCGGCGCGGCCACGATCCGCAGCCACTACGAGGCCGAGGTGTCGCGGCGCATGCCGACCAAACCCCTGTCGGCGCTGGCCACCGACTACCCGGCCAGCGGCGTGACCGTCGCCAACATCGGCAGCGACGTCACCGCCGCGCACATGAGCCTTTACGGCGTGGCCTACAACGGCGTGCACTACGTGGGTGGATGCCAGACGCGGTACGGCACCTATCCGTTCTGCGAAGTCTTGAACGTGCCGTCCTATTCCACCGCCAAGTCGGTGTCCGGAGGTTACGGCCTGATGCGGCTGGAGCAGAAGTACGCAGGCACCCAGCGCACCCTCGGCATCGACGACTGGGTCAGCGAATGCACTGGCTCGCAATGGGACGCGCCCACGTTCGAGCAGGCGCTGGACATGGCGACCGGCAACTACACGTCGGCGGGCACGACCACCGATGAAGCTTCGCAGGCGATGGCGGACGGGTTCTTCAAGGTCGGAACCCATGCGCAGAAGGTCGCCTTCGCATGCGGTTATCCCTACAAGACCACCCCGGGAACGAAGTTCGTCTACCACACCACCGACACCTACCTGCTCGGCCGGGCGATGAACCAGTACTACCGGTCGCAGGCCGGCAGCGGCGCCGACTTCTTCAACGACGTGATGGTGGAAGAGATCTATCGCCCGCTGGGCCTCAGCCCGACCAGCTACGTCAGTTCGCGCACCCAGGACGCCGCCGCACAGCCCTTCACCGGCTACGGGCTGGTGTACGTGCGCGATGACGTGGTCAAGCTGGGAGAGTTCCTCAACAAGGCGCAAGGCAAGATCCAGGGCGTGCAGACGCTCGACGCGACCATGGTCGCGGCCACGCTGAACCTGGGGAGCGGTGGGTTGCAGGCCGGATCGTCCGCCGACCGCTACAACAACGGCTTCTGGTACTACGACCTGAAACAGAACAGCCACAACTACGGATGCAGCGCGGCGAAGTGGGTGCCTTACATGTCCGGCTACGGGGGCATCAGCGTCGTGCTGCTGCCCAACGGCATGGTCTATTACCAGTTCAGCGACAACGGCCAGCTGACGTGGGGGAAGAGCGCCATCGAACTTAACAAGATCAGCCCCATGTGCCCCTGAGGCTCCTGCCCGACAATCCACTGGACGAGATACCTGCCGACGCAGGTATCTCGCGCAGGACAGTCGAGTAAATAAGGTCCGGAATAGTCGTGCCGGCCGAGCGGGCGCCGCCGGCGGTGCCGGCGCGCAGCGACCAGGAAATGAAGGCCCGCGGCTGGCGTCCGCCCGAGGCTCAGGCGGCGGCTTGCTTGGTCGCGACGCCCAGGCCGAAGGTACGCCGCAGGAACACCGCGCCATCCTCGAGCGCCTGCTGCGCGATCGACGACACCGCCACTGCTTCGATGAAGCTGTGCGGCGCGCCGCGATAGAGCTTCACGTCCACGCTCACGCCGGACGCGAGCAGCTTGCCGGCCATCGCCAGGTTCTGCTCGCTCAACACGTCGCATTCGCCCACGCCGATGAAATACGGCGGCAGGCCTTCCAGTTCTCCCAGCAGGCCGTGGGTGTAGGGCGTGTTGCGGTCGTCGGGCGTGGAGATGTAGTAGTTCCAGAACGTGTCCACTTCCTTCGCCGTCAGCATGTCCTGGTCGGTGCCGTAGCGACGGCGCGAATGCGGCGAGCAGTCGGGGGTGAAGCCGGCGTAGTAGCTCAGCACGGCGGCGACGCGATGGCCTTCGCCGATGTCGCGCAGCTGCAGCACCGCACCCGTGCTCAGGTTCCCACCCGCCGAATCGCCGCCGAGCGCCAGCCGGCTCGCATCGAGTCCGTGCGCGCTGCCGTATCGCTGCAGCCAGCGCACGACATCGATGACCTGTTCCAGCGCGACCGGATAACGCACTTCGGGCGACAGCGCATAGTCGATGCCGACCACCGCGACGCCGGCGCGTGCCGCCAGTTCGCGCATCACCCGGTCGTGCGTGTCGAGGCTGAACATCGCCCAGCCGCCGCCATGCAGGAAGCACAGCGTGGGTTTCGGTTTGCCCGGCGCAGGGTCGTAGATCCGCAGGCGTACCGGTCCGTGCCGGGTGTCGGCGTGGACTTCTTCGGTACGGCCCATGACCGGACCGCCTTCGCACCACGGCTTGCGCACCTGTTCGACGATCTCGCGTTTCGCCGGCCAGTCCAGCGTGCGGCCGGCGGTGATGCGCCGGCCTTCGGCGATGACGCTGTCGATGAAGTGGGCGATCTCCGGATCGACCGGATTCGCGCGCGGCGCGATCGACGCAATGGCGTCCGCGCCGCGGCCGCCGTCGAAGCGGCGCATCCAGGTGGCCAGTTCGTGCTGCCGCGTGTTCCACAGGCCGCGCAGGATGTCGTCGAACACATCATCGCGTTCGTCCTGGCCCAGCTTGAAGGTCGCGCGCACCTCGCGCACCCGGGCATGGAAACCGACGATGCCCTTGCGCAGGCCGAAGTAGCGCTCGCCCATGTCCTCGGTCCGCCACGCGCCGGGCCGGCCGTCTTCCATGTCGTCGACCAGGCCCTGCAGCAGGCGCTCGGCATCCTCGCCGGTATCGCGCAGTTCGATGTCCACTTCGAACACGGCGGTCGCGTAGTTCCACGTGGGCGCACGGGTGCGGTCGGCGAACCACGACGGCGAGACATAGCCATGCGGACCGATCAGCAGCACGGTGGCGCGCGGATCCTGTTCGAACGCGCGCCATTGCGGATTGCTGCGTGCGAAGTGGCCCAGCAGGCGCAACGGGCGGCCTTCCGCGTCGCACTCGAGCTGCACCGGCAGCGGCGTTGCGGACAGCGCGCTGGCGGCGCCCGACACGATCCACGCGAGCGGTTGCGCGGCGACGAGGTCGGCGATGTCGCGGGGAGAGGTGGCCTGGAACAGTGAGGGATTGGACATGGTGTCGGGATCGGAGAAGAGGGGGATGCGGTCAGGCGAGATGGGCGACCGAATGCGCGGGCCAGCGGTCGGCCCAGGGCGCCGCGGCTTCGAGTTCGTAGGCCAGTGCGAGCAGGGTCTCTTCCTGTCCGCGGTCGGCGGCGAACATGCTGCCGATCGGCAGGCCGGTGCCGCTGTGCGACAGCGGCAGCGAGATCGCCGGCGTGCCGGCCATGTTCTGCAACGGGGTGTAGTCGATCCACGCGAACATGGACTGCGCCAGTGCGTCCACGGGGACCGTGGGCGCGAACGTGCCCAGTGGCGGCGGTGGCGTAGTGGTGACCGGGGACAGCGCCACGTCGTAGCGCGCGAAGAACGACGAAAGCTGCGGCGGCAGCGCGGCGATCTGTCGATACGCGGCTTCGAGGGCCGTGGTCGGCAGCCGTCGCGCGCGCTCGGCGAGTCCCAGCGTCCACGGTTCGAAGGCGTCCTCGATGCGGCGCCCGTCCAACGTCGGCAGCATCGCGTCGACGGCATCGGCAGCGAGGTGCGACCACAGGTCCTCGAAGGCCGCCATGAACGCATGGCCATCGAGGGGCCAGCCGACGAACTCCACCGCGTGGCCCAGGCTGGCGCACAGCGACGCGGCGCGCACGAGCGCATCGCGGACATCGGGATCCGGCGCCGTGCCGCGCAGGCCACGCTCGATGACGGCGATCCGGAGACGCCGTTGCGATGGAGACCGCACCATCGCATGCGACGGCCGTGGATGCGTGGTGGCGAAGCCCCAGGCGACGTCGCGCACGCTGCGCGCATGCAGGCTGTCGGCCACGAGCAGGTCTTCGACCAGATGGCGGCCACGCACGCGGACGGTGGCATCGCGTCCCGGCTTCAGGCCGACGATGCCGCAGCACGACGACGGCAGGCGGATCGAGCCGCCGCCGTCGCTGCCCTGCGCGAGCGGCACGAGACCCGCGGCGACCGCGGCCGCGGCACCGCCACTGGAGCCGCCGGGGGAGTGCGCGAGCGACCACGGATTGCGCGTTGTCGGCCCCAGTAGCGGTTCGGTGGAAGCGAGCAGGCCGAACTCCGGCATCGCCGACTTGCCGACGGCGACGAGTCCCTGTGCGGCGAGGCGGTCGACGTAGGCATGGCCACGCGCCAGCGGCGCATCGCCGCGGCTGCGCGAACCGGCGCGCGTCGGCATGCCGGGATGATCGAGCGAATCCTTCGCCAGCCACGGCACGCCGGCCATCGCGGCACGGGTCGCACCCTCGCCGGTCGCGCGGTCGAGGTGGGCGGCCTCGCGGCGCGCCTGCTCGAAGGCGCGATGGCTCAGCGATTGCAGCGTGCCGTCGAGCCGTTCGATGCGGCGGATCGCGGCATCGACCAGACCGGCGGCGCCGAGTTCGCCGGCCTGCACCAGCGCGGCCTGGTCATGCGCGTCGAGACGGCCGATCGCGAAGGCATCCTGGTCGGTGAGGGAGCGGGTGGACATGCGGGGCGGATAGCGTCTTCGAAGGGGAGGTCAGCCGGCGCGCCGCAGTGCGCGCTCGCGGCCGTAGAAGCGGTACAGCAGGGCGCCGATCGCGGCGTAGCTCGCCAGCAGCACGATCGGCAGCAGGTCGCCGCCGAGCGCCTGCTGCACGATGTCGATCGCCACCGGCAGCGTCATCGCGAAACTCATCACGATGGCGCACACCGGCACCACGCCGAACCAGGTGCCGCGGATCCACACGCCGCCGAGCGGGACGCGGAAGCGCCCAAGCCGTTCCGGCTGCGTGCTGCGGATGCGGATCAGGCAGACCGCCACCATCGCGAACATGAAGGACACGCCGAACGAGATCAGGTCGGCCATCAGCGAGATCGGCAGCAGTGCGGCATTGATCGCGGCGAGCGCCGCCAGCAGCAGGTTCGCGACCCACAGGCTGTTGCGGGTCGGGTGCAGGCGGCGGAAGAGGTCCGGCAGCAGGCCATCGCGCGCCATCGCGTAGCAGACACGCGAGTGGCCGAAGGCATTGGCCAGCAGCACCGACGCCAGGCCGGCCAGCGCACCGATCTTGATCACCGTCGCGAACTGCGGCCAGCCGATGCGGTCGACCGCGAGCGCGATGGGATCGGGCACGTCGAGTTCGCGGAACGGCACCAGCCCGGTCAGCACGATCGCGGCCAGGACATACAACGTTGCGCACACCGCCAGCGAGCCGAGGATGCCGATCGGCACGTCGCGTTGCGGGTCGCGGGTTTCCGCGGCCGCGGTGGATACCGTCTCGAAGCCGAGGAAGGCGAAGAACAGCAGCGCGGCCGCGCGCGCCACGCCTTCCCAGCCGTAGGTGAAGCCGCCTTCGTTGGCAGGCAGGAACGGCGACCAGTTGGCGGGTTCGACCGCGGACGCGCCGATGGCGATGAAGCTGACCAGCACCAGCACCTTCACCACCACCAGCACGGTGTTGGCCAGTGACGAACGCGCGGTGCCGAGGGCGACGATGCCGCCCGCACCCAGCGCGGCGGCGGCGGCCACCAGGTTGGCGTGGCCGCTGACCGCGAGCGAGGCGCCGTCGGCATGGGACAGCCACTGGATCGCCGGCGTCGACATCGCCCGTGGCAACACGATGCCGAAGTCCGACAGCAGGCTGCCGAGATAGCCCGAGAATCCGACCGCCAGCAACGAGGCGGCGACACTGAACTCCAGGAACAGCAGCCAACCCAGCGCCCACGCCGGACCGACGCCCAGCGTGAGCTTGCAGTAGCTGTAGGCCGAGCCCGACTCGGGCACGCTCGAAGCCAGTTCGGCATAGCACAGGCCGACGAGCAGGCAGGCCAGTCCCGCGATCAGGAACGAGACCGTCACCGCCGGCCCCGCGTACAGCGAGGCCGCGGTGCCGATCAGCACATAGACGCCGGCGCCGAGGATCTGCGCGACACCCAGGATCAGCAGGGAACCCCAGCCGAGGCCGGGTTTCAGGCCTGCCGCCGCGGGAAGAGGGGTATCCGCCATCAGTCGGTCTCCATCGGGATCGTGCGCAGGCCATGCGAGTGCCGTCCGCCATGCGGATGGGGACGAGCGTCGTGGGCGGGCGGGAAACCGATCATGGCGGTTTCATGCTCGCGGCTGGGGGAGCGCGGCGCTTCGCCATCCCGCTCCCGGACTTGGCAGAACGCGCCCGCAGGGCACGTCGATGCCACCGCCTCAGCGGATCTGGAAGGCGAAGCGCATCACGTCGGTGACCGAGCGCGCGGGTACGGTGACGTGCACTTCATCCGGGTAGCGCAGCAGCCGCACGCGCAGGCCATGGCCGGACAGGCGGTCCAGCCGGTCGGCGAGCGCGCGCGCCGGCTCCGGATCGTCGTCGGTGTCCTGGTCGCCCACCACCACCATCAGCCGGCTGGTCTTGCCGATCCTGCCGCTGGCGAGTCGCGCGGTGAACGCCCGTTCCTCGGCCAGCATGCCCTGCTCGTTCCATTCCATCGATGGACTGGCCGCCACGATGGAGTGGAACGCATCGGGGCGCTCGTACAACGCGTACAGCGCGAAGAGGCCGCCGAGCGAATGCCCGAACAGCGAATGGCGGTCGGGATCCACGCGATAGCGGCGGCTGATCTCGGCGCGCAGCTTGCCGGTCAGGAAATCGAGGAACGGCTTGCGCGCACCGCTCTTGTACTGCGCCAGCGAACGCCACTGGCGCGGCGGCGGATCGAGCAGCGCCGCGGTGAAATCGTTCATGCGGCGCACGTCCCAGGCTTCGTCGCCGGGATACCCCACGCCGACCACGATCGCCTTGCCGACCGGCAGGTACTCGGCGACCCAGCGCGCCTGTGCGAACGAACCGAAGTAGGCGTTGCCGTCGAGCACGTACAGCACGGGGTAACCATCCTCCGGCGCGTCGCTGTCGTTCGCCGGCTTCGACACGAAGATGCGGTACACCTCGCCACCGTCCGAGGTGATGTCCCAGGTCTCGGTGGACGGCATGGTGTAGCCCGGTGCGGCCGGCGTCGTCGCGGCGAGGGCGCGCGCGCCCGGCAGTATCAGCAGCAGGGCGACGGCGGCGCACGCCAGGGTCTTGATCGTCATGCGGGGCTCCGAAAGCATCCCGGTCCGGGACAGGGCATTGAAACAGGGATCGGGGACGCGACGCGACGGGCGCGTCGCCCGGTCAGAACATCACCAGCACCTGCGCCCGCCAGCGGCCGTCGCTCTCGTGCCGGGTCAACAGGCCGGAGGTGGCGGGATCGATGTCGGTATCGCCGTAGCCCACCGAGTAGAACCACGTGTCGCGCCTGGCGGTGACGCGCAGGTCGACGTTGCGGTAGTCGCCGATGGCGCGGTTGCTGAAGTCGTAGTCGCCCACGGTGAGCGTGGCGGTGACCGGGATGCCGCGCGGCTTGCCCAGCGGGACGCGCACGTTGGCGGCGGTGTAGCGCGAATGCCCGCCCTGGAAGTAATCCCAGGCATAGGCACCGCTCATGCCGGCCACCGCGCCACCGAAGTCGTACGACGCGGATACCGTGAGTTCGTCGAAGTCGAGGTCCATGGTGTCCGACGGGCGTTGCCGGTACAGGTAGCCCGCGTTGACGTAGGTCTTGCCCATCTTCTTCGCCCAGCCGGCGAAGTAGTCGAACTCGACATGCGTGTCGGTCCCCGGGCCGAGGTCGATGTTACCGCCCCAGGCGCCGGCATAGGCGCCGTTGCGATGTTCCAGCTTGATTTCGCCGACGACCGCCGTCCCGCCGGCCGTCAGCGATTGGCCGCGCCAGACCGTTTCGGTGGCGAGCGAGGCGCCGTTCGCCCAGCGGAAGGCCTTGTCCGATTCAACGGCGGACGCGAGGGAGGGCGCGGCGAAGGCGACAAGGCAGGCGAGGGCGGACACGCGGGTCTTCATCACGGCAGTCTATGCACGAACGTCGCGCGCCGACTTGGCCAAAGCAGTGCGGGGCTTTGCCGGAACGGCTACGCCGGCGTTACCGATACGCAAGCCCGGCGTCCGTTTCTGCTAAGCCATCGTCCTGAACGGCATGTCCGATCCACGGGCGTGCCGTTAGGCTCGGGGCATCCCGTCATTGCAGGGCAGCCCTTGGCCACCACGTTCTCCGCCGATCCGACTAGCGCACGCGACTGGCTCGCGCGCCTCGTCGCCTTCGATACCACGTCGCGCAATTCCAACCTCGTCCTGATCGAGGCCATCGAAACGTGGCTGCGCGGGCTGGGCGTGCGGTCCAGGCGCGTGTCGGGCGCGGGTGGCGCGAAGGCAAACCTGCTGTTTTCCATCGGTCCCGAGGTCGCCGGTGGCGTCGTGCTGTCCGGCCACACCGACGTGGTGCCGATCGATGGACAGGCCTGGAGTACCGATCCCTGGACGCTGAGCGAGCGCGACGGGCGCCTGTACGGGCGCGGCACCGCGGACATGAAGGGGTTCATCGCCGCCGGGTTGTCGCGCGTGCCGGCGATGCTCGCGGCCGGCCTCGTGCGGCCGGTGCATTTCGCACTGTCGTACGACGAGGAAGTCGGCCTGCTGGGTGTGCCGTCGCTGATCGAGACGCTGATGGCCACCGTGCCGACGCCGGCCGTCGTCGTGGTCGGCGAACCGACCGGCATGCGGATCGTCGACCGGCACAAGGGCATCATGGGCATCCGCACCACCGTGCGGGGCCACGAGGCGCATTCCAGCCAGACCCACCTGGGTGTCAGCGCGAACATCGTCGCGACGCGCCTCATGGCGCGCATCGTCGGGATCGCCGATCGCCTCGCCGCCGCACCGGTGGCCGCCTCGGGCTTCGAACCGCCGCACGCCACCGTCACCATCGGCCTGGTGCAGGGCGGCACCGCACCGAACATCCTCGCCCGCGAATGCAGCTTCGTCTGGGACATCCGCTCGACCTCGCCGGTGGAAGCGCGAGCGGTCTACGACGAGGTCGATGCCTACGCAAGGCAACTGGATGGCGAGATCCGCGCGCGGTTCGCCGAGTGCGGCATCACCACCGAGATCCTCTCCGACGTGCCGCCGCTGACCGGCGCCGGCAATGCGCCGGCGATCGACCTGGTGTCGCAGCTCTTGCCGACCCCGCAGTGCGAAGTGGCCTCGTACGTGTCGGAGGCCGGCCTGTTCGAACGTGCCGGGCTGCCGACGGTGATCTGCGGGCCGGGCTGGATCGCGCAGGCGCACCAGCCCGACGAGTACATCGCGGTCGACCAGTTGGCTGCCGGCGAAGCCTTCATGGACCGGCTGGTGGAAATGCTGCGCGCATGACCGGCGACCGTCCCGCGATTCCCGAGCGCGGCGTCGGCGGCCGCAACTGGATCCTCGGCATCCTCACGTCGATCTACCTGGTCAACTTCATCGACCGCCAGATCCTGTCGATCCTGCTGCCGCAGGTGAAGGCGGAGTTCGACCTGTCGGATACCTTCCTGGGCCTGCTGGTCGGGCCGACGTTCGCGTTCTTCTACGCCACGCTGGGCCTGCCACTGGCGTTGCTGGCCGATCGCGTCAATCGCCGCAAGCTGATCGCGGCGTCGCTGGCGCTGTTCTCGGCGATGACGATCACGTGCGGGCTGGTGGTGCAGGTCTGGCAACTGGCGGTCGCGCGCGTGCTGACCGGCGTGGGCGAAGCAGGCACCGGCCCCGCGTCGCAGACGATGATCACCGACCTGTTCCCGCCGGAACGTCGCGGTCGAGCGCAGGCGATCTACGCCACCGGCGCCAACCTCGGCGTGCTGGTGGCGTTCGCCGCCGGCGGCGTGATCGCCCAGGCATGGGGCTGGCGCGCCGCCTTCATCGCGGCGGGACTGCCGGGCCTGCTGTTGACGGTCCTGTTGCTGGCCACCGTGCGCGACCCGCAGCGCGGCGCACACGACCGGGTCAAGCCGCACGACGACGCGCCGTCGCTCGGTGCGGTGCTCTCGCAGCTGTGGCAGAGCCGTGCGTTCCGGTACACCGCGCTCGGTGCGTGTTCGACCTGTTTCACCTCGTACGCGCTGGGCAGCTTCTTCCCGTCGTTCCTGGCGCGAAGCCATGGCATGTCGACGGCCGACATCGGCATCACGATGGCGCTGATCATGGGCGCGTGCGGCGGCCTGGCGACTTACGCGGCCGGCCATTTCGCAGACCGCTTCGGGCGCAACGACCCGCGCTGGTACTCCTACGTGCCCGCCATCGCGGCCCTTGCGCCCTTGCCGGTGGCGCCGATCTGTTTCCTGGCGCAGGACACGGGCATCGCACTGGCCGCCGCGATCATCCCGCTGTCGCTGACGGCCGCGTTCATCGGCCCGACCATCACCATCATCCAGCGGCTGGTGCCGGTGCGCAGCCGCGCGACCGCGGTCGCGACGCTGATCCTGATCGACAACATCGTCGGCCTCGGCCTTGGGCCGCAGTTCGTCGGCATCGCCAGCGACTTGTGGAAGCCCGCGTTCGGCGAGGATTCGCTGCGCTACGCCCTGCTCGCGGCGATGGCGGGTTCGGCCGTGTCGGTGTTCGGTTTCGTCATGGCGGCGCGGCATCTGCGCGCCGATATCGCCACGCGCGAAGCCGCGTCGCAGGCGTCGGCATCGAATGGCTAAGGCCCTGCTCTGATCCGTCAAGCAACCCGCGCCGGGTTGCGGCAAGTTCACCGTGAGGCAGGCAGCACGACCCGCGCCACCAGGGGATCTCGGTGGCGCGCGGCACGCACGCGCAGTCTGCCCGCTTGATGGTTACCGCCGCGATCCCGCTCGCGCACCGAATACCCGCAGCTCCGGAACGGAATCCGCCCCGACACCGCATGGAGAACGACTAACCGCCTCGTCTGGAACAGGCCCTGCCCGTCGTCCCGTTCCGGACATTCCCGCCACGCCAGCCAGTCAGTTCGCCCAGGAATTTCCATGACCACTTCCCGTCAAAGCGCCATAGCGCTGCCTTCCCTCTCCCTGCTGACGGCAGGCCTGCTGGCCGCCATGAGCGCGCATGCGCAGACCGCCGACGGCACCGACGCCGTGCAGGCCACCGACCTCGACAAGGTGCTGGTGATCGGCCAGCGCGCCAACCGCATCAGCAACGGTGCGACCAACCTCGACCTGGACATCAAGGAAACGCCGCAGTCGATCAGCGTGGTCTCCAAGGAGCAGATGGACGCGTTCGGCGCCGACAGCCTCAACGATGCGCTGCGTCTCGCCACCGGCATCCAGGTCGAACAGACATCGACCAACTCGACCCAGTTCCTCTCGCGCGGCTTCGAAATCAAGAACACGCAGATCGACGGCGTCGGCCTGCCGAACGGCTGGGGCGTGGTGACCAATGCGATGGACGCCTTCGGCTTCGAGAAGCTGGAAGTGATCCGCGGCGCCAACGGCCTGCTGACCGGCGTGGGCAACGCGTCGGGCACGGTCAACTACGTGCGCAAGCGTCCGACCAACGAGTCGCAGGGACAGGTCGGCATCACGGTTGGGTCCGAGAACCGCCGCCGCCTGCAGGCCGATTACTCGACGCCCTTCACCGAGAACGGCAGCTGGGCCGGCCGTGTCGTGGCCGCGCGCGAGGAGAGCGACTCCTACCTGCGCGACTTCGAGAGCGAGCGCAGCTACTTCTACGGCGTGGTGGACGGCCAGATCGGCGAGAACGGCGCGCTGGCGTTCGGCTATTCCTGGCAGAAGGCCGATACCAGCAACAACATGTGGGGCGCATTGAGCTTCCTCGATACCAACGGCAACCAGATCGAATGGGACCGGAGCGCATCGCCGACGCAGGACTGGACGTACTGGAATTCGACCACCGAGGCCGGCTTCATCGAGTACACGCACCGCCTCGGCGACACCTGGCAGCTGCGCGCCTCGTACAACCACCGCAGCTACGAGCACGATGCCAAGATCTTCATGGCCTATTCCTTCGCCGGCCTGGATCCGGTGACCCACGAGGGGCTGTACGGCTGGGCCTACAAGAGCCCGTACGAAACGAAGGCGGACATCTGGGACGTGAGCCTCAATGGCCGCTTCACCCTGTTCGGACGCGAGCATGAAGCGATGTTCGGTGCGAGCACGGGACGCAGCGAGGGCATCGACTGGTACAACCCCACCGATACCAGCGGCCCGCAGTTCGGCGCGCTGCCGGGCTTTCCGTTCGGCGGCGACGTGATCCCCGAACCGGTCTGGGGCGAGAAAACCGTCTACACCACGTTGAACCAGCGTCTGACCCGCGTGTTCGGCGCCACCAGGCTGGCATTCACGGACCGCTTCAAGACCATCCTCGGCTTCAACTGGGCCGAGTACCAGCGCGACAGCGTCGACAACGCGGGCGCCGCGTCGGACAAGACCGATCGCAATTTCGCACCCTACGCGGGCGCGACCTTCGACTTCACCGATCGCGTCACCGGCTACGTCAACTATTCCTACATCTACCAGCCGCAGGACGCGGTCGACTACGACCGGGTGTACATCGAGCCCAGCAAGGGCACCAACTACGAAGTGGGTGTCAAGGCGGAGTGGTTCGACAAGCGCCTGCTGACAACGCTGGCCTGGTTCACCGCCAAGCAGGATGGGCTTGCCACGTACGTGGCGACCCGCTTCATGGAGGGCTATGCGTATGGCTACTACCGGCCCGACGATGTCGAATCCAAGGGCTTCGAGTTCGAAGCCACCGGCAGGCTGAGCGAGCACACCGACCTGCAGTTCGGCTACACGCACCTGAGCCTCGACGGCGGGCCGCCGCTGCCCGCGGCGGATCCGGACCAGACCGGGCCGACCTACGGCTGGGTGCCGCGCCGTACCGCGAACCTGATGCTCAGCACGCGCCTGCAGAGCGTGCCGGCACTGTCGTTCGGCATCGGCGGGCGCTGGCAGAGCGACATCGTCAACTACGAGGACTACGTCAAGTACGCACGCGTGCGCCAGGACGGGTACGCCATCCTCAATGCGTATGCGGCATGGAACATCACCCCCGCCCTGACCCTGCGCGCCAACGTCAACAACATCACCGACGAGAAGTACATCCAGAGCCTGTACTCGGTCAGCTACTACGGCCCGCCGCGGCAGTACGCACTGAGCCTGGACTGGCGCTTCTGACATGGCCGGCGATCAGCGGATTTCTCCGGTAGTGGCCAGGCAGCGGACACGCTGCGTGGCCGGCCCGTTCGCACTGGCGCTGTTCCTCGGCGCCGGCCCGGTGCAGGCCGGCGACCGCGAGGACGTGCTGGCCCGCATCGCCGAGTACATGGCGTACGAGGAGAGCGGGAACCTGGTCGCGCAGGGCGGGCTGATGCTGGACGAACGCAGCATGGTGTATCCGGGTGGGCGTACGCAGGGAAACAACCGCGCGGGCATGGCGCAGCAGCAGGCGGCGCAGGATGCCTTCACGGCGGAATTCCCCGGCGTGAAGTACGCATTCGAACAGCGCGACGTCAACGTGCAGGTGTGGAACGGCGACAGCGCACTGGTCGTCTTCGACTCGTTGCCGACGCGCATCGTGCCGCCGTCGCTGCCGCCGGAAACGGTCGCGAAGCTGGGCGCGCCGAAGGTTCCGCTGATCGTCGCGGCCATGCTGGTCAAACAGCACGGTGCGTGGAAGATCGCGCACACCACGTTCGTTCCGCGCGACAAGGACTAGGTCCTGCGCCCGACGGTGGGGACCACCGTCGGGCGATTTCAGCGTCCGCTGCGATGCCGCTGCTCGCGTGTCGCCGCGTTCTCGCCGGCCCAGCGTTGCATGCGGGTCGGTACATGGCGCTTCAGCGCGGGATGGCCATCGATCGCGTGCCCGATGCCGGCGGCATCGCCGTCGCGCAGGTAGGTATCGAGGAACGCGAGGACCACGTCGCCGATCGTGTCCAGGGCCTCGCCGCCCTCGATATCGCCCACGCGCTCCTGCCGCTTCGGACCATCGAGCAGGGCGACGAGGTCGGTGAAGCCCAGGTGGCGGATGCCGTCCAGGCGCACGCGCAGCACGTCGTCGTTCCTGCCGGCCGACGGCCAGGGTTCGTAGGCGAGGTCGTTGGGACTGAAGTCCGCATCGCGCGGCTGTCCTTCGAGCAGGCCATAGCGCGGCCAGTCGCTCAGCATGAGCAGCAAGGGCCGCCCGACGGCACCGTCGAACAATGCGGGATCGAAATTCTGCCCGTCGAGATTGACCGCCGCGCGGCATGCAGCCACGCGCCGGCAGGTGGTGGCGGACGTGGCGCCGCCGAACGACATGCCGGCGAACGCCAGTCGCGTACGATCCGCGGTAGCGAGCACCTCGCGCAATGCCGCAGGTTCCGTGCGCGCGACGATGGCGTCCGCGACGGCAAGTGTGTCGTCACGCCAGGCGGCGAACGAGCGGCCGATGCGCGTGGCGGGAAACGCCTCCGCATAGGTCGCCAGGGCGTCACGGCGAACAGCCAGGTCGGCGCCGCCGACGACCACGTTCCAGGCCTCGGCGAAGCGCGGGTCGTCCGGCGTCCCGCCGAACTGCGTCGCCACCAGCGTCCCGTCCTGCAAGCGCACGTCGGTGCTGTCGCCGGGATGCGCGATGGACACGACGATGTAGCCGTGGCTGGCCAGGCGCGCGGCGAGCACGGTGTTCTGCTCGGGATACAGGAACAGACCGTGGCTGTAGACCACGATGGGGAATCCACCCGTCGCGTTCGCCGGCCGTGCACCGGGATGCACGGCGACGCGGGCGGCGGCCACCGCATGCAGGTCCCCGTCCGCATAGCGGAAGTTGCGCGTGATGGCCGGCAGCGTGGTGGCGGCGACGGCGTCCTCAAGGTAGGGAACGCCAGCGACCGAAGCCTGTGCTTCGGCGGGATACCAGACCACCGCAGGCAGCCGGCGCGGACCACTGTCGGGCTTGCCCGTTTCCAGGGTGCGCGTCGCATCGGTGAACTCGGCGCGGATCATGCCGACTGCGTACGCGCCATCGGGCGCCGGCAGCGTGGCGGCGGACGCACCCGGCATGCCGATGCAGGCAGCCAGCGCAGCGGCGATGATGGAGTACCTCAGGGTCATGCGACGTCCTCGGCCATGTGCATGGCGGTCGATGCTTCGACCGGCGGAATACCGGATGGCATGCGTGCTCAGTTCACCCGCGTTCCGCGACCGGACTCCGGCGCGGCGTCCGCATGTTCGCGCAGCCGCTCCGCCAGCGCGCCGCGCACGGCCGTGGTGCGGACGACGGTGGGGCAGGTGCCGAAGGCCAGCTTGAACGCACGGGTGAAGCTGCCGGGACATTCGTAGCCGCACTCCATCGCGATATCGATCATCGGCTTGTCGCTCTTGTTGACCAGCACCATCGCCCGCGACAGCCGGACCTGCTTGTAGACCTGGCCCACGCTGCCGCGGTACAGCGCCTGGAACCCGTACTGCAGCTTCTTGATCGTCATGCCGACCGCGGAAGCGAGCTCGGACACGCTCAGCGGATCGTCCAGGTTCTCTTCGATCACCTGCTTGGCCTGCTTGATCTTCTCGATGTCGGCGCGCCGCAGCACCGGGCCGTCGGCATCGTCGTCCTCCGCGTACGACTGGACGACCGCGCACACGATCTCCATCGCCTTGGCGGTCAGGTACAGCCGCCGCAACTCGCCCTCGTAGGGGCATTCGAAGGCCTGGCTCGCGGCCACGCTGGCCACGTTGCCCAGCGGCACGTGGCGCAGTCCGGTCGGCACGCGATCGACGATGTAGTCGCGGAAGACCGGTGGCAGCGCCTGCGCGTCGAGCCCCAGTACGTCCTTGATGCGGTCGCGCCGCAGGAAGATCGACACCCACCGCAAGGGACGGTTCGGCTCGTACACGGTGCGCACCGCCTCGCCGCTCGGCAGGCCGTAGAACGTGCAGAAGCCGTGTGCGAGGTCCTCGTCGGCGAGGTCGCCGCCGGCGGAGATCGTGCTGCGTCCTTCGATCCAGGCGCAGAACACCAGATGGTCGTCGTGGCGATGCTGGCGGGAAAGGGCGCGCGCGGCCCGGAAATCGACGATCGCCATCGACAGGGCATCGTTGAGCTGGTGGAACACCCAGCCGCCGTCGCCGACCGATTCGTCGTAGCGGTGCCGGAAACCGTGTCCCGACACGAGCGGCTCGCGCCAGCCCTCGTGGACCTGCTGGCTGCGCCAATCGGTCGCTTCCGCGGGGCGACCCGCGCAGACCAGCATTTCTTCGATCGTGCGATCGTCGAGGATCATCGATGGTGTCTCCCGTTACGTGTCCGTCGCAGCTTTCCTGCGGGCGACGAACGCATGGCTGCCCGCGTCCTGCGTCGGCGTTCTCCGTGGTCCGTCCCGGCCGCGGTATTCGGGCACCGATGGCGATCGCGTGCGTCCTTCCACCGCATGCGCGAGTGGCGAGCCGTTTCGGCTAAGTCGTCGACCTGTTCGGCAATTCCGCCGTGAAGCACGGCCGCTACCCTCAAACGACTTTCCACCGGCACGTCAGACGTTGGCAACCACCCCTCTGCTCCGTTCCTCCATCAAAAGCCCGGGCCGGTTCGCTGTCCAGTGTCGAGCCGCGCAAAGTCCCTCCGGCTATGTCGCTGTTTTTGAAGGGGAACCCCGTTCGCTGGCGCAACAACGCGGCGTCGCGGCGGGCGCAAACGCGCGCGCAGGACGTTCCGGCCCGTGAATACGCCACGTCCTTCGAACGCCACGCCGCCCTTCCGCCCGGCGGCCTGCGTGTTGTGGCATGCCGGCGCAGCGGCGACACTCAAGGGAGACGTTGCGCCCGGTGTACGACATGTCCCACAAGGATTCGCTCGATCGGATCGACCTGAAGATCCTGCAGGCCCTGCAGGAAGATGCGCAGATCAAGAACCGCGACCTGGCCGACCAGGTGGCGCTCTCGCCGAGCGCCTGCCTGCGCCGGGTGCGCGACCTCGAGGAGCGGGGCCTGATCACGGGCTATCGCGCCCACGTCGCGATCGACCGGATCCGTGCCGCCACCATCGTGATCGCGCAGGTTTCGTTCGACCGGCACTCGGTGGGGCGGTTCATGGACTTCGACACCTGGGCCACCCACACGCCCGAGATCGTGGAATCGCTGCGGGTCAGCGGGCACTACGACTACCTGTTGCGGGTGGTGGTCAGCGACATCCACGACTGGAAGCGCATCATGCGGGAGATGACCGAGCGCGATTTCGGCGTGGAGAAGATCGTCTCCAACTTCCTGATGGAAGACATGAAGCCGTTCGCCGGCTATCCGCTGACGCAGAACAGTCCGGCGCGCTGATCTCCCCGGTTCCGCGACGGGACCGGAACCGCGCGCCGCGCACCACCGATCGACGCCCCTTTCGTTCGCGCCCCATCGCCGGACGCGCCGTGCGCGTGCGCGCCCATCGCCAGGTTCGACGATGCCGGCGTCCGGGGCAGGTGCCGTGACGACGCGGGCGAAACGTTCGAATCCGTCCCTGGGAGGGGATCACCATGAACACACTTGACGCAGGCGACGGCCCCGCCGCGGTCCGCCGCGGTCCGCTGCAGGGCCTGCTGGTACTCGACATCACGCGGGTGGTGGCCGGCCCCTACTGCGCGATGATCCTGGCCGACCTTGGCGCGCGGGTCATCAAGATCGAGCACCCGGAAGACCCCGACTACGTCCGCGACTTCCCGCCCTTCGTCGGCAGCGGCGACCAGCGCTTCAGCGCGTTCTTCGCGCAGTACAACCGGCACAAGGAGGGCATCACGCTGAACCTCAAGCACGAGGCCGGCCGCGCACTGCTGAAGCGGCTGGTCGCGCGTGCCGACGTGCTGGTGGAGAACTTCCGGCCCGGCACGATGGAGCGCTTCGGCGTGGGCTACGACACCCTGCGCGCGGAGAATCCGAAGCTGGTGTATGCGGCCATCAGCGGCTTCGGGCAGACCGGTCCCAATGCGCTCAAGCCGGGCTTCGACAACAGTGGCCAGGCCACCGGCGGGTTGTGGTCGATGAACGGGTACGCCGACCGCCCGCCGGTGCGCGTCGGCACCATCGTCGGCGATGTCTCCGCCACCCTGTTCGCGACCATCGGCGTGCTCGCTGCGGTGCGCGAGGCCGAACGCACCGGCCAGGGCCAGATGATCGATGTCTCGCAGCAGGATTCGGTGCTGGCGCTGACCGAGAACGCGGTGGTCAAGTACACCGTCGACGGCGACATCGCCGGCCCGCTGGGCAACGATCATCCGTTCGTGCGTCCTTACGGGCAGTTCCCGTGCAAGGACGGCCATGTGTTCTTCGGTGGCTACAACGACAAGCTGTGGGCGCTGTCGTGCCGGAAGTTCGGCACGCCGGAGCTGATCGCCGATCCCGAGATCGACACCATGGCCAAGCGCTTCGACCTCGACGTGTACGAGCGTCGCGTCAGGCCGGTGGTGGAAGCGTGGTTCCGCGACCACGGCAAGCAGGAACTCGAAGCGATCGCCGGCGACGACATCCCGCTGTGCGCGGTGAAGAACATCAAGGAAGTCGTCGAGGATCCGCATATCGCCGCGCGCGACATGATCGTGGACGTGGCCTACCCGCAGGGGAACGTCGGCATGTTCGGCACGCCGATCAAGCTGTCCGCCACGCCCGCGCAGGCGCGCGGGCACGCGCCGCGGCTGGGGCAGCACAACGCCCAGGTCTACGCGGACCTGCTCGGCATCGACGCGGCCACCTTGCAGGAACTCAAATCGACGGGAGCGATGTGATGGGGATTGCCTACGACGTATCCGACGGCATTGCGATGATCCGTTTCGACCGGCCGGACAAGCTCAACGCATTGACGCTGGCGATGTACCGAGAACTCGGCGATGCCTTCATCGCCGCGCGCGACGATGCGCGCGTGCGCGTGGTGATCCTGACCGCCAGTGGCCAGCGCGCGTTCTGCGTGGGCGCGGACCTGGGCGAGTCGATCCCCGCGCTGATGGAAGACGCGTTCGACATCTCGCAATGGGACGACGCGCACCTGAAGAACCTGCGGCTCTACAAGCCGGTGTTGTGCGCGATCAACGGCCTGTGCCTCGGCGGCGGCTTCGAGATCATGCTCGGCACGGACATCCGCATCGCCTCCGAAAACGCCAGGTTCGCGTTGCCGGAGCCGTCGCTCGGCATCGTGCCGGCCGGCGGCACGCTGGTGCGCCTGGTCAGGCAGATTCCCTATGCGCACGCGATGGAGCTGCTGCTGACGGCCAACGGGTTCACCGCGCACGAGCTGCTGGCCAAGGGGCTGATCAACCGCGTGGTGCCGCCGGCCGAGCTGATGCCGCAGACGCTGGCACTCGCCGAAAGGATCAAGGCCATGAGTCCCGGCGCGCTCGCCGTGATCAAGGAGTCGGTGCATCGCCTCGTCGACATGACCGAGGCGGACGCCTTCGCCGAAGAGGCGCGGCTGGGCCAGCGCGCCTTCACCAGTGCGGACGCGCGCAAGGGCCTGGCCGCCTTTGCGAAGAAGCAGACGCCCGTTTTCGACTGACCCATCTCTCTTCCAGGAACACCATGAACGCCAGCAGCCGCATCCCGGGCTTCTACAAGCTCGATCCGGAAAGCCGTTTCAACAAGCTCGTCGAGTTCAGTGGACTGCCGGCCGAACAACTGCGGCCGCTGCAGGCGGTCGATGCCGGGATGGCCTCCATCGCCGACCGCATGATCGAGAACGCGGTCGGCACCATCGCCATCCCGCTCGGCATCGCGGCCAACTTCCTGGTCAATGGCGTCGACTACCTGGTGCCGATGGCGACCGAGGAGCCGTCGGTGGTCGCCGCTGCGAGCAATGCGGCGCTGGTCGCCCGCGAGCGAGGCGGGTTCCATACCTCCGGCACCGCGCCGGTGATGATCGCGCAGGTGCAGGTGCTCGACGTGGCCGATCCGCAGGCGGCCCGCCTGCGCCTGCTGGAAGCGCGCGATGAACTGCTCGCGCTGGCCAACGCGCAGGATCCGCTGCTGGTGAGCCTCGGCGGGGGAGCGCGCGACATCGAGGTGCGCTTGCTGACGTCGGCGGACTTCCGCGCGCTGGTCGTGCACCTGCACGTCGACGTGCGCGATGCGATGGGCGCGAACGCGGTCAACACCATGGCCGAAGCGCTGGCGCCACGGATCGCGGCGATCGCGCGCGGACGCAGCCTGCTGAGGATCCTGTCGAACAAGGCCGACCTGCGCCTGGTCCGCGCACGCGCCGTCTTCGATGCCGGCAAGCTCGGGGGCGCGGCGGTCGTTGACGGCATCGTCGATGCGTACCGGTTCGCCGCCGCCGATCCGTACCGCGCCGCGACCCACAACAAGGGCATCATGAACGGCATCTCCGCCGTGGTGCTGGCGACCGGCAACGATACGCGCGCGATCGAAGCCGGCGCGCACTGCCACGCCTGCCGTGACGGTCGCTATACCTCGCTGTCGCACTATGAAAAGGATGCCGATGGCCACCTGGTGGGCAGCATCGAACTGCCGCTGGCACTGGGCCTGGTCGGCGGTGCCACCAGGACGCATCCGGTGGCGCAGGCCGCGGTGAAGTTGCTGGCGGTGAAGAGCGCCGTCCAGCTGGCGGAAATCACGGCCGCAGTCGGCCTGGCCCAGAACATGGCCGCACTGCGTGCGCTGGCGACCGAAGGCATCCAGCGCGGACACATGTCGCTGCATGCGCGCAACGTCGCGGCCAATGCAGGGGCAACGGAGGCGGAGATCGGCATGCTGGTCGAACGCCTGGCTGCCGACGGGCACGTGCGCCTGGACCGTGCGCAGGCATTGCTGGCCGAGATGAGGGCGGGCAAGGCATGAGCACCGTGCATCGCTTGCCGGAGACGGAAGCACGGCGCGGCACCGCGATGGCGGCGGCCTTCCTGTCCGCTTCCACCGCGTGCGGTACCGCGTTCGCCGGACCCTTCGACGTGGGCGACACGGAAACCGAGGATGGCTGGTCGCTGGAGGTGGAGTCGGTGCGGTTCCACAATGGCGACCACCTGTCGAGCAGGCATGCCGTCGGCGGGTTGACGTGGGGATTCGGCGACCGCTTCGAACTGGCGTTCGGCAGCGGGTATGGCATCTCCGTCTTCGGCGAGGGGCGCCGCCGCCATGGCGGGCACGACCTGGATCTGGCGCTCAAGTGGGTGCTGCGGGAATCGTCGGATACAGCGGCTGGCATCGCCATCGAACCCACGCTGAGCCTTCCCACCGGCGACCGTGGCGCAGGCATGAGCGAAGGTGAAGCCGTCCTGGAGGTGCCTGTTCGGCTCAGTCGCACGGTCGGGCGGGGACGTTGGACAGGCCAGGCCGCCTGGTCAAGGGCGATACGTTCGCGCGAAGCCGCCGGAAGCGTGGGCGTGTTGTACGAATGGCCGTTGACCCGGACGTTCACGCTGGGCGCCGAAGCGATCCACGAGCAGGTCGCGGATGGCGCGGCCAGCGCCATCCAGCGCGGCAACGTGGGCGTAAGCTGGAATCCTCACCACCGATTGGACGTGTTCGGCCGCGTCGGAAAGAGCTGGCGCCATGCGGCCGGCGAAGGCCAGGCCTCGATCCGGTTCGGTATCGCGTACCACTTCGAATGAACCCACCGATCATCTGAAGCGTGCGTCGGCACGCATCCATCCACAGGAAAACCAAGCCATGAGCACCACCTCAAGCCAGGGTTACCACCGCTGGTCGATCATCCTGCATTGGGCCATGCTGGCGCTGTTCGTCATCGTCTACGCCTCCATCGAGCTGCGCACCGTGTTCGAGAAGGGCACCGATGCGCGCGCGACCATGAAAGACCTGCACTTCATGTTCGGCCTGTCGATCTTCGTGCTGGTATGGGTGCGCCTGCTGCTGCGCGCGCTGACCGTGCGTCCGCCGATCGTGCCGCCACCGCCGGCCTGGCAGCGCGTGGCGTCCACCGCCATGCACGTGCTGTTGTATGTGTTCATGATCGGCATGCCGCTGGCGGGCTGGCTGACCCTGAGCGCGGCCGGCGAACCCATTCCCTTCTTCGGCCTGCAGGTGCCGCCGCTGACCGGGCCGGACATGCCGTTCGCCCTGAAGGTGCACGAGATCCATGAAACCGTCGGTACTGTCGGTTACTGGCTGATCGGCCTGCATGCGCTGGCGGCGCTGGCGCACCATTACCTGTGGAAGGACAACACCCTGCGGCGCATGCTCGCCTCCGGCGCGCGCAGCGGTTGAGTCTTGCGCCGATGCTGCCGGCACGGCGCCTTGCCGGGTGGTTCACGCACGGGCGGCGGTCATCAGCTCCACGTCGCCGCCCGCCGCCGCCGTATTGATGCTGACCGACGATTCCGCGCAGAAGCGCGCCAGGTACAGCGGGCCACCGGCCTTGGGCCCGGTGCCCGACAGTCCTTCGCCGCCGAACGGCTGCACACCCACCACCGCGCTGACCATGTTGCGGTTGACGTAGACGTTCCCCACGCGCGCGGTCGCGGCGATGGCCGCAGCGCGGCCGTCGATGCGCGTCTGCACGCCCAGGGTCAGGCCGTAGCCGAGCGCGTCGATCCGGTCGACCAGCGCCGCGACATCGCCACGCCAGCGCACGACCTGCAGCACCGGTCCGAAGATTTCCTCGCCGGCCTCTTCCAGTGCGGCGATCTCGAACGCGACGGGCGCAACGTAGAGGGCGGGCGTCGCATCGTCGGGCCACGGCGCACGGGCGATCAGGCGCGCGCGGCCTTCCAGGCCTGCGATCTGCCGATGCAATCGTGCATGGGCCTCGGCATCGATGACGGGACCGATATCCGTCGACAGCGCGGATGCCGGGCCGAGGCGGAGCAGCGCGATGGCGCCGCTCAGCATCTCCATCACCTCGTCGGCGATCTCGTCCTGCACGCATAGCACGCGCAGGGCGGAACACCGCTGGCCGGCGCTGCGGAACGTGCTCTGCACCACCGCATCCACGACCTGTTCCGGCAGTGCCGTGGCATCGACGATCATCGCATTGATGCCGCCGGTCTCCGCGATCAGCGGCACGATCGGCCCGTCCTTGTCGGCCAGCGTGCGCGCGATCACCTTGGCGACGGTGGTCGACCCGGTGAAGGCGACGCCGGCGATGCCCGGTTGCGCGACCAGCGCCGCCCCCGTGCGGCCGTCGCCGTACACGCCGGCCAACGCATCGTGCGGAACGCCGCACTCGTGCAGCAGCGCGATCATGCGGGCAGCGATGCCCGGCGTCTGTTCGGCCGGCTTGGCGATGACGGCATTGCCGGTGACTAGGGCGGCCACCACCTGGCCGGTGAAAATCGCCAGCGGGAAATTCCATGGCGAGATGCAGGCCCACACGCCGCGTCCACGCAGACGATAGATGTTGCTCTCGCCCGTGATGCCGCACAGCGTGCGCGCCACCATCAATCCGCGCGCCTGCTGTGCGTAATAGCGGCAGAAATCGGCGGTCTCGCGTACTTCGGGGATGGCATCGGTCCAGGTGCGATGGCCCTCGCGCACGATCAGCGCGCACCACTGCGCCAGGTCGCGTTCCAGCGTATCCGCGGCGCGTTCCAGGATGACGGCGCGTTCTTCGACGCTCCGTGCGTTCCACGCTTTCTGGCCGGACGCCAGGGCATCGACCGTGGCCTTGATCGCATTTCCGTCGGTTTCCGGTGGCGCCTGGAGCTGTACCTCGTGCCACACCGTGAACAGTTGCCCGGCCATCGCCACGCAGCCGGGATCGAGTCCGGCGGTGTTGCGCCGCTCCGCCAGCAGGTGACGGGGCAACGTCACGCCACTGCATGGTTCCCGCCACAGCGGCGAAACGACGAGGTCTTCCGGTGGAATCGCGGCGTCGGTCAGCTGGTTCACGAACGACGAGTTCGCGCCATTTTCCAACAGCCGCCGGACCAGATAGGCGAGCAGACTCGCGTGGGCGCCGACGGGCGCGTACACACGCAGCCCGATCTGCGGATACTGCCGGTGCACTTCCGCATGCACGGGTTCGCCCATGCCATGCAGGCGCTGCAGTTCGAAGGGTGCGCCGCTCGATGTCGCCAGGCGCAGCACGGCGGCGATGGTGCCCGCGTTGTGCCCCGCGAACTGGGGATAGATCACGTCCGGCATCGCCAGCATCGCCTTGGCGCAGGCGAGATAGGCGATGTCGGTATGGTGGCGATGCGTGAAGACGGGAAAGGCCGGCAGGCCGAGTTCCTGCGCGCGCTTGATCTCATGGTCCCAGTACGCGCCCTTCACCAGCCTGACCATGAAGCGCTGGTCGTGGGCGCGGGCGATACGGGCGATCTCGTCGATCACGTCCAGTGCCCGTGTCTGGTAGGCCTGCACTGCCAGTCCGAAGCCGCGCCACTGCGGATACTCTTCGGCGACGCGCCGGGCCACCGCCTCGAACACGTCCAGCGAGATCTCCAGCCGTTCGCTCTCTTCCGCATCGATCGTCAGGTGGATGTCGGCGGACGCTGCCGCGCGGGCCAGTGCCAGCACTCGCGGCACCAGTACCGACATGACATGGTCGCGCTGCAGCGGTTCGAAGCGGGCATCGATCGCCGACAGCTTGATCGATACGCCGTCCGCCTGTTCCACCGGCGTGTCGCGGTCCCGCTGCGCGGCCAGGGTGGCGATGGCATCGCCGTATTTCTTCAGATAGCGCAGTGCGTCCGCATCGGTGCGGGCGCCTTCGCCCAGCATGTCGAAGGAAAAGCGCAGGTCGCCACGCGCTTTGCGCTGGCGGCGGGCATCGTCCAGCGCGTCGGCGAGCGACTGGCCCATCACGAACTGCTTTCCCATCAGCTGTACCGCGCGGACGGCGACGGCCACCACGGCCTTGCTCCCCATCCTTGCGAGGAATCCCGGTCGCGCGCCCTCCTGCCCGAGGATCTTCTTCGACAGGCCGACCGCCTGGCTGGACAGCGCGGCCAGCCAGGAGTGGGATGCGCCCGAGAAGTCGGCTCGCGAAAGCTGGTCCGCGGTCAGTAGCATCGCCGTGTCGGCATCCGGCACGCGCAGCAGCGCTTCCGCCAGCCGCATGAGCGCCATGCCTTCGGCGGACGAGAGGGGATACTCCTGCAGGAGTGTTTCCAGTGCCAGGCCCGACGCGGGCCGTGCCCTGACCTGCGTGATCCATGGCAACGCCGTCTGGCGGGCGACGTCCCAGTCGAAGCCTTCCATGCAGGTGAGAAGGTCGGTGACCACGTCGGATTCGGGGCGATACGGATTCGGAAGTCGCATGGCGGCTGCTTTGGCGAAGAAGGGGCGTGTGTCCGCCATTTTCCGGGCCATGCGATGGAATTAGTCTCCGTTTGCGGGGGGCGATCCCGCTGGAAAGCGAGAGATCGATGGCGCTCGACAGGATTGACCGCAGGATTCTCATGCTGCTGCAGCAGGACGGCCGCATGACCAACCTGAAGCTCGCCGAGGCGATACCGCTGTCGCCGACAGCGACCCTGGAACGCGTCCGCCGACTGACCGCCGGCGGCTACGTGCTCGGCTATCGCGCGGTGCTTGATCCCCAGAAGCTCGGCGCCGGCCTGCTCGTGTTCGTGGAAGTGCTGCTCGACCGCACCACGCCGAACATCCTGGAGGATTTCAAGCGCGCGGTGAGCGATCAGCCCGAAGTGATGGAATGCCACCTGGTGGCGGGCGGTTTCGATTACCTGATGAAACTGCGAGCCGCGGACATGTCGGACTACCGGGACATGGCCGGGCGCGTCCTGTGGAGGCTGCCGGGCGTCCGTGAAACCCGGACCTATGCCGTCATGGAAGAGGTCAAGAACAGCGCAGCGATTCACCTGGATATCTGACGCTGCCGGGATTCCGGGAATCCCGCTGCCGCATCCGGTTCGATCGACTCTTCCACCCACGGCGTGGCGGGGGCGTTGCGGTGGCTTCTGGCCAGGGAGGCTGGCGTCGTCCCCTGGCGTCCGCATCCCGGGGTGCGAAGCGAGTTGGACTGGATCGATTTAATGCGATGATCTGCCGGCATTTCCAGTTTCGTGCCGGAGGGTCACAGGTGAGTGCCGTGCCAAGCAACACCAGCGCCTGTCTCGTCGCCGATGTGGGTGGCGGCAGCGCTGGCTGGATGGCAGCGGCCGCGCTGGCCACCTACCTTGGCAGGCAGGCATCGATCCGTCTCGTCGAATCCGGGGAGATCGGGATCGTCGGCGACGACGAAGCCGCGGCGACGTTGCTGGCGAATCTCGATGGCGAGGCGCTCGCCGATCCGCGCCCGCTGCGCTTCACCACCGGCATGCGCAGGAAGCTGTGGAACAAGAACGTCGTTGCATTGGGTCTCGCGAGCGGCTTCATGGAGCCACTGGAGTCGACCAGCATCTATCTGGTGCAGTCGGGAATCCAGCGCCTCCTTGGCCTGTTTCCCGATCGCGGCTTCGATCCGCTGCTCGAGCGGCAGTTCAACGAGGAGTCTGCTTTCGAGTACGAGAGCACGCGCGATTTCCTGATCCTGCACTATTGCGCCACCCAGCGCAGCGATAGCGCGTTCTGGGACTATTGCCGCAGAATGCCGATCCCCGAAACCCTGCAGCGGAAGATCGACATGTTCCGGAACGGCGGCCGCTACTTCCGCACGGGCGACGAGTTCTTCGCGCTCCCGAGTTGGGTGCAGGTGATGCTGGGCCAGGGCGTTGTTCCCAGCGGCTACCACCCCATCGTCGACGACATGCCCGAGCAGGCCCTGCTCGAACATGTCGTGCGCGTGCGCCGGGCCATCGCGAATGGCGTAGAGGCGATGCCGCTGCACCAGGACTTCATCGACCGTCACTGCAAGTCGCCGGCGGCCTGACGCGATGTCGGTGTCGAACTGCCGGACCACGCCATCGGCCATGGGCCATCGATCGGGTCCGGCGTTGCAGTGCGCCTGGAGGAGGCTCAATGCCTGCCGCTGAGTTGTCCGTGTACTTCTTCTTGCAGGCGGCCGTGATCCTGTCGGTATGCCGCTTGATCGGAGGGCTTGCGAAGCGGATCGGCCAGCCGCAGGTGGTCGGCGAGATGATCGCCGGCGTGACACTTGGCCCGTCGCTGCTGGGCTGGGCGTTTCCGGGTCTGCAGGCGGCGCTGTTCCCCGCGCAGACCCTGGATACGCTGTACGTATTCGCGCAGTTCGGCGTGGGGCTGTACATGTTTCTGGTCGGCACTGAATTCCGCAGCGACCATTTCCGCTCGTGTTTCCGCGGCGCGTTCTCGGTGTCGATCGCCGGCATTGCCGTGCCGTTCGCACTGGCATTCCTGATCGCGCCATGGCTGGTCGGTATCCCGGGCCTGTTCGCCGACAGCGTGCGAGTTGCCGATGCTTCGCTGTTCCTGGGCGCGGCCATTGCGATCACGGCATTCCCCATGCTGGCACGGATAATCCACGAGCGCGGCCTCGCAGGCAGCAAGTTGGGCACGCTCGCGCTCACCGCTGGCGCGGTCGACGACGCCGCGGCCTGGTGCATCCTGGCCGTGGTGCTGGCGAGCTTTGGAGGCAATTGGGACCGCGCGTGGTGGGCGATCGGTGGCGGCATCGCCTATGCGGCGTTCGTGCTGCTTGTAGGGCGCCGGTTGCTGCGTCGCCTGGCCGCAGCGGCTGGGCCGGATGCTCCACTCAGCGGTACCATGCTGGCCGTGTTGCTGATCCTGTTTTGCCTCAGCGCGTGGGCGATGGACGCGATCGGCATTCATGCCGTATTCGGTGGCTTCCTGTTGGGCGCCAGCATGCCCAAGGGCGTACTGGTCGAGAAGTTCCGCGCGATGCTGCAGCCCTTCGTCGTGGTGTTCTTCTTGCCGATGTTCTTCACCTACTCGGGGGTGAAAACCGACCTCGGCATGGTGCTTGAGCCGCAACTGCTGTTTGCGGCGATCGCGATTCTGGTTGCCTCGTTCGCCGGCAAAGGCGTGGCCTGCTATGTAGCGGCGCGCCTGGCGGGAGAGAGCCCGCGTGATGCGAAAGCGATTGGTGTGCTGATGAACGCGCGCGGCCTGATGGAACTTATCCTGATCAACATCGGCCTGCAGGCTGGGGTGATCAAACAGGGCCTGTTCTCGATCCTGGTGCTGATGGCCATTGCTACCACCCTCATGGCAACGCCGCTGTTCAACTGGATCATGCGACGCGAAAACGCCAAAGCGACCGCCATCAACCGACACTAGGATGCTGGAGCGGCCAGGTTTCCGTAGACACTCCGCAGACGAGTCGCCAACTCTGGCCGCAGACTGGATTCGTCGCAGCTGAAACGTTTGACCTGATTTTGCAACCACGTCACAATTCGCGCTGAAAGCCAGCAACAGGAATCGTCAGTTTCCGAGCGCCAGCGGATCTGCCCTACGGGGCACCACTCCCGCTTAGAGAACCTGATGAAACTGCTGAGCCTGGCCATCCTGTCGGCGCTGTCCGCCGGCGCCCACGCGGCTGAAGAGCCCGCGACATCCCAGCCACCCTCCGACGTGCCGGCACCTGTCGCGACGGCTGACTACATGAAGATTCCCACGTTCGACACCCTCAAGGTGATCGGCCAGCGCCTGTTCCCGTACCAGGAAGGCCTGATGCTGGACGAGCGCTACATTGACGAGCAGGTCAAGGGAAATGGCGACATCGGCACCCTGCTGCGGATCAACCCCAACGTGCAGTTCGATGACTCCGCTTTCACCTCGTCCAACCGGATGGGCGAGATCCGCCCGGCCAACATCAGCATCAACGGTGGTCAGTACTATCAGAACCTCTTCCAGCTTGACGGCGCAAGCTTCAACAACGACCTTGATCCGCAGGCCACGAACCCGCACGTCGTGGGCGACGTGCCCAGCGCCACGCAAGGCATCGCTCTGGACACCGAGCTGATAGGCCAGTTGACCGTCTACGACAGCAACGTGCCGGCGTCGTTCGGTGGTTTCAGTGGCGGCGTGATCGATGCACAGAGCCGCAAGGCGAAGGATGCGCTGGGCGGCAAGGCGTCGTTCCGCATGTCGCGTTCGGCATGGAACGAGATGATCTTGCCGGAAGGCAACGACCTGTCACTGTCTTCCACGTATGCGAACCAGCCCGTGTACGACAAGTATCGGTTGTCGGCGATGCTGGAGGGTCGCACGGACGGGGGACTGGGCTGGATTGCCAACGTCATTCGCACGCGCTCCGACATTCCTCTGCGTGGTTACTCGGCAGGCAACGTCAGCGCCAGCGACGAGCTGATCAAGGAGCAGCGCCGCGAAAACACCAGTGCCAGCGTCAGGCTCGACTGGGCCGGCGACGGCATCGAATTGGCGGGCAGCTTTACGTATGCACCGACCGATGAGCGCTACTTCACCCAGAACGCCAAGAACTCCTACTTCGACCTGAAGCAGGGTGGTCCGGTAGGCAGTCTGCGCATGGGTCTGGAACTCGCCGCGTGGGACCTGGACCAGGTACTGAGCTACAGTGACCTAGATAGCTCACGACGGGTGCAGGAGGGCGTTGACTACTGGAAAGCGTGGGCGCGGTCGCATGACTACGACTGGGGTGTCAACAACAGCAGCTTCGAGGGCAACTGGGGCAACATCGACCAGCGCAACCGTGCCATCGGCTACTCCGCCACGTTCAAGCGCGACGCGCGGCAGTGGGGTGACAGCCTGCATGCACTGCAGGTCGGCCTGCACTACCGGGACCGCCTGGGTACCTACCATCGCCTGAACGACCACTACAGCTTCCTGAGTCCCGGGCGGACGAGGTCATGCACGGATGCCAATGGGGTGGTCGACACCGAGGCCTGCTCGCTGTCCCCTGTCTATACCACGGTCAGTGGCACGGGTGCCGTGGTGGCGGGGCAGGGCCAGTTCTTTCGCACGCGCAACATCTACAGGGCAGGCTACTTCGAGGTGAAGCTCAAGGAATGGAGCGTGTTCGCCGAGGATGACATCCGCTTGGGGCGCTGGAGCTTCCGGCCCGGCGTGCGCGTGGACGGCGACGATCTGATGGATAAGACCACAGTGGCACCGCGCTTTGCGCTGTCGTGGGATGTGCTGGGCAACCAGCACACGCTGCTGACGGCGGGTGCCAACCGCTACTATGGCCGCAGCTTCTTCACCTACAAGCTGCGCGAAGGGCGCGACAACCTGCAGACGACCTACGTCCGAACCGCGCCTTCGCTGCTCTGGTCCACCAGTCGACAGTACACCGCGAACAACCGCTTCGGGACGCTTGACATCCCATACAGCGATGAACTCAACCTCGGACTCAACCAGCGTTGGGCGGGACTGGACTTCAACCTGAAGCACGTGCGCCGCGAAGGGCGCGACGAGGTGCTACGGCAGCGCGTGCTGAGCAACGATGGTAGCGGGTATTACTCCGCGAACGTGTACGAGTACGTCAATGCCGGCCGCAGTCGCAGCGACACCAGCACGCTGAGCATCGGTCTCCAGCGCCCGTGGGCCTGGTGGCGCACGGAGACACACGCACAGTTCGCCTTCGACCATACCGATGTCAAGCGCAATTACACCGACTACGAGAGCAGCTACAACGACGGAAGCTACAATGCACTGGTGAGGTATGAAGGAAACATCATCCATGCATACGATCTTCCTCAGTCCAGCTACAACCGTCCGTGGTCGGCGAGACTGTCGACGCAGACGCGCATTCCGTCGCTGGGCCTGCTCTGGAGCAACTTCCTGCGCTACCGCGCCGGCTTCACTGGCTTCACGCAGGTCGGTTCCGAGCCCCACCAGGATCAGGTGATCGACGTGATTGAAAGCTTCGAGGCACCACGAACCTTCACCTGGGACACGACGGTCGAATACGCTTTGTCACTTCCGAAAGAGCAGGAGGCCTATGTCCGTGTAGAGGCGCAGAACGTGTTCAACCGCCGCAATCCGCTGACAGGATCGATCAGCACCGTCACTTACTACGAACCCGGCCGCAGCTATTGGCTGGAAGTCGGCTACCGGTTCTGATGGCGTCCGCGCACATGCCAGCGCGTTTGATGGCACTTCGGCTCTGGTTGGCCTGGAGTCTGCCCGCTGTGCTTGCGGTGCAACTCCTGCTGATGCTGGTCGCGTCCGGCCCCGACAGTCACTGGCGCGGCGGCGGCTATGTCGCGGCATCCTCAGTTGCGTCGTTGCTGGCGACGGTGGCGGCGCTCTGGGCGTTATGGGGCCTGCACGGCTGGCCAGTCGCGCTGCGCGTGTCCGTCATGGTGCTGCATGCGCCGTTGCTGGCCGGAGCACTGCTGATGTCGGGGGGCTGAATGATGCAGTTCCTGCAACGCGTCGCGCTGTGGATGCTGTTCGTGCTGCCGGCCGGACTGCTGGTCTGCACCACGTCTGCGCAGTCTCAAGCGGAAGTCGAAGGCGGAGATGGCACGGCGACGCTGGCCGAGTGCCGTCAGCGCATCGCGGTGAGTGTGCCGCGCATCGACATGGCGTGCCTGCGCCGTGTCTATGCATTGCCGATCGGCGAGTGGCCGGCACCGGTCGTCGACGAAGATGCGGTGTGGCAGGAACTGGCGCCGCTACCCGACATGCCTCCGATCCCTCCGGACAACCCGCAGACACCGCAGAAGATCGCGCTGGGCAGGGCGTTGTTCGAGGATCCCCGGCTGTCGCGTAGCGGCCAGATCGCGTGCGCCAGCTGCCATGATCGCCAACTCGGCTGGGGCGATGGGCGTAGCGTGTCGTTCGGTCACGACCGCAGGGCCGGCAAACGCAATGCGATGAACATCTCGATGGCGGCCTACTCCGGCCCGCTGTTCTGGGACGGACGCGCGGCCACCTTGGAGGAGCAGGCGCTGCATCCCATCCAGGATTCATCCGAGATGGCCTTTACCCCGGGCGAGCTGGAAAGGCGGCTCAATCGCGAGGCGGGCTATCGCCTGCAGTTCCTGCAGGTGTTCGGCGAGAAGAAGATCACCATGCATCGCGTAGCCCAGGCGCTGGCGAGCTACCAGCGCAGCCTGACGCCGCGATTCAACCGCTTCGACCGTTTCCTGGAAGGCAGGCGCGACGTGCTGACGGATGCGCAATTATGGGGCCTGCACCTGTTCCGCACGCAGGCGCGCTGCATGAACTGCCACAGCGGCCCGGCGCTGACCGACAACCGCTTCCATAACCTCGGCCTCCATTTCTACGGACGCTCCAAGGAGGACCTTGGGCGCTACCGGATCACCGGCGACGTGGCGGACAGTGGCAAGTTCCGTACGCCGACGCTGCGTGGCGTCGGCAAGACCGGGCCCTACATGCACAACGGCGGCTTCATGGAGCTGCGTGGCGTCGTGAACATGTACAACGTGGGTATGCCGCGCCCACAGCCTGAACCGGGTGAGGATGGTGATCCGTCCTTTCCGCGGGTGGATCCCTTGCTCAAGCCATTGGACCTGCACAAGACGGAACTCGAGGCCATCACCGAGTTTCTGGAGACGCTTTAGGCGTCTCGCAGCACACGTGGGGTTTAGCAATCGCGTCCCCTTTCCTGGCTACGTCCTCATGCGGCCAGGAAGCCCGGCGGTGATCGGAAGGCCTAGAAATTCAGCAGGAAGAACAAGCGGATGCGGTCGAGCCAATCGCCGGGCGCATTGCTGCCGGCATAAGCCGGATCGTTGGGCTTGTAGTGGTACCAGATGGCACTGACCATCGTCCTCGGCATCGGCGTGTAGTCCACCGTGAAGGCGTGCAGCCTGTAGTTGGTGGCGATGCCGATGTTGTCTTGCGAGAAGGCGGACAGCACGGCATCCACATCGGTCTGCGAGTAGCCGTAGGTGAAGCGCCAGTCGCCCGGTTTGCTGGCCCGGCCCAGGCTGACGTCCACGCCGTAGCCGGTGTCCTGGTCATCGACCGCGCCCAGGTTCTTCACGTAGTCGCCGACCACGCGGACCGGCCACTTCTCGCTGGCGCCCTGCCAGGTGGCGCCCACCAGCAGGTTGGCCAGGTGGTAGTCGGAGAGGAAGCTGCCGTCGGGATTGCGCCGGTTGGTGCGCCAGTCGCCTGCATCGGCCCCGACCAGGCTGCCCAGGCTGTAACGGTAGTACGCACCGGAGAGGTCGTACTTGAAACCGCCATGGGCCGGTGAGTCATAGCCCAGTTGGATGCCGCCCATGGTGCTGTCCGGTCCACCGGCATCCTCGTCGATGAGGAAGAACAGCGCATTGGTGCGCAGGGCGCCGCCATTACCGAGCGCGTGCTTGTAAGTCGCGCCCAGGCCCTGCGGATTGACGTCGCCGTCCCAGACCAGATCGGTACGCGCGAAGGGTTGCGGGAACTTGCCGCCATAGACCTTCAGGTCGCCGAAGTTCAGCTGTGCATAGGCCAGGTCCAGGCTGACGGTGAAGTCGTCGTCCCAGTTGGAGAGCTGCACGTCGGAGCTGTTGGGATCGTCGTTGTCGCCGGTGACCACGCGCCCACCGACGGTGACGCGGTCGTTGACGGCGTAGGTGGCGCCCAGTCGCGCACGGACCTGTCCGCTGGTGCGGTCGCGAGCATTCTCGTTGGAGCGGTCGTGCTGGCCGCGCAGGCGGAAATCGCCGGTGACCTTGAGGCGGTCCAACGCACTGGGTCCGGCGGCCGCAGCCATGGCGGGCGCAGCGGCCTGAACGGGTGTCGCTGCCGGAGCCGGCGCAGTGACGCCGAGCGTGGCCTCCAGCGCACGCAGCGCGGCTTCGTTCTCGCGCTGCAGCTGCGCGATCTGCGCCTGCTGCTCGCGCAGCGCTGCAATCTGCTTCAGGACTTCGCTGTTGTCGGCAGAGGCCTGCGCGAAGGCGGGAGCGGCATTCGCCCAGCCGACTGCCAGCGCGAGGATGGCGACGCGGGAGTGGCGAAGGGGGAGGGATGCAGTCATGGGATTCCTCGTAAAGAGAAGTATCGAAACTTGAGTGAACGAAAAACGCTCAGCACTCGATGACGTTCACCGCCAGCCCGCCCCGGCTGGTTTCCTTGTACTTGTCCTGCATGTCGCGCCCGGTGTCGCGCATGGTCTTGATGACCTTGTCCAGGCTGACCTTGTGCTTGCCGTCGCCACGCATGGCCATGCGGCTGGCGTTGATCGCCTTCACCGCGCCCATCGCATTGCGCTCGATGCACGGGATCTGCACCAGCCCGCCGATCGGGTCGCAGGTCAGGCCCAGATTGTGCTCCATGCCGATCT